>Ga0126380_10000524_pt1 | contig 12985 bp, 12 predicted proteins | sample PanSoiMetPlot_26_FD_92544 | JGI IMG/M metagenome (GOLD analysis project Ga0126380, IMG submission 92544) | Tropical forest soil microbial communities from Panama - MetaG Plot_26 | ecosystem: Environmental > Terrestrial > Soil > Tropical forest > Bulk soil | place: Panama | collected 2016-02-17
GGGCTGCGGGCGCGGGGCACCGTGGCCCTCGCCGCGCGCCGCCTGGGCGTGCGCCGGTGGCATGTGTCGTTGACCCATGACGGAGGAGTCAGCGTGGCGTTCGTGGTGGCCGAGGCATGAGAAACGCGCACGCGGTCGCGGACATCAGGGCAGCCGAGCGGGCGCTTATGGCCCGCCTGCCGCCCGGGGCGCTGATGCAGCGCGCCGCGGCCGGGCTGGCGGCGGTCTGCGCCGGGCTGGTCCCGCGGGTGTACGGGTCACGCGTGATGGTGCTGGCCGGGAGCGGCGACAACGGCGGCGACGGGCTCTACGCCGGGGCCAGGCTGGCCCAGCGCGGTGCGCGAGTGCTGGCGGTCGCCGCGGGCACCAGGGTGCACGAGGGCGGCGCGGGCGCGCTGCGCGCGGCCGGGGCGCGGGTGACCCGGCCCGGCGACCCGGGCCTGCCGGCCACCATGAACGAGGCGGACCTGGTACTGGACGGGCTGCTGGGCATCGGCGGCCGGGGCGGGCTGCACGAGCCGCAGGCCGCGCTCGCCGCGCTGGCGGAGGCGGCGCGCACCGGCAGCGGCACCCGGGTGGTCGCGGTGGACCTGCCCAGCGGGGTGGACGCGGACACCGGCGAGGTGACCGGGGCCGCGGTCCGGGCCGACGTCACGGTCACCTTCGGCACCTGGAAGGCCGGGCTGCTGGTCGATCCCGGCGCCGCCCACGCGGGGCTGGCCCAGCTCGCCGACATCGGCCTGGCACCCTTCCTGCCCGCGCCGGCCGCGGTCGCCTACGGCGCCGGCGACGTAGCCGCACTGCTGCCCAGGCCCGGCCGCGCGTCGGACAAGTACCGCCGCGGCGTACTCGGCGTCGTAGCAGGCAGCGACCGGTTCACCGGTGCCGCGGCGCTCGCCGTGGGCGGCGCGCTGCGCGGCGGGGCGGGAATGGTGCGGCTGGTGTCCGCCGAGGCGGCCGCGGCCGTGGTCCGGCAGCACTGGCCTGAGGCGGTGATCACGGTGACCGGGGCCACCGGCGAGGAGATCGGCACCGTGGGCCGGGTGCAGGCCTGGCTGGCCGGGCCCGGCATGGGCACCGACGAGCAGGCACGCCGCCGGCTTGCGGCGGTTCTCGCCACCGACCTGCCGGTCCTGGTGGACGCGGACGGGCTCACCCTCGTCGCCGGGTCCCCGGCGCTGGTGGCCGAGCGGCGGGCGCCGACGCTGCTGACCCCGCACGCGGGGGAACTGGCGCGGCTGCTGCACGCCGACCCGGCCGAGGTCACCGCGCGGCGCATCGAACATGCCAAGACGGCGGCGCGCACGCTGCGGTGCTGTGTGCTGCTGAAGGGGTCCACGACCGTGATCGCGGCCGCAGATGACAGCCCGCTGCTGGTCAACTCGACCGGCACCGGGTGGCTGGCCACCGCAGGCACCGGCGACGTGCTCTCGGGGCTGGCGGGCGCGCTGCTCGCCCAGGGGCTTGACGTCCGCGAGGCAGCGGCGGCCGCGGCGTTCCTGCATGGTATTTCGGCCCGATACGCAGCGGGCGGGGCTGGCCCGTTCCCCGGCGGGGAGGCGCCGATCGGGGCCGGCGACGTGATCGACTCCCTGCCCGACGCCATCCGCGGAGTACAGGAGGCCTGACCGGGTCCACCGAACGGTGGACGGCGGATCCGGCCGGCCGGTCGTTGTGCCTGGGCTGGCCGGGCGGGAAGCTGGCTGTATGGACTCAACCACGAGCGTGCGCGTCAGCGGGCTGCGCAAGTCATACGGCCAGACGGTGGCCGTTGACGGCGTGGACCTCGACATTAGCCGCGGAGAGGTGTTCGCCCTGCTGGGCCCGAACGGTGCGGGGAAGACCACGACGGTCGAGATCCTCGAGGGTTACCGGCGGCGGGACGGCGGTGCGGTGACGGTGCTGGGCACCGACCCCAGCGAGGGCGGCCGGGAGTGGCGGTCGCGGATCGGCATCGTGTTGCAGAGCAACGCCGACGCCTCCGAGCTGTCGGTCCGCGAGATGATCCGCTACTTCGCCGGCTACTACCCCAGCCCGGGGGACCCGGACGAGGTCATCGAGGCCGTCGGGCTGACCGAGAAGGCCGGTGCCAGGCTGCGGCAGCTCTCCGGCGGGCAGCGGCGGCGGGTGGATGTGGCGCTGGGCATCATCGGCAACCCGGAGCTGCTCTTCCTCGACGAGCCGACCACCGGCTTCGACCCGGAGGCGCGGCGCCAGTTCTGGCACCTGATCTCCGGCCTCGCGCACAGCGGGACCACCATCCTGCTCACCACGCACTACCTGGACGAGGCGGAGGCGCTGGCCAACCGGGTGGGCGTGATCGCTGCCGGGCGGATCCGCGCCGTGGACGCCCCCGCGGAGCTGGGCGGCCGGGCCACGGCCAAGGCGACGGTGACCTGGCTGGCGCCGGACGGCAGGCGGAGCGTGCAAACCGACACCCCGACCCGGGTGGTCGCCGAACTCGCGAGCCGGTTCGCCGGTGAGATCCCCGAGCTGACGGTCACTCGGCCGTCGCTGGAAGACGTTTACCTCGCGCTGATCGGCCATGCCCAGGGCGGTGCCGCGGAAGGCCTGCCGGGGCGGTCTCCCGCAACGACTGGAGCAACCCAATGAGCACCGCGGTCGCCGCGCGGGCCGCCGTGGCCCTGCCGTCAACCGCCCGCATCTCGCTGAGCCGGACCGGCTTGGAGCTCAAGTCGTTCTTCCGGCGCCGCGAGGCGGTCGTCTTCACGTTCTCGCTGCCGGTGGTCCTGTTGATCATCTTCGGCTCGATCTTCCACGACACGGTCGGTAGCACCGGGGTGAGCTTCCGGCTGTACTTCACCGCCGGGATCATCGCCAGCGGCATCATGTCCACGACGTTCGTCAACCTCGGCATCAGCATCGTGCTCGAACGCGAGGACGGAACGCTCAAGCGGCTGGCCGGCACGCCCATGCCCAAGGCCGCCTACTTCGCGGGCAAGGCACTGTCCTGCCTGGTCATCGCCGCGATCGAGGTCGCCATCCTGCTCGGCATCGGCATCGCGCTCTACGGGCTCAAGCTTCCCGGCAGCGCCGAGCGCTGGGTGACATTCACCTGGGTCTTCCTGCTCGGCGTCGCCACCTGCACGATGCTGGGCATCGCGGTGAGCAGCGTGCCCCGGTCCAGCCGCAGCGCCGCGGCCGTGCTGAACCTGCCCTACCTGGTGCTGCAGTTCATCTCCGGCGTGTACTTCCCGTTCAACAGCCTGCCCAAGGGCATGCAGACGGTCGCCGCGATCTTCCCGCTCAAATGGCTGTGCCAAGGGCTGCGGGCGGCGCTCCTGCCGGACTCGCTGCTCGCCGCGGAACCGGCGCACAGCTGGGAACTCGGCAAGGTGGCCCTGGTGCTCACCGCCTGGCTCGTTGGAAGCTTGATCTTGTGCCTGAGAACATTCCGCTGGCTAAGCGACGGGTAGCCGTGCCGGGCGACCGGCACGCGTGGCACCGCGCGGGGCTGGCGTCTCGGACCGGACCGCCGCGGTGACCACGGCCATCCAGCGGGGCGACACTCCGCCGCCCGGCCGGTAACCGGCCGCATGATCATTATTCGGCCGCGTTATTGGCACGCCTTGATCAACTGGTAACTGATTGCTGGCACCGGTCACATTTTGCGTTTTAGATTGCGCTATTACGTAACGTAGTAATAGCATCCCCATTGCTAAGAGGAAGGCGCCTCGCCGCTGACCGGGCATTTATCCCGCATAAAGGGGTGGACTGATGTTCAAGGGGATCTTCGCGGTAGCGGCTGCTGCCTCCGTCAGCCTGCTCGGGGTCACGGCTGCGGCAACAGCGCAGGCAGCGCCGCACGCAGCACCGGCCGGCCAGCTGCCCGGGGCGCGGGTGGTCAACCTGCACCGCGCCTACGAGGCGCGGCTGGGCCACGTCAGGCCCGGCAAGATCTCGGGGATCGCCTACCCGCGGGGCCACCGGCCCGCGGCGGCAGCGCGGGCCGCGGCGGCATGCACCGAGCCGAACTGCCCGATGAGCTGGCAAGGCGGCCCGGTGCAGCACAGCCCGCACGTATACCTGCTGTTCTGGGGCCCGAACTGGCAGGCCGATGCCGGCCACCAGGCCAGCGCGACGTACCTGCAGAACTTCTTCTCCGGGCTCGGCAACAACCAGGCGCAGGACAACTGGTCCACGATCACCTCCCCGTACGCGGACGGCACCGGCGTCCCCGGGTTCTCCGGACTGGTGTATGCGGGCGCCTTCTTCGACCCCACCGCGCCGCCGCTGCACGCCAGCAACGCCCAGATCGGCGCCGAGGCGGACACGTTCGCCACGAACCAGAACATCACCGACCTCGACAACGCGCAGGTCGTGGTGGCGACCCAGTCGGGGACGTGCCCCAAGGGCTTCATTGGCACCGCCTGTCCCACTAGCACCAACCCGTACTGCGCGTATCACAGCTTCTCCAACGAGCCGTACATCAACCTGCCGTACCAGCTCGACGCGGGCACAACCTGCTTCGAGAATTTCGTCAACGCCGCGGGGACCAACGACGGGTGGAGCATCGTCGGCGGCGCCGAGTACGCCGGCACGATCACGAACCCGTTCGGCAACGCCTGGTTCGATCTTGGCAACGGCAGCGAGATCGGCGACAAATGCGCCGGGATTCCCCCCGGCAGCCCCGGCGGCGCCTTCAACCTGACGCTCGCGGCCGGCCCCTTCGCCGTGCGGTCGCTGTGGAGCAACGCGTCGGTCAACAGCGGGGGGATCGGGTGCGTGGCGACCGGCGCCGTGAAGGACTCGATCAAGATCACCAGCCCGGGCAGCCAGACCACCGGCGTTGGCGCCACCGTCAACCTGTCGATCCAGGGAAGCTCCACCGCGGGCAACCCGCTCACCTGGAACGCCATCGGCTTGCCATCCGGCCTGGGCATCAACTCCTCGACCGGCACCGTCACCGGGACCCCCACCAGCGCGGCGGTGTACCACCCCGTCATCACCGCCATGGACGTGGCGGGCGCGCGGCATTCGCTGCAGTTCACCTGGACTATCAACCCGGCCATTACCGGCCGGATCAAGGGCGACCACGGCAAGTGCCTGGATGACTTCGGCGGCGGCACCACCAACGGCAACAAGGTGGACATCTGGGACTGCAACGGCACCGTGGCCCAGAAGTGGACCTTCTCCGGCGGCCACCTGATGGTGCTCGGCAAGTGCCTGAACGACGCGAGCCATACCGGCGCCGGCACCAAGCTGGTGGTCTGGGGCTGCAACAATCACCTGTCCCAGCTCTGGACGCACCGCTCCAACGGCGAATACGTGCTGAAGCTCAACGGCCTGTGCCTCACCGACCCGAGCGGCTCCTCGGTGAACGGCACCCAGGTGCAGATCCGGAGGTGCCAGAACTTCGCCGATCAGCACTGGACCCTGCCGGGGAAATAAGGCCCGCCCGGCGCGGCGGGGTGCCGTGGCAGACCGCAACAGGCACCCGCGCCGCGTCCTGGCTGGCACACTGAGACGTCATGGACGCTCCGGCGGAAGCACAGGTTGATCTGGGCGTGGTCCGTGACAACGTCACGGGGCTGCGCAAGCACGTCGGCACGGCGGAACTCATGGCCGTGGTCAAGTCGGACGCCTACGGCCACGGCATGGTCCCTGTGGCCAGGGCGGCGCTGGCCGGCGGCGCCGGCTGGCTCGGCGTGATCCGGGTGGCCGAGGCGCTCGAACTGCGTGCGGCCGGGCTGACGGCGCCGGTGCTCTGCCTGATGAGCGTGCCGGGCGGGCCGCACGCCGAGGCCATCCGGCACGACGTGGACCTCGCGGCCGGCTCGGCCGGGATGGTGGCCGAGCTGGCGGCCGCGGCCCAGCGGGCCGGGCGCCCGGCGCGGGTGCATCTCAAGGTGGACACCGGGATGTCGCGGGGCGGGGCCACCATGGCCGACTGGCCGGGGGTGGTGGCGGAGGCGCTGGCGGCGCAGGCGGCCGGGCACGTCGTGATCGTGGGTATCTGGTCGCACCTGGCCTGCGCCGACATGCCCGGGCACGCGTCCATCGACGCCCAGCTCAAGGTTTTCCACGAGGCCCTCGCGCTCGCCGAGCGGGCCGGTGCCCGGCCGCAGATCCGCCACCTGGCCAACACCCCGGCCACGCTGACGCTGCCGCAGACCCGGTTCGACCTGGTGCGCTGCGGTGGCGGCACCGTCGGCCTGCCCACGCTGCCCGGCCCGATGCCGGGCTGGCTGCGGCCGGCGATGACCGTGCGGGCCCGGCTGGTCCAGGTCAAGCAGGTGCCGCCCGGGTCGGGGGTGTCCTACGGCCACCGGTACCTCACCAGCAGCCGGAGCACGCTGGGCCTGGTCCCGCTGGGCTACGCCGAAGGCGTGCCGCGGGACGCGTCCGGGCTGGTGCAGATCCATGCCAAGGGCCGGCGGTGGTTCATCGCCGGGACGGTGTCCATGAACCAGTTCGTCGTGGACTTCGGGGCCGGGCCCGCGGTGGAAGGCGACGAGGTGCTGCTGTTCGGCCCCGGCGACGCCGGCGAGCCCACCGCGCAGGACTGGGCGGAGGCGCTGGGCACGATCTCCTATGAGATCGCCACCCGGTTCGGTGGCCGGCTGCCCAGAAGCTACTTGGGAGTAGCATAAGGCTGCCTTCCGCGCATGCCGCGGGCAGCCAGGGGGAAGCATGGGAGGTGAGCGGCCGCCCGCGCGCGGGGCAGGCGTCAGGCGGCGGGAGGACCGATGGCAAACTGGCGGCGCATCACCGGCGCGGCCGGCCTGGTGGTGGGTGCCACCGCCGCGGGCGCGGGCGCGGCCGTCGCCGCGGAGCGGATCGCGATCAACCGCCTGCGCGCCCGGCCCGGCCACGCCGGGGAGCCGTTCGGCTCGCTCCGCGGGCTGGAGCTCACCGTCCTGGCCGAGGACGGGGTGCCGTTGCACGTGGAGATCAACGGCCCGGACACCGCCCCGATGACGCTCATCTTCTGCCACGGGTACACGGTGAACCAGGACTGCTGGCACTTCCAGCGCCGCGACCTGAGCGATCACCGGCTCGTCTTCTGGGACCAGCGTGACCACGGCCGGTCCGGCCGGTCGGCGGCGGGCAGCGGCAGCATCGGCCAGCTCGGCACCGACCTCAAGGCCGTGATCGACGCCGCGGCCCCCGGCCCGGGCCCGGTCGTCCTGGTGGGCCACTCCATGGGCGGGATGACCATCATGGCCCTCGCCGACCAGTACCCCGGCCTGTTCGGCACCAAGGTGGCCGGCGCCGTGCTCATCTCGACCGCCGCACGGGGCCTGGAGGCCGGCAGCCCGTGGATGCCGGCGCCGATCCGCCCCGCGCTGACCCGGGCCCTGCCCGTCGTGCTGAACGGCGCGGCCAAGGGCAAGCGGGCGATCCTGGTGGAGCGGGGCCGCCGCGTCGGGGCCGACCTGGCGTTCCTCACCACACGGCTGATCGGGTTCGGCGACGGCGACGTCAGCCCGGACACCGTCGCCTTCCTCGAGCAGATGATCAGGGACACGCCTATCGAGGTCGTGGCCAGGTTCTGCCAGGCGCTGCTGGCGTGCGACATGCGGGGCTCGCTGCCGGTGCTCGGCACGGTTCCGGTGACTGTGCTGGCCGGCGAGAAGGACCGCCTGATCGCGCCGCGGCTGGGCATCGAGCTTGCCGCCGAGATCCCCGAGGCCCAGCTCGTCTGGGTACCCGGTGCCGGGCACGCGCTCATCCTGGAGCGGCCGGACGTGGTCAACCGGGCGATCACCGACCTGCTGGCCCGGGTGGCGGGCGGCGGCCTGCCACAGTCGGCATGAGCGGCCCCGGCCGCCTCACCGGGCCGGCCGCGGACGTCACGGTGCCCAGCGCGGACGCGATGCGGGCGCTCGGCCGGCGGCTGGCCGGCCTGCTTCAGGCAGGTGACCTGGTCATCCTCAGCGGCGCCCTGGGGGCGGGCAAGACCACCCTGGTGCAGGGGATCGGGGAAGGGCTGGGCGTGCGCGGCCCGGTGACCTCGCCGACGTTCGTGATCGCCCGGGTGCATCCCTCGCTGACCGGCGGCCCGGACCTCGTGCACGCCGACGCCTACCGGCTCGCCAGCCCCGCCGAGGTCGACGACCTCGACCTCGACGCGACCGTGGACTCCTCGGTGACCGTGATCGAGTGGGGCGGTGGCCTGGCCGAGGGGCTGGCCGCGAACCGGCTGGAGATCACCATCACCCTGGCCGGCGAGGGACGTGCCGTCCGGGTCACCGGCCACGGCGGGCGGTGGGCGGCACTCCGGGATTCGGCGTTTCTGGCCTTGTCAGGTGGTCTTGAGGGCCTATAGTTCGTCCAGTCCCGACATTGCATACCGTCGCCATCTGCGCGCACCGCTGGCGAACAACGAGGCGCTCTCCCGCACCGCCCGATCGCGCGCCTCCGGCACGACATGCGCGCTGCTTGCTGGCGTGCCTCCGGCACGACGTCCCGCAAGGGAGGCCATGAAATGAGGCGCCGTGGCTGAGCAGGGATCCCCGCCACCCCGGTCCGGCAGGCCGCCCACGGCGGGCCGCCGGGGCGATTCCCGGGTCAGCGGGCGGCGCTCCTGGGACGAGCAGCCGGACGCCGACGAGGAATACCCGCCCTGGGCCGGGCCGGGCGTGACACCGCGGTGGGCCGACCACGAATCCAGGCGGCGCCGGGCGGAGGGCAGGCCCAGCCGCGGGAGCCACGGCGGGCACCGGGCCGTCGAGGACAGCCCGCCCCCGGCCGGGGCCAGCTGGGACGACGGCGGCCTCTCCCCGGGCCACGAGCCCGTGACGCCCGGGTCGCGCAGCCGCAAGGCCGCGGCCCGCTCGCGGCGCAGGTCCCGCATCGTCTGGGTCTGGGGCGGCGCGGCGGCGGCCGTGGCGCTCATCGTGGCCGGCGTGCTGGTCATGCTCGGCGGCGAGCAGCCGGCCCCGAATCCCGGCGCCGGGTTCGTCACCACGTTCCAGCGCGGTGAGCTCCAGACCGTGCCGCGCGCCTGCACGGCGGTGGCCAGCGCCACCTTGAACCAGTACCTGCCGGGCAAGCGCCGCGTGGTGGCGCCGCACTCCCTGAACGGCAACGCGCAGAGCCTGTGCAACTGGACCCTGGACGCGCCGCCGGTGTACCGGGTGCTTTCGGTCACCGCGCAGGCCTACGCGCCGAGCGGGCTTGCCACCGGGGACGGCAGCGCCACGTCCGCCGCCATCGACGCCTACCGGCAGGCCCTCGCCAAGTTGCGTCACCCGCTGCGGACCACCCACCTGCCGGTGGCCACGGTGACCCCGCTGCACAGCGTCGGCACGGTGGCCTTCGCCGCGTTGCAGATCGTGCGGACCCAGGGGCTGGCCACCGACCTGGAGACCGTGGTAGCCAGGGACCACAACGTGGTCATCACCGTGGTCATGCAAGGCCCGCACGCGCGCAGCGGGAAGTACGCCGCCGCGCAGCCGTCCGTGCTCCAGTCCGGCGCCATCGCCGCCGCCAAGAACGTGGTGGCCAGCCTGCGCTGATCCCCGGCTAGCGCCGTCCTGACGCCGCTCCGCCGGGCCCCGCGGGCCGCCACCGAAGGGTGCTGTGCGGTGCGGCGGGTGCTCTATTCTTTGCATCCGTGCTGGTGCTTGCGTTCGATACCGCGACGCCCGCGGTAACGGTGGCCGTGAGCGACGAGCGGCGGGTGCTGGCGCGCCTCGACGTGGTCGACGCCCGGCGCCAGGGCGAGCTGCTCGCGGCCGGTATCCGGCAGGTGCTGGCCGATGCGGGCGTGGCCGGCGGTGACCTCGATGCGGTCGTGTCGGGTGCCGGGCCCGGGCCCTACACCGGGCTGCGGGTGGGCCTGGTGACCGCCCGGGTGCTGGGCAGCGCGCTCGGTGTCGGCGCGCACGGGTACTGCACCCTGGACGTGATCGCCGGCGACGCCGTCACGGCCGCCGCCGGGCGCGAGTTCCTGGTCGCGGCCGACGCGCGGCGCCGTGAACTCTACTGGGCCCGGTACGCGCCAGACGGGGCACGGCTGTCCGGCCCGGCCGTGGCCGCCCCGGCGGCACTGCCGGCGGGGCTGCCCGTGGCCGGCGAGGGTGCGCACCTGTATCCGGAGCTGCTTGGCGAGGCCCTGCCGCCGCGTTATCCCAGCGCCGCCACCGCCGCGCTGTGGTGCGCCGGCCGGCTGGCCGCGGGGGAGCGACTGGCCCCGCCGGACCCCATGTACCTGCGCAGGCCGGATGCCCGGGCCCCGGGCGCGCCCAAGAGCGTGCTTGGGGCGCCGGTTCGTTCTGGCGCGGTGCCGCCGTGAGCGTGGCGCTGCGACCGATGGTCCGCGACGACGTCCATGCGGTGGCCGCTTTGGAGGAGGCGCTGTTCGGGGCGGAGGCGTGGTCGGCGGAACTGCTCGCCACCGAGGTGACCACGGACCCGGCCAGCAGGTATTACATCGTCGCCGACGACGACGGCGTCATCGCCGGGTACGGCGGGCTGCTGGCCCAGCCCGGCGGCCAGGCCGACGTGCTCACGCTCGCGGTGGCCGAGCACCGCTGGGGCGAGGGCATCGGCGGCGCCCTGCTGGACGGGCTGCTCACCGAGGCCGGCCGGCGCGGCTGCACCGACATCTTCCTCGAGGTGGCGGTAGACAACGACCGGGCCCAGCGCCTGTACCGCCGGCGCGGGTTTACCGATATCGGCATCCGCCGCGCGTACTACCAGCCGTCCGGCACCGACGCCCTGGTGATGCGGCTGATCCAGGAGCCGCCCGCCAGGAAGAGGCACCTGGCGGGCCGGTACCGCGGCAGGCGGGTCAAATGACCGCGCCGCTGGTGCTTGGCATCGAGACCTCGTGTGACGAGACCGGCGCTGGCCTGGTGCGCGGGCACGACCTGCTGGCCGATTCGGTGGCCTCCAGCGTGGCGGAGCACGCCCGGTTCGGCGGGGTGGTGCCCGAGGTAGCCAGCCGCGCGCACCTGGAGGCCATGGTCGCGACCGTGGACCGGGCGCTCGCCGCGGCCGGCGTCAAGCTCGCGGAGGTCGACGGGATCGCGGTGACCGCCGGCCCCGGGCTGGCCGGTGCGCTGCTCGTCGGCGTGTGCGCGGCGAAGGCCTACGCCCTTGCGCTGGACAAGCCGCTGTACGCGGTGAACCACCTGGCCGCGCACATCGCGGTGGACCAGTTGGAGCATGGCCCGCTGCCGCGGCCCGCGGTGGCCCTGCTGGTGTCCGGCGGGCACTCCTCGCTGCTGCTCGTGCCCGACGTGGCCGGTGAGGTGCTGCCACTGGGCGCCACGATCGACGACGCGGCGGGCGAGGCCTACGACAAGGTAGCGCGGCTGCTGGGGATGCCCTTCCCGGGCGGGCCGCCGGTGGACGCCGCCGCCCGCGGCGGTGACGGCAGCGCGATCGCCTTCCCGCGCGGGAAGTACCGCGACGACACCTTCGACTTCTCTTTCTCCGGTCTCAAGACCGCCGTGGCACGGTGGGTCGAGACCCGGCGCGAGGCCGGCCTGCCGGTGCCCGTGGCCGACGTGGCAGCGTCCTTCCAGGAGGCAGTCGCCGACGTGCTGACCCGGAAGGCGGTGACCGCCTGCCACGCCCATGGCGTCATGAACCTGATCATTGGCGGCGGGGTGGCGGCCAACTCGCGGCTGCGCGCACTGGCCAGCGAGCGCTGCGAAGCGGCCGGGATCGCGCTGCGGGTGCCCCGGCCGGGGCTGTGCACCGACAACGGCGCGATGGTGGCAGCGCTGGGGGCGGAACTGATGGCGCGCGGCGTGACCCCCTCCCCGCTGGATGTGGCGGCGGATTCCGCGCTCCCGGTGACCGAGGTCGTCGCCGGGCTGAGTTGACTCACCAGCGCGGCGGCGATACTGTTCGGAACTGGCACTCGGTAAGGTAGAGTGCTAACGCGACATGGCTGGTCTGGCACCCGCGACGACAGGCAGCCGAGGTCCACCCCATCTCAATGCAACCCGCCTTTCCGGAGGGGGAGGTCAGATCGTGACGACCGCCACCAAGGTTGTTCTCAAACCGCTGGAAGACCGCATCGTGGTCCGCACGCTCGAAGCTGAGCAGACGACCGCATCGGGACTGGTCATCCCGGACACCGCGAAGGAGAAGCCCCAGGAGGGCGAGGTCCTCGCGGTGGGCCCTGGTCGGTTCGACGACGCCGGTGCCAAGCGTGTGCCCATGGACGTCAAGGTTGGCGACGTGGTGCTCTACAGCAAGTACGGCGGCACCGAGGTGAAGTACCACGGCGAGGAGTACCTCGTGCTCTCCGCCCGTGACGTGCTTGCCATCGTCGAGAAGTAGTCAGCGGGCGATCCTTCGCCGCGGGCGCGCCCGCGGTGGGTGCTCGCCGTGCCACACCGCCCCGGGCGCCTGCGCGGCGTCTGGGGCGGTGGCACGAGCGCCCGCCGGGCGGCGCCCGCCAATAATGTTCACGTAGTCAGGGGTAAGTCATGGCAGCCAAGATGCTGGAGTTCGACGAGGAGGCGCGGCGCTCGCTGGAGCGCGGCGTGGACCGCCTCGCGGACGCCGTGAAGGTGACGCTGGGCCCGCGGGGCCGCAACGTCGTTATCGACAAGAAGTGGGGCGCTCCCACCATCACCAACGACGGGGTAACCGTCGCGCGGGACGTGGAGCTGGAAGACCGCTACGAGAACCTCGGCGCCCAGCTCGCCAAGGAAGTAGCCACCAAGACCAACGACGTGGCGGGCGATGGCACCACCACCGCCACCGTGCTCGCCCAGGCGATGGTCCATGAGGGGCGCCGCGCGGTGACCGCGGGCGCCAACCCGATCGCGCTCAAGAACGGCATCGACGCCGCCGCCTCGGCGGCGTCGGACCTCCTGCTCGCCGAGGCCCGCGAGGTGGGCGAGGAGGAGGAGATCGCCCATGTCGCGACGATCTCCGCGCAGGACCCGCAGATCGGCAAGCTGATCGCCGAGGCGTTCAGCAAGGTCGGCAAGGACGGCGTGATCACCGTGGAGGAGTCGCCGACCCTGGGCCTGGAGCTCGAGTTCACCGA
>Ga0126380_10000525_pt1 | contig 12961 bp, 10 predicted proteins | sample PanSoiMetPlot_26_FD_92544 | JGI IMG/M metagenome (GOLD analysis project Ga0126380, IMG submission 92544) | Tropical forest soil microbial communities from Panama - MetaG Plot_26 | ecosystem: Environmental > Terrestrial > Soil > Tropical forest > Bulk soil | place: Panama | collected 2016-02-17
ACCGCATCGGCGAGGATCGGGAAGCGGCTCTCATAGATATGCATATGCGTGTCGCAGGCGCCTGGCGGCACTTTGAGTCTCGGAGCGATATGGCTGTCGACTGGCGGCATTGCGATATCTACGGGCAGATATAGCCTGAACCGTTCGGGTTCGGAAAACAGCCGACCGAAGCCGGCAACAGGTGCTTCGGAAGCCAAAGTACGACGTCCGGGAAAAATATCGTGAATGTGATCGCGACGAAGAACACGATGTAGATCGGTAACGACGCGAGCATCGCCTTTGAAAATTTTATCCCGACGAACTTCGCCGCCATGAGCAGGCACAGTCCGTACGGCGGCGTGATCAGCCCGAAAGCCAGCGTCGTGATGATGACAACCCCCATATGCACCGGGTTGATATCGGCGTTTTTGGTCAAGTCTATGATCAACGGCATGAAAATAATGATTGCCGGAATGGCGTCGATAAAATCGCCGACGATGACGAAGAGCAGCGTCAACAGCAGCATGATCATGAACGGATTGCCACCCGCGGCATTTGCGATCCAGTCCGACACGACCGCCGGCCCGCGCAGATAGGCGAGCATCCAGCCGAAGGCCGAAGCGGCGCCGATGGTTATGAGCGGAATGGAATAGAGAAGCCCCGTCATTGCCATGTCGCGTGGCAGGTTTGGCAAATGACGGAAATTCAGCAGCGGAATTGCAACGAACACGATGTAGGCGACCGCAATGATCCCGGCTTCGGTCGGAGTAAATTGACCGGTCAGTATGCCGCCCATGATGATGACGGGGATCATCAACGGCACGGCGGCTTCCTTGGTCGCAGTCGAAAATTGGCCAAACGTCGCTCGCTTGCGTTTGAAACCGACCGGCCCAAAGAAATGGCTGTAGATCATCAGTCCGATACCAACGAGGAGTCCTGGTACGACGCCGCCCAGAAACAAGCCGCCAATGGAGACATTGCCGGTCGCGCCGTAAACCACTGCCATGATGCTGGGGGGAATCAGGTTGGCCATGGTCGCCGCCGACGCGATGAGTGCGGCAGTGAAGGCACGGTCATAGCCCTCGCGATTCATTTCCGGCGCGAGCGTGCGGGTGAGTATGGCGACATCGGCTGCTGATGAGCCGGAGATGCCGGCGAAGAACATGCTGAACAGAGTCACGACCTGGGCAAGACCGCCGCGAAAATGACCAACGATGGTTTGCGATAGTTTGATCATGCGAAGCGTAATGTTCGCCGAAGTCATGAGGTCGCCAACCAACAGGAAGAAGGGCACCGCCAGCAACGCTTCGACGTCCATGCCGTTGAACACCTGGGCGATCATCGAGGCCTCGCTGACCGGCGTGAAAATCGTCACGATCAGGACCGAGGCGATCAGCGCGAAGGCGACCGGCACACCCATGTAGCCCAAGAAAAGAAACAGGAAGCCCATCAGGACAATAAGCAGGCCGTTGGCGGTCACAGGACTTCGCTCCCCATACTCTCATGAGGACGCACCCCTTTGCGTTCCGCAAAACCGTGCCGCCAGCCGTTCACCATCTGCTCGATGGTGAACAGAGCGACGAGAACGCCGCATATGGGTATTGCGACATAAAGTGTCGCTAGCGGAGTCATCGACGGCATGCGCAGGCTTTTGAAGCCATCCAGAAAATTCAGATAGCCGAAATAGATCATGGAAAGCGCCACGCCTAGCACGACCGTGCGGTTGAACATTTCGAAGAACAGACGCCGTCCGCCGCTCATCGATTCGGCGAGCACGGCTAGGTAGAGGTGATCATTGCGGCGGGTGGCGGCGGCGACGCCGAAAAAAATTCCATAGAGAAAAAAGGTCATGGTCGCCTCCTGGGCAAGAAACCAGGGATGACCGATGATGCGCAGAACTACGTCAGATAGAACGACGATACTGAAACCGGTAATGGCGATTCCGCAGAGGACTATCAGGAGATTTTCAAGCGGATCGAGCGCCCGCCATTTCAAGTGGCGCTGCTCTTGCAGGACCAAACTGTCAAAGCGCATCTCTCAATTCCGAAAGGGAGAGCGGGGAGCCGAGGGACTCCCCGCAGCGGTAATCGCTGTCGTTACTGTACATTGTGAACCAGATTGAGGACCTTTACCGCATTCGGTCCTAGGTCAGAGGCTAGCTTGTCCTGAATCGGCTTACTGATTTGCTGGAAGCCGCTCTTGTCGACGTCCTTGACGACCTTGACGCCGATCTTCTCGAGCTTTGCCAGAGCCTCGTGCTCGAGTTTGAAGGCCGCAGTGGGCTCGTTCTTGCTGACCTCATCGGCCGCCGCCTGCACCCATTTTTTCTGCTCATCGGTCAGGCTGCTCCAGACCTTGTCGCTGACGAACAAGGCAGCGTTGTTGGCCTCGTGCTCCGTGAGCGACAGGACAGGGGCAGGCTCGTAATGCTTGTTGATCAGATAATTGTTGATGCCGTTTTCAGCCATGTCGACGACGCCAGTCTGCAGCGAGGTGTAGACTTCACCGAATGGCATATGCACGACCTGGGCGCCGTAGGCAGGGAAGAGCGTGTCCTCCGTGACGGTGGCTTGCACGCGCATCTTGACTCCCTTGAGGTCAGCGACTTTCTGCACCGGCTTCTTGCCATACATATGCCGGAGACCCTGACAGCCGAGCCCGAGCATGTGTGCTCCCTTGATCTTCGAAGCGTACAACTCTTTCATCGCCGAGATCACTGTGGGATCGCCGAGCACCTTGATGGCGTGCGCTTCGTCTCGGAAAATGAAGTGAATCGAAAACACCCCGGATTCGGGTTGCGCGGTCGAGGCGTTGGCGGTCGAGAGCATGACGAAATCGATATCGCCGGTCTGCACCTTCTGCATCGTCTGCGCTTCGGTGCCGAGCTGCGCGCTAGGATACTGATTGATAGAAAGTGTTCCTTTGCTCAGCTCCATCAGCTTCTTGTTGAACATTTCGGCTCCGACGCCATAGCCGCTGTTCTTCGGCTGATCGTATGCGAAGGAAAATTGACGATTTTGAGCGAGTGCTGCGGTTGACGCGATTGCCAACGCTGCGCCGATCAGGACTGCACGAAATTGCGCTGAAACCCGCAAAACGGACATGGAAACCTCCCCGTATATTTTCTGCGTTTGCGCGGCTGGCCGCCGCGTAGTGCTTTGGATGCGCGCTTGTTTCGCAAGGGTGTGTCGGCGGCTCGACACTTGTCAATGCCGATGTGGTGAACTCACGTCGCGTCGATCAGACAGTCGGCCCAGCTATTCGCGTGCATTGCCGCAGAATTGTTTTTAAACGTTGCGGGGTAATCGGCAGCCGAGTTACCGCGCCCGGACGCCCAAGCGCATCGTCTATGGCAGAGGCGATCAACGCGCCGACCGGATTGGTGCCGCCTTCGCCAGCACCCTTCAGGCCCAGCGCGTTGAGCGGGCTCGGCGCATCCTCCGAGACCAGAACCGAGATCTCCGGAACCTCGTGCGCGGTAGGAATGAGGTAATCTGCAAAAGTAACCGACAGCGGCTCGCCATTCTCGTCGTAATGGAACTCCTCCATCAATGCGCCGCCAATGCCTTGAGCCAGGCCGCCCGCGATCTGGCCTTCCACAAGTTTCGGATTTACCGCCCTGCCGACATCATAGGCGATGACATAGCGCTCTATGGCGACGTCGCCGGTTTCCTCATCGACGCGCACGGCGGCCACGTGGACGCCATAGGGGTAAACCATATGCGTCGACTCGAAAGTGTCCTCCGCGCTGAGACCCGTGGGCTGGGCGCGCGCAAGTTCGGTCAATGGCATCGACGGTCCTGGCCTGTCGGCACGAATGATCTCCCCATTCACGATGTCGAGCGCATCCGGTGCGGTCTGCATCAGCTCGGCCGCCGCCTGCAGCACCCGAGCGCGCAATTTTGTGGCCGCGAGCCGGGTGGCTTCTCCGCACATCACCGTCACGCGCGAGGCGAATGCGCCCATGCCACGGGCGATACGGTCGGTCTGGCCGTGAATCACCCGCACATTGGCGTAATAGACCCCGAGGGTATCAGCGCAGATCTGCGCGATCACCGTTTCCACACCCTGACCGACGGAAGCCACGCCGGTGATCACCTCGATTGCACCATCCGGCTTCACCTCGATGCGCACGGTGTCGAACGGACCGAGTCCGCTCTTTTCCACGAACATCGCCAGGCCGGCTCCTACTTTCTCGCCGTTCTTGCGGCGTTCAAGAAGCTGCTCCTGTAGCTCGTCCCAGCGCGCTGCTTTCAGCGCCCGGTCGAGCAGAAGCTCATAGTCACCGGAATCGTAGACGACGCGAGTGCCAAGTGTATCGAGGCCAAGCGGGTAAGGCATGGCACTCTTGTGGATGAGATTGCGCTTGCGGATCGTAACTTTGTCCAAGCCCACCTTGGCGGCAATTGCGTCAAGCAATCGCTCACGCACGAATGTCGACTCGTAGCGGCCGGGAGCGCGATATGTGCCGCATGGCGTCTTGTTGGTGAGCCGAATGTGACCGATCGCGCGGTATGCGGGCACGCGATAGGGGCCCGGCAGCATCGCAGCCGCGAGATCGGGGACCGTCGCCGCATGAGTGCGCATGTAGGCGCCGTTGTCGTGAAAGAATTCGTCTTCGATTGCGAGGATGCGGCCTTGCGCGTCCACGCTGGCGCGCACGCGATGGTGTTGTTCGCGCGAATGATTGGTCGCGATCAGGTGCTCGCGGCGGTCCTCTATCCACTTGACCGGCCGGCGAAAATGCAACGCCGCAGCACAGACCAGAATATCTTCGGGATACAATTCGCCGCGAACGCCGAAACCGCCGCCGACATGCCCCTCGTGTAGTTGAACGGATTCGGTTTTTCGCCGCAGCATCCGCGCGATCGTATCGCGATTCCAGTGCGGCACCTTAGCGGCGCCATGCAGCTCCAACATGTCGCGCGCCTCGTCGTAACGCGCGATGGCGCCGCGCGTTTCGAGCGGAACACCGGAATGGCGGCCGGTGGAGAGTTCAAGGGATACGACAGCGTGGGCATTTCGAAAAGCCGCTTCGACGTCGCCATAGCTTTTTCTAAGGACGTCTGCCTCTGTCGTCAGCTGATCCTCGTAAATGGCCGGCTCTTCGGCGGCGGAGATCGTCGCTTGCAATGGTTCGATTGAAAGCTCCACCAGGTCAGCAGCGTCCTCGGCAACATAGGGATCTTCGGCAAAGACGGCGGCGACGGGCTCGCCGACATAGTGAACGACATTCTTTGCCAGCACCGGCTGCTGATACGGCTCGAGCGTCGTCAGGCCGGTAAGACGAAATGGAATGCGGGGGATGTGTCTGACGTTCTCGTAGGTCCATACTGCATGGACGCCGGGCAGGCGGCGCGCGGCCTCGGAATCGATTGTTATGATTTTTCCATGCGCCGATGGAGAGCGCACGACCCGCATGTGCCACTGGTCGGCAAAAGAGACGTCGGCGGCAAAGCGACCCCGGCCCAGCAGCAGCAGCCGATCTTCGAGGCGCGGGACGGAACGGCCGATGAATTTTTGCTTTTTGTCAGGCATCCACCTGGGCTTCGTGTCACTTGCGCATTTCTTTCGCCGCAGCACGAACGGCCTTGATAATGTTCTGATAACCGGTGCAGCGGCAGAGATTGGACGACAGGACATCAAGCAGGTCGCCGTCGCTGATATCGGGTTCGCGCTCGAGCACGCCCACCGCCAGCATCAAAAAGCCCGGCGTGCAGAAACCGCATTGCAGGCCATGATGATCCATGAATGCCTGCTGCATGGGATGGAGCTTTTCGCCATCCGCGAGGCCTTCGACGGTGCGGATCCTCTTGCGATCGGCCTGGACGGCAAACATTAGGCACGAGCGAACGGGCTCGCCGTCCACGATCACGGTACATGCTCCGCAGATTCCATGCTCGCAGCCGATATGGGTGCCCGTCTGCCCGCAATCGTCACGGATTGCATCGGCTAGCGTGCGCCGTGCCTCTACCGCGATCGTGTAATCGCGGTCGTTGATGGTGAGGGTGATGTTGGATTTCTTGCTCATCTTGCCTCTCATCCGTTCATCCCCGCGAAAGCGGGGATCCAGAGCAAACGTGTTGGCCGTCGGCCTGGATTCCCACTCCCTGCGTTGCCAAAGCGAAGCCGCTTTGGCTTCGCGGCGGCGAGTGCGCGGAAAAGAACGGACTGTGGCTTTCGCTCATACTGGCTTTTCCTTGGCCCGCAGCAGCGCACGAATTCTCTGCGGCGTCGCCGGCATCTCGTCGATCTCGACGCCGAACGGCGACAATGCGTCATTGATCGCGTTGATCACCGCAGCCGGGGCGCCGATGGTGCCGCCTTCACCCAGGCCCTTGGCGCGCGTCACCGAGTTCTGGCTTGGCGTCTCGATGTGGTGGAGTTCGATTTCCGGGATTTCGTGGGCAGTCGGCGGCAGATAGTCGGCCAAACTTGCGGTGAGAACGCCGCCGTTGTCGTCGTAGATGATTTCCTCAAGCAGTGCATTGCCAATGCCCTGCGCGACGCCGCCCTGCACCTGACCGTCAGCGATCATTGGATTGATGATGCGGCCGGCGTCCTCGGCCACCAGGAATTTCTCGACCCTGACATGGCCGGTCTCCACGTCCACGTCGACGATAGCGACGTGGCAAGCATTGGAAAATGTTCCGGGCGGATCGTAATGGCCTGTTTCCGTCAAGCCAGGGTCTATCTCGCCTTTGAAACGGTACGTTTGCGTATAGGCCTCGCGCGCAAGCTTTGCGATCGGAATGGTGCGGTCGGTGCCCGCGACTTTTGCCAGTCCATCGGCGAGTAGAATGTCGTCCGGCGCAGCCTCAAGGAGATGGCTGGCGATCTTGAGCAGTTTGGCGCGAATTTTTCGTGTGGCGATTAACGTGGCTCCGCCCGAAATGACGAGCGAGCGGCTGGCGAAGGTGCCCCAGCCATAAGGCGTGCGATCGGTATCGCCATGCACGACCTTGATGCTCTCAGGCGTAAGACCGAGCTCATCCGCGATGATCTGGGCGAGTGTCGTGCGCAGGCCCTGGCCGTGCGGCGAGGAGCCGATCCGCGCCTCGACAAAGCCCGACGGGTCGACGGTAACAATGACCGTCTCCCATCCCGGCGTGATCTCCATTCCGCGCGCCGCGAAGGCCGGACTGCCATAGCCCGTGCGTTCGGAAAAAGTAGCAAAGCCGATGCCAAGGTAGCGGCCTCTGGCGCGCGCGTCTTTTTGACGTTTGCGGAAGCCGGGCACGTCGATGGCCTTCACGGCCATCTCCATCGTCTCCTTGTATGTCGCCTCGTCATACTCGAGGTCCATGGCGGATTTGTAGGGAAATTGGTCGATCAGGTTGCGGCGGCGTATGTCGATCGGATCCATCCCGAAAGCGCGAGCGGCCTTATCCATCAGGCGTTCGATTGTGAAGGTGATCACTGGCCGCGACACGCCGCGATAAGGCGCCATCGTGCAGGTATTGGTGACAACGCCGCGCGCGAGGCATTGGTACTGCTGCACATCGTATGGCCCAGGCAATTCAGCCATCGCCATCAATGGCTCCACGCCGCAGGTCGTAGGAAAGCACGAATAGGCGCCGACGTTCGCGATGATATCGGCTTTCAGTGCGGTCAGCCGGGCGTTCTTGTCGAAAGCGCCCTCGAGCGTGATGTATTGATCGCGCGAATGAAAAGCGGCGATGAGATTTTCGCGTCGATCTTCCGTCCAGGCCACCGAGGCCTTTAGCTTCCGCGCCAGCCACACCAGCACGACATATTCACTGGCGAGTGACATTTTTTGTCCGAATCCGCCGCCCACATCGGGCGCAATGACGCGAAGGTCGGATTCGGGCAACCCGAGCACATCGCAGATTGCCGTCCGCGTCAGGTGCGGCATCTGCGTCGTGCAGGTGAGCGTGACACGCCCGCTCGACGCTTCATATGAGGCATGCCCGCCGCGCGGTTCCATCGGGGTAGCATTCTGCCGCCGCGATCGGGCTTCCAGCTTGATGACTTTGTCTGCACCGAACCACGTCTCGTCAAATCCGGGCGTTTTGACCTTGCCCTCGAGAATGACATTGCCCGGCGCTTCGGCGTGTATTGAAGGCGCACTCGCTTCCAGCGCCATACGCGCGTCGCTTATGGCCCTTGTTTCATCGATCGAGAGCTCGACCTGCTCGGAGATATCCTCGGCTTCCGGCGCTGTGGCAGCAACGACGGCTGCAACCGCTTCGCCGGCAAAGCGAACAACGTTCTCGGCCAACAACGGCTGGCCGATCGGCTTGTAGGAAAATTTGTGCAACATGGGCGTGATTTTTTTCACGCCCTTGAGATCGCCTGCGGTGAACACCATCGCGCCGGCCGGGGCGCTGATCTTTGACAATTTTCCAGCGGCGAGGGGGCTGCGCACAAAGCGCACCCAATATGACGCAGGTGCATCGGCGGTGAAATGACCCTGACCCCTGACCAACGCGGGATCTTCCAGGCGGCGCACTGCACGTCCCACCCAGGTCATGCCCGAACCGCAGGTACCATGCGCGCTCATTGGCCGACCCAGCCGAACTGAGGGTGCACGCCTGTTTGTCGGGTCATACGCTCTGCTCCAGCGCTCGCCGCACGACCGCGCGCACCAGGTCACGGCGGTAATCGGCGTCGGTCTGATGATCCTCCAGCGGATCGATCGCCTCCGCAGCGGCCTCCGCTGCGGCTGCAAATACTGCATCACCCGGGACGTTGCCGTTCAGGCACGTTTCCGATTCCGGGACGCGGCGCGGCGAGGCCTCCGCTCCGCCCACGCCGACTCGCGCGTCGGCAATTTTTTCGCCCTGCATGCGGTATGTCACCAGCGATGCCGCCATCGCGAAGTCGCCCGGCCGCCGGCTGAATTCGTTGAAGCCGAATTTGCTGTCCTTTGAAAGGAATGGCACACGCGCTTCCGTGAGCAATTCATCGTCGGCCAATGTCGTCGACATTATGCCTGCGAAAAAATCCCTCGCAGCGATCTCGCGCGCGCCACGGGCGCTCTTTGCAACGATTGTGGCATCGAGGGTCGCGGCCACCAGGCACCATTCCGAGGCGGGATCCGCATGTGCGAGGCTGCCGCAGAAGGTTCCTCGCATGCGTATCGGATAGTGCGCGATGTGACGCACGACCGCGGTCAACAGCTGACCTAGCGGATTATCGACCACAGATCTGTGGAACGCAGCGTGCCGCACGCGCGCACCGATCGTCAGTGTTTTGCCATCGTCGGACACCGTGTCGAGACCGGCGATCTCGTTGATGTCGACAAGATGCGCCGGCTTCGCTAGCCGAAAGGCCATAATCGGGACGAGGCTTTGACCACCCGCGAGAATGCGCCCATCCTTTGGGGCAACTTCCGCCAGAATTTTCAGCGCTTCATCGAGCGTCTTCGGCACGTGACGAACGAAGGGCGCGGGTTTCATGCAGCCAGCCTCGGGGTGCTAAAAAAAGCGCTAATTATTTGTATACAAACGATAAAGGGCGTTTCGGCATTGTCAAACGACCCTATGGTAAAAGCGGCGATATGACCCAAGCTGACCGTGCTTTCATTGCAAGTATGACCTTCCTATCCTATTTGCTTTGCAGTGGGCGCGTGAGGACCGGGATGCCCATATCGCGATTGATTGCTGCTTTTTGCCTTGGCGCGGTTGCCGCGCTGACGGGCATTTCCGCAATGGCCCAAGACGCTAAGCGGCCCGACAAGGTGTCATTTTATTTTGCTGCGCACGAGGACGACTGGCAGCTGTTCATGAATCCGTCGGCTTTTCAGGACGTGATGAACGGCGCGACCAAGACCGTGTTCATGTATCTTACCGCGGGCGACGCCGGCTTGGGCGTTGGCAAGGGTGGCCGAAAGCATCCGTTTTATCTGGCGCGCGAAAACGGCGCCGAAGCTGCCGTCCGCTTCATGGCGGACGCTGATGCTACCCCGGGCGAACGGGTCGCGGCCCCGATGGCATTCAATGGCCACATGATTTACCGTGTCAGCTATCTCAACACGGTTAGTTATTTTTTGCGCTTGCCGGACGGCCACTGGTCCGGGGAAGGCTATGCCGAGACCGGCTTTCAATCCCTCAAGCGCCTGGCTGCCGGCAAGAATGACATTATACGGTCAATTGATGGATCGACGGCCTATCATGGCTGGGATGACCTGGTTGCGACCATTCGCGCAATCGCAACCTATGAACGCGACAAAGCCGCCGTCGCACAAATCAACGTTGCGGAAACCGACGCGAAGATCAATCCGAGAGATCATTCGGACCATCTGATGACCGCGAAAGCAGCGCTTGATGCGGTTAAAGATATTTCCTGCGTGCGGCGCGTCTACTTCGTCGAATACGCCAGTTCGCAATTACCGCCAAATCTCGACTCGCGGCAGCGCGACATGGAAAGCTCTGTTTTCGCGGTCACGCTCGCGGGGGTGCAGGCCCTGGACCACCGCACATTTTGGCATCGCTACGATCAGTCATTCGTCGGACGGAACTATTTCCGTATCCAGGAACCACCTGCTGCCTGTGACAAGGCCGTGGCCACCATCGCAGTCTCGCGCCACTAGCCCTTTTCCAGTATTTTCTCGGTAGCGGCTTTCTAGCCGGGCGGACTACTTTTTTCGCAACCAATTTCAGGCTATCTCGTTTTTGTCCGGCTAACATTTTGCTCGAAATAGCCACAGGCATCCGATGCGTTACGCTGATGTGCCACTCGCTTTGCAAACCCGCCGTATCGTATCGGTCGATGCGCTGCGAGGGTTCAGCATATTCTGGATTATTGGCGGAGACGGCGCGGTACTGGCCGTTGACCGGATGCTCAAGGACAAGGGTCAGCCCTGGAGCTCGATCAGCGGCTTCCTTGCTACGCAAATGAGCCACGTCCCGTGGGAAGGCTTCAGCTTCTACGATTTTGTCTTCCCGCTGTTTCTTTTCGTCACCGGCGTGTCGATCGTTCTCGCCTTGCCGCAGATAATCGAGAAAGAAGGCCGCAGGCAGGCACATCTGCGGGTACTGCGTCGTGCTCTCACGCTCTATTTGCTGGGCGTGATTTTCTATGGCGGCATCAGCCAACATTGGAGTGATGTTCGCTTTGTAGGTATCTTGCAGCGAATCGCAATTTGTTACCTGTTTGCGGCGCTCCTGTTCATCAATCTTGATTGGCGCGGATTGATCGCGGCCGTGGTCGCCCTGCTTGGGGGCTACTGGGTGCTGATGACTTTTGTGCCGGTGCCGGGTGTCGGTGCCGGGTCTTTCGCGCCAAATGCCAATCTCGCCGACTGGATCGATGCTAATTATTTGCCTGGGCGGCTGTGGGAAAAGACCCGCGATCCTGAGGGATTGTTGAGCACGCTGCCGGCGATAGGTACCTGCTTGATCGGCGTATTGGCCGGATTGTTGTTGAAGGATGAAAGGCTCACCCCATCCAAAAAATCGCAGGGACTGATTATTGCGGGCATCGCGATGGTGGCGGCCGGCTACTTGTGGTCGCTGCAGTTCCCGATCGTGAAATCAATCTGGACGTCGTCATTCGTGCTGATCGCCGGCGGCTACAGCGCGATTTTACTCGGTGTCGCCTACCAGGCCGCCGACGTATGGGGGTGGCAGGCGTGGGCGACAATCTTTGTCTGGATCGGTGTGAATGCGATAACGCTTTATTTTATCAACGGCATCGTCGGCTTTCAGCCTTTCGCGCGCCGGTTCGTCGGCGGTGACGTAGCCGCCTGGCTCAACCAGACGTTCACCCCCGGCACCGGTCTTTTCGTCACGCATGTCGTCGGACTTGCAATTGCTGTCGCCCTGGCGGGTTTTCTCTATCGCCGAAAGATTTTCCTGCGCGTTTGAGAGGCTCAGGTCCCTACTTTCAATTCCGACACGAGCGCGCGCAGCGCGGCGACCGTCGAAGGTGCCACGCTCTTGCCCGTGCGGGGATTTTCCGATGGGATGTTTTCGATGGTCATCGTGAAGCGCGCGGTGTCGGCATCCACGCTTATAGTATGAGTGTTGCGCGTGACGTTGGGATCGGCCCAGATCTCGAGCTGGGTGCGGTCCGGTCCTATCCCGGCGAGACTCAATGCCGCCGCCACATTGACGTTTGCGGGAAACCCACGAGCGCCCTCGCGTGCGCTGCCCTCGAATACTTTCAGGGGCTCCTCCAAGCCGCGGACTGAAATTCCATGGTCGCGCAGGTAGGGCGCCCCTTCGAGTCCGGCGGGGGGCTTGCGGGTGACCATCTTCACCGCATGGATGGTGCCTTCGGCCGCCGCGCGTACCGCGTCGAGCCCGATCAGGGCACCCGTGGGCACCACGATACGGGCGCCTTTTTGCCTTGCGCGCTCGATCAGATCACCGTTCTCCAGAAGCTGCGCGACCGAGAGCGGCATGAAGATGCGCCCCTTGTCGATCGCGCTGACGGCAATGTCGCGGAACAATGCAGGCGGAAGACATTCGACCACGACATCGCATGCATCGGCGAGCTCGGTCGTCTTGCAGACGGATATGCTGTCGCCTACCTGCGGCAGCGCGCGCTGCGCCTTATCGACGTCGCGCACTGCGATAGCGGCGAGCGTGAGACCGGGCACGCCAGCGATCAGACGTTTCGCTACATCCAGGCCCACAGCACCGAGGCCGGCAATACCCACGCGCAGTGGACGCTCGTTGCTAGGCTTCGTCATGGCCGGCGACCGGTGAAAATGGCTTTGCGTTTTTCGATGAAAGCACGCACGCCCTCGGCGTAATCGGGCGTCAGGCTTGCCGCCTTCTGAAGATCGCGCTCAAGATCGAGCTGCGCATCGAGCGAATTGCCCGCGGAAGCGTTCAGCGCCCGCTTGATCAGCGCCAGCCCTTGCGTGGGGGCGCTGGCGAAATGCTCGCACAATTTCTGCGCCTCGCTTGCCAAAGCGGCATCGTCGACGCATTTCCAGATCAGCCCCCATTGCTCGGCTTTTTCAGCTGAAAGCGGTTCGGCCAGGAGAGCCAGACCGTTCGCCCGTGCA
>Ga0126380_10000526_pt1 | contig 12954 bp, 12 predicted proteins | sample PanSoiMetPlot_26_FD_92544 | JGI IMG/M metagenome (GOLD analysis project Ga0126380, IMG submission 92544) | Tropical forest soil microbial communities from Panama - MetaG Plot_26 | ecosystem: Environmental > Terrestrial > Soil > Tropical forest > Bulk soil | place: Panama | collected 2016-02-17
CAGCTCGTATCTGGCCCACCCCGTTTTGCTTTCGATGGGCGTTGCCGGAGCGAGGTCCGGCCGTATCAGCACGCGAACGATAATGTAGCCGACAAAAGCAACACTTAGAATCAGCCCGGGCACGACCCCACCGATCAACAGCTTGGAGATTGAAATGCCCGAAAGGCTGCCGAGGAGTACGGTCAGCGCGGAGGGGGGAATGAGCATATCGACCGCGCCGATCGCCATGATCGGTCCGGTCGCCAGAACCGGATTGTAGCCGCGCGAAAGCATCACCGGCAGCATCAACGAACCCAGCATTGCGGTTGTCGCAATGGTCGACCCTGATATCGCGGAGAAGATCGTTCCTGCGACCACCGCGACCACGGCGAGCCGCCCGGGCACCTGGCGGATCAAACGCTCGACGCCGTCGATGACTTTCAGCGCAAGCCCAGTATGGAAAAGCACCTCTCCCATCAAGATGAACAATGGGATCGGCGTGAGCGAGAAGTTAATCGCGGCCGCCACGCTGTTGCGCGCAACCTGGTGCAAACCGGCTTCACCGCCCAGAAACAGAACCGCGCCAACAAGGTTGATCGCAATGAAGGAAATGGCGACCGGCATTCCTGCAAACAAGAGGACAGTCGAGCCTCCGAGAAGCAGCAGCGAGGCCATCTGCCAGGACATGATCACAACGGTCTCCTACGCGATGTCTTCAAGCCGCCGAAACAGCATCGTCCCGCAAACCTATTTCGGCGGTGGATAGCCGATACATGCGGAAAACAAATTCGATGGCGAGGAGTGCGAAACCGACTGGAAGCGGTGCGAGTGTCCACCATTCGGGCGTGACGAGCGTCTTGATATTGATCGATCCGGCATTGTAGCTCGCGGCCGTGATCAGATATCCGTACCAGACGAAATAAAGGCAACACAGAAGCCCGACGATGTCGCCGAGCCATTCCAGAGCCCAGGCGACCCGAACGGGTAGAGCGCGGAGGACGATGTCAACGCGAATGTGCTGGCCCTGACGCAGAAGCCAAGGGGCGACCAGCAAGGTCATCAAATAGAGAATGTCCTCCGAGACTTCATTGCTGATCGCGGCGCCGCCGCCGCCGATGTTGCGGGACACAACGTCGGCGCCGATCATCACGGTCATGAGCAACAGCAGAAGACATGCGGCAAAGACAAGCGCATCAAGCAGGCGCCCATACCATTCGGATAGTTGCGCCATCCTTGAGTTCATGGGGCCAACCTGACAGGCCGCTACTTCTTCGAGAAAAATTCCCTGAGTTTTGGGCCGTGTTCGGGGCTTTGCTTGATGATGCCCTCCCACCCAGCCTGGTAGGCTTTCGCCCGATAGGCTTCGGCTGCCGCACCCTCGAACTTGATGGTCTGGATGCCGGCATCGGCTTGCCGCTTGGTGTCTTTTGCATTCTCCGCGTCGAATTCGGCGACGGCCGCCGCTTCCCCCGCGTCTGCCGCCTTGCGCAGGACGGCTTTCTGCGCATCGGACAGCTTGTCCCAGGTGGTCTTGTTGACGAGCACCGAGACCTCGGCGGAGTAGAATCCCGGATCGACGCGATATTTCGTCTTCTCATGCCAGCCCAGATCGAAAATCCCGGTAATCGGCCAGCCATACCCATCGACAACGCCGCGCTCGAGCGATGTATAGACCTCGCCTGGCGGCGTTTGCACCACCGTCGCGCCGAGAGCCTGGAAGAAATCGCGATAGACCGGCGTGATGCGAATCTTCAGGCCGGTCAGGTCGGGGGCGGAAATTGGCTTCGTCAGGTAGAGATGAAATGGATTATTGTCGACCAGCCGAGCGAGAAAAATGGCATTCATTTTCTCCGCGTAAAGCTTGGCCATATAATCATAGCCGCCGTTCTTGCGAAGCTCCGACATCGGGCGCTGGGCGAGCTTCCAGGCGTCGGATTCGGGCATCACGTTCGTGGTGAAAGCGCCGGTCGTGTTCGCGATGTCGACAACGCCGGTCTTGAGTGCATTACCGACTTCGAATGGCGGCATCGCCTTCGGCCCGCCGATGTAATTGATCTGGACGAGGCCTTTCCCTTCCGCGTTCACCTGATCGATGAATTTTTCAAAGCCGCGCGAGTAAGTGGTTTTCTCGGCGAAGGCCGTCACGGCCCGCAGGGTGATTTCCTGAGCAAAACTCGACGAGCAAAAAATTGTTGCGGCAATCAATCCGAGCGTAAACTTCTTGTGCATGACGATGATCCTCCCCTGCCGAGATAACGCTCGGGTCATTTGTTTTGAATTTCCTATATTGTTATGAGTGGGTTGGGGAGTCAAACAAGTGCGGCAAGCAGGCGTGAGCAACAATTCGACAGTTGCCGCAGTCCTGGCAAAGGACCTCGCGGGGTTCGGCGCACGCCGCTGTTTTGGCTTGCTCGGCACGGCAAATTTCAAGATTTCCCATGCGCTGGTCGAAGCCGGCGTTGAGCTCATTTCGGCGCGACACGAAGGCAATGCTGCCAGCATGGCAGATGCCTATGCCAAAGCGACCGGGGAGCTGACCCTTGTCAGCGTTCATTCGGGTCCAGGGCTCACCAATGCAATCACCGGAATAGGGGAGGCGGCGAAAAGTCGAACACCTCTTCTGGTTCTCGCCGGAGATGTGCCCACCGGCAATGTCAAATCGAATTTCTACATGAACCAGACAGAACTGGTGCGCTCGGTTGGAGCGGTCTCTGAACGAATATATACCCCGCGATCCGCCCGCGGCGATCTGCTGCGCGCGGTGACGTGCGCCATGCACGACCGCCAGACCGTTGTGTTGAGCTTACCGCTCGATGTGCAGGACGCAAAAATCGATGCCACCAACGCGCCACTTGAATTGGGTCCAGTACCGGGGCGCCTGCAGCCCAATCCTGAAGATATCCGAACGCTTGCCGATGCAATCGTGAGGGCGAAGCGACCGCTTGTTCCGAAGGATCGCGTAGTTGCTTCCGATTCCGGACATTTCTGCGGCTGGGTCCCGCGCTATCTGCGGGTGCATAGTCCGAAAGCATCATGTCTCAGCCATTCATTTCAATCAGTCGGCCTTGGCCTGGCCTCGGCGATCGGTCTTGCCGTTGCAAATCCTGGCAAGCTCGCTGTGCTGGGCGCGGGCGATGGCGGGTTCCTCATGTCGATCGCCGATCTCGAAACTGCGATTCGTCTCGGGCTGCGAATGTGCATCCTCATCTATAACGACAGCTCCTATGCTGCCGAAGTGCATTTTTTCCGTCGCCAGGGTTACTCGATCGATATCGTGCAATTCCCGGAAACGGATTTCGCCACGATCGCCCGGGGATACGGCGCACGGGCATCGACAGTCCGGAGCACTGCCGATCTTGAGCCGGTACGGGCGTGGGTTAACGAAGGGGCGGCCGGCGTTTTTGTAATTGATGCCAAGATCAACCCCGATCTAGAGGCGGATTGGCACGCCGAGCATTTTCCGTAAAGCTGCTCAAATCTGCAGATAGCGTTGGCGAATGGTGGGATCGGCCGCGAGCCCAGCCGAGGTACCGGTCCAGACCACATGGCCTTTTTCAATCACGACATGTCGGTCTGCAAAGCGCAGCAGTGCCTCGAGGTGTTTGTCCACGATCAGAATGGCCTGACCTTCCTGCTTGAGAAGCGCCAGACATTGCCAGATTTCGGAGCGGACCTTGGGAGCCAGACCTTCGGTGGCCTCGTCGAGGATCAGCAGTTTCGGATTGGTCATGAGAGCCCGGCCTATCGCAAGCATCTGCTGCTCGCCGCCGGACAGTTCGTTGCCCATATGGCTGCGCCGTTCGGCCAGCGGGGGAAAAAAGCCGTAGACGCGGTCCAGATTCCAGCGCGTCGCACCCGAACGCGACGCGGCGGTGGCGACGAGATTTTCCTCGACGGTCAAGCTGGGAAAGATCTGACGTCCTTCCGGCACGAGTCCGATCCCTGCCTGTGCGATGCGGAAGGGAGGCAGTCCGATGAGGGACAGTCCGTCGAAGATGGCTGTGCCGCCGTCCGTCGGCAACAATCCCATGAGCGCAAAAATTGTCGTGGTCTTGCCCATGCCGTTGCGCCCGATCAGGGTCACGACCTCGCTCGAGCCGACCGAAAAACTGATGTCGAACAGGACCTGCGCCGGTCCGTAGGATGCCGCGAGCCGCTCGATCGACAGCATGGCTATTCCATTTCCTCACCGAGATATGCGGCGACGACCTTCGGGTCTGTGCGCACCGTGTGAGGCGCCCCGCTTGCCAGAATGCGCCCATAGGTCAGAACCGAAATACGGTCGGCGAGCGCGAACACCGCGTTCATGTCGTGCTCCACCAGCAACATGGAAAAACGCCCTTTCAGCCGCCGCAACACATCGATCAGACGCGCGCTTTCTTCGTGTCCCGTACCCGCCATCGGCTCATCGAGCAAAAGCAGCTTCGGCTGCATGGCGAGCGCAATCGCAAGTTCGAGAGCCCGCTTCTCGCCGTGCGACAGGTGCGCGGCCAAAGTGTGTTCGCGTCCAGCCAGACCAACTTCGACAAGCGCTGCCATTGCCGCGTCGTTGACGGTTTGGTCGTGATCCGCCCTTGCAAAAAACCGATAGCTCGTTCCCATGCGCGCCTGCACGGCCAACGCAACGTTCTCCAGGCCGGAAAAGCCAGGCAGCACTGAAGTGATTTGAAACGATCGCGCGAGCCCTAGTTCGGCACGTTTGTTCGCCGGCAAACCGGTAATATCGGCTCCGTTGAAATGAATAGTGCCGGCCGCGGGGAAGATCAGCCCGGAAATCTGGTTGATCAGGGTCGTCTTTCCGGCGCCGTTCGGCCCGATTACGGCGTGCAGCTCTCCTGGCTCAATTTCGAGCGTCACCCCGTCCGTTACGACCAGCCCGCCGAAATTCTTATGCAGATCGTTGATTTCAAGCACGGCGTCAGTCACGGCTCAGCCTTCCTCGGATGGTGCCGGCAAGGCCGAGAAGTCCGCCGCGCGCAAACAGAACAACGAGCACCAGCAGCGGACCGAAGATCAGCTTCCACTGTTCGGTGATGCCGCCCAATATTTCTTCGATGAGAAGATAGCCCGCAGCGCCGACGATCGCGCCATGCAGGCTGCCAATCCCGCCGAACAGAACCATGATGATCAGTTCGCCCGAACGCTGCCACGACATATACGCAGGGCTGACGAACTCGGTCGCATTGGCAAGCAGGAAACCGGCGAGTCCGCCAACGGCGCCGGCGATCACGTAGCCGACGCGTTGAAAGCGGAAGACGTCAAAGCCCAGCGTTGCCATTCGCGTCGGGTTCTCGCGCGCGCCGCGAAATACGCGCCCGAAGCGCGAATAAAGGATGGCACGGAACACGAGATAGGAGAGGAGAAGGCAGAGGAGAACGAAGTAGTAGAGGGTCCTGTCGTTCTGCAGGAACGGAAAACCAAGCAACGTGCTCCGCAGCCTGATTGTCAGGCCGTCGTCGCCGCCATATGGCGCGAGCGAGCCGGCAATGAAATAGGCCATTTGCCCAAAGGCCAGCGTGATCATGATGAAGTACACGCTTTTGGTGCGCAGGCACACGGTCCCGGTCAGGTACGCGAATATCGCGCTGGCCAGCAGCGCGGTCGGCAGCGAAACGAGCATGTCCGTGATGCCATGCGCGCCCAGAATGCCGACCGCGTAGGCACCGATGCCGACAAACGCCGCATGCCCGAAAGATACGAGACCGCCGTAGCCGCAGATAAAATCGAGTGCCATTGCGGCGATCGCGAACACCATTACGCGGGTAAAGAGGCCGAGCAGGTAACTTTCCGGGCCGAACCAGGCCACAGCGGGAATCAGTGCCAGGACGAGAAATATCGTCATTGGAAGCAGGCCTGGCCGGTCGGGCATCAGATCAGGTAGCGCGCTGGAAGCGGCAAGGGTCTGGGCCATCAGCGCCCCCTGGCGGGAAACAGGCCGGCGGGACGGAAATAGAGAACGAGCGCCATCAGCACGTAGATGAGCATCGATGCAATGGCCGGCCCGACAGTGCGGGCAGGCGAGGGCGGCATCACCAGCCGCAGGATATCGATGGCAAACGACCGCCCTAGCGTGTCGACGAGGCCAATCAGGAGAGCCGCAAGGAACGCGCCGCGAATCGAGCCAATGCCGCCGATAACGATGACGACGAAGGCCAGGATCAGCACCGTATCGCCCATGCCGGGCTCAACCGACAGGATCGGCGCGATCATTGCGCCGGCGAAAGCCGCGAGCATCGTGCCGAACCCGAACAGGATCATGAAAAGCCGGCGGATATCGACTCCGAGCGCGGATACCATCCGCGCGTTTGTTGCGCCCGCGCGAACCAGCATCCCCACGCGCGTGCGGCTGACGAGGACATAGAGCAGCATGGCGACGGCCAGTCCCGAGGCGATGATCACCAGTCGCCAGACCGGGTAAAGAAGACCCGGCATCAGCACGATCGAACCGCTGAAGATTTCCGGAATGGGAAGCGTCAGGGGCGCGGCTCCCCAAACCGTTTTCACCGCCTGATTGAGAAAAATGATGATGCCGAAGGTCGCGATCACCTGTTCGAGATGATCCCGGTCGTAGAGATGTCGAAAGACCACGAATTCGAGCAGCAAACCAAAGACGAGAGCCGCCGCGAGCGCCAGAACCAGGGCGATGAGAAAATTTCCGGTGAGCGCGTAGAAAGCGACCGCGAGATACGCACCGAGCATGTATTGGACGCCGTGCGCGAGGTTGATGCAGTCCATCACCCCGAACACCAGCGTAAGGCCCGCCGCGATCAGGAAAAGCAGGACGCCGAACTGGAGCCCGTTGAGAATCTGGACGACGAAGAGCCCCGTGGACATCGTACTGTCCGGCGCCTTCTCTTATTTCATGGGGCAGTCTTTGGCGTGCGGATCTGCGAAGTTGGTGAAAACCTTCTTGTCGATCTCGGTCTGGAACTTGCCATCGCCGCGCTTGGCAACTTTGACCAGATAGAAATCCTGGATGGGGTAGTTGTTGGTGTTGAACTTGAAGCCGCCGCGCAACGATGTGAAATCTGCTTTTTTCAGAGCCGCCCGTAAAGCGTCCTTGTCGGCGACGTTTCCCTTGGTCAGCTTGAGCGCGCCATCGATCAAAAGCACAGCGTCATAGGATTGGAAGGCGTAGGTCGCCGGGACCGCACCGAATTCCTTCTCGTAGCCCGCGACAAACTTCTTGTTCTGCGGATTGTCCAGATTGGGCGCCCAATTGGCGCCGCCGAAAAAGCCAACCGCGGCGTCCTGCTGCGCCGGCAGCGTTGATTCATCGACGGTGAATGCGGACAGGAACACGGTCTTGTCGGCCAGCCCGGCTTGCCGGAATTGCTTGACGAAATTGATGCCCATTCCGCCGGGCAAGAACACATAGATCGCTCCAGGGCTGGCGGCGGCGATCTTCGCCAACTCGGCGGAATAATCGAGCTGACCGAGTGGAACGTAGACCTCGTCCGCAACCTCACCCTTGTAGAAGCTCTTAAACCCAGCGAGCGCGTCGCGGCCTGCCTGGTAATTCGGTGCAATCAGGAAGATTTTCTTCAGCCCCGCATCCTGTGCATACTTTCCCGCCACGCCGAACGCCTGGTCGTTCTGATAGGACGTTACGAAAAAGTTCGCATTGCATTCCTTGCCGGCAAAATTGGAGGTGCCGGCATTTGGGCTGATCAGGATAACGCCGGCATCGGTCACCGGCCTGAAGATCGCCTGCAGGATATTGGAGAAGATCGGCCCGATGACAAAATCGACCTTGTCGCGCTCAATCAGAGCCTTTGCCCTGGACACCGCGACGTCGGGTTTGAGTTCGTCGTCCTGCACGATCACTTCCACCTCGCGGCCGCCAAGCTTGCCGCCAAGATCTTTCACCGCGAGCTGAACGCCGTTGCGCAGCTGCTGACCAAGCACGGCGGGAGGGCCGGACAATGTGGCGATAACGCCGATCCTCAGTTTTTCCTGCGCCTGGGCCTGTCCGGAAATGCCAAACAGCGCCATTGCGGCAACGGTCACAAACAGTTTGCTCGTTTTCATTGTTTCCCTCCGACCCCTGCCTGTCGGCCGAACATGTGGCTGTCAAAACTACACCAGAAATACCTTAAATCTGAAACGTTGCTTCTGGGAAGCCTTGACAGCAGGAAGAGCCTTGCTGTCATGGTTGAATTACAGAGCGCTGCATCAGCCGCGGCCTCGGCGGCGGCATTAACACCGTGATTGGAGAAGGCCAATGCAAACGCTGACCGCAGGCATCACGAAGGCCGGTACCGGCATCGAAGGCATTGCCTGGAATATTCTGGGGCAGACTTACGTTCCGAAATCGTTGAGCGAGAGCTCGTTTTCCTGGCATGCGACGTTTCCGCCGGGGACATTCGTTCCGCCGCATATCCATCCAACGCAAGACGAGTTCATTTACCTCTTCGAGGGGCGCCTCGATCTCACGCTGGATGGCAAGGACGTGGTCGCGCAGCCGGGCGATCTCGTCCGGATGCCGATGAATATTCCGCATGGCATCTTCAACAAGTCGGATCAGACGGTGAAATGCTTCTTCTGGGTTTCGCCCACCCGCCGGCTCTACGATTTGTTCTCGGCGATCCATTCGATGAAAGAACAGAAACCGGAAGAGGTGGTCGCGCTGTCCGCGCGACACGAGGTAAACTTCCTGCCACCGCCTGCGTAACGCTCGCGCGAATTTTTCGCATACCCCGGTTTGGCAACTAGGCCGTCTTTGCCGGACGGTTGACTTGTTCGCGCGAAAAGCCCGCAGTCGAAGCGTAGCCGCGCACGATCGCCTTGCGTTGCTCGTAGGGCAATACATCGTCGATGTTACTGAATCCATCCGGAGCAAGCTCTTCAACGACGTCGATGACGCCCTCCGGCCCGCCTTTTCGGTTCATCTGGACGATCTGAGCGGTCATCGGCAGCCGTTCCTGCTCATAGGCCCAGAGCGCATGTTCGGGATGCTCGGCGGACACGAGTTTATCTGCAAGGCACCGCGCATCGAGGATTGCTTGCGAAGCGCCATTCGAGCCAACCGGATACATCGGATGTGCAGCATCGCCGAGCAGGGTGACGCGGCCATGCGACCAGCGCGGAAGCGGATCGCGGTCGCACATGGGGTATTCCCAGAACTCCGGTGTCGCTTCGATCAACGCCTTTCCGTCGACAAACGGGATGTTGAAGCGCTGCACATGCGGCATCAGATCCTCGAATTTCCCGGTGCGCGACCAGTCTTCCTTGCGCGGCGGCGCACCACCCTCTCCAATCTTGACCAGAACCGCCCAGTTGGTGAGGGGACGATCCTCATGCGTGCCTTTGCCGATCGGATAGACGACCAGCTTCCCTGCCATGCCTCCTGCAATCACCATTGATCGGCCGGTCAGGAATTTGGGCCAGTCGATCGCGCCGCGCCACAGCATCGAGCCGTTCCAGCGCGCCGGACCTTCGTTCGGATACAACGTTTCGCGCACAATGGAATGAATGCCATCGGCACCGATCAGAATATCGCCACGCACCGTCAAGCGGTGCGCGCCGTCACGACCGAAGAAATACGCGGTAACGCCGCCGTCGTCCTGCGTGAATGAAGCCAGACGATGCCCGGTGCGAATTTTTGCTTCGCCGATGCGGTCGTGCACTGCGTCATGGATCACGGCCTGTAGTCGTCCGCGATGGATTGAGAACTGGGGATACTCAAATCCGGCATCGGTGCCGCGCGGCTCGCGCCAGATCTCCTGACCGTTGCGGTTCATGTAGAACAGTTCGTGGGTGCGGATTCCGACGGCGTCCAGGCCCGAGAGCAGCCCGACCTGGGCGAGTTCCTTGATGGCGTGGGGCAGGGTGTTGATGCCGACGCCAAGCTCGCGAATGGCATCCGCCTGCTCGAAAACCTCGCAATCGATGCCACGGGCATGAAGCATGAGCGCGGCGGTGAGCCCGCCAATCCCGCCACCGACAACGATCGCCTTCATGCTGTAGGACCCGAACGCCTGTTGTGCCAATGGCTTAAGTCTTTGCACCAGCAGCCGTCCTGTGCAACCGGCCCAACCCGGCAAAAAAGCTTTAAATATAAATATTTTATATTTGTAATATTTTCTGACTTGAGTCATGCTTATGCCGACACCCACGACAAGGAGCCGGCGCATGCGTGCGGCAGTTCTAGGGGGCGGCCCGGGCGGGCTGAATTTTGCGATCACGCTGAAGTTGCGCGATCCATCGCACGACGTCGTGGTGATCGAGCGCAACAGACCGAACGACACATTTGGCTGGGGCGTCGTGCTTTCGGACGAAACGCTCGGCAATCTTCACACCAACGATCCGGTTTCGTCGAAGGAGATCCGCGACTCTTTTGTCTATTGGGACGACATCGCCGTTCACTACCGCGGAACCGTGATGCGCTCGGGCGGCCATGGGTTCAGCGGCATTGGCCGCAAGCGGCTGCTCAATATCCTGCAAGACCGTGCGCGGTCATTGGGAGTTAAAATCGAATTTGAAACCGAGGCCGCTCCCCCCGACAGCTACAGGGATTTTGACATCGTCGTCGGCGCAGACGGCGTCAATTCACGCGTGCGTGCGTCCTATGCGGACGCCTTCAAACCCGACATCGATGTGCGTGCCTGCAAATACATTTGGCTTGGGACGCATCAGAAGTTTGACGACGCTTTCACTTTCATATTCGAGCAAACCGAGCATGGCTGGATCTGGGTGCACGCTTATCAGTTCGATGCGGATACGGCGACCTTTATTGTCGAATGCTCCGAGCAGACATGGCGCCGGTTCGGCTTCGATCGTATGGACATCGGTGAGACGATTGCCCTCTGCGAGCGGATATTCGCCCGTTATCTTGGCGGCCATAAATTAATGTCGAATGCACGCCACCTGCGCGGATCGGCGTGGCTCAACTTCAATCGCGTGCTTTGCGAACGCTGGAGCCACGAGAACGTCGTGCTGCTCGGCGATGCTGCGGCGACCGCGCATTTCTCGGTCGGTTCAGGCTCCAAGCTGGCGATGGAAAGCGCCATCGCGCTGGCAAATTATCTCGACAGCGAGCCAGACATCACGTCGGCATTTCGCCGTTACGAGGACGAGCGGCGGCTCGAGGTGCTGCGGCTTCAGAATGCAGCCCGCAACTCGACCGAATGGTTCGAAGATGTTGAGCGCTACTTCGTCCTCGATCCGGTGCAATTCAACTATTCGCTATTGACGCGATCGCAGCGGATCAGCCATGAGAATCTCCGGCAGCGCGATCCCCAATGGCTTTCCGGCGCTGAAAAATGGTTCGAGCAGAAAGCAACCGGGCGTTCGCCGAATGCCGCGCGACCCCCGATGTTCGTGCCGTTTCGCGTGCGCGGGATCGAGCTGGCCAACCGGGTTTGCGTTTCACCGATGGCGCAATATCGCGCCGTGAACGGCACACCGAACGAATGGCATTTCGTGCACTACGCCGAGCGCGCCAAGGGCGGCGCCGGGCTCGTGTTTACCGAGATGACATGCGTATCGCCTGAAGGGCGCATTTCACCCGGCTGTACGGGACTGTATTCGCCCGAACACGAGACCGCCTGGAAGCGCATTGTCGATTTCGTCCACACCGAGACCGAGGCCAAGATCGCAATCCAGCTTGGCCACTCAGGCGCGAAGGGGTCGACGCAGCTCGGCTGGGAAGAAAGCGATGCGCCGCTAAAAGCGGGCAACTGGCCGGTGCTGGCGCCGTCGGCGGTGCCCTGGAGCCCGCGGAACCAGATGCCGCGCGAGATGTCGCGGGCCGATATGGACAGGATCCGTGACGAGTTCGTGGGCTCGGCAGAAATTGCTGCGCGCATCGGTTTCGACTGGCTCGAACTGCACTATGCCCACGGCTACCTGATGTCGTCTTTCATCACTCCGCTTACCAATCAACGGAAGGATGAATATGGCGGCTCGCTCGAGAACCGCATGCGCTTTCCGCTCGAAGTCTTCCGCGCGGTACGCAAGGCATGGCCGGATGAGAAGCCAATCTCGGTCCGCATCTCGGCGCATGACTGGGTCGGCACCGATGGCATACGGCCGCAGGATGCGGTCGAGATTGCGCGAATTCTAACGGAGGCCGGTGTCGATCTCATCGACGTGTCGGCCGGACAAACCTCGACGCGCGCTCGCCCGGTCTATGGCCGAATGTTCCAGACCCCATTCTCCGACCGCATTCGCAACGAGGCCGGTGTCGCCACGCTCGCGGTCGGCAACATCTACGAGCCCGATCATGTGAACTCGATACTGATGGCCGGCCGTGCCGATCTCGTGTGCCTTGCGCGCCCGCATCTTTCCGACCCGTACTGGACGCTGCATGCGGCGGCTGAACTTCGCTACGACGGTATGAACTGGCCGAAACCTTATTTGGCCGGCCGCGATCAGCTTTATCGCCTCAGGTCACGCAGCGAAACGATGACAGGAAAAGTCTGATGGGCACGCTCGACAATCGCCATGCTTTGATCACGGGGGGAGGCACCGGAATTGGTGCAGCCATTGCTCGCGCGCTGGCGAAGGAAGGTGCTGCCGTTTCATTGGCTGGCCGGCGCAAGGCTCCGCTGGACGACGTCGCTGCCAGGCTTCCGAAAGCGACGGCAATTGTCGCCGATGTGACGAAGGACTCCGACTGTGCGGCCATGGCCGCGACGGCGCGCGCGGCAAACGGGCCGATCGATATCGTAATTGCGAACGCCGGGGCTGCCGCTAGCGCGCCGGTGGCAAAGCTGGACGTTGCTCACTGGCACAACATGATCGACGTCAATCTGACCGGCGCGTTCCTCACGGTGAAGGCGGCCCTTGCCGATGTCACGCGCAAGTCCGAAGGCCCCCGGCGGATCATCTTCATCGCCTCGACCGCCGGGTTGAAGGGCTATCCCTAAGTGGCTGCCTATTGCGCAGCTAAACACGGGGTCGTTGGTCTCGCGCGAGCCCTCAGCGTCGAGCTCGAACCGGCCGGCGTGACCGTGAACGCCGTGTGCCCCG
>Ga0126380_10000527_pt1 | contig 12938 bp, 11 predicted proteins | sample PanSoiMetPlot_26_FD_92544 | JGI IMG/M metagenome (GOLD analysis project Ga0126380, IMG submission 92544) | Tropical forest soil microbial communities from Panama - MetaG Plot_26 | ecosystem: Environmental > Terrestrial > Soil > Tropical forest > Bulk soil | place: Panama | collected 2016-02-17
CCGTCGGCCGAAGCGCTTGCCGCCGTCACCATCAACGTGCCAACAGCAACGCCTGCGGTTGCGGCGGCACACGCGCGCGCCAGGAACCCGTTCATCCGAAGACCGCCTCCATTCCACTCCTCATGGCCCATCCGCGACCGGCGTGCTGGTTTCGCCGGTCATGGCCACCGCTTTCACGGTCGTGTGGCGGGCGTCCCGTTGTCATGAGGCGGGTGTCCCTGCGTGGCCGGGAGGATTGGGTAGCTGGCCGGCCGGATGTCCCGCCCGGTGCGGGACTGGTGTCCCAGGCCTGCGTCCCTTGCCTGCACGATGGCTTGTGCCCGATCAGTGACCTGCAGCTTGGCCAAGATGTTGGACACATGGTTGCGGACCGTTTTGTTGCTAAGCGACAGCCGGGCCGCGATGGCGGTGTTGGCCCGGCCTTGGGCGAGCAGGTCCAGTACCTGGCGTTCCCGGCCGGTCAATTGCGGCAAGACCGGTGGCGGCGCAGGGGGCACGGTGAGGCGGCTGAGCATCCGCGCGGCCAGGGGCGCCCCGAAGATGATTTGGCCGCAGGCGACGGCGTGGATGGCGCCACGGATCTGTTCCCCTTCGGCGCCTTTGAGCAGGTATCCGCGGGCGCCGGCGCGCAGCGCTGAGGAGATCGAGTCGTCATCGTCGAACATGGTCAGCACCAGCACAGTGATGCCGGGATCGTCGGCCACAATGCGGCGGGTGGCCTCGATGCCGTTCATCCCGGGCATGTGCAGGTCCATCACGACCACGTCGGGCTGGTTCTCGCGGGCGAGGTCGACCGCTTCGGTGCCGGTGGCGGCTGCCCCGGTTAGTTCGGTGCCGGGCCCGTCGGTGAGCAGAGCGGCCAGGCCGTCACGGAACAGCGGGTGGTCGTCGGCGATCAAGACCCGGATCGGCTTGGTCATGGTGCCTCGCTGAAGGGCAGCAGGGCGGTGATCCTGGTTCCGTGCGAGTGGCAGGGTTCGATCACCAGTTGCCCGCCGAGTTCAGCGGCGCGGTCACGCATCGACGCGATACCGGCACCCGCGTGCCAGCCAGTTGGCAAGCCTACGCCGTTATCTCGAACCTCCACGCATAGGCCGCGACCCAGATAGAGGCGCACCGAGCACCGGGTGGCATGCGCGTGCCGGGCAACGTTGGTCAGCGCCTCGGTGACGATCCAGTAGCAGGCCACCTCAACGGTCATGGGCAGGCCGGCCAGGCAATCACCAGGAGCGTCCAGGCTGACCGCCAGAGCAGGTACCTCGCACCGCAGGCGCCCGACCTGTTCGCGCAGCGACCCGGCCAAGCCGAGCTCATCGAGCCCGGGCTGCCGCAGCCCGTAAACGATGCGCCGCAGGTCTGCCACTGCCTGCTGTGCCTCGGTTTTGAGCATGCCCAGCAATTGCTGGAGATTCGGCTGCCCAGCCGACAGTCCCTGGGCGGTGTCCAGGCCCAAAGTCAGGCCAGCCAGCGTCGACCCCAACCCGTCATGCAGCTCACGGCGCAGCCACCGCCTCTCCTGGTTCCGCAGGATCACCGGACCGGCCCGGGAATCACCCGGCACCGGGCACGCCGTCATCATCTGGGCATCCGGCCCTGCCTGCCGGGCAACACCGGCGAGCAGCCGCTCATCGCCAGGGCCGGGCGGCTCGCCAGCCGCCCCACTGCCCGCGGGCGGCCACCTGGCCGCTGGCCGCCGGGAGGCCCACCGGAACCCGGCGGCCTTCGGCGGCGCGCCGAAAAACAAGGCCCGCCGGACCCACGACCACCGCGTCCGCACATACCAGCCAGGCATGCTGTCCGACCGGGCACCGCCTGACGAGGCCGCGGGGCTCGGCCGCCGGGAGGCCCGCGACTGCGGGCTGCGGGCCGCAGCCTGCAACAGGTGCTGGTGCCAGGCTTGGATGCGCCAGGCGTGGATGTGCATGGCCGACCCCCTCACGTAACGCTCGCCTGCAGCAGGCCCTCCCGTATCGACGTGTCAGTTCCGTCGCCCCACGGCTTCGGTACAATAGGTCACCTCGGTGAGCTAAGTCATACCAATCACCTAGCTGACAGTAGCTACCCAACTGAGATAGACTTATGTGACCCACGGAGGGACCAGGTGGCCGAGGCCAAGTACAAGCAGATTGCCGATGAGCTGCGCGACCAGATCACCACCGGCACCCTGCCCCCAGGCACCCAGCTGCCCACCGAAGCCGAGCTGGCCGCCGCCCACGGCGCCTCCCGCAGCACCGTCCGGCTCGCCATCGGGCTGCTCATCCAGCAAGGACTCGTGGAAACCAGGCAGGGCATCGGCACCTACGTGACCCAGCCGGCCACCCCGCTGACCGTCGTGTTGTCCCGGGAAGAAGACTGGCGGACCGGCGAGCCCGCCGACGCCGCCCTGCAGCCCACCGGCGAACCGGCCAGCTGGCCCACCACCGAGAAGTTCCAAGCGGAAACCGCCAGCGCCAACGCCGAGATCGCCGCCGCGCTGCACCTTGCCGAGGGGACCCTGGTCGTGGTCCGGCGCACCCACCGGTGCCTCGACAAAGACCCCTGGTCCTTGGTCGCCTCCTACTACCCGGCCGCCGTCGCGAAAGGCACACCGCTGGAGCAGGCCGGGCAAAGCGCCCAAAGCGCCAGCCTGGTACTCGCCGAGCACGGCCACCAGCCAGTCGGCTACCGCGACGACATCTACGCGCGGATGCCCGACGCCACCGAAACCGCATTCTTCCGGCTCTCCAGCCCCGTCCCCGTCACCGTCGTCAGCCGAACCGCCTACGACACCTCCCAGCCCATCCGGCTGACCCAGTACGTCTACCGCGCCGACCGAGTCCGGCTCAGACACGAAATGGGCACCCTCCCCGCAGGCATCTCACCCGGTCAGTAATGCCGAGTGGGTCAGTCGGCACTGGCTACGTTAATTGACGCCATCACGTTAAATGATCCAGAAAGTCCCGTGGACGGCGCGCCCACCCGCCCAAGTCGTCCGGCGCAGGTGGTCCTATCTTCATGAATCGTGCATCGCGCGACCGAATGACGTGTTATGCGCGGCTGCGAACGCAAGGAAAGCACGTCTAACGGCCGTGCATATCGGCGGGAGTGCGCGCGATTACGAAATCCAGAGCTGATCACACTCCGTGAGCCCGGCGCATCCACCCGTACAATCCGATCGCCGACTATTTGCATATATTCGTCCGCGTATGCGGGCGGGTTCCGACGCGCAGAACAGCCGGTTATGGCCGCTGGGAGGCCTGCCGTCGTATCGCCATGAACTCGGGCTTCTCGGTTCGCGCCGGTGACTACCTGTGTCTGGACGGGTCGGCCTTCCTCTTCGTCCGCTGATAGCCGGTCACCTCTGAGGTTCCCTTCTCCCGCGGGGCGGATGCCGTCGCTGTTTGTGTCACCTGACTGCCGAGTGGGAGCAGCGCACGGGCTACCCCGGATTAGGTGGGGGCCGGCACGCTCGCGCCGTCACGGGTTTCGGACGGTGCCGGGCTAAGTTCCTGGTCGTGCAGTACTGCCACCGTGCCCGCTGTAGCCAGGCCCCGGCGTATCGGGCGGGGTAGCAGGTTCCTGATCGTTGCCCAGGTGAGGGCGGCGAGCCCGATCAGGGCGTAGCAGTCGCCCGCGGTCTGCTGCCACCATGACCAGTGCAGTTCGCGGCCGTTCCCGGACGGGAGCAGGCAGTGCGGTGCGATGGCGAAGGCGAGCAGTGCGAGGACCGCGAACCTCGGCGGTCGCCGGCGGTCCGGGCGGGTAGCGGCCAGGCAGGTGAGCAGCGCGGGGGCCGCCCAGACCCAATGGTGTGACCAGGAGATGGGCGAGATCAGCAACCCGGCTGCGGCGTTTAGCAGCAGCGCGTACGTAACCTGGCCGGCGTTGAGAGCGCCGCGCATGCCGGTGACAGCGAGGGCCGCGACGAGCAGGCACAAGGCGAGCCAGAGCCAGGCCCGCACGGGATCGCTGAGGCCGAGGCGGGCAAGGGTGCCGAGGATGGACTGGTTGGAGGCGTAGGCGATTCCGCCGATCCGGGCGGGCTGGTAGGCGATGTGGGTCCAGTAGCGGAGCGAATCGTGGGGGGCGAGGGCGAACCCGGCACCGGTGCAGGCGGCGAAGGCCAGCCCGGCCCGGGCCGCGCTGCGCAGGTCGCGTCGCAGGAGGAAGAACAGCAGGAAGAACCCGGGGGCGAGTTTCAGCGCGGCGGCGATGCCGACAAGGGCCCCGCGCGGCCAGCGGGGCGCCCGGGTCAGGCAGTCGAGGCTGACCAGGGCCATGAGCAGCGCGTTGATCTGGCCGAAGGTCAGGGTGGAGCGAATGGGTTCGAGCAGCAGCGCGGCAGGCAGCGCCCAGGGCAGGAGCCGCCGCATCCGGGCGCCCGCCTCGCCCGGGGTGCTGGTGGCGAAGCACCACAGGCTGGCCGCAACGCAGCCGATGGTGACGGCGTTGAGCAGCCAGTTCGCCGTGCTGTAGCCGAGAATCGCAAGCGGGATGAAGGTCAGGGCGGCAAACGGCGGGTAGGTGAACGGCAGCTCGTGGCCGTTGCCGAGCCGGGGCAGCCGGCCGTAGAGATCGCCGCCGTGCAGCACCATCTTGGCGCCGGTGCGGTAGACGTCCAGGTCGAGGCGGTAGCCGCCCAGGCCGATGCCGCGGCCGACATGCACGAAGTAGATCGCCGCGGCGGCCAGGTTCAACGTCACGAGCAGCGCGGATCGTCGCCGGCCTGCGCGGCGCAGCGTCGATCGGGCGTTGGCCCACCGGATGCTGGCCGGGCACCAGATAGTGCGCATGGTGATCTCCAGCAAGGGCCCGGTTTGGTGCGCCGGCCGCGGCGGCGCTGTTGCGCCGGTGCGCCGCCGCCGTTCACGCTTGGCGTCTGGCGGTCGGTGCGGCCCGGTCGTCGCTGCCAGTGGCTGGCGGCCGTTGGCAGCTCCGCCGCCGGGGCTCGGCCGGGCCGGCCTTGTGTCTCCCGGCCCTGCCGAGCCCGCTACGGAGGGATTACTCGGCGCGCAGAGCGGACGCCGTGCGGGTATGGGCCGCCCAGGTGGCCGGGAGCAGCGCGCCGGCGACTGCGATGACCAGGCCGGCCAGGGCGAGGAGCAGGAGTTCGGCGGGATGGAAGACGTTGATATAGCTGGCCGGGAGCCCGGTGCCTGCGGCGCTGGCCATGGCCCGCACCACGGAGGAGTGCAGGATCACGCTCACTGGGACGGCGATCACGCCGGCGATCAGCCCGGCGCCGGCGATCCAGCAGATGACCATGGCGATGGTTTGCCGGGGGGTCATCCCGACCGCTTTGAATATCCCGAGGTCGTGCACCCGGTCCCGGGTGCTGAGGACCACGGTGTTGAGCACGCCGAGCCCGGCGGCCAGCGCGATCAGCAGGGTGAGCGTGCCGATCAGGGCGCTGAGGGTCTGGTAGATGGGGTCGCTGGTGGTGGCGGAGGCGAAGAACTTGGGGAACAGGGCGTGGTTGAGCGCGTGCGTGTAGGCGCCGGGGTCGGTGCCGGGGCGCAGGCCGACGTCGTATTGCTGGGCGGTCAGGCCCGCGCCGGTGCCGCCGAGGGTCTGCCAGCTGGTGAGCAGGGCCGGCTGGCCTGGCGATTGCTGCAGGTCGAAGGCCTCGCCGACGATCCGTGCGGTGATCTGCGTGCCGCCGAAGGTGAGGGTGACGGTGCCGCCGACGGATTTGCCGGTCCGGGTGAGGAAGCCGGTGTTGACGACCACCTCGCCGGGTGCCCGGTACCAGCGCCCGCTGATCATGCCGTAGCCGGTCCAGGCCGCATTGCCCTGGAAGGCCTCGGCGGGCACCGGGTCCGTCAGGCCCGCCACACCCACCATGGGCATCGCCTCGGCCACCCAGTGCAGCGTCCCATGCTGGGCGCGGAGCGCGGCCCCCACGGTCCGGTAGTGGCCGGCCGCTAGCGGCGGCCGGCCGCCGAAGCCGGGGACCGTGCCGTTGTGGGGGGCGGGGCCGTAGTGCACCGCCGGGACGACCTGCACCTGCTCGGAGGCCGCGTGCGACTGGCCGTTGTCCGTCTTGGTCAGCGTAGCTTTCAGCCCGGCGGCGAAGATCACCGCCGTGGCGCCGAACAAGATCGCGGCGATCGTGACCGCGGTCCGGGCCGGGCGCGCGAACGGGGCGGCCAGGCCGATCGTCACCGGGCGGGGCAGCGGCAGCCGGCCGAGCAGCCGGTGCGCGGCGTAGCCGCGCCCGGTCCGGGGGGCGCGCCCGGTCGCGATGGCCTGCACGGCGCTGAGCCGCCCGGCCCGCAGCGCGGGCAGCAGCGCCGCCAGCCCCACCAGGGCGCCCATCAGCAGCGGGACTGCGATGTCGACCGGCGCCGGCACGAGCAGGCGGCCGATCCCGTAGACGGTCGCGGTCTGGCTGAGCACCGGCACCGCCAGCACGTTGCCCACAACCACGCCGGCCAGCGTCCCGGCCAGCGCCGGGACCCCGGCCTGGGCCACGTACGCGGCCACCACCTGCGCGGGGGTGAACCCGATGCTCTTGAGCACGCCGATCCGGCGGTAGCCGGCCACCACGGCGCCGTTGACCACGTTGCCGACGATCACCACCGACATCACCAGCCCGATGACGCCGAACGCGACCACGAACGGCACGATGATCGCGATCGTCCCGGTCTCCTGGCTCTTGACGGTGAGCCAGGAACCGGTGCCGGTAATCGTCCCGGCCGGCAGCACCCGGGTCAGGGCCGTGACGTCTGCGCTGATCTGCACCTGGGTGTCGGCGTGGTGGAACCGGTACAGCATCTGCGCGGCCGCCGGCGCGTGGGGCGGGCGCAAGGCGGCGATCTCCGCGGGCAGCACCCACGCATCGGCGGTGTCGGTGATCGACTTGGCGACTCCCACCACGGTCAGCGCCGGGTGCCCCGGCGTGCTGGTCACGGTGATCTGGGTGCCGATGAGCTGCGCCGGCGGGCCGGGGTACTGGAAGTCGCGGGAGAGCACGATCTCGCCGGGGCGCTGCGCCCACCGGCCCGCGTCCAGGGTCAGGTCATCCACCGGGCCGCCCGGTGAGGCGCGGCCGGCCACCGCGGCCGACGGCAGGGTGATGCCGCCGTGCGCGCTGACCCGGGGGGTGATGGTCGCCTCGGCGAACGGCCCGGCGGCCGCGGTGACCTGCGGCAGCCGCCCGGTGGCCGCGAGCTGGCCGGCCGTGGCCTTGGCCGCGTCGATGCTGGCGGCCACCTCCGCGCCGCGCTGCGCGGCGAAGGCATGCTGGAACGGGCTGTTCGAGTCGAGGAGGAGCCCCAGCCCCAGCGTGGCCGAGGCGGTGGACACCAGCAGCACGGTGAAGATCACCACCGTCTGTACCTGGCGGCGGGTCAGCCCGCCCGACACCGCCCGGGCTACCGGCCGCGCCCTCATCGCCGCGCACCCGCTTCGACGCCTGCGGCGATCCGGCCGTCGGCGACCTGGATCGTGCGGCTGGCATACCGGGCGGCCAGGTCGGGGTTGTGGGTGACAAGGACCAGCGTCTGGCCGGACCGGTTGAGGTCGAGCAGCAGTGCGCCGATCTGCTCGCCGTTGGCAGTGTCCAGCGCGCCGGTCGGCTCGTCGGCCAGCAACAGCGCCGGCCGGTTGACCAGCGCCCGGGCGATCGCCACCCGCTGCCGCTGCCCGCCCGACAGCCGGGCCGGATAGGCGTGCCGGTGCTGGCCGATCCGCAGCGCGCCCAGCAGTTCGTCGGCCCGGGCCCGGGCCGTGCCCCGGCCCACCCCGGCCAGCTGCGCCGGCAGCAGGACGTTATCCAGCACGGTCAGGTCGTCCAGCAGGTTGAAGAACTGGAAGATCATGCCGACCTGCTGCCGGCGGAACCGGGCCGCCCCGGCCTCGCTCAGCCGGTCGATCCGCTGGCCGGCGACGGTGACCGCCCCGCTGGTCGGCCGGTCCAGGCCGGCGATCAAATTCAGCAGCGTCGACTTCCCGCTGCCCGAGGGGCCCATCACCGCCACCGCCTCGCCGGGCGCGATCTGCAGGCTGACGCCGTCCACCGCGGGCGCGGCGTCACCGTTGTAGCGCTTGGTGACTTCGTCGAGTCGTATCAGGGCATCCATGCCCGGCAAGCTAGGCCCGCCCGGTCTCGGCCCACCTCGGCCGCGAGAGCCAACTTGCCCGCCCCGGCGGCCGACTTCCGCCGGGCAGGTCGTCCGCGAGGCGGAGCCGCCTCGGCCGCGCGGGCGATGCCACTCGAGGGAGCCGCGGGGGACAATGAGGTGGTGAGCGAGGGCAGGCGGGTAACGCTCCGGGCCGGTCTGGCCTGGGCGCTAGTGTTCGCCCGGTCAGCCGAGCCACGAGTGCCACCGTCGCGGCGCGCGATCCTCACCGACACCGTGATCGCGGCCGTGGTTCTGGCGGTCTCGCTGGTCGTGGCAAACCTCAGCAGGTGGCCCGGCCACCTGGTGCTCGACCCGAGAACTGGAGCCCTCACCATCACGCCGGGCCAGGTTCTGTCAATCGGCGACCTGGTGAAAGACGAGCTCACGGCGATTGTCCTCCTCTCGGTGCCGCTCGCCGCGCGCAGGCGGTTCCCGCTGACGGCGCTCGGCGTGCTGGTGGTCGGGGCGATCGCGACCAAGCAGTACGCGACCGACATCACGTTCCTGGCCATCGTCTTCGCCGGCTACTCGGCGGTCGCCTACAGCCGCTTCCGTAACGCGGCGCTGCTCAGCGTGCCCTTCGCGGGTGTGATCGTGGCGGCTGCCTTCTGGACCGCGGTACCGGCAACCAGCGCGGGATCTGTCATTCCCGGGCAGGCGCTGGCGGTCTCGCAGCCGCCCGGGTTCACGGCCGTATACCCGTGGCGGCTGCCTGGGCTCCTGGTCGCGGCCTCCCTGGTCCTGATCGCGGTGGTTGCCAACGCCATGCAGGCCAGGGACCGGATCCGCCTCCTGAGGGCCGAGCACGAGGCGGCCACCAGGCGCGCCCTAGCGGTAGAACGGGCGCGCCTGGCGAGCGAACTGCACGACGTCGTGACGCACAACGTGAGCATGATGGTCGTGCAGGCGGGCGCCGCCCGGCGAGTGCTGCGCAAGAATCCCGGCGAGGCCACCAAAGCGTTGCGCGCGGTGGAATCAAGCGGCCGGACGGCCATGACCGAGCTTCGTCATCTGCTCGGCCTGCTCAGCGCCCCACCGGCCGTAGCGGATGTCCGCGGGCCAGCCGGGCCACCGGCCGCGCTGCTGGACGCTGACAGCAGCCCTGACGGTGCCGCAGACCTGGCGCCGCAGCCCGGTCTTGGCGAGCTGCGCGAGATGGTCGACCGTGCCGTGAGCGCCGGGCTGCCCGTCGAGCTGCACATCACCGGGACACCACGGGACCTGCCGCCCGGCCTGGGACTGGCCGTGTTCCGGGTGGTGCAGGAGGGGCTCACCAACGTGATCAAGCATGCGGGAAAGCCGCAGACCGAAGTAAAGCTCACCTATGAGCCAGCCGCGCTGGTGGTGGAGGTCGCCGACGATGGGCAGCCGATTCCCGCCGCTGGCCCCGCCCCGGACGCCGGCTTCCCCCGCGGTGCCGGGATGGGCCTGCTTGGCCTGCGGGAACGGGTGGCGCTCTACGGCGGCGAGCTCGCCGCCGGGCCACGGCCGGGCGAGGGATGGCAGGTGAAGGCGAGGCTGCCGGTAGAACCAGCGCAGATACCAGCGGAAGCGACCCCGCCATGAGCGACGCAGCCCCGGCCGGCGCTCCGCTTCGCGTGGTCATCGCCGACGACCAAATGCTGGTTCGCAGCGGGTTCCGGCTCATCCTGGACGAGGCCGGGATCACCGTCGCGGCCGAGGCAGCCAACGGCACGGAAGCGGTCGCCGCCGTGCTTAAGCACCGCCCCGACGTCGTTCTCATGGACATCCGGATGCCCGGGATGGACGGGCTCGAGGCCACCCGCCGCATCCTCGCCTCCAAGCCCGGCCGCGAATGCCGGATCATCATCCTCACCACATTCGACCTCGACCAGTACGTCTACGCCGCGCTGACCGCCGGGGCCAGTGGGTTCCTGCTCAAAGACACCTCGCCCGAGCAGCTCGTCGCCGCGGTACGCATGGTCCGCTCGGGCGACGCGCTGCTCGCGCCGTCGATTACCCGCCGCCTGATCGAGCGGTTCGCCCCGCACCAGCCCGGGCAGTTCCTCTCGCACGCCGGCCTGTCGGACCTGACCGCGCGGGAACTCCAGGTGCTGCGGCTGCTGGCCCGCGGGCTGAGCAACGCCGAACTGGCTGCGGAGCTGACGGTCAGCACCGCGACGGTCAAGACCCATGTAGCCGCCATCCTCGCCAAGCTGCAACTCCGGGACCGGGTCCAAGCCATCGTCCTGGCCTACCAGACCGGGCTGGCCGGCCCAGCAGTCCGGTCCTAGCGCCCGGCGAGCCAGGCCAGCCCGCCAGGTCATGCCGCATCTCGGGGTTGGGGAAGCGTGCACACCTTGACGGAGCTGGTCAATGTGTCCCGCTCCTTCTGGGTGCGGAGAGACGGCACGGACACCTAGGGCCGTCAGCGTAGGGCTGGCATGAGTCAGCACCGCTCTGGCGCCCGACTCGCTTCGGCTGGGGCCGCCACCGGAGAGGCGACCGGAAAGCTCAGCCCCACCGGCAGCATGAGCGCCCCACCGCGGCCGCCGTGGTCCGGGCCGGGGGAGACATGGGTTTGCGCATCGGGCTTCCTCCTTGGGCGGGTCGCTCATAGGTCGTGAGCGCTTCGGCAGGGGACAGTGGGCCGAGCCCTAGCAAGCCACACCAGCGATCTCCGTAGTACCAGGGCCGCGACCTGGTCGCCCGGTTCCTTCGTGCGGCTATCTTCCTGCCCGGCATCGCCCACCGGCCGGTTGCGACCCAGGCCAACGGCCAGCCTGCGCTCATCATGTACATCCCAGACCCGCAGTCCGGCATCGCCCATCCCAGCGGCGTGCTGGTCTTTTCCCTCTCCGGCGATCGCGTCAGCGCGATCACCCGGTTCGATGCCACCGTGCTGCCGTGCTTCCGGGTTCCGCCAATCCTGCCGCGGCAGCCCAGGGCGCACTGCCCGCTGGCGATTGCGTCCGTGGCCTGGTGAGTTCCGGCACCGCGCTGATGGCCACCATGACCTGTAAAAGACAATCCTTTCGCGGCGCAGCCAGGTCCGCATCGCCAACACCTCGCCGGCGTCCGCGGACGATCCCTGGTGGGCGACAACCGCCAAGCCTCGCCGAAGCCGAGCACAACCCCCCTTACCAGCCCGGATGCGTGCCCAGTAAGACCTGTTCTGTTCGCCACAGCCAGCAAACCGATTAGCTGTGACTCGCATGCAGATCGGCGGCGATGTGCGCTTTGCCTCAGCGAGGTCCGGTCACGAAACGTGACGCGAGGATGCGCACGCTCACTGGCGGAAACATCTCGGGGAGATCGTGACTCGGCGCGCCATACCTGCCAGCGGTGGCCCGAGGCGCTCGACCGAACGACGGTCCGGCGGGATGCGGCTGGTGCCGGCTAACGATCACGTCCTGCTCGCTGGGTGGCCCGAGCATGGCATTCATGGCGACCGCGAGTGGGGCCGAAGTGGGGCAGATGAGATGGTCTCAGGTGGCTCTCAGCAAGTGTGAAGATGCCTACCGTTTAACCAGGAATCCCTGGAAGACAGGGGTTTTCCGTGGCCTCTCTCCCTCGGCAACATTGTTGTGGTCCTGGGTGTCGGGGGTTCGAATCCCCTCGCTCACCCCACTGAAACCGCAGATCAGAGGCCCGGCCCGCGACAATGGCCGGGCCTTCTGGCTTTCAGGTGTCCGATTTTGGGAGCAGAACGGGAGCCGATCTTGTTCATTGGCTCCGCACGGTGCCGGGGGCTAAGCCTGCCTGGCATCCTCGGTTGTGTGGTGTACGGGGCGCGGGGGCGCCGGGAGGCGATGCGGCAACTGCCCAGCCTGCGTCGCAGGCTGGCCGCTGCTGAGGCCGCGCTGGAGGATGCCCACGCCGCCCGCAAGCACGCCGGGGAAGCATTCGACGCCGCAGACGACCGCTTCACCGAGGCCGGGCGTGCCCTCGACGCGGCCCGTGAGCAACGGGCGCAGGCCCGGCAGGAGCGGTATGCGGCCCGGCAGGCACATGAGCGGGCCGCCGTTGCCGTGGACCGGCTTCAGCGGCGGGTGCGCGAGCTGGCTGAACGGCTGGATCGGGCAGCGGAGTAACGCCTTGACCTGGGTGCTTTACCGGGCGCAGGATGATCCTTGAGCATGCTTTTGCTCGCGCTCACGCTGAGCATCTCCGCCAGGGGGGGTTCGTGATGGCCTATCTGTTGCTCTTCCTGATCCCGGTTGGCGCTGTGCTGGCCTGGGCAGGCAGGCGGGACTGGAAGCGGCGCCGGCGGGAAATCACAGCGCACGACATCAGCACGGCTGTGGAGAGCGCCAAAGGAAAGGCCACAGAATGGGGTGCCGGCGGGGGTTAATGTAACACCCCGGCGGGGGCGGCGGAGTTAGCGGCCATCCCCGCCACCACGGCCGTACACTTGTTCTAATCGTATGGGGAATCCTGGTCGTTACCCCGGTGCGCCGGGATCATGCGCGGTTCACTCGGTCGCCCGGTCTCCGGGCGCTGCGGCGCTGGGAGCGGTCGTGTGGGCACACTCGCGTAAGGAGCTATCCGAGCGTCGCCACCTGGCGGAGTCACCTTGTGGCATGGGTGACGCGCCGGGGCCGCAGGATCTCTCGCAGTTCCCCGTCACCGTCAGGCACCGGCGGGAGCCCCTATCTCTCACCTTCAGCCAGCATGAACACGGCTCGGCGGGCTGGTGCGAAGCCCCGTTAGGTTAGGTCTCGTCGACGACGAACGCCTGGAGTTGGCGGGAGGCGTCCTGGTAGGACCCGCCGGCGCTGCAGTCGCCCGCCCTGGCGCACGACACCGAGGTGATCTCGGCGAACCCGCCCCTGTTCAGGGCCGCGGTCCCGGGGACCTGCTGCGCTTTCC
>Ga0126380_10000528_pt1 | contig 12936 bp, 13 predicted proteins | sample PanSoiMetPlot_26_FD_92544 | JGI IMG/M metagenome (GOLD analysis project Ga0126380, IMG submission 92544) | Tropical forest soil microbial communities from Panama - MetaG Plot_26 | ecosystem: Environmental > Terrestrial > Soil > Tropical forest > Bulk soil | place: Panama | collected 2016-02-17
AACACATGACCGACTTCTCTCCCCGCGAAATCGTTTCTGAACTTGACCGCTATATCGTCGGGCAAGGCGATGCAAAACGCGCAGTCGCGATTGCCCTGCGCAACCGGTGGCGGAGGCTGCAGCTCGACGAGAAGCTGCGCGAGGAGGTTCTTCCAAAAAATATTCTGATGATTGGCCCAACAGGGGTTGGCAAGACCGAAATTTCCCGCCGGCTTGCCAGGCTCGCCGGCGCCGCTTTTCTCAAGGTCGAGGCAACCAAATTTACTGAAGTTGGCTATGTTGGACGCGATGTCGAGCAGATCGTTCGCGATCTGCTCGAGATCGGCATTGCGCTGGTCCGCGATCGAAAACGAAAGGACGTGCAGACACGCGCTGAGCAATCGGCCGAAGAGCGCGTGCTCAACGCGCTTGTTGGTCCGGGAGCAAGTCCCGCCACGCGCGAAAGTTTCCGGAAAAAGCTGCGCAGCGGTGAACTCAACAACAAGGAAATCGAGGTCGAGCTGCAGGCGGGCGGTGCCAGCATGCCGATGTTCGAAATTCCCGGCATGCCTGGAGCGCAGATGGGCGCCATCAATCTTGGCGACATTTTCGGAAAGCTCGGCGGTGGCCGTACCAAGACCCGCCGGGTCACCGTCGAGGAATCGCATGACATTCTGGTGAATGAGGAATCCGACAAGCTGCTCGATAACGATCAGCTTGTGCAGGAATCGATACGCGCAGTCGAGCAGAACGGAATCGTGTTCCTCGACGAGATCGACAAGATCGCCGGACGTGAAGGACTGCGAGGCGCCGACGTATCGCGTGAAGGGGTGCAGCGAGACTTGCTGCCGTTGATCGAAGGAACCACCGTCAATACAAAGCACGGCCCGGTGAAAACCGACCATATCCTTTTTATCGCGTCCGGGGCGTTTCACATCTCGAAGCCGTCGGATTTGTTGCCCGAACTGCAGGGGCGCCTGCCGATCCGCGTCGAGCTCAAGGCTCTGACCCGTGACGATTTCCGCCGCATTCTTACCGAGCCTGAAGCGTCGCTGATCAAGCAATATGTGGCGTTGTTGAATACCGAAGGCGTGGCGCTTGAGTTCAGCGAGGACGCGATTGATGCCATTGCCGACATCGCGGTAGCCGTAAATGCCAGCGTCGAGAATATCGGCGCCCGGCGTCTTCAAACCGTGATGGAGCGGGTTCTCGACGAGGTGTCATTTGCTGCCCCTGACCGGTCCGGCGAAACCGTGAAGATTGATGCCGCGTACGTGCAGAAACACATTGGCGATCTCGCCGCCAATGCCGATCTGAGCCGATTTATTCTTTGAGGTAGGCGCGCCGTTCACCCGCCGCGCGGGCGGCGTATTCGAATGTAGAGCGCGCCCTCGCCGCCATGGGTCGCCTGTGCGTCCTCGTAATCAATGACGAATGCGCGAAATTCCGGAAGACCCAGCCACTGCGGCACCGCACGCTTGAGGATGCCCCTTTCACCTTCCGCTGCACGAGCGCCCTTGCCGGTGATGACCAACACCAATCGTGCGCCCCGCACACTTGCTGACAGCAGGAAATGCAGCAGCGCCGCATGTGCCTGACTTTGCGTCAGTCCGTGCAGATCCAGGCGACCATCGATCGTTTCCTTGCCGCCGCCCACTCGCTTCTTCAGGCGACGACCGAGCGGCGCGAGTGGAGGGATCCTGTTTTCTGAAACGACAGTCCCGATCCGCATGGTCTTCGCGGAGATCGAAGGGGATTGGGCAGGAGCTGGAGTTTCCGCCGCGTCGTCTTCGTATCCAGCGGAGGCATCCTGCAAGGGGACTATCGTTTTGGTGACAGCCGCCCATAGCACGCGTTCTTCCGGAGAAAGCGCGCGGCGACGCTTGCCGTCGCGGGAATTCATGGTCTCATGGCCGAGGCCTGGGCATCGGCGCCGGTACGGTCCCGGTTGTTTCGGTAGCGGACCTGGCCGCCGCTGTGACTGTCATCTCGGGTCGCGACTTTGGAAGCGGGGTTTTCGCACCAGCCCCGCCTACCGCCACGTTCTGCGGGACGAGCATCACAAATTGTCCGTTCTGCTTGATTCGGCCGGCGATGTGACTGATCTCCTCGCCGTGGCCAAAGTAGATATCGGCCCGCGCGGGACCGACGATCGCAGAGCCCGTATCCTGCGCAAACAGCAAGCGCCGAAACCGGGTTTCGGGCTTTTCGCTCTCGATCGGCAGCTGGGCCTCCACCCAGATCGGCGTGCCATAGACGTGGATGCGTTTGTCCACGGCCAGGGAGCGCCCTGCGGTCAGTGGCACACCTTGAGCGCCAATGCATTCGTCACCTGGACTGAGAGGAGTTTCCTGGAAGAAAACGAAGGAGCGGTTCTTGCGCCGTAGTGCCTTGCCCTCCTCCGGATTGGCTTCCATAAACTCGCGGATCTTGTCCATCGACATTTCTTCTTTGGAGACAATGCCGCGCTCGATAAGGAATTTTCCGACCGGCGTATACGGCATGCCGTTGCTTGCGATGTAGTTCAGTCGCAGGAGCTTGCCGCTGTCGAGTTTGACCCGGGTGGATCCCTGGATCTGCGCGAAGAACGCGTCAATCGGACTCTTGACGTAACAAATTTCCAGTTCCTTGCCTGCCAAGGCGCCGTCTTCAATCTTGGTGCGATCAAGATCGGCAAACACCTTGCTTTGGCGGCGCCTGACCGTTTCGGCCGGAGCTGAATATACCGGCACTGTATACTCGTCGCTTGGGAAGCGAGAGCCGTCTACCTCGGTCTCGTAGTATCCGGTGAAGAAACCTTCATTCTGGCCTCCAGGCTTGACCCGCACCGGTTTAAAGTTGTTCTCGAAGAAAGCCCGTGCGCGATCGCGATCGAGCTCCCCGGCCGCCGCGGCGCGTTCGCACGCCTTGAACAATCCGCCCAAGACCGGCCGCGCTGAACGCATCGTCTTGTTTGCATTGAGAATGGCGCGACAACTTTTTACAAAGGTCGCAAAGGCGGCCGCGTGGTCGTCATCTTTCCAGCCGTCGAGTGCGGCAAATGACAGTCCCTCCAGCTTCGCATTGCGAAGGCTCCAGGCGTCCGCGGGCGTGCTCGCTGCCGCGATCAACCAGAAAATAACCCCGAACCTGGCCGGTAAAGGACCCCCCATCAGCCGCATGCGCTACTGCCCGGCCTCCGTGGCAAGCAATTTCCAGTTCGGATCGCGCGAACTTACATCGCGCGCGAACGTCCAGATATCGGTTATGTCAGTCACGCGCTCGGCGTTGCCATCAATGACGTTGCCATTCTTGTCGCGTGTCACCGATACCAGCTTGGACTGGAAACGAACGGTGATTTGCGCGTTGCGTCCGCGTAATTCGGCGCCGGCGATATCGGCATTGTCGATAGACACAAACCGGCTTTCAACAGTCTCGCCGCGTTTCTCACGTTCGCCGATTGCGCTTTCAAACCCATCGTATACTTCGCGGCCGAGCAAATTCTTCAATGTGCGGCGATCGCCGTCGGCATAGGCATTTACGATCATTTCGTATGCAGTCCGCGCGCCGGTGAGAAAGTGCTGGGCGTCAAAATTCGGGTCAGCAGCAACGATGGCATCGAGGCCGATCGCGACGGCCGAGCCTGGTTCGGCAATTCCCTTCCAGCGTTCGCCGGAAGCCGTTTGCTCAGTCGGCTTGGGTGATGCCACTTCTGCCGTGCGATTCGGAAGAGAAACTACCTTATCTGCAGCAGGTCGTACGGGCTCGCGGGCGGAATAGGGATCGTAAGGTGGACGTTCCCGGCCCGTGCGCTGGCCCAGCACGCTGCGCAATCGCAGGAAGATGAAAACTGCGAGCGCCAGGAAAATGATGGTGTAGATGTCGAACACGTCTCGCATGCTTTCGGCTACCGTACACGGCGAATTGGCCAGATCGGCGTTCCGACCCTCGCCTCCCGGTTGGCTGAGCAGCTGGCCCACCGCTCTTGCATCCGCCGTGACAGCACTAATCCCAGGGACCGGACCTCGCGCCACAAAGCTACGGCGCCATTCGGACCTTAGACGATCAGAGCGCCGAGGCCAACATCGCCAAGACAGAGAAACGCTGATGAATGTGGCAAAATGGGTGCCATGCGTTTCGAGGGCCGCCCTGTTGGGAACTGGCGGCCTCGCGGCTATCTCCTTATATCTCGGCAACGTCGCCCTGCCGCACGCCCGGTAACCATGTCCTGCGATGCGCGACAGATCGGGTGGGTTCATAGCCTTGCATTGAGTTCCCCATCCCGCGAGCCCGATTCCGCTTTTAATTCCGTGATTTATAACCGGCCGGGCATTGTTCAGCACCTCATCGCCAACTGCAGTGACGGGCGTGGCTCTAGCCTTGCCGATCGCGCCGGCGCAAACAGGTGACGCTGTAGATTTCTGCTGCACCGTTCTTCGGACGATGGCTCCGCTTCAGCCAAATGACGACGGTTTTCGAAAAAAGTCATGCGGTGCAGAGCGATACCGTCCTTGTCGGCTGGGAGACCCTATGTTAGCCAACCGCCACGCCGGCAAGTACGCCGCGCGCCGGGAGTTTTTATGACAACGACGAATGGCGGTCCGGGGCAAACCGCGGCGCAGGACACGCAGCCGCAGCTCACCGTTGTATCTCAGTATATCAAGGATTTTTCGTTCGAGAATCCCAATGCGCCGCAGTCGCTGGTCCCGCGCCAGGAGCAGCCGCAAATCGGCATTCAGATCAATGTCGGCGCCAAGCCGCTCTCGGATACCGATGTCGAGGTCGGCATCAAGCTCGAAGGCAAGGCGGAAGCGGCTGGGACCCTGCTCTTTCGCTTCGAATTGGAATTCGCCGGGGTATTCCGCCTGCGCAACGTCCCGCAAGAAAGCCTGAACCCGGTCGTACTCATCGAGTGCCCGCGGCTGCTGTTCCCGTTCGCGCGCGAAATCGTCGCGACCGCCGTCCGCAATGGCGGCTTTCCACCACTTCTGCTTGATCCGGTGGATTTCGTCAGCCTGTACCGCCAGAAAATGGCGCAGGCTCAACCGGCGGCTGCGTCTGCGGCACATAGTTAAGCCACAAAGCTCTTTCTCCCAATCCGATCACAAATTCGCGATGCGCCGCGATATCGGCTTCGCTCAACCGCTGCGCGAGCGGCTGAGGCCGTTCGCGAATAATAATGAAACTCTCCGATCCATTCGTTCGACGAACATCGCTCTCGGCGAGACTAAGTTGCGCCTGGCGCGCCCCTACCAGTTCGACGTAAACCTCGGCAAGAATCTCGGCATCGAGCAACGCGCCGTGCTTCGTGCGACGCGAATTGTCGATGCCATACCTTATACACAAATCGTCAAGCCGGTTGGGACCTGCCGGATGCTTGCGTCGCGCCAATAACAATGTATCGACCAGACGTTCTCGTGGGATCGCGGCGCGATCAACGCGCTTTAGCTCGGCACAGAGAAAAGCGTGATCGAAAGCAGCGTTGTGGATCACCAACGGTGCATCCCCGACAAAGGCAAGAAAGTGATCCGCGATATCGCCAAATCGCTTGTGTTCCTTCAAAAACTCTGCCGACAAGCCATGCACTGCAAAAGCTTCGGGAGGCACATCGCGCTCGGGATTGATGTAGGCGTGGAACGTCGATCCTGTCGGGATTCCGTTCAAGAGCTCGATGCATCCAAGTTCAACAATACGATGACCTTGGCTAGGATCGAGGCCGGTGGTTTCGGTATCGAGAACGATCTCGCGCATGAAGAATTTTGCGGCAGAATCACTTGCGTCGTTTAGGCATTGTAGCAATGCGGGCGAGAATATCACGTACCTGAGTGCGCGCGGCATTAAATCCCCTGGATGTATCCACCACGAAATCCGCCCGCGCGCGCTTTTCGGCGTCCGGCATCTGTTTCGCGAGAATGGCAGCGAATCTCTGCTCCGTCATACCGGGTCGCTCGAACACGCGGGCACGCTGAATTTCGGACGGCGCAGAAACAACCACTACCGCATCGCAACGCCTGTCGCCGCCGGTTTCGAAAAGTAACGGAATATCCAGAACGGCCACGCGCGCGCCCTTGCGGACGGTCTCGTGGAGAAAAGCCTGCTCGGTGCGCCGGACCAACGGGTGCACGATTGCTTCGAGTTTTTCGAGTGCAGCGCTGTCGCCAAGCACCCTTTGGGCCAGTTTGTCCCGATCGACCTTCCCGGCCGTGGTGGTACCCGGAAACGCTGCCTCGATGAGTGGCGCCGCCGCACCCTCGTAGAGATCGTGCACGACAGCGTCCGCGTCGTGCACCGGAACACCCTCTTCGGCAAACATTTTCGCAGTGGCGGACTTTCCCATGCCAAGCGAGCCGGTGAGGCCGAGGACAAACATCGGTCAGCCGTCAAGAAGCTTGTTCTGCCGCAGAAAGCCAAGCAGGGGTAAAAGCGGCAGACCGAGAATAGTGAAGTAGTCGCCTTCCACTCGTTCAAACAAATGAATGCCGATGCCTTCCAGTTGATACCCGCCGACACTGCTCATCACCGTGTCTGCAGCCATATCGAGGTAGTCATCAAGAAAGCGGTCGGAGAAATCGCGCATTGTGAGCCGCGCAGTATCAATGCAACTAAAAAGCATTTCGTCATCGCGCAATAATGCAAGGGCCGAGTGAAGTTCGTGAGTCATGCCACGCAGTGTCCGCAATTGTTCAGCTGCCTCTGCGCGATCAGCGGGCTTGCGCAGACGCTTCACACCAATTGCCAAGGTTTGGTCGGCGCCCAGCACCAGTCGGCCGGGCAAAGAAATGGCCACCGCTTCAGCCTTGGCGCGTGCCAAATGGCGGGCTATGGCAGCCGCTTCAACAACGCCGGATTCGACCTCAACAACGCGCTCATCGATTTGAGATGGCCGGATTTCGAATCGCAAGCCGGCGGCCGCCAGCATCTTCCCGCGAATGTCGCTCTTGGAAGCAAGCACGAGAGGCTGCGGAGCAAGCCAAAGGGCCATAGGTCACGTTACCGGTTGGCGACGCCGTTCACTCAAGAAGCGCATGACTGCCGCGGCCGTCTCCTCGATTGAGCGCCGCGTCACGTCGATTGTCGGCCAGTTGTGCTTGGCGCACAGGCGTCGCGAAAAGGAGACTTCTTCGGCGACTGCGGTCTTATCGATGTATTGATCGTCGTCGCGATGAGCTTTCAACCCGAGCAACCGGTTTTCGCGGATCTGCACGATGCGCTCAGGACTGGCATATAGTCCCACGACGAGCGGCCGCGTAAGTCTCTCTACGGCAGGCGCCAGTGGCACACTCGGAACAAGCGGCACATTGCCCGTTTTAACTCCGCGATTAGCCAGGTAGATCGAGGTCGGCGTCTTCGATGTCCGCGAGACTCCGACCAAAACCACATCGGCCTCTTCAAGCCCCTCAACGTGCTGTCCGTCATCATGCAGCATGGTGAAATTCAACGCATCGATCCGCTGAAAGTACTCGGCATTGAGTACATGCTGAGCACCGGCGCGATGAATGGTTTCAGTGCCGAGGTAGGACTGGAAAACCCGCAGAACCGGCCCGAGCACAGACATGCAAGGCAGACCTAGCTCACGGCACTTTTTCTCCAATGCCTGGATCAGGTCCTCTTCGAGCAACGTGTAGAGGACGAGGCCCGGCGATTCGGTGATTTCCGCCAGGGCATGGTCGAGCTGCTTTTTCGATCGCACCATGGGGTAGAGATGCTCGACCGCCGAAACGTTCGCGTATTGAGCCGCGGCAGCCCGGGCCACTGTAATCAAAGTTTCACCGGTGGCATCGGAAACCAGGTGAAGGTGGAAATAACCCGTTTCAGGCATCTGTATGGTCGGCGAATAGCGTGTGGATATCAGTGGAAGAGGCCACGGCTTGACGTTACAGGCAAGCCATCGGCCTTTTGAAGTCCAATTTCCGTCCACATAGCTGGGGTCGGGACAATCACTAGCCTTCGTCAGGCAAATGACTGGCGCGATGTGGATAGCCGCGTGGGGACAAGCGGGTATAGCCGCTCAAATAGCCCTAAAAAGGGGCACTACAGCTGTGGATGTCACAGCGCTGAATTAGACCAGATTCTGGATTGGCTCGGGCCTTCTAGTGGACAGAATGTTGATCGGAAGGCATGAGTCCAATCAACGCTCCAACAACCACTACAGATTCTTAGAAGAGTTTTTAATGAAAGAAGCCGGATCGGCGAGTGCCGTGGGGAAAAAGCTGTTACGAGTACTTGCCGGCAGTCACGAGTTACTGCCGCCAGTCTGGTTGATGCGTCAGGCGGGACGCTACCTTCCGGAGTACCGTGCAATTCGGGAAAAGGCTGGCGGCTTCCTGGAACTCTGCTTGAACTCTGATCTTGCTTCAGAAGTGACGTTACAACCGGTTCGTCGCTTCGGATTTGATGCTGCGATTTTATTTTCTGACATTCTGGTCGTGCCGCTTGCGCTTGGACGTAAGGTCGAATTTCTGGCTGGCGAAGGACCGAAGCTCGAGCCGTTACGTGACGCCATGGCGCTTGCAGATGTTCGAGAGACCATCGAGCCTGGTGTAGTGGCGCCTGTCTATGAAACGGTGAGCAAAGTAAAGGCATTGCTCGACGAGAGGACGGCTTTGATCGGCTTTTGCGGTGCTCCGTGGACCGTAGCGACTTATATGGTGGCTGGCGAAGCGACGCCCGATCAGGGACCCGCCCGACATTTCGCCTATCGCGACCCCGAAAATTTCACACGCTTGATTGATCTCCTCGTGCAGGCCTCAATTGACTATCTTGTGGGTCAGCTCACGGCGGGTGCGGAGGTTGTCCAGATTTTCGATACCTGGGCCGGAGTGTTGGGGCCTGACCAATTCGACCGGTGGTGCATCGCTCCCACGCAGAAAATTGTGGAAGGTGTGCGCCGTCACATGCCACAAGCGAAAATCATAGGTTTTCCACGTGGAGCCGGAGCAATGGCTCTGCCCTACGTAGAAATGACCGGGGTGAGCGCGTTTGGAATTGACTGGACCTTCGAGCGATCCATTGCGCGCGACATGCTGCAGTCGCGCGTGCCGCTGCAGGGCAACGTCGATCCCCTCGCCTTGCTTGCAGGCGGTACCGCGCTCGATCGCGAGGTCGACGACGTTATGAAAGAACTCGGTAGCGGCCCGCTCGTGTTCAACCTTGGCCATGGCATTCTGCCGGAAACGCCAATTGCGCATGTCGAGCGAATGCTCAAGCGCGTTCGCGGCTGGAAGTCAGCTGCTCACCCGAATCCGAAGCTGAATTGACGCGATGTACCTCTGGCTAAAAGCATTGCACATCGTGGCGGTCATCGCCTGGATGGCCGGCATGCTCTATTTGCCGCGGCTTTTTGTTTATCACTCGAGCGCCAAGCCAGGCTCCGAGCTTTCTGAAACCTTCAAGATGATGGAGCGCCGGCTGCTCAATTTCATCATGATGCCGGCGATGATCGTGACCTGGATCGTCGGCATTGTTCTTGTGTTCCAGGGGCAATGGCTTGGCGCCGGGTGGTTTCACGCCAAGTTCGTGCTGGTGGTCTTAATGACCGTGCTCCACGGATTATTTGCACATTGGGTAAATGAATTTAGCTTTGATCGTAATCGGCATTATGAAAAAACATATCGTATAATCAATGAGTTACCTACGATTTTGCTCATCGTTATTGTTGTGTTGGTGGTTGTGAAGCCGTTCTAGGTCGCCTGCACATCCCCTTGCGTGAAGCAGCGGCTCAACATATCTTAGCGAAATCCCACCGAACGCAGGCGGATGCATTCGCGTTCCCGGCTCCTATGGTTTGGGCTGGGCGCAGCATCGGGTTCCGGGCTCTTTTCACAAATTCTCGTCACCCAAGACCTGCGATCTCTCTGCTAGTCACACGGCGTAAGTCCTTGTTCTTTTTCAAAACTTCGCCGGAACCGCTCCCAAGGACGTAAACCCCCAATGCGGGAAATGAAACTCCAGGACCTCAAGTCCAAGACACCTGCCGAACTCGTCGCTTTTGCTGAAGAACACTCGGTCGAAAACGCCAGCACCATGCGCAAGCAGGAGCTGATGTTCGCGATTCTCAAGCAACTCGCTACCCAGGAAGTCGACATTATCGGCGAAGGCGTGGTCGAGGTCCTTTCCGACGGATTCGGCTTCCTCCGCTCGCCAGAATCCAATTACCTCTCCGGGCCCGACGACATTTATGTTTCGCCAAGCCAAATCCGCCGCTTCGGGTTGCGCACCGGCGACACAGTCGAAGGCCATATCCGCTCGCCAAAAGAGGGCGAGCGGTATTTCGCCCTTCTCAAGGTCAATACGATCAATTTCGAGGACCCTGAAAAGGCACGTCACAAGGTCAATTTCGACAACCTGACACCGCTCTATCCCGACGAGCGGCTCAAGATGGAATACGAGGATCCAACCAAGAAAGATCTCTCGGCACGCGTGATCGATATCGTCGCGCCTATCGGCAAGGGCCAACGCGCACTGATTGTTTCGCCCCCGCGCACCGGCAAGACGGTGCTGTTACAGAACATCGCCCACTCGATCACAGCCAATCACCCGGAGACCTACCTGATCGTGTTGCTCATCGATGAGCGGCCAGAGGAAGTCACCGACATGCAGCGCTCGGTTAAGGGCGAAGTCATATCTTCCACCTTCGATGAGCCTGCTTCGCGCCACGTCCAGGTTGCGGAGATGGTCATCGAGAAAGCTAAACGTCTGGTCGAGCATCAGCGCGACGTTGTCATATTGCTCGATTCAATCACCCGTCTCGGCCGCGCGTACAACACGGTTGTCCCCTCCTCCGGCAAGGTATTGACCGGCGGCGTCGACGCCAACGCGCTGCAGCGGCCGAAACGCTTCTTCGGCGCCGCGCGCAACATCGAGGAAGGCGGCTCTCTCACCATCATCGCGACTGCACGGATCGATACCGGCAGCCGCATGGACGAAGTGATTTTCGAAGAATTCAAGGGCACGGGTAACTCCGAACTCATCCTCGATCGGAAGGTGGCCGACAAGCGCACATTCCCGGCGATCGACATCACGCGTTCGGGCACCCGCAAGGAAGAGCTGCTGACTGACCCTGCGATTCTGAAGAAAATGTACGTGCTGCGCCGCATTCTCAATCCGATGGGAACGATGGATGCGATCGACTTCCTGCTCGACAAACTGCGCAATACAAAGAGCAACTCTGAATTCTTCGAGAGCATGAATACGTGACAGCCACCGGCTAACTGCGGATCGGCTTTTTCCTTGCGGGTAAACCCGATTCCGAACCGCTGGTCGTAGAAGTCGATGACGTCCCCCAACGATGCCGCCGAACCATTGTGGAAATAGGGTGCGCGTGCTGCCAGCCCCCGCAGGATCGGACCCTTGAACCTGCCGATATCCTTGCACTTGCCGGTAATCATCGCCCGGCCCGGATCGGTGACTTTGTAAACTTTGTCCTTGAGGGGATGGCCATCAGCTAAGTTGGAGCACTTCAGGGTGAACACCGGCAGCCCGGAAATGTCGAGTGCCGGTGGCTTCTTATCGCCGGCATCGGGCACGCCAATGTCGAGCGGAGCTTTGACCGAATGGTTGCCGACATTTGGCGAGTCATGACAGGTGCCACAGAAACCTGGAATGCTGTCGACCTTGAGTTCATCATTTAATCCGGAAACACCGGCGATATTGATCCTCGTGTTGTTGAACAATTCTTCGCCCCGCGCCACGGAGCGACGATGCTCATTCACCATGCTGCGCTCGTGATCGTCATGGCGCCAGTCGTCGGTGACGTTGATGGTTCTGAAGAGCTCCCCGACATTCGCCATCGGCGTGCCATGACCATCATGATCGTGGCGTTGCCCGGCACTGAGCCATGGCCGGTACAGATCGAAAATCTGCGACGTAAACGGAATGCCCTTGGGATTAAGCCCAAGCGGGTCGTTGATTCCAATATAGAAGTCCTGCGACGAGAGCGCGACCGGGCCGCCTCTGGCATTGTCTCCGGTCAAAAACTTCGCCCTCTTGTCAAAAATTTGGGCGGTGAAGATTCCCTTCTGGAAGGCCACGATCTGTGCCACCTGTTCGGGGGTGGGTGCAGTCCTTGCCTGCGCATGGGTCAACGTAGCATCGACGGCCTGGTTTTCGAGTGAGGGTTCCCGGCCGTCCCACATGATCGCGCTCAGGAAGCCGACATTCGTGGTTGGCATCGGACGTCGGTAAAGCGAGAGAACGCCCGAACCGGTCTCGGGATTGGTGCTGCAGCCGTAGGGATCATCGATCGCCGTAACGACGAATTCCACAACTGACGGAACGGCCAGCCCGACGCGGATCAAACCTTTCTCCGTCAATAATTTGTAAGCCCGCCGCCTTGCTCGCAGTGTCGAGACATCGTCACTCGGAGACATCACGCGCACTCACACCCCAGGCATTCTCCGGCCGATGGCAGGTGAAACAGCTTCTGCCATTCGTTCCCATGTCTTTGAAGAACGCATTGTTCGCCGTGAATGTCGCCCCATTGGGCTGGAATGACGCAATCGCACCTTTCGGATCGTGATCAACCCGGAAGCGCTCTATCACGTTCGGAATGTGTTCCACGCCTCGCTCCGGATCTTTGTAGCGACGCATCTTATGCATATGCTCGATCATCGCCGGGGCAAAATCCGGCGGGGCCGCGCCTGCAGAGGTTGTCTGGGCCGCAGCTATTTGCGGCGCACCGGCAATCAAGCTGGCGAATGCGATTCCCGAAACGAACTGGGTGAAAGTCCTGGCGATGTCAGATGTAACAAGAGCCTTGATTTGCATGGCAATCGTTCCCTGCACGTTGAGACCGAAAATGACCTCTTGAATTCAGTACGAGCAGTCGAATTATTGACTGCAGGAACTGCGGCGCGCGTCGGCTGATTGGTGGGAAAGGCGAATTAATTTTAATATTTGTTCATCGGGAGAGTCTGGCACCGATCTGTCTCAATTTTTCTCCACCATTCGGAGGATGAATTAAGAGGAGCGGGTTGCAGA
>Ga0126380_10000530_pt1 | contig 12934 bp, 10 predicted proteins | sample PanSoiMetPlot_26_FD_92544 | JGI IMG/M metagenome (GOLD analysis project Ga0126380, IMG submission 92544) | Tropical forest soil microbial communities from Panama - MetaG Plot_26 | ecosystem: Environmental > Terrestrial > Soil > Tropical forest > Bulk soil | place: Panama | collected 2016-02-17
CGTCTCAATGGCGAGAACAACTTTTATGCACGGCGCGTCGCCGAACTCGAGGAGCATAACCGCCTGCTCACAGAAGCCGCTACCGAGCGGGCCCAGCGCGTCCAGGACCAGGAAGGCCAGCTAGCGTCTCTCCACACCGAAATCGCGACGCTCGCTCCGGAAGTGACTCGTCTCAATGGCGAGAACAACTTTTATGCACGGCGCGTCGCCGAACTCGAGGAGCATAACCGCCTGCTGACCGAAGCCGCCGCCTTGGATCGTCCCTTGGCGTTCATGGCAGTGCCGAAGACCTCTGGCAGCGCGCTGACTGCTGGCCTGTGCGAAGTCCTGCCGTCCACCGCGCGCATCCATGGTTGGGACCATGGGTTCTTCGGTGCGTTCCGTCAGTTCGAGACCATGTCTCCGGGATTGCGTCAACAGATCTATGAGACTCTTCCCCCCGCAAACGGCATCGACTTTGTTTTTGGCCAGATAGCGTATTCCACCCTTGTCCAGGGTCGGCCCACAGCTCGCCTCATGACGGTTCTGCGGGAACCACGCTCGCGCATTCTCTCACTGTGGATGTATTGGCGGTCGTTCCCGGACGAGGACGGCGCAATCGCGGGTGCATGGGGGCGCGTCCGGCGTCTGACCCGACAGCCACTTGCCGAATTTCTCAATCACCCGGAAGCCGCCTGCCAGACCGACAACGTCTACGTCCGCAGGCTGCTATGGCCTCACCCCCTCATTCCTGATGACGGCTTCATTGACAGCGCATCGGATGAGCGTCTCACAAGTGAAGCCGCGGTGCGGCTGAAGGCTTTCGACTTCGCCGACGTAATCGAGAACCCACGGCTTGAGGACAACGTGCGTGCCTTCCTCGCCCGTCCTTTCGTGTACCGGCGCGTGAACGAGACCCCCCCCATGCCATCAGAGCTTCGGGTTCCCCTGGAGCAAGAACTCACCCGCGAAGCACTGCTTCTTGTCGAGCATTGTTCGCGCCTCGACCGCGAGCTCTGGCGGGCCTTGGCCGCAGAGCGCATCGCCGGAGCGGACCCGACAGCTCTGAGCGACGACACGTTCCGCCGGACAGTCACACGGCACGCGGCGCTCATGCGTCCTGAATGAACCGATTGCGACGCCAGTTTGTCCGCTGCCGGCGAAAGCGGACATGGCGGCTGGTGTGTTGATGTCACGCCCCGCACGACGACTCAGCCGCACTGGAAATGCTCTGGCGGCATCGTCGGATCCTCACCGCACGGCGCCGAGCGCCACCATGCCTTCCCGCTGCATCCGCTGGCGCTTGGTGAGCAGCGAAGCCGCGATCACGCCGAGCGCCACCACGGTGATCAGGATGGTGCAGATGGCGTTGATCTCCGGCTTCACGCCGAGGCGCACCTGCGAATAGATGCGGATCGGCAGCGTGGTGGCGCCCGGCCCGGTGGTGAAGCTGGCGATCACCAGGTCGTCCAGCGACAGCGTGAAGGCGAGCATCCAGCCGGCCGCCACGGCGGGCGCGATCAGCGGCAGCGTCACGGTGAGGAACGTGCGCAGCGGCGGGCAGCCGAGATCCATGGCGGCTTCCTCCAGGCTCATGTCGAAGGTCACCAGCCGCGACTGCACCACCACGGTGACGAAGCACATGGTGAGCGTGGTGTGCGCCACCGTCACGGTCCAGAAGCCGCGATCCCAGTCGACCGCCACGAACAGGAGCAGCAGCGACAGGCCGGTGATCACCTCCGGCATCACCAGCGGCGCGTAGGTCATGCCGGAGAACAGCAGGCGGCCGCGAAAGCGCCCGAAGCGCGTCAGCGCAATCGCCGCCAGCGTGCCCAGGACGGTGGCGATGGTCGCCGACAGCATCGCGATGACGAGCGACGTGAACGCCGCCTCGAGCATGGCGCGGTCGGACAGGAGCTCGACATACCAGCGCAGCGACCAGCCACCCCACACGGTGACGAGTTGCGACGCGTTGAACGAATAGATCACCAGGATGGCGATGGGCAGGTAGAGGAAGGCCAGTCCCAGCGCGATCGCGGTGACGCTGAACCACGAGGTCCTGCGCATCATCGCCCCCGCTCGATCTGGCGCGCTTCGAACTGCTGGTAGAGCACGATCGGCACCACCAGCATGATCAGCAGCACGACGGCGACGGCCGAGGCGATGGGCCAGTCGCGGTTGGAGAAGAACTCGGTCCACAGAGTCTGGCCGATCATCAGCGTTTCCGAGCCGCCGAGCAGATCGGGGATGACGAACTCGCCGACGATGGGAATGAAGCAGAGCAGCGCGCCGGCGAACACGCCGGGCAGCGACAGCGGCAACGTGACGAGCCAGAACGTCTTCCACGGCGGGCAGCCGAGGTCGGCGGCAGCTTCGAGCAGCGACTCGTCGAGCTTCTCCAGCGCCGCGTAGATCGGCAGCACCATGAATGGCAGGTAGGAATAGACGATGCCGATATAGATCGCCGTGTCGGTGGCCAGCCATACCGGCGGCTCGTCGATCAGCCGCAGCGCCAGCAGGGCCTGGTTGAGCAGGCCGTCGCGCTGAAGGATGTTGATCCAGGCATAGACGCGGATGAGGAACGAGGTCCAGAACGGCAGCACCACCAGGGTGACGAGCAGCGGCTGCAGGCGGCGCGGCGCGCGCGCCATGCCGTAGGCGAGCGAATAGCCGATGACGAGGAGAATCATCGTGGAGAAGGCGGCGACCTGCACGCTCTTGAGATAGGACGAGAGATAGAGCGTGTCGGCGGCGAGCGACAGGTAGTTGGCGAACGACAGTTCGGCAAAAAAATCCTTCAGGGCGGCCCAGCCGGCGGCGGGATCGAGCACTGGCGTATAGGGCGGCTGCGCGATCGCGGTCTGCGACAGGCTGATCTTCAGGACGATCAGGAACGGCACGAGGAAAAAGGCGAGGAGCCACAGGTAGGGAATCAGGATGACAAGGCGCTGCGCCCCGCGTCGCGATGGTGTCGGTTTCGCGGTCGTCATTGGCTGAGCACCATGCCGGCCTCGCGCGGCCAGGAGAGGAACACCTGGTCGTTCCAGCCGATCCGCCGCTCGACCATGCGGGTCAGGTTGGCGGCCGTGGCCTTCATCATCACGCCGGTGCGCAGCCGCACGTGATAGATCGACACGTCGCCAAGATAGCCGATGTCGCTCACCTGGCCGCCGATGCAATTGTCGGCCGCCTGCGGGCGCTCGCGCGAGAGGCGCACCTTTTCCGGCCGTACCGCCAGCCAGACCTTGGCGCCGACCTCCGCTTCTCCCGCATCGGCGGCGATCAACCGGCCGACCACGCTCTCGATCGTCACCCGCTCGGGCTCGACCGCCGCGAGCGCGCCTTCCAGCAGATTCACGTCGCCGATGAACTCGGCGATGAAGCGCGAGCGCGGCTGCTCGTAGATCTCCGCCGGCGTGGCGACCTGCGCGATGCGACCATGGTCCATCACGGCGACGCGATGGGCCAGCACCATGGCCTCCTCGCGATCGTGGGTGACGATGACGAAGGTGAGCCCGAGACGCTCCTGCAGATGCATCAGCTCGAAGCGGGTGCCTTCGCGCAGCTTGCGGTCGAGCGCCGCCAGCGGCTCGTCGAGCAGCAGCACCTTTGGTCGCTTGACCAGCGCGCGCGCCAGCGCGACGCGCTGGCGCTGGCCGCCCGACAACTGGTCGGGCATGCGCTCCTCAAAGCCTTCCAGGCGCACGAGGGCAAGCATCTCGTTTACCCGCGCGTCGATCTCGCGGCGCGCGATGCCGTCCTGCCTGAGGCCGAAGGCGACGTTGCCCTCGACGGTCAGGTGGGGAAACAGCGCATAGGCCTGGAACATCATGTTGACCGGCCGCCGGTACGGCGGCACGGAAGCGATGTCGTCACCATTGAGCAGGATGCGCCCTTCGCTCGGTGTCTCGAAGCCGGCGAGCATGCGCAGGAGCGTGGTTTTGCCACAGCCGGACGGACCGAGCAGCGCGAAGAACTCGCGCTCGTAGATGTCGAGGCTCAAGCGATCGACCGCCGTGGTGGCGCCGAACCGCTTGCTGACCTGATCGAAGCGGACGAGCGGCCGGGCCGCCGGATCGGCCCATGGCGCGAAGTCCCGCTTCGTATTGCTCATGGTGAATGGTGAGTGGCGAATGGCGAACAGGGTGACGAGTACCCGAACGGCACTCTCCTATTCGCTATTCGCTATTCGCTATTCGCGTCAAGCCTAGTTGACGAACACCTTCTCGGTGCGGTCCGGCTGCTGGCGCTCGTGCACCGGCTTGCGCGGCTCCGGGCCGTAATAGTCGCCGAGGCGCACCATCGGGCGGGGCTTGGTCAGGATCGCTACGATGCGGTCGAGCAGGGCTTTTCCCGACACCGGCTTCTTGAGGAATTCGTTGACGCCGAGATTGGCCGCCTCGACCACGCGCCAGCGCTGCACATGGCCGGTCAGCATGATGATGGGCACGTCGGGAATCGGGAACACGCCGGGCGAGCGCACGATGCGCACCAGTTCGGCGCCGTTGAGCAGCGGCATCTCCCAGTCGAGGATCACCAGGCTGGGCGCGAACATGCGGATCGCCTCGAGACCGGCGACGCCGTCCACCGCCTCGTGCACGTTCTTCACGCCAATGCTGGTGAGAATGTTGCGAATGACCTTCCGCATATACGGATTGTCGTCGATCACGAGCACCTCGATCGACTGCAACAGCTTCTCGACCTTGCGCGGAAGAAAGGATTCCATTGCACCACCCGGCCCGGTACCACGGGCTTTCCCGGCCAACCATAGGTGCAGTGGTTGAAATCCTCGTTAAAATGCCGGGAGAAACACGGGGCTGCGGCGTGCGCCGTCGCCCGATCGGCCGGCCAAACCGGCGAATTCGCTGGCGTCGGCGTTAGCAATTGATTCACCATGTCGGCTATGTCGGCGTGCGCGTGCGGCGCACGGCGTCCTGCCAACCGGCCCATTTGCGCGCGCGGGTTCCGCCGTCCATGCCGGGCACGAAGCGGCGGTCAAGCCGCCAGGTGGTGGCGAAAGCGTCGATATCGGGGCACAGGCCGGCGGCCCGCCCGGCCAGCCAGGCGGCGCCCAGCGCCGTGGTCTCGGTGACCACGCCGCGGTCCACCGGCGCATCGAGCATGTCGGCGACGAACTGCATGGTCCAGTCGCTCACCGCCATGCCGCCGTCGACACGCAGCACCGGCGCCACGTCAGCCATGCGCGCGTGCGCGCCGGGCCAGTCGGCGCGCATGGCATCGAGGAGGTCGCGCGTCTGGTAGCCGACCGCCTCGAGCGCCGCGCGGGCGAATTCGGCCGGACCGGACTTGCGCGTCAGCCCGAACACTGCGGCGCGCGCGTCGGCGTCCCACCACGGCGCGCCGAGGCCGACGAAAGCGGGCACCAGAAACACCTGCTCGGCCGGATCGGCGGCGGCGGCCAGCACATCCGCCTCGGGTGCGCGCGTGATGATTTTCAGGCCGTCGCGCAGCCATTGCGTGGCGGCGCCGGCGACGAAGATGGCGCCCTCGAGCGCATAGGTGCGGCGCCCGTCGAGCTGATACGCGATGGTGGTCAGCAGCCGGTTGCGCGAGGTGACCGGCTCCGCGCCAGTGTTGAGCAGCGCGAAGGCGCCGGTGCCGTAGGTCGACTTCATCATGCCGGGCACAAAACACCCCTGCCCCACCGTCGCGGCCTGCTGATCGCCGGCGATGCCGAGGATTCTTGTGGGCGCGCCGAACAGTTGGGTCGTGCCGAAGTCGCCGGACGAATCGCGCACCTCGGGCAACAGCACTTTGGGCACGCGAAGCAGTTCGCACAGCGCGTCGTCCCAGCCGCCGCGCCGGATGTCGAGAAGGAGCGTGCGCGCCGCATTGGTGGCATCGGTCGCATGGACCTGCCCGCCCGTGAGGCGCCACAGCAGAAAGCTGTCGACGGTGCCGAAGGCAAGCTGTCCGGCCTCGGCGGCCTCGCGCGCGCCCTCCACATGGTCGAGGATCCAGGCGATCTTCGTCGCCGAGAAGTACGGATCGAGCACGAGCCCGGTCGCTGCCGCAACGGCGGGCTCGTGGCCGGCATGGCGCAGCGTTGCGCAGATGTCGGCGGTGCGCCGGTCCTGCCACACGATGGCGTTGTGGATGGCCTTGCCGCTCGCCCGCTCCCACACGATAGCGGTCTCGCGCTGGTTGGTGATGCCGATGCCGGCGATGGCGCTCGCCGCCACGCCGGCCTTCGCGATCGCCGCGCGCGCGGTCGCCATTGTCGTGGTCCAGATCTCTTCCGGATCGTGCTCGACCCAGCCGGGCTGCGGATAGATCTGGGTGAACTCCTGCTGCGCCATCGCGATGGGCACGAGCGTCGCGTCGAACACGATCGAGCGCGTCGACGTGGTGCCCTGATCGATGGCGAGGAGATATGGCATGCTTCACTCCGCGGCGGCGGTGACGCGGCGCTCGCTGTCCACGAATTTCTTCAGCGCCTCCTGCTCGTGCGGCTGCAGGCGAAGCCCGAGCTTGGAGCGGCGCCACAGCACGTCGTCGGCGGTGTCGGCCCATTCGTGGCGGATCAGGTGGCGCACCTCGGCCGCGGTCAGATCGGCGCCGAAGCAGGTGCCGAGATCCTCGAAGCGCGTGGCGTCGGCGAGAATGCGGTCGAGCCGCGTGCCATAGGCGCGGGCGACGCGAAACGCATGCGCCTCGGTCAGGAACGGCCAGCGGCGGCGGGCCTGCTCGACCAGCGTACCGAGCCCGTCCCAGGGAAAATCGCCGCCGGGCAGCGGCACCCGATGCGTCCATGTCGGCCGCTGGCGCAGGAACGGCGCGAGCTGCGCCAGCCCGGCTTCGGCGAGGCGGCGCGCCGTGGTGATCTTGCCGCCGTAGATCGAGAGCAGCGGCGCCACGCCGTGGCCGGCGTCGAGCGCCAGCACGTAGTCGCGCGACAGATCCTTGGGCTTGGCGGCGTGGTCGTCATACAGCGAGCGCACGCCGGAAAAAGTCCCGACCACCTGCCCGGGTGCGACCGGCTCGCGAAAATATTCGCTCGCGGCCTGGCACAGATAGATGATCTCCTGCGGCTGCACCATCACGGCGCCGGGGTCGCCGCGGAAATCGGCATCGGTGGTGCCGATCAGGGTGAAATCGCCGTGATACGGAATGGCGAAGACGATGCGTCCGTCGGCGTTCTGGAAAATATAGGCGCGGTCGTGGTCGAACAGCCGCCGCACCACGATGTGGCTGCCCTTGACGAGGCGAATGCGCGCCGGCGCCGCGAGCCGCAGTACGGTCTCGCTCACCTGCCCGAGCCACGGGCCGCTGGCATTGACGAGGACTTTTGCCGTCGCCTCGTCGCGGCTGCCGCGCGCGTTGAGCACCAGCCGCCAGATGCCGTCCTGGCGGTCGGCGCGGGCGCAGCGCGTGCGCAGGCGCACGACGGCGCCGCGCTCGGCCGCGTCCACGGCGTTGAGCACAACGAGGCGCGCATCGTCGACGCAGCAGTCGGAATATTCGAAACCGAGGTGATAGCTGCGCTTGAGCGGCACGCCGAGCGGGCCGACCGTAAGGTCGACCGTGCGCGTGCAGGCAAGAATCTCGCGCCCGCCGAGATGGTCGTACACGAACAGGCCGAACCGCAGCTGCCAGGCCGGGCGCAGGCCGGCATGGTGCGGCAGCACGAAGCGGGTCGGCCACACGAGATGGGGCGCCATGCGCAGCAGCACCTCGCGCTCGCGCAGGCCTTCGCGCACCAGGCGGAACTCGCCCTGCTCGAGGTAGCGCAGGCCGCCGTGGATGAGCTTGGTCGAGGCCGACGACGTGCCGCTGGCGAGATCGTTCTGCTCCACCAGGAGGACGCTCAGGCCGCGCCCGGCAGCGTCGCGCGCCACCGCCGTGCCGTTGATGCCGCCGCCGATGATGGCGAGGTCGAAATCCGCCATGACGCCCCTTGATTCGCTGGTCCGGTCCGCAGCATGGCGCGCCATGCCGCCGCGGCTCAAGCCGAGCGGCGCCCGCTCGTGCCCGCGTGAGCACTGGGCCTGGCATAGATGAGCCGCTAACTCTTTATGGATTCTCGCGGTTTTTTTGCTCCCTCCAACGTCGCAGACGTGCCGCGCGTTCCCAAGGTGGTATTCTGTGCGAGCCCCGCTTATGAAGGTTGGGGCAAAAAATCCTTGAGGGTCGCGCCGGTCACGTCATGCCTGCTCCCCGCCTCCTGGTGATCGAAGGCAATACCGCGGCGGGACGTGCCCGCCACCACGCGTCGGGCGGCATGGTGGCGAGCGAAGGCTATGCCACCATGCTGCGCGAGCTCCTGCCCGGCGTCGTCATCGACATCGCCTACCCGGCCGATTCCGGGGCCAACCTGCCCGACCACATGGGCCTCGAAGGCTACGACGGCGTCGCCATCACGGGCTCGGCGCTGCACATCTACGAGGGCGGGCCGGAAATCCAGCGCCAGATCGAGCTCGTGCGCACCCTGCTCGGCACCGGCACGCCGGTGTTCGGCAGCTGCTGGGGCCTGCAGCTGCTCGTGGCCGCGGCCGGTGGCAGCGTGCGGCGCAATCCGAAGGGGCGCGAGGTCGGGTTCGGGCGCGCGATCCGCCTCACGGCGGCCGGCCGCGAGCATCCCATGTATGCCGGCAAGGCCGACTCGTTCGACGCAGTGACCGTGCACCTCGACGAGGTCGAGACGCTGGCGCCCGGCAGCACGGTGCTCGCCTTGAATGCCATGGCCGGCGTGCAGGCGGCCGAGATCCGTCGCGACGGAACGGTCGCCTGGGGCGTGCAATATCACCCGGAATATTCGCTGAAGGAGCTGGCGGCGATCGTGCGCCGCACCGGCATGAGGCTCGTGGAGGAAGGATTCTTTGCCGACGAAGCCGGTCTACATGATTATGCCAGCGAGATGATGACGCTCGACCGCGAGCCGACCAACCGGCCGCTGGCCTGGCGTCACGGCATCGACGGGGCGGTGCTCGACAGCCGGCAGCGCGTGAAGGAAGTGGCGAACTGGATCGAGCGCATGGTCAAGCCGACGCGGGCCAGCCGCGGTCGCGGCTAGTGCATGATCGGAAAAGTGGGCACCGGTTTTCGGAAAGATCATGCTCCAACAATAGGCTAACGCGAGATGACGATTCGAAGAAAAGTCATCTCGCTTTAGTGCCCCGAACCCGAAGTTAGCATCACCGTGCCGCGAGTCCGATTGCGAACTTCGGGTTCCAGGGGCACTAGAAAGCCTTAGACTTGCTGGTGTCCCTTTGGTTCCGAGAGTGCGCCGCAAATGCCTGCGAACTTCGGAACCGGGACACCAGGCTGTTTGCAATTCTGGAGATGGCGCGTGGACTATCGCGATCGGCATGTGGTGGTGACCGGCGGCACCGGTGCGCTGGGCCGCGCCGTGGTGGACAAACTGATCGCCGGCGGCGCAACGTGCTATGTTCCGGCGCTTAACGAGAAGGAAATCCAAAACTCTCCGTTTCGCGACCACCCGCAGGTCAAAATCTCGGCCTACGGCGATCTTTCGGGCGAAGACGCGGTGGCGCGCCTGTTCGGTTCCGCGCCGCAACTCTGGGCATCGATCCACATCGCCGGCGGTTTTGCCGCCGCGCCGGTGGCCGAGACCGGCAAGACCGGCCTGATGCGCCAGGTCGACATGAACTTCGTCACCTGCTTCCTGTGCTGTGCCGCGGCCGTGAAGGCGATGAAGAACGGCGGGCGCATCGTCAACGTGGCGGCGCGCCCGGCGCTCGAGTGGCGCAGCGGCGCCGGCATGACCGCCTACACGGCGAGCAAGGCGGCGGTGGCGGCACTCACCGTGGCGCTCGCCGAGGAAGTGGCGAAGCAGGGCATCCTTGTGAATGCAATCGCGCCGTCGATCCTCGACACGCCGGCCAACCGGCAGGCCATGCCCAAGGCCGACTTTTCGGCGTGGCCCAAGGTCGAGGACGTGGCGGCGACGATCCTTTTTCTGGCGTCGCCGGAGAACAAGGTGACGCGCGGCGCCATCGTCCCGGTGTATGGAAGGTCGTGACGGCGGACCTTTGGGCTCACACGCGCGGCGCTGGCGCCGGCACTACCGGCCGTTCGCCGCATTGCCTTGCCGCGCGGTAGGCGTCGACCGGGCGCAGCGGCTGAGTACGCAGGGCCGCGGACAGCTGCAGGTTCTGCGTCAAGCCGACCATGTTGTGCTGCGTCACGGCCGTGCCGCTCAGCAGGTTGAAGCGGACAATGCGCACGCGCGGATCGCAGGCCGACGGCGGATAGATGCCCTCGAGGATCTGGCGTGGCAGGGACAGGATTTCTCCGGCTTCGTAGGCGCGATCGATGCCGTGCCCCTTGTTGTAGTCGGCGCGCACCAGCGCGCTCACGTCGAAAAAGCCGGTGACAGGCGACGGATCGAACGCATAGACGTAGCGGATCTTCGGGTGGGCATAGCCGACCTGCTCGGCGAGCCCGCCGCCCAGCGAATGGCCCACGGCGACGAACCGGACGTTGGCGCCGCTGCAGCCGGCCGCCTCGATCCGCTGGACGATATTGCCGATGTTCTCGCGCACCTGGTCGTACTGATCGAACCTCGGATTCAACCGGTGCAGCCAGCGGAAGTTGGACTGCCAGTCGCCGAGATCGTTGCGATCGCTGCCGCGAAACGCGATGACGGCCTCGCGGCAGCCGCTCCCCATGCGCCGCCACACGTGAAACTCGAGACCGCCGACCAGCCTGCACTGCGGATTGCGCGGCGGGCAAGGCAGGGCGCCGACCACGCCGAACCGGCATTCCCAATTCCGCGCCTGCAGCTGCGCCACCCAGGTGCGCACCGTCTGGTGGAAGGCGAAATCGGCATCGTCCCGGGCCAGCGCCCGGTTGGCGAGCAGGACCGGGTCGGGACAATTGTGGAGATTGAGCACCTTGGGATCGGTGTAGGCCGCCGTCGCCATCATGGCATAGGGCACGTACAGCGCGGCGTAGCTGCGCACGCCCTCGCTCACGCTCGGCCCGGAGCCGATGGCGACGCGGACCTGGTCCCGCGGTTGTGATGCGCAGGCGGTGAGCGCCGCCAACAGCAGCGCCGCCGCAAGGTGCCGTGCCACCGGACGAAACGGAAGCGCCCGCATCGCCCCACCCCCGATGCTCACCCTGTGCGTGCATCCAAGCAGACGTCCTGACGCGACGCAAGCGCCGCCGGACGGAACGGCCAAGGCGTTCCTTTTTTGTCACATGATCCGGCACACCTCGTCGAAGTCGAAGCGCGGCAGGCGCTCGAAAATCTTTGACGGGTCGCCGTGGCCGAGATTGCACAGAAAATTCGACTTCACCCGCCCGTCGGGGAAGAAGGCGGCATCGACCTTGGCATTGTCGAAGCCCGACATGGGGCCGCAGTCGAGCCCGATGGCGCGCGCCGCCAGGATGAAATAGGCGCCCTGCAGTGAGCCGTTGCGCAGCGCATGCACGGGCGTGTCCGGCTTGCCGGCGAACCAGCTCGCGGCGGATTGGTTGTGCGGAAACAGGCGCGGCAGGTGCTCGTAGAATTTTTCGTCATACGCCAGGATGGCTGTCACCGGTGCCGCAAGAGTTTTCGCGCGGTTGGCCGATGACAGCGCCGGCGAAAGCCGCTCCTTGGCCTCGGCGCTGCGCAGGAACAGGATGCGCGCCGGCTGGCAGTTCGACGACGTCGGCCCCCACTTCATCAGGTCGTAGAGCGCGCGCAGCTGATCGTCGGTGACCGGGCCGCGGAACGCATTGTGGGTGCGCGCCTTGCGGAACAAGCGGTCGAGCGCAAGGTCAGGCAGCACCTCGCTTGGCTGGTCATTCATCGTGGGCCTCTGACATGCACGGCCTTTCAACTGTCATCCCGGCCGAGCGCCCTCAGGCGCGAGAGCCGGGATCCAAGATCCACTGCCGAGCCTTTTTTATTGATGCCGGGGTAGGTCCCGGATCGGCTCGCTCACGCGAGCCGTCCGGCATGACAGCCGAAAGGATGCACGAGTTCACCCGGCGACCGGAACGACCTCAGTGGCGCCGGCGCGGGCGAGCCGCTTCACGGAGCTCGCCGTGACGATCGTGCGGTTCTCGGCATAGGCCTCGTGGTTTCGCTCGATGTTCTTGAGATCGTAGAGGTAGTTGACCATCAGGCCGTGCGACTGGCCGAGCGCCTTGGTCGAGGTGTCGGCGAGCCAGTCGATCTGTTCGAGACGCGCGCCGTTGCCGAGGTGGAAGCGCGCCACCGGGTCGCGCGGCGTGCCGTTCTTGGTGCGTGCATGCAGGAAATACCAGGCGGCGGCGCGCAGCAGCGGCTCGCGCACGGAGTCGCGCGTCGCGGCAACCTGCCACCATCCATCGGTATCGAGATTGACGAGCGCGGCGCGGTCGTGGTCGTCGATCACGGTCGAGCCCTCGCGCGTGCGTTCCTTGTCGAGCCAGTCGGCGAAGCCCGGCACCGGGGACAGGGTGCAGAAGGTCGAGATGTTGCGAATCTCGCGCGAGATCTCTTCCGCCACCTGCTTGATCAGGAAGTGGCCGAAGGTGACGCCGGTCAGGCCGCGCTGGCAGTTGGAGATCGAATAGAACACCGCGGTGCTGGCGCGGTCGAGCTGGACCACCTCGCGCTGGCTGGTGAGGATGGGCGCGATCGCAGTGGGTATCTCGCGGGTCAGGGCGACCTCGACGAAGATCAGCGGATCGTCGACCAGGGCCGGATGGAAGAAGGCATAGCAGCGCCGGTCAGGCGGATCGATGCGCCGGCGCAGATCGTCCCAGCCGCGGATGCGATGCACCGCTTCGTAGCGGATGATCTTCTCCAGGATGATGGCGGGCGTCGCCCAGTCGATGCGGCGCAGCACGAGGAAGCCGCGGTTGAACCAGGAGGAGAACAGGTGCACGAAATCGGCGTCGACCGCCGCCAGGTCGTCGCGGTGCGCCATGGCGTCGAGCAGCTGCTCGCGCATGTCGACCAGGCCGGCGGTGCCGCCCGGCGCCAGGTTGATGC
>Ga0126380_10000531_pt1 | contig 12932 bp, 10 predicted proteins | sample PanSoiMetPlot_26_FD_92544 | JGI IMG/M metagenome (GOLD analysis project Ga0126380, IMG submission 92544) | Tropical forest soil microbial communities from Panama - MetaG Plot_26 | ecosystem: Environmental > Terrestrial > Soil > Tropical forest > Bulk soil | place: Panama | collected 2016-02-17
GGCCGGACCTGAAGTCAGATAAGCGGTTCAACACGTTGTCCTTGCGCCATGTCAATCGCGACGAGCTGACCGAGATTTTGGATCGCGAATTTCGAAAGCAGCCGACCCGCTACTGGCTCGATAAGCTCAACGGCGTATTGCCGGTCGCGCCTGTTCTGGATATCGCCCAGGCTCTCGACAATCCGTTCCTTGGGGATACGCAAATGATCAGAAACGTGCCGCACCCGGCCAAACCTGGCCTGCGTGCACTCGCAAATCCGATCAAGATCAATGGAAGGCGTCTTGAACAGTCGGTATGTTCGCCATTCGGAGCGGACAATGCTGCCTTCATTGGGCAACCCTCTCGTTAGCTGCCTCGTTAGAGACATTGTGCTGTTTTTTTATTGCACCAGGGTCCGCTCCACCATGGCGTGGATTCCCTTGTTACCGTCGACCAATTGTGTCACTCGCAGGTCGCATGCGAGACTGCAGAACACGTAGGCCTCCTCTGAACTCCAGCCCGTTATCTCAACCAGCCAGCGGATCATATCGCGCAATGCCTGTTTGGCGGCGTCGTCCAGATCTGGGTCGAGACCCATTGTGATGTAATGCTTGGGTGTGACGGCACGCGGTATGTCCAGTTTCTTTTTGTGGAGCACCAGTTCGAACGTTCCGGCAAGACAGGTCTCAAGTGCAGTCAGGCACACCTCGCCATCGCCTTGCACCGCATGGCCGTCGCCGCAGGAGAAATTTGCGCCCGGCACGAATACTGGCAGATAAAGAGAGGTGCCAACTAGGAACTCCTTGTTGTCGAGGTTGCCGCCGAATTCGCGCGGCTCGACCGAAGTGCAGGGTCCATAGTTTGACGGCGGCGCCACCGCGAGAATTCCGAAAAACGGCCGTAGCGGAATGGTTGCGCCCCACGGTAGCTTGCAGGTCATCGCCTCGCGGTCGATCGGGATAATGCGGCAGCGGAATTCCGGATAGTCCTCGGGTAACGTCCCGCGCAGCGGACGGATCAGGTTCCACCCCCAATCCACCGTAAGCTCTATGGCCTTTATTCGGACCTCGAGCGTGTCACCCGGCTCCGCACCGCGTACGGCGATCGGTCCGGTCAATATGTGTGGACCCGGCGAGGGTTTTAGCTTTTCACAGATCTCACGATGGTGTGACAGCATGATTGAGGTGTCGCCGACATCGGCCAATCCGCCCGAAACGGTATCGATCGTCACCGTGTCGCCAGAATCGACCGTGAGACGCGGTGGAATTTTCGCATCGAGGTATCCCCAGTGGACCGTGGTAGGCGTCGGTCCGAGCCTATGCGTTGCCATGGAAGTCATCCTCCTCAAGTTCAGGCAATTTCGACACTCCAAGATGCTGATCGAGGACCTGCGTCTCCCTCGCGAGCTCGGTCGGGGTGCCTTGAAACACAAATCGTCCCGACGACAGGACGCAGATCTCGTCGGCGACCGAGAGCGCCAGTTGGAGGTTCTGCTCGACCAGCAGGATGGCGTGGCCGCGAGCCCGCAGCCGTTGCATGATCTCCTGCGTCTGCTGCACGAGGCGCGGCGACAGTCCCTCCGATGGCTCGTCCATCAGGATAAGCTCGGGATTGGCCATGAGCGCGCGGCCGATAGCCAGCATTTGCTGCTCGCCACCGCTGAGCAGGCCGCCTGGATGATCGATTCGCTCGGCGAGCTGGGGGAATTCCTTCAGAACCTCGTTGAAGTCCCAGCGCTGTCCCGTCTCCCTGCCGTTCGATGCTCGCGCAGATCGCGCCAACGCGCTCGTGGGCATCAGCAGGTTCTCGCGCACGGTCAGCGAGCGGAAGATTCGCCGGCCCTGCGGCACGATGGCAATGCCGGCTTGCGCAACGGCGTAGGGCGGCCAGCCGCGCAGCGATCTTTCCCGATAGAGGATGTCACCGTGCCGCGGGGGCGTAAGCCCGGCCACCGACCGGATCAGCGTCGTCTTGCCCATGCCGTTGCGACCGAGGATCGCGGCAATCTCCCCCTTGCGTAGCGTGAGGCTGACACCTTGCAGGACGTAGCTGTCGCCGTAGTAGGTGTGGATCTCGGAAACAGTGAGCAGGGGGCTAGACATGGTCGGGCTAGGCTTGGCCAAAATACACGTTCCGGACTTCAATATTGGATTGAACCTCGGCGGGCGTTCCTTCCGCCATTATCCGTCCACGCTTCATCACGGTGACGCGGTCGGCCAAGCCGAGCGCTACGTCCATATCGTGTTCGATCATCACTACTGTGATCTCGCGTGGGAACGCCCGGATCATATTGAATATCCTCTGCCGCTCGCTGGGTGAGAGCCCGGCGCACGGCTCATCGAGAAACAACACTCGCGGACGCGGGCTTAGCGCAAGCGCCAGCTCGAGCTGGCGGCGCTCGCCGTAGGAGAGAAGCTTCACGGGCTCTTCGGGATGATGTTTCAGTCCAACTGCATCGAGTCCCGCGAGAGCCTGCGCGCGAATATCAGGAAACGAACCGAGTGGTCGGCCCCAGATCCATTTTCTCCGGTCGGTGCCGACGATGGCGAGCGCGAGGTTCTCGATGAGTGACAGGTCGGCAAACACGTTTGTGATCTGAAACGTGCGACCTATGCCGAGCTTGGTGCGCTGGTACTCCGGCAGATAGGTCACGTCGTTGCCGAACAACGTCACCGATCCGGAGGATGCTTGGAGCGTGCCGGTGACACAATGGAACAGTGTGGTCTTACCGGCGCCGTTCGGCCCAATAAGCGCGCGCCGTTCGCCGGGCGCGACTTGCAACGAAACCCCATCCACTGCACGTAATCCGCCGAACAGCTTGGCAAGGTTGTTAATCGCGACGGCAGCGGTCATCGTTGGCCTTTCACCCTTGCGCCGCCGGTGCGCCAGCGCTCGATGAACCCCACGATGCCACTGGGTGCCCAGAGTACGGTCGCAATGAACACGATGCCCATCACCGCCGTATGCATTTCGAAGAAGCTGCTGACCCAGTTGCGCAACCCAAGGAAGATCCCCGCCCCGATGAAAGGGCCGACAATCGTGCCGGAACCGCCGACGATCGCCATGAGAGAAACCTCGACCGAAATTTGGAACGAGGCTGCGACTGGGTTGATAAAGCGGTTGTAGTAGACGTAGAGCACGCCCGCGAGGCTCGCGATTGCCCCCGAAATGACGAACGCCACATAGAGGTGCATGGTGGTACGGTAGCCGAGGCTCTGCATCCGGCTCTCGCTCCCTTTGATGCCCCGCAGTGACAGGCCGAATGGGGATCGCGTGAGAATGCGATAACCGAACGCGCAAACGATTACTACACCAAGGACGAAGTAATAATAAGCGGTCTGCGAGGCGATGCTCACGCCGGCAACGGTCGGCGGCGGCACATTGGTGATGCCATTGTCGCCGCCGGTGAACGAAGCCCAGCGATAGAACGCGCCCCAGATGATGTACCCGAGCGCGATCGTGATCAGGATGAAATACACGCCGCGCGTGCGCACCGCGCAACCGTAGAGGCCCGCGAGCAGCGTTCCGGCGACTAGTCCCGCCGGCGCTGCCACGATCGTTGGATACCCGTAGCGAACCTGGAGGATGGCCGTCGTGTAGGCGGCCACGGCGAAAAACGAAGCCTGGCAAAGCGAGTAGAGACCAGCGTGCCCGAGCAGAAGATCGACCGACAGCGCAAGCAACCCGTAAATGTAGACTTGGGTAATCAGACTCATCCAGTACTGGCCGGCGACGAGAGGCGCGATTAGCGCCGCGGCGAGCGCGGTCAAAAAAAGTATGACCCGGTACGAGTTCACGCTCAGCCTTCCCGGCCGAAGATCCCGCGGGGTCGGAACAGCAGCAGGACCGCCATTGGGCCGAACAGCACAAAGTAGGAGAACTCCGGCAGCAGCCAGCGGCCATAGGCGTCGAGTAGGCCGACGATCAGCGCGCCGATCATCGCGCCTTCCAGACTTCCAAGGCCGCCAAGAATTACGACCACAAGCGCATAGACCAAGATTTCCCATTCCGCGCCCGGATAGAGCGTGAGGAACGCACCGCCTACGACTCCAGCCATGCCGGCGAGGAACGAGGCGAGGGCGGAGACGAGAACGAAGAGCCAGTCGATGTTGATGCCGATCGCGCTCACGATTTCCCGATCATCGACGCCGGCGCGTACCACCGCACCAATCTGCGTCTTGCGGTAGAGCAACCAAAGTGACAGGCCAACCACGATACCGAATAGGATAAGCAGGAGGCGGTAAGTCGGATAGATGATCCCGCCCGGCAACTCGATTGCGCCACGAAGTTCGATCGGTGTCGGCACCTTGAGGTTGTCGCCGCCCCAAATGTGCAGCGCCACGTCGCCCAACACGAACGCGATGCCCACCGTGAGCAGAACTTGCGCCAGGTGGTTTTCTCCGGTTCGGCTAACGAGGAAGCGATCGATCAGATAGCCGAGCGGGATGACAGCGAGTCCGCCGCTGAGCACGCCAAGCGCGAAGCTTCCGGTGTAGCGGGTAATCGTCAGTCCGATATAGCCCCCGACAAGATAATAGGCGCCGTGCGCCATGTTCACGACGCGCATCAACCCAAAGGTGATCGTGAAACCGCTGGCGAGCAGAAACAGGAGCGCGGCGAAGGAAATGCCGTTGATCGCCTGAAGGATGCTGCTGTGCATAAGACGCTGGACATTGCTATGGCGGCCGCGCACGCGGCCGGCGGCTACCGCGAAGTGCCCTCGGTGATCGACGCGGGGGGTTACCGCTTGTACGGTCCGCGCTTTAGGAACTCCTCCGGCGTCCAGGTCCAGAACTGCGACACGTTCTCATAGGTCTTGATCGGAACGTTGATCAGTACCGATCCAATCACGGGATGATTGATCTTCTGGATGCGCGTCACGTAGACGTTTTGGATTGGGTTGTCGTATTCATCCATCTTGAGCGTGCCGCGTGGGGCCTTGATCGTTGCAGTGCGCATCGCTTTTAGGAAAGCGTCCCTGTCCTCGACGTTGCCCTTGATCGACTCAATCGCAGTGCGCGACCAAAGGCTCGCGGTGTAGGCGGACTCAGCGAACCATGATGGCAGCCTCTTGTATTTCTTGGCGAACGCGTCGACGAACGCCTTGTTATCCGGCGTGTCCAGGCCGGTGGCATAATGCAGCGAGTTGCCGATCATGCCGATAGCGCGGTCGTCCATTTGTGGCAGGGCGTCCTGGTGCATCCAGTAACCGCCGTAAATTTTAAACTTCTTATCCATGCCGAAGCTGAACCAAGCCTCGAACAGGCGGATGCGGTCGGCGCCGACGACGACTGCGACAACGGCATCGGAATCCGGCGCGATCGCGGCAACGGTTGGGCCGTAGTCCTTGGTCCCGATCGGGTTCCAGATAATCTTCGCTACCTTGCCACCGAGTTCCTTATAGGTTTGCACGATGCCAAGCGTCACTTCGTGGCCCCAGGTATAGTCCTGGCCGATGAATGTAACGTTGCGCGCGCCGAGTTCTTTGAAGAGATAGTCGCCGAATGGATGGCCGACCTGGCTGGCGGACACTGCAGTGCGAACCACGGTCGGCGTACGATTCCACTTGGTCACGTCGTCGGCGCCGGCGGTATCCATCACCAGCGGAATGCCGGTCTCCTTGCTGACCTGCGCCACGGCCGGCCCTTCGTGCCCACAGAGGGGGCCGATCATGATTTGCACCTTCTCCTGGTGCACGAGGCGGCGCGCTTGCGTGATGGCCTGGTCCGGATTGCAAGTTGTATCCGCAATCACGTACTCAACCTTGCGTCCGCCGGCCGTGTTGCCGACCTGTTCCCAGAACAGCTTGAAGCCGTCGACCATGTCAGTGCCAGGTGTCGCGAGCGGGCCGGTTAGCGGCACCAGCAGGCCGATCTTGATCGGGCCGGTTTGCTGCGCAAACGCCGATGCCGCGCCAAGCGCGGTGGCCAGTAGCGAAGCGCCAATCACACTAATGGAATTCCGAAGCAGAGTGGCGATGCTCATGAACCCTCCCATGGTCTTCATCTTTTATAGGCTGCGCGCTATCGGTGGTTGCGCTGCAAGTTTAGTTTAATGCTAGCACGTGCCCCAAAAAGTGGCCAAATGGACTGGTCCGATGCGGAATGTTGCAAGGCGGTATTGCTGGCGGCCGGCGTAGCTGACACCGCCTGAGAGGAACCGAGGCATCCATGAGTGCGCAACAAAACGGAACGCAAAAGGCCAACAACGGTGCAGGGTTTCGTTTTGGCAGCGCACACCACGGCATTCGCAGCGAGGACGTACCCTTAGTCACCGGTCGGGGAAAATTCACTGACGATTTGGGCATAGCCGGTCAAGTCCATGCCGCGTTCGTGCGCGCTAGGGTTGCGCATGCGATTATTCGCAAGGCGGATGTTGCACGCGCGATCACTATGCCCGGCGTTATCGCCGCGATTACGGGCCGGGACCTGGCGGCGGACAACATCGGCGGCATTCCGCCGGTTGCCTCGTTCAATGGCCGCGACGGTAACCCGATGTTTCATGCCACGATGCCCGTGCTTGCGGCGGAGCGGGTGCGCTACGTCGGGGAGGCCGTCGCAATCGTGATCGCCGAGACGGCGTATCAAGCACAAGACGCAGCAGAAGCGATCGATGTGCAATTCGATCAACTTGCCGCTGCGCCGGATGTGGAGCGTGCGCTGGCGAAGGATGCGCTGGCGATCTGGCCGGACGCGCCAGGCAACATCGCGCTCGATTGGGAAGATGGCGATGCCGCGGCTGTTGATGCTGCGTTTGCGCGTGCCGCGCACATCGAGCGGGTGAGGCTAATCGATACGCGTCTCGCTCCGAGTGCGATGGAGCCGCGCGCAGCGATAGCGAGCTTCGATGTGCGCGATCAGCGCTATACGCTGATCGCGTCGACGCAGGGCGTGGCCGTGGTGAGAAAGGTTCTTGCGGAAAACGTGTTCAAAGTTCCTCTGAGCCAAGTTCGCATCCTCACACACGACGTGGGCGGCGGCTTTGGAATGAAGGTACAGATCTATTCCGAATATGCCGCCTTGCTGTGCGCGGCACGCCGCGTCGGGCGGCCGGTGAAGTGGTGCGCCAGTCGGCTGGAGAGCTTCCTCACCGATACCCATGGACGTGACGGGGTGCTGGAGGGGGAACTCGCGCTTGATGCCGCAGGAAAATTTCTCGGCTTGCGGGCACGTACCTTTGTCGGCATCGGTGCCTACACGTCGACATACGCCGCGATCATTTCGACCAATAATTCCAAAAACTGCTTGTCGAGCGCCTATGTCATTCCGGCGATCCATATCGGCGTGAAGATGGTGCTGACCAATGCGGTGCCGCTGGGGCCTTATCGCGGGGCCGGCAGGCCAGAGGCAATCTATATGATCGAGCGCCTGATCGACAAGGCGGCGCAAGCGATGAATATGGATCCCTCGGAGTTGCGCCTCCGCAACTTCATTCCGCCTTCGGCGATGCCGTACAAAACGCCAAACGGGCCGATCTACGACAGCGGCGAATTCGAGCAGGTGCTCAAAAAGGCGCAGGCGCTCGCGGACTGGAGTGGTTTTCCGGCACGCCGCAAGACCTCGGAGCGGAACGGAAAATTGCGTGGCATCGGTATCGGCTGCTTTCTCGAAGTAGCCGGCGGTATTCTCGACGAAACCGTCGACCTGCGGTTCGAGCAAGACCGCAAGGTAGCCTTGCGCACCGGCGTTCAGGCAATGGGACAAGGACATCTTTCGACATTCGTGCCGTTGGTAGCGCAGAAGCTCGGAATCGATTACCAGGCCGTGCGACTCGTTCAGGGCGATAGCGACGAAGTACCACCAGGTACGCCTAGTGTTGCATCGCGTTCGATCATGATGGCGGGCAGCGCCACGACGATTGCCTGCGACCAGGCAATCGAAAAAGGTCGACGAAGTGCAGCGGAATTTTTCGAGACAGATGTTGACGATATCGATTTCAGCGACGGTGCATTTCGGGTTACAGGAACGGACCGTATGATTTTGATTCTCGATCTTGCGGCCCGCCTGCGGCTGACCGCAACGCCAGAGGACTTGTCGGGCGGGCTCGATAGCGTCGCAAAGTTTGTGTCCCCGCAGATGAGCTTTCCGAACGGATGCCACATCTGCGAAGTCGAGATCGATCCGGAAACCGGGGTCGTCGCCATTGTGGCCTACACTGCAGTCGATGACGTCGGAAACCTGCTGAACAGGACAATCGTGGAGGGGCAGATCCATGGCGGGGTGGCGCAGGGCATGGGGCAGGTTCTCGGCGAGCAGGTGATCTACGGCCACGATGGTCAGTTGCTCACCGCGTCGTTCATGGACTACTTCATGCCGCGCGCGGGCCATATGCCGCAAATGTCCGTCCACCACCACATCGTTCCCTGCACGACGAACCCGATCGGTGCCAAGGGAGCGGGCGAGTCCGGCGTGGCCGGTTCGCTTCCGTCGACGATCAACGCCGTGTTTAGTGCCTTAGCGTGCCGCGGAATCTCTGATCTGGATCTACCGATGACATCACAACGGGTCTGGTTGGCCCTCCAACGGGCACCATAGCAACACTCTGGGTTACGACCGAAGAAGGGTTATCTCAATTGCGGGCGGAATGCTGTGCGCCTTTTAACAGACATGTAATTACTTTCGCTTTCTCGGATTGTTACTCATGTCGTTACCCCGTTGTCTTTGGACCCTTCATCAGCCGCTCCTCTAAATGGAAACATTGCGTACGACTGACGCAGCAAGAACGGCGGCCATGACCGAGGTGCGGGCGAACAAATGAACACCAGTAATCGATATGGTCAGTTAATTGTGGTCGTTGAAATACTTGAATCGTTGATTCGGAATATCGCATTGAAGCAAGCACTCCACCGCGTCCATAACGACCGCTCAGTACGCTATGTTTCGGCTAGCAGCATTCTATGTCGATCGCATCCTGCGCGGTGACAAGCCTGCCCGAACTGCCTGTGCAGGGCGCCGACAAAGTTCGAAACCTCCGTCAACCTCAAAACTGCGAAGGCCCTTGGGCTGATTGTTCCGCCTGGGTTGCTGGTAGCCGCTGACGAAGTGGTCGAATGAGGCGGAACGTCCACATGTCGCATTTGATGTCGCTTTCGGGGGTAAAGCGGACATGGCCTATTGCAGTGCACATGTCCGCTGTTGACCCAAAGCGGACATTGGGTGCCCTTTCCTACGACCGGTCTGAGCCGCTACGATGCTTGTCTTGCGGCTTGGGGGGCAACATGAAGCGGCGGGAATTTGTAGCGCTTATCGGCTGCGTAGTCGGCTACGTGGCCGCTAGCGGCGCGTGCGCAACAGACCGAAAAGATTCCAGTCGTCGGCTTTTTTTATCCGGGACCGAAGGTGGCCGCTCCAACTCGTATCACGGCGTTTTTGGCTGGTCTCCGCTCCGGTGGCTTTAGTGAGCCGGTGAATGTCACGCTAATTCCGCAAATTACGAATGGCGACCCTGCGTTGCTTTCCCCTATGGCTGCCGATCTGGTCGCCCGCAAGGTGGACCTTATTTTTGCGGTCAGCAGCGTTGCCCTGCAGGCGGCTCGAGATGCGACCACCACGATTCCCATCGTGTCGATTGACTTGGAGACCGATCCCATTGGCAGCGGATTTGTAAAAAGTAGCGCGCAACCCGGTGGAAACATCACCGGCGTTTTTCTGGATTTTCCCGACTTTGGTAAAAAATGGCTTGAAGTACTGAAAGAGACGCTTCCTCAAGTTTCCACCATCGCCGTACTTTGGGATCCGACGACCACTAAAACCCAATTAACGACGATCCAAGCCGCGGCTGGAATTCTCAATCTCAAGCTTGAAGTGCTTGAAGTGCGGAGCCGCGCCGATCTTGAGGCAGCATTTCCTTCCGCCTCTCGCCGGGCAGCGGGCGCCGTCCTGATGCTGTCTTCGCCTTTGCTCGGTGCTAACACAAATCTGTTGGCTGAGCTCGCCCTGACGCAGAAACTGCCTGCCATAACATGTTTTCTGATTTTGCGCGCAATGGGGGGCTAATGGTCTACGGGCCAAATCTTCTAGCCCAATACCGTCTAGCGGGGGTGATGGCAGCAAAGATTCTGCATGGGACCAAACCCGCCGTCCTCCCAATTGAATCGCCCACGCGGTTTGAATTTGTCTTGAACCTCAAAACCGCAGGCCAGCTTGGACTCACCGTGCCACCACTTGTTCTGTTACGCGCCGACGAGGTGAGAGTAGCGATCCCAATTGCTGCACTGCATGAGTCCGCTTCTGGCCCATAGCAGACATGGCCTAGTGCGCTGCACATGTCCGCTTTCGGGGGTGAAGCGGACATCATTCAGGGAAAAGCGGGCATCAAGAAATGTCCGCTTATGACCCAAAGGACAGCCTAATGCTTTAGATTTGATCAGTAACGGCGACGCGATGCTGGCGCTTCCGTCGAACGAGCGAGTCACGGAACGTTATGTGCATGCGCACGCCGCTTCGAGAGTGAGCCGGTGGAGCGCGACGAGCGCCGCGCGGTTAAGTTCAGGCCCGAGGTATCCCCCCGCAAGGACGAACGCGACGGGAACGTCCCGCATCCGACACCACGAGAACACGGCTACCTCACGGTCGCGGAGAACCTTTTGCGTGACGCCCCGCATCCCGCCGATTGGACAGCCCCAGAACGGGTCCATCCCCGCGTTGTATAGGCAAATGTCAAACCTCGGCGCTTCGCGTTCGAGCCATGTGAGCTTTCGCTTGATCGCTGGCAGGTAGCGTGAGCCGTCGTAAATCATTTCGAGTTGGTTATTCCCGAGCGGTTCGTACCGGTCGAAGGCGTCGACGGAGACATCCATCTGCCAAATCCGCTGGTCGCCGTGGATGAGCTCATGCGTGCCGCCGCCACAATGCGCGTCGAGATCAAGGATGAGCACGGCGCGGGCGCCTGCGTCGAGCGCCGCACGGGCGGCGAGGACAAGACCATTGAACGTACAGAATCCCGCTCCGCGGGCTCGCCGCGCGTGATGAAGCCCGCTTGAGAGCGACCCAGAAGCGCGGCGGGTGCGGAGTGCCTTGATCGCGGCATCGATGACCCCTCCGTTCGAGCTGCATACCATTTCCCAGAGCTTCTTATCCCATTTGAAGCCCTGGGACTGGGCGAGTTCGAGCGGCTTGCCCGTGCGCACCGCGGCCACGTAAGCTGGATCGTGCACGCGGGTAAGCACAGCCACGCTGGTCGGCTCGGGGGCGACGAGCTCAATACCAGCGATGGGCTCGCGCGCGAGTGACTCGGCAATCCACCGCGACTTCCGCGTCGTCTCAAAGGAGTGAGCGGCGACAGTATAACTCGGGCTGTAAAAGATCTTCATGCACACTCCTTCCTTGGAAACTTGACTCTTTTCCAGCGCGTGAAGAGTGGCATTATTTAATCCCGGCTAGCATCGCCCTCATCGCCCTCATCGCCCTGACCAAAGCTGTGATAGACCTGAGGTCATTCAAGAGGCGATTTCGATCGGAATGCCAATCGTAAGACCAAGCTCGCGGTCGGCGCGCCCTTTGTTGACGGCGATTTCAACAAGCCCGTTTGAATTCTCGTACCAGAAGGCCGTGCCCGGTGACCGATCGCTGAAGGTCCTGGCGTGCTCCAACACCCGACCTGTCGCGACGAGCCTTGCATCGTGCGGCAGCAAGACCGCCCTTAGCCCAGTCATCGCATTGCCGAAATGATCGATGTAAACGATCTCGGACAGATCGTCCGGCCAATCTGTCCGGCGATGTGTGTCATCCCTCCGCGGTCGGCCAGGCGGCGCCTCGCCCCGGGCAAGCATGGCGGCAACCGGCGCGAAGAGGTCGCGCCCGTGAAAGCTGGCCGAGATGCGCTCAGGCCTCCACTCGATGTCCCAGCTGCGCGTGCTTGTGGCGCGGCGCTGAACCAATTCGAACAAGCCGTTGCCGGGGCCGACGTACCAGCGGCCATCGGCTTCGAGAATAATGGGTGGCCTCGCCCCGCCGACGCCGGGATCGACAACGCAGAGAAAGACGGTTTCCGCTGCAAACCATCCAGCATAAGCCGCGAGCAGATAGGCCGATGCCTTGGGATTGCCAACCGGCGCATCAGCGAAGAGGTCGATCGCGGCCGTGCCCGGTGCCATTTGGTGCAGCACCGCCTTCATCTGACCGGTATACGGCCCCTGCAACCCGAAATCCGTGAACAGCACAATCATGTTGTTGTTAGTTTGGTAGTGGGCTGAACCTACTACCATTAGCCTGCCGGGTACGTCCGCGCTCTGCAACAGTCGCGCCTCTCCGATGACCACAAGCTCGAAGACGCAGCAATTCAATCATTATCAGGGGGCAAGATTCGAAACCTGGATCGAGTGTCTTCGTTCGAAAGGCTTGAGACGAACTGCGAAGGCGCTCGGCCTGGAGGTTTACCTGCAACTCCACCAGCATCGCGGTGCTGCCGCACAGGTGATGAGCTCATCAGATGAGTTACCGGATGTCCGCTTTCGGAGGAAAAGCGGACATCGCTTTTTGCGGCGCAAATGTCTGCTTTTGACTCAAAGCGGACATGGGCTCTTCCTGCGCTACTGCTTAATCCGATACGATAACGGGCTCTGAAACTCGAAGGGGCTGCAATGAGGCTGCGCGAGTTCATAACGCTTGTGGGCGGTACGGCACTCGCGTGGCCGTTCTTGGCGCGTGCACAGCAGCCGGACCGGGTTCGCCGGATCGGCATGCTGATCCTCTACTCTCAGACTGATCGCGAAGGTCAAGCTCGCATCGCAGCGTTCCTCGACACGTTGCAAAGGCTCGGCTGGACCGACGGCCGCAACGTTCGGATTGAGTATCGCTGGATCGGCGGTGACGTCGATCGTGAAAAGGCCTCTTCGGCAGAATTGGTCCGTTCAACACCGGATTTGATCCTGGTCTCCGGTTGGACTGCGTTAGCTGAGCTGCATCGGCTGACCAGCACGATTCCGGTCGTGTTCACCCAGGTCTCGGACCCA
>Ga0126380_10000533_pt1 | contig 12923 bp, 11 predicted proteins | sample PanSoiMetPlot_26_FD_92544 | JGI IMG/M metagenome (GOLD analysis project Ga0126380, IMG submission 92544) | Tropical forest soil microbial communities from Panama - MetaG Plot_26 | ecosystem: Environmental > Terrestrial > Soil > Tropical forest > Bulk soil | place: Panama | collected 2016-02-17
CAACCTGGGCCTGGGGCGTCGTCGAGTGCGCAGGGGTCCCCGGGTTGGGGTACCCTGTGCCGGCTCGTCGCCGCGGGACGTCGGTGGCGACCTGTTCCCCTCCTGCCACGGAGAGCCCGTGGCCGCCCGAGTCCACAGGAGGCTTGTGAAGCCATGCGTCACTACGAGCTCATGGTGATCCTCGATCCCGATCTCGAGGAGCGCAGCATCGGTCCATCCCTCGACCGGTTTCTCTCCGTCGTCCGCAGCTCCGGCGGCAGTGTCGAGAAGGTGGACATCTGGGGCCGGCGGCGGCTTGCCTACGAGATCGACAAGCGCGTCGAGGGCATCTATGCCGTGGTCGACGTGCAGGCGGAGCCGGCTACTGTCCGGGAGTTGGACCGCCAGCTCAACCTCAACGAGTCCATACTGCGCACCAAGGTCATCCGACCCGACCTGCGCTAGCCCCGACCTGCGCTAGCATCGCGCCTTCCCCGCATCCATACCGATCCGACCTACTTCGGAGACCTGGTCCCATGGCAGGCGACACGATCATCACGGTGGTCGGCAACCTCACGGCCGATCCCGAGCTTCGCTTCACGTCGAGCGGCGCCGCGGTGGCGAACTTCACCGTTGCCTCCACCCCGCGGATGTTCGACCGGCAGACGAACGAGTGGAAGGACGGCGAGGCGCTGTTCCTCCGCTGCAACATCTGGCGGCAGGCGGCGGAAAACGTCGCCGAGTCGCTCACCCGGGGCACCCGGGTCATCGTCAGTGGCCGCCTCAAGCAGCGCTCCTTCGAGACGAAGGAGGGTGAGAAGCGGACGGTGGTGGAGCTCGAGGTCGACGAAGTCGGGCCGTCGCTGCGGTTCGTGACCGCCAAGGTCAACAGGGGCTCGCGTGGTTCCTCCGGCGGCGGGTTCGGCTCGTCCGGCTCGTCCGAGGCCTCCGGCGGCGGCTTTGGCAGCCCACCTGACAACGACCCGTGGGTCACCGCTGCACCGGCCGGGCAGGCTGCCGGCGCCGGATACTCGGACGAGCCGCCCTTCTAGCGGGCCCGGGCGGGCCCGGCCCGATCCGGGCCGCTCGTCGGCGCGGCCCGGCACGCCCGCCCGCCCGGACTCCCACCCGCCCGGACTCCCACACCTTCCCCTGCTTTCCCCGCACGACAGACGGAGCACAGACCGATGGTCAAGCCACCTGCTCGCAAGCCGAAGAAGAAGGTTTGCGCGTTCTGCAAGGACAAGACCGTTTACATCGACTACAAGGACACCGCCTTGCTGCGGAAGTTCATCTCCGACCGCGGCAAGATTCGGGCTCGCCGGGTGACCGGCAACTGCAGCCAGCATCAGCGTGACGTCGCCACCGCGGTGAAGAACAGCCGCGAGATGGCGCTGCTGCCGTACACGAGTACTGCGCGCTGAGGAGGGCCGACGCGATGAAGCTCATCCTCACCCAGGAGGTCACCCGGCTCGGTGGGCCGGGTGACGTCGTGGAGGTTCGCGACGGGTACGGCCGCAACTACCTGGTTCCGCGCGGGTTCGCCATTCCGTGGACGAAGGGCGGCGAGAAGCAGGTCGCCTCGATCCGGCGGGCCAGGGACAGCCGACAGATCCGCGATCTCGGTCACGCCAAGGAGGTCCGCGCGCGGCTGGAGGGCCTGTCGGTGCAGCTGCCGGCGCGGGCCGGCGCGGGCGGGCGGTTGTTCGGCTCGATCACCGCGGCTGACGTCGCGGGAGCGGTCAAGGCCGCAGGCGGTCCTGAGCTGGACCGCCGCCGTATCCAGCTGCCCACGCACATCAAGTCGCTCGGGTCCTACGACGTCACGGTCTCGCTGCACCCGCAGGTCGCTGCGAAGGTCTCGGTGACGGTAGTCCGCGGCTGACCCCGCCACTGCTTGCCCGGGTTGCAGAACTGCTTGCCCGGGTTGCGGACGTCAGCCCAGGTTGCAGACGTCGTCGATCACTTGGGCGGCGCGCGGCCCGGCGGGGTCATGCCGGCCGGTGCCGGGCGACCCGCCGGGCCCGGCCGGACTCGGTGTCGGCCTGGGCCGCGGCGGTGCCTTCGGCCGCCGTGCCGACTCCGCGGCCAGTGCCTTCTGCACACTGGCCCGGATGAGCGCGAAGTCCGGGTCGGCGCTGGTTATCAGCGGCGGGACGAAGGGCAGGCTGCGGATCTGCCCGTCCTGGCGGACCCTGTCGGCCAGCTTCACCAGGTCCGAGAGCAGCCCGCGCGGGATGTCGGTGGAGAGCAGCTTCTTGGTCGCCGAGGCCAGCGACTGGAAGTTCTTCAGCACGGTCGGCGGGTCAGCCTGGCGGACCATCGCACCGATCAGGCACCGCTGCCGGTCGATCCGGTCGTAGTCGGTCGAGTCCCGCCTGGACCGCGCGTACCACAGCGCGTTGTAGCCGTTCAGCTTCTGCCGGCCGGGCTCGATGTAGCCCACCGGCGGCACCAGGGTGCCGTCCGCAGTGATGCCGCCGATCGGGAGCCGCGTCGCGACCGTCAGCGTGACGCCGCCGAGCGCGTCCACGAAGTCTTGGAACCCCTGCAGGTTGGCCATCGCGTAGTAGTCCACGTGCAGGCCGAGGATCTCCCCCACGACCCGCTTGACCGCCTCGGCGCCCCGGTCCCTGGCTCCGGCCAGCAGCTCGGGACGGTCGGTGACCTGCTTGTAGACCGAGTTGAGCAGGTCCGGGAAGCCGTCCGGCCAGGTCTGCGCCAGCGGCCCGGCGGGCATCGGGGCATGCTGCAGGTTCCGCGGCAGGCTGAACATCACGACGTCGCCGGTGTGCACGTTTATGCTGGTCAGCACGAGGCTGTCGGTCCGGACCCCGGTCCGGTCCGGTCCGGCGTCGCTTGCGACGAGCAGCACGTTGAGCCGCTCCCGGCCGCGCCACGGGTCGCCCCCGCCGGCGTCCTGGCCAAGCCTGGAGTCGGGGAAGACGTCGTTGATGAGGCTGTGCTGGATGTAGGCGTACCGCGCTACGGCCAGCGGCGGGATCGCGACCAGGATGCACAGGATTGTGAGCGTGGCCGAGATCGCCGCCCGCCCGGCCGCCCCGGCACGGACGGGACGGAGCACGAGGTAGGAGCTGACTACGAGGGCGACCCAGATGAACGCGGCCAGTAGCGCCGCTCCCTCGACCCAGACCAGCCAGCTGGGCCGGACCAGCGTGGTGAGAATGTCGGTCCGGGACGTCCGCCGCAGCACGGCCAGGAGACCGAGCAGGGCAGCGAGGGTGGCGGTTGCAAGCGCGATCCCGCTCCGCCGCCGCCCAGCCGCCAGGTGCGCCGTTCCCGGCAGCACCACCGAGCAGGCCATCAGCAGGAGCACACGCGGCACCGAACGGCGCATGTGCAGGCCCACCTCTGCCCCACCAGTCCCTTCGCTCGGCCGCAGGTGAGCCCCGCAGCCACCCACGACGATAGATGGCCATGTGTTCCGCCGTACCGGCAACCGGTCCGATCCCACGACGGTGGGCATTCCGTCCAACTTTCGGTCATGCACACCGTGTGGACGGCTGGCGGGCCGGTCACCCGGCGAGCACGGCCGTGGCACCGGGCGCAGTTCACAGCTTGTCCACAGGCTCCACACAAGACCGGCCGGCAGCGTCCACAGGCTTCCACACAGGACCGTCCACAGCGGAGGTTTGCGGCGTGCTCCGCCCTCTCTAGCCTGTGATGGTCGCGAGGCGCGCAAGCGGTAGGGGTTGCGACTAGTCGAACTAGTGTTCGATACTGGACGCCATGCTGGCTCGGAGGGGGTGCGCTGATGGCCGTCACTGACGACGTGGGCGCGGCACCCCCGGCTGGCTTCGAGCGCCAGCCCCCGCAGGACATCCCGGCGGAGCAGTCCGTCCTCGGCGGCATGCTGCTGTCCAAGGACGCCATAGCCGACGTGGTCGAGGTGCTCCGCTCCCCCGACTTCTACCGGCCGGCGCACCAGCTCATCTACGACACGATCCTGGATCTCTATGGGCGGGGCGAGCCCGCCGACCCGATCACCATCGCTGCCGAGCTGACTCGCACCGGTCAGCTCCCGCGCGTGGGTGGCAGTCCCTACCTGCACACGCTGGTCTCCTCGGTGCCCACGGCGGCCAACGCCGGCTACTACGCGGAGATCGTCTCCGAGCGCGCCATCCTGCGCCGCCTCGTCGAGGCCGGCACCAGGATCGTCCAGCTCGGCTACGGTGCGGCCAGCGGCCAGGGCGGCGACGTCGACGAGGTGGTCGACCGCGCCCAGGCCGAGATCTACGACGTCACCGAGCGCCGGATGAGCGAGGACTACGTCCGGCTCGAGCAGCTGCTCCAGGGCACGATGGACGAGATCGACGCGATCGCGTCCCGCGGCGGTGCCGGCGTCGGTGTTCCCACCGGCTTCGCCGAGCTCGACGAGCGCACCCACGGCCTGCATGCCGGCCAGATGGTCGTCATCGCCGCCAGACCCGCCGTGGGCAAGGCTCTGGCGCTGGACACCCCGCTGCCGACGCCCACCGGCTGGACGACGATGGGCGACGCCCAGATAGGCGACCAGCTGATCGGGGCAGACGGAAGGCCGACGACGATCGTGGCCGCGACCGAGGTCATGTACGGCCGGCCGTGCTACGAGGTGGAGTTCTCCGACGGCACGGTCATCGTCGCGGACGGACAGCACCAGTGGCTCACGTGGGACGCGAGCACGCGCAAGGCATACGACCATGCGGCGCCCGGCTCCGTTTCCTACCCTGGCGACTGGCCGTCCTGGGCACCTTCGCGTTCGTCGGCCCGTCCGTGTGCCGCTCGCGGTCGTGACCGTATGCGAGCCGCTGCCGTCCTGGGCAGGTCCGCAGAGGGAGTGCAGTCCGCAGAGGCAGTGCAACAGCAATGGCACCGTCCGGCGCCGGCCAGCAGGGCGGTGAGTCCGCGCACGACCACTGAGATCGCGGCGACGCTCCGCGTGCGGGGCCAGCGGAACCACGCCATCCCGGCGGCGCGGCCGATCGAATGTCTCCAGCGCACCCTGCTGATCGACCCCTATGTGTTCGGCCATCTTCTCGGGGCTGGTGACACGACTGGGTCAGGACGGGTCGCGTGTGATCCCCAGGACCGCGACTGGTTGATCGAGGAGTTCGCCGCACTCGGATACGATGCTCGACCGCACCGCTGTGCTGGCCATTTCGGAGTCCGGGAGCCAGGGGACGCCTGGCGGTCGCTTGGCATGGAAACCGGAAAGCACATTCCTGACGCATACCTGCGCGGGTCTCACTCGCAGCGGCTCGCCCTAGTACAAGGTCTGGTCGACTCGGGTGGGCACGTGGACGACCACGGTGCCTACCGGTTCGCGAACACGAGCCGACGCCTCGTCGACGGCTTCTGCGAGCTCGTCGTCAGTCTCGGGTGTATTCCGCAGGTCCGTCACCGAGCAGGACGCACGCGGGAGCGCACCGGCGGTTCGGGCTCGTGGGAGGTGATCGTTCCGGCCGGTCTTCCGCTGGCTCGGATGCCGCGTAGAGCACTCTCGGCGCGAAGGGCGTGGACGCGGGAGCAGACGACCCGTTACATCACCGACGTGCGGTCCGTGGCCTCGGTCCCGGTTCGCTGTGTGGAGGTCGACAGCGCCGACCACCTGTATCTGGCCAGTCGCTCGATGATCCCGACCCACAACTCGACGCTGGCGCTCGACGTTGCCCGGTCCTGCTCGATCAAGAACGGGCTCACCTCGGTGATCTTCTCGCTCGAGATGAGCAAGTCCGAGATCACCATGCGGCTGCTGTCGGCAGAGGCGAAAGTGCCGCTGCACCACATGCGGTCCGGGCACATGAGCGATGATGACTGGGCACGTCTCGCCCGGCGCATGGGGGAGGTCGCGGAAGCTCCGCTCTACGTCGACGACTCGCCCAACCTCACCATGATGGAGATTCGCGCCAAGGCGCGCCGGCTCAAACAGCGCAACGACCTGCGGCTCGTGGTGGTCGACTACCTCCAGTTGATGACCAGCGGCAAGCGGGTGGAGAGCCGGCAGCAGGAGGTGTCGGAGTTCTCCCGGTCGCTGAAGCTCCTGGCGAAGGAGCTGGAGGTGCCGGTAATCGCGATCAGCCAGCTCAACCGGAGCCCGGAACAACGCCAGGACAAGAAGCCGATGCTCGCTGATCTTCGTGAGTGTCTCGCCGGGGACGTGCTCGTCGTCCGTGCCGACACCGGCGAACGCGTCCCGATCAAGGATCTGGCCGGACTGCGAAATGTACCGGTGTGGACTCTCGATGAGCGGCTGCGGCTGCGGCGCGGCGTCATGGTCGACGTATGGTGCACAGGCTTCCGCCCAGTCTACCGTCTCACATTCGCGTCCGGACGTCAGATCACCGCCACTACAAACCATCCGTTGCTCACTGTCCATGGATGGAGACCGGTGGAGGCGCTGCAAGTCGGCGATCATGTCGCCACCGCCCGAGCCGTTCCCTCTCCCACGTCGCCTGCCCAGTGGAGCGATGACCATGTCGTTCTGTTGGCGCATCTGCTCGGAGACGGCTGTGTGACCCGCTCACCCGTCTATTACTGTTCCCGGGACGAGGCGAACCTGCAGGTCACCGAAGCCGCTGCGAGGCGTGCATTCGGTGTCGTGCCACGGCGCACCGGCGGTCGTGGCGTGACATACTTGTATTTCTCGATGGCCGGCCCCACCGGGCGTGGGTTGACCAACCCGCTCTACGACTGGCTGCGCGGCCTCGGGTTGTATGGCAAACCGGCCCATCGTAAGCAGGTCCCGGCCGCGGTACACAGTTTCAGTGACGATGGGATTCGGCTGTTCCTGCGACACCTGTGGGCAACGGATGGCTCAGTCACCGTCCGTAGCACTGCCACCGGCCCACGGGTACGCATCTATTACGCCACCACCAGCAGCGCACTTGCCATCGATGTCCAGGCTCTGCTGCTCAGACTTGGCATGGGTGCACGGCTACGTCGTTCCAGACCGCAGCCGGGTGCACGTCAACTGTGGACCGTGGACGTCAGCGGTCAGGACGACATGCTGACTTTCCTGACCACCGTCGGCGTTCATGGCGAGCGCGGCGAGCGCTGTCGTCGCGCCCTCGAAGTCCTCGAGGGACGTAAGGGAAATCCGAACGCTGACGTTGTTCCCCCGGACGCCTGGGACTATGTACGCAAGGCTATGCGTGCAACGGGGATCACAACGCGGATGTTGGCCGAACGGATCGGCATGTCGTATTGCGGGAGCACGCTGTACAAGCACGGGCTCTCGCGGCAGCGGATGGCGCGGGTGGCTGCGGCGGTGCCGGACCCGTACCTGGCCAGCCTGGCGACGTCGGATGTCCGTTGGGACAGAATCGTGAGCATCGAGGCGGCCGGCGATGCCGAGGTATTCGATGCCCTGGTGCCAGGCACCCATTCGTTCCTCGCCAACGACGTGATCTCACACAACAGCGGCGCTATCGAACAAGATTCGGACCTGGTAATTCTGCTGCACCGAGAGGATATCTATGAGCGGGAGTCGCCGCGGGCAGGCGAGGCGGACCTGATTCTTGCCAAGCACCGTAACGGGCCGACCGGGACAGTCACCGTAGCGTTCCAGGGTCACTACAGCCGGTTCGTGGACATGGCCACCTGAGACGCGGCGGTCAGCCGTCGCAGGTCCGCATGAGGGCGGCGAAGTGCTCGCCGCGAGCCTGGTAGTCGGTGAACCGGCCGAAGCTGGCTGCGGCCGGAGAGAGCAGGACGACCCCATCCGGGCTGGCCCACCGGTAGCCCAGCCGGACAGCGGCATCGAAGTCGGCAGACTCGACGACTTCGGTAGCGGGGCCGGGGCTGGTGTGGCGGAGGGCCGCCGCGATGAGCGGGCCGTTGTCGGGGACGGTGAGCACCAGCGTCGGGCAGGTGCGGACGCGCAGGCCGACCGCGAGCGCGCCGTAGTCGATGTGCCGGTCGAGCCCGCCAACGATCAGGGCAACCCGCCGGTCGGGGAAGGCGTCGAGCGCGGCCAGGGTGGGCAGCACGTTCGTGGACAGGCTGTCGTCGACGAACAGGACCCCGCCGACGGTGCCGACCAGGCGCAGCCTGCTCGGCAGGTGCTCGAACCCGGCCGCGGCCTTGCCGAGCGCGCCGTCGTCGTCGGCCTCGGGGACACCAATGGCCCGCAGGCACGCCCGGGCGATCAGGGCGTTGCGCCGGTTGTGCGCGCCGAGCAGGCCGAGCGGTGCCATCCAGTCCGCGTCCGGATCGTCGTCGGCGTGCACCCACTGGACCCGGGGGCCGAGTTGGTCGCGCCGGGCCCGGAGCAGGTCGCTGTCGCCGTTGGCGATGGTCAGCTCCGCCCCGGGCTGGGAGCAGAGCGAGAGCTTGTCGCTGTAGTAGGTCTCCGGGTCATCGTCGTGCCAGGGCAGGTGGTCTGGGTGCAGCGACGTCACGGCGACGGCCGGCGGACTGACTGCGATGTCAGTGGCCTGGTAGCTGGACACCTCGATCATCCAGAAGTCGTACCGAGCGTCGCCGAGGGCCGGGTCGTAAGGCGGCGCGCCGATGTTGCCGCCGACCAGGCAGCGGTAGCCTAGTCCGGTGAGCAGGTGCCCAGCGACAGCGCTGGTCGTGCTCTTGCCTTTGGTGCCGGTGATGCAGACCACACGGGTCAGGTCCGCCTCGCCGAGCCAGAGCGCGAGCCCACCGGTCACCGGGATTCCTGCGCTGTCCAGGTCGCGGATGGCCGAGCTCGTGTAGGGGGAGACACCGGGAGTCTTGACCACGACCTCACAGGTCAGCAGTGCCTCCAGCCCACCGCGGCTGGTAGCCACCGCGCGCCCGGTGACCGGGTCGTCTGCGCGCGGCGCGTCGTCCACGAGAACGGGCTCGACTCCCAGCGACTGGCACCTGCGGAGATTCGCCAGGCCCTCCCGGCCCAACCCATACAGGCCCACCCGGCGACCGCGCAGGTCAGACCAGGAGAGGCTCGGCCGCATAGCGCCTCGGGATGTGGTGCGGGCCCATCGGTTGCAGGAGCGGGTGGATCGCCGGCTCGTGGCCTGCGGCGGCGAGCTCGCTGGACAGCCCGTGGAGTGTGCCGTTGTCGGCCCGGTCCGGCCGTCTGGCCGCCAGCCACACGGCGGCCTGACATTCGCTGGTGTCGCCTACGCACTCCCACGGCTTGGTCTGGCCGGACAGCCCGGTCAGGACCCGGAACGCGCCAGCCAGGTCCGGCTGGTCGAGAGGTTCGCGATCTCGGAAGATCTTGGCGAGGGACACGCGGTCCAGGAAGGGAGCCAGGATCAGATCGACGAAGCAGCACTTGTCGCAGCGACCGCACCAGTAGTCCAGCCGCAGCGCGGGATCGATGTGGAACGCGCGGTTGCAGCTGCGGAAGGTGTCGAGGTACTGGGGCAGGCCGGCGAACCGCTGGGCGATCCACAGCTCTGAGAAGGGCCGCAGGGCCGAGAAGTACTGCAGGCCATCGCCGATGATGTCGGCAATCACTGTTCGCAGGCCGGTCTCGAATGCCAAACTCTTGGAGTACTGGTGGTTGATCGCGCGGCCGTCTGCCTCGAGGGTGGCGATGGACGCCGACCACTCGTTCGACATCACCACCGCGTCCCGGCCGCCCAACACTGCCGCCATGACGGCGATCGCGGACAGGATCCCGGTGACCGGGACATGGCCGTTCAGGAAGCCCAGCTCAGCCGAGCGGAGCACCTGCCGGTCGAGGACCCGCTCGGCGCGGATCACCGGTAGCCCGGTGACCAGGGCGGGTCGCTCGATCGCGGTGAACCGGTCACCGGGCCGGTTGACGACGAACAGTGCAGCGTCGTCGGTCTGGGCCGTGATGAGGTCCACTGTGGTTATCGAGTCGATGCCGCCGCCGAATGGCACCAGCGGCCGGCCCGGACGCGGTGAATAGCCGGCCGGCTCGGCCTGCTGCCGGGTGGGAGCCTGAATACGCAGGTCGGACAGGTCCAGGCCGTTACGGTAGGCGAATTCGCCGAGGCCGTCGAGATAGTACGACCGGAGGAAGTCGCGCTCGGTGACGGTAAGGGCGTGCGGGCCGAGGTCGATGGTCGCCGGGGCCGCGGTCTTGTAGTACGAGATCCCGGTGAGCAGGAAGACGATCCGGGCCGCTTCCGCGACAGCAGGCTCGTCCCAGTCGCCCCCGTCCCAGTCACCCCTGCCTGGGAAGCGAATCTCCTCGCTGAACGACCGCCCGTCCAGTTCGTAGTGACAGACCAGCCGGCAGGCGCCGGGCTCCAGGTCGAACCCGACGTACTGGAAGACCTCGCCGCGCCGGCTCATCGTGCCGCCAGCCCGTTCGGCTGGGCTACCACCGCGACCGGTGTCTGCAAGCGATTACGTCGGGCGGTCCGAGGGCTGTGCACTGCGCTACCCTACTCCGCCGCCCGGTAGGCTCGGTGGAGCCGGGCTCAGGGCCGGCGGCGGGTGGCTGCGTCCCGGCTCCGGTGCCGGCGGGCGGTCAGGCGGAGCTGGACGATGCGTGCGGTGCCGACGAGGACGACGAGCAATGCCCCGGCGACCGCGGACAGCAGCATCGCGACCCCGAGTGGGAGGTCTCCGTCCGCCCCGAAGAACGACACCCGGACCTGTTGGCTGTTCTGCAGGATGAAGATCAATAAGAACAGCAGGACGAGCGCGGCGGCGGCGACCGCGACCCACAGTCCGCCGGCCCGGGTGCGCTCGACTCGGTGCTGCGCGGGCGGCGGCGGGCCGGTTGGCCGGCCGTCGACGGCCTGGGTGCCACGGCCGGGCGCAGTGGTGTCCCGCCTGGACGCCCGCTGGGTCGGTGGGGCTGGTTCCGCGCTGGGCTCGTCCAGGTTCGGCTCGTCCAGGCTGGGCTCGTCCAGGCTGGGCCAGGCGGCCGGTCCCGGGGTGCCGCTGCCCGCCGGGTGCGGCGGCGCAGACGTCCCACCGTCGACCGGTTCGCTCCTTCGCCCCGCTCCGGCCGGTGACTGCGCCCCGCCCGGCGGCTCCACCGGTCGGTGTGGGTCGTCGGGCGTGCCGGTCATGGGACGACGGTACCTCCGGGCCGCCCGCGTCACACCGAAGCGGTGGTGGTGCTCAGCCGGTGTACCGGCCGGCGGCGTCCAGCGCCTGTCCGACATACCCACCACCGAACAGCACCGCATGTACCAGCAACGGGTGCAGCTGGTGCAGCGGCACGCGGTCGCGCCAGCCGTCGGCGAGCGGAGCCACCTCCTGGTAGCCGGCCAGGACGAGGTCCAGCCTCGGCGCGCCGAACAGGGCGAGCATCGCCAGGTCGGTCTCCCGGTGGCCGCCGTGAGCGGCCGGGTCCACCAGCCACGCCCGGCCGTCGGCGGCCCACAGCACGTTGCCGCCCCAGAGGTCGCCGTGCAGCCGGGCCGGAGGTTCGGCCGGGCCGGCCAGGTCGGGCAGCCGGTCGGTGAGCTGGTCGAAGGCGGTCGCCTCGGCCGGCCCGAACACTCCGCCGTCGACCAGCGACCGGACGTAGGGCTCGATCCGCCGCTCCCAGTAGAACTCCGGCCACTGCGGGCAGGACCGGTTGTCCAACGGGGCGGCGCCGATGAACCCCGGCCACGGCGCCCCGAAGCCCTGCGCTCCTGCGGCGTGCATCGCGGCGAGCTCCCGGCCGAGCCGCCGCGCGGTCGCCGCGGTCGGTTCGGCCGTCTGCACCCAGGGCAGCACGAGCGTCTCGGCGTCGAATCCGAGGACGGCGGGCAGCGGGGGGCCGCCCTCCGCCCCGCCCAACCAGCGCAGCCCCGCCACCTCCGCGGCGAAGAACCCGGCCGGCGCCCCGGCCCGGCTCTTCACGAACACGTCGACACCCGACGCCAGCGTCACCCGCCACGTCCGCCCGGTGATGCCGCTTCGGCGCGCCGCGGCCCTGCGCACAGCAGTGCCGAGCAACGAGGCCACCGTGTCGGGAACACCCACGGGCAGATCGTGCCGCTACCTGGCCGATACTGCGGGCGGTGGTCCCATCAGCGACACCGTGCCACCACCACCGCCTGTATCTCGCTGAGCAGCCCCCGGCAGGCAGCCTCGATCAGGTCGAGCACGTGGTCGAACTCGGCCGGGCCGGCGTAGTACGGGTCCGGCACGTCGAGGGCGCCACCGGCCGCAGGATCGAAGGAACGCAGCAGCCGCACCTTCGCTGCCTCCGCGGCAGTGCCGGCGATCCGGCGCAGGGCACGGGCGTGCACCTGGTCGAGCGCGACGAGCAGGTCGCATTCGGCCAGGTCGGCCGGCCGGACCTGGCGGGCATGGTGCCGGCGCACCCGGTAGCCGCGCCGCCGCAGTGCCGCGACCGACCGATCGTCGGCGTCGTCGCCGGCATGCCAGTCGCCGATGCCGGCGCTGTCCACCAGCACCGAGTCGGCGAGCCCGGCGGACGCGAGCAAGTTGCGCAACACCACCTCGGCGGTGGGCGAGCGGCAGATGTTCCCCGAGCAGACGAAGCAGACGCGGTAGGCCGGCACCCGGCCATCCTCCCGCACCGATCCGGTCCGGCGATCCGGTCCGGCGCCGGGAACGAGTTCGTGTGAACCGGTGGAGCGCCCGGGTGGGCCGGCTGGCCGGTCAGCCGCCGCGCAGGCGGACGTAGGCCAGCACCGCCTCGCGGGTGGTCGAGACGCCGAGCGCGGCGCGCGCCTCCGCCACCCGGCGGTTGGCGGTGCGCAGCGACAGGTACCGGAGCCGGGCCGCCTGCGCAATCGAGCGTCCGTCGGCCAGCAGGTCGAGCAGGTCCCGCTGCTCGGTGGTCAACGGACTGGGCTCGGAGCCGGCAGGCTGGCGCGGTGCCAGGCCATCTGCCAGGCCACCTGCTCCGGGCGTGGCCGCCGGCGCGAGCCGGCCCAGATCGGCGAGGAAGCGTGCCGCCCACGGTCGCTGCGGGTCGACGACCACGACCAGCCCGGCGCCACGCACCGCGCAGAGCAGCGCCTCCTGGGCCGTGGCCGGACCGTCCACCACCCCGA
>Ga0126380_10000534_pt1 | contig 12906 bp, 12 predicted proteins | sample PanSoiMetPlot_26_FD_92544 | JGI IMG/M metagenome (GOLD analysis project Ga0126380, IMG submission 92544) | Tropical forest soil microbial communities from Panama - MetaG Plot_26 | ecosystem: Environmental > Terrestrial > Soil > Tropical forest > Bulk soil | place: Panama | collected 2016-02-17
GCGACGAGTTCGCCGCCGCCCTGCACGCCATGCTGCCCTGGGGGCTGCGCCGCCGGCTCGAAGCGGAGGCGCCGGTGCATTTCGCCACGCCCGCCGGCTCCGACATCGCCATCGATTACGCGGCGCACGGGGGCCCAAAACTGTCGGTGCGGGTGCAGGAGCTGTTCGGGCTCGATCGTCATCCCGCCGTGGCCGGCGGCCGCGTGCCGCTGGTGGTCGAGCTGCTGTCGCCGGCGCGCCGGCCCGTGCAGGTGACGCGCGACCTGCCGGGGTTCTGGCGCGGCAGCTACGCGGCGGTGAAAGCCGAGATGAAGGGCCGGTATCCGAAACATCCGTGGCCCGACGATCCGCTGGCGGCGGCGGCCACGCGGCGCGCCAAGCCGCGCGGGACATGAGTCCAAAATCATGACGCTGTGCTGCGAAATGCGCGCGGCATTAACAATTCGCGCGGTGCGCGATAGCGAAAATTTTTAACCCGGTGATTTTAACCCGGTGCTGGTAAAATTTGAACCGACGCCGCGGCATCCACACCGACTGTGTGAGCATCAGGCACATGCGCAGCGAGAGCGAACAGGCCGCCTCCGTCATCCGGTCGCGCGCGGGCGACCGGCCGGTTGACGTCGCCGTCGTGCTGGGCAGCGGCTCGCCGCCATTGCCGACCACATCGCGGAGCCGACCGTCATCGGGTATGAAGATCTGCCCGGTTTCGCCCGCCCGATGGTGGGCGGGCATGGAGCCGAGCTGGTCGTCGGCACGCTTGGGACGGCCCGCGTCATCCGTGATGAAAGGGCGCGTGCATCACTACGAGACCGGGAACGTCGCGGCCATGCGCGTGCCGCTGGAGGCGTTCGCGCTCGTCGGCGCCAACGCCGTCGTGCTGACCAACGCCGCCGGCTCGACGCGGCCCGAGCTCAAACCAGGCTCGCTGATGGTGATCCGCGACCACATCAACCTCACGGGACAGGATCCGCTCACCGGCGAAACCGGGGATTCGCGTTTCGGCGACCTCACCACCGCCTACGATCCGGGGCTGCGCGAGCGCTTTGCCCGCGCTGCCGCGGAATCCGGGCTGCGCACGGGCGAAGGCGTCTACATGTGGCGGTCCGGCCCGAGCTTCGAGACCCCGGCGGAGATCCAGGTGGCGCGCATGCTCGGCGCCGATCTGGTGGGCATGTCGACGGTACCGGAGGTCATCATGGCGCGGCACATCGGACTGCGCGTGCTCGCCGTCTCGATGGTGACCAATTTCGCCGCCGGCCTGACCAGCGAGCCCTTGAACCATGCGCGGACGATGCGCGCCGCCGCCGCCTCGATCGTGCCGCTGACCGCCGTGCTGGTCCGGCTTTTCGGCACCTGGACACTCGAGCTGCGGCGGCCGGCCGGCTAAAAATGTCGCGGTCGGCGTAACCAATCGTTCATGGTCCGAAAAAAGTCCCGCGGCTGCGCGCGGCAATCTTAGCGAATTGCTGCATAGCGCATGCTGATATGGCGGCCGCGGACCCTGTCGGTGCGGCGGATCATGCGCGGCTTCTTCTATTTCGCCATCATGGCTTTGGTGACGGCCGCGATCGTGCCGCGCCTCATGGCCAATTCCAGCCGGCCGGCCGGCGAGCCGACGCCACCCAAGGCGATGGCGGCTCAACCGGCGGCAAGCCCGACCCCTGCGGTATCAGCGGGCCCGCGCACCCTGACGGTGCGGCGCGACTACCGCGGCCACTTCCAGGTGGAAGGGCGGGTCGACGGCCGGCGCATCAGCTTCATGGTCGATACCGGCGCAACCGTTATCGCAATGCCCGAGCGCGAGGCGGCCCGGCTCGGCATCCATCCCGCCCAGCGCGACTACACGGCGCAGATCAGCACCGCCAACGGCATCGTGCGCGGGGCGCGCGCGCGGCTTTCAATGGTCGAGGTAGGCGGCCTGATCGTCTACGGCGTCGACGCCGTGATCATGCCCGACGGGGCGCTCAACGAGAACCTTTTGGGTATGTCGTTCCTGTCGCGGCTGCGGCGCTTCGAGATCGCCGACGGCCGGCTGCTCATGGAACAATAGGCGAATAGCCGCGAGTGGCGAATTGGGCACACGGCGTCGCCTTGCCTCCCATTCGCCATGTGCCATTCGCTATTCGCCTCCTGACGGGAACGCTTGCGCCCGTGGCGCATTGCGCTATGTGGGACCATCCGGCGCCCGCGCGCCAATTTTCGCCCGAGGCCGTCCAAAAATGTTTCCGGCTCCCAAGCCCGCGCTGCAGCCCAACACCTATGCCTACGAATCCGCACCGCTGGTGAAGCCCACCGGCTTTCGCGAATACGACGCGCGCTGGCTGCTGGGCCAGGAGATCAACCTCATGGGCGTGCAGGCCCTGGGCATGGGCCTGGGGACACTGATCCGCCAACTGGACGTAAAGCCCGAAATCGTCACTGGCCACGATTTCCGCGCCTATTCGGGCTCGGTGAAGATGGCGCTCGTCTCCGGCCTGATGGCGGCGGGATGCCGCGTGCACGACATCGGGCTCGCCGTCACGCCCATGGCGTATTTCGCCCAGTTCGCCCTCGACGTGCCGTGCGTCGCCATGGTCACGGCCTCGCACAACGACAACGGCTGGACCGGCGTGAAAATGGGGGCGCAGCGGCCGCTCACCTTCGGCCCGGACGAGATGACGCGGTTGAAGGAGATCGTGCTCGCGGCCCGCTTCGACCTCAAGGGCGGCGGCTCCTACGTCTTCATCGAGAATTTTCCCGAGCGCTACATTGCCGATCTCACCGACCGTCCCAAGCTGAAGCGGCAGCTCAAGGTCGTGTGCGCCTGCGGCAACGGCACCGCCGGCGCATTCTCGCCGCGCGTGCTGGACGCGGTCGGCTGCGAGGTGGTGCCGCTCGACTGCGAGCTCGACCACACGTTTCCCAAATACAATCCCAACACCGAAGACCTGAAGATGCTGCACGCCATGCGCGACGAGGTGTTGCGGACCAAGGCGGACGTGGGCCTCGGCTTCGACGGCGACGGCGACCGCTGCGGCGTGGTCGACGATACCGGCGACGAGATCTTTGCCGACAAGGTGGGCGTGATGCTGGCGCGCGACATGTCGGCCCAGCACAAGAACGCAACCTTCGTGGTCGACGTGAAATCCACCGGCCTGTTCCTCACCGACCCGGTGCTGCAGAAACAGGGCGTCAAGACCGACTACTGGAAGACCGGGCATTCCTACATCAAGCGCCGGGTCAATGAGCTCAACGCCCTCGCCGGCTTCGAGAAGTCGGGACACTTCTTCTTCAACAAGCCCTATGGCCGCGGTTACGACGACGGCCTCATCTTTGCGCTCGCGGTGTGCGACATGCTCGATCGCAACCCGGACAAGAAAATGTCCGACCTCAAGAACGCGCTGCCCAAAACGTGGCAGTCGCCAACCATGGCGCCGCATTGTCCCGACGAGGTGAAATACGGCGTCGTCGACGAGGTGGTGCAGCATTTTTCGGCGGCGGCCAAGAAACACGAGAAGGTCGCCGGCCAGCCGATCCGCGACCTCGTCACCGTCAACGGCGTGCGCGTCACGGTCGAGGACGGCACCTGGGGCCTGGTGCGCGCCTCCTCCAACAAGCCCGAGTTGGTGGTGGTGGTGGAAAGCCCGGTGTCAGAGGCGCGCATGCGCGACATGTTTCGGGCCGTCGACGGCGTGCTGCGCCAGCACAAGGAAGTCGGCGAATATAACCAGACGATCTGAAGCTTTAGCGCGGCGCCGAGGATCCGCGGCCGGTCGAGGCCGCCGGCACCGGCTTCTCCGGGCAATCGGGGCGAGCCACGGCGCCGCGCCGCTCCGGCGGAACGTGGCAATTGTCGACCCGCTGCTCGTCTGACGCCTTGTCGGACAGCCGCTCCTTCGAGGTCCTGGCCGGCTCGGCAAAGGCGATTCCGCCGGCGGCCAGGACGATCAAGGCAAGCGCCAGAATACCAACATGCATGACACGCTCCAGCCCCTGCACCTACGCCGGCAGCCCAAGGCGCGCCACCCGATTTCCGCCCGCGACCGGACCCTCAGGATTCCGCGCCCATGCGGGAAGCGATCACCCGTTGCCCTTGTTGGTGGCGCGGAACGGGTGCGCCGCGTAGACGCCGAGGATCTTGAGGTGGCTGGAAAAGAAGGTGAGCTCCTCGAGCGCCAGCTTGAGGCTAGTGTCCTCCGGGTGGCCCTCGACGTCGGCGTAGAACTGCGTGGCGAAGAAATTGCCCTCGATCATGTAGCTCTCGAGCTTCGTCATGTTGACGCCATTGGTGGCGAAGCCGCCGAGCGCCTTGTAGAGCGCGGCCGGGATGTTGCGCACCTGGAACACGAACGTCGTGATGATGAGCCCATTGCCGGGGTTGACGCGCTTGTCCTCGCGCGACAGCACGATGAAGCGCGTGGTGGAGTGCGACTCGTCCTCGATGTCCTCGGCCAGGATGTCGAGGCCGTAGATCTCGGCGGCGAGCCGCGACGCGATCGCCGCCCGGGTCTTGTCGCCGCGTTCGGCCACCTCGCGCGCCGAGCCAGCCGTGTCGGCGCCGACCATCGTCCGCACCCCGAGCTTGCGCAGGAAATTGCGGCACTGGCCGAGCGCCATGATGTGGCTTTCGACCGTCTTGATGTCGCCCAGCCGCGCGCCGCGGGGCGCCATCAGCTGATTGCGGATGGGCAGGAACCATTCGGCGACGATATGCAGGCCCGACGTCGGCATCAGGTGGTGGATGTCGGCGACGCGGCCGGCGACCGAGTTCTCGATCGGGATCATGCCGAGGTCCGCCTGGCCGGAGGCGACCACCGCCAGCGCGTCTTCGAAGGTCGGGCACGGCACCGCCTCGCAGCCCGGATAGGCCTCGCGGCAGGCGATGTGAGAATTGGCGCCCGGCTCGCCCTGAAACACGATCTTCTTCGTCTGACTCATGCTCGCCCCGTTACAACCGACAGCGCCGGCGCCGCAACCCGGATTCCACTTGTTCTGAACGCGCTCGCGAGTCAACCGTCCACCCGGGCGCCATGCATCAGGCCAGCGTGGGCGCCGCGAGCACCTGGGTCATCGTTGCCACAACCGACGCAATGGCAAACGCAAGGATGTTCATATCGGCTCCCCCTATGACGGCGACAGAAGCGTCCGCGCCTTCTCCAATTCTTGCGGCGTGTCCACCCCGAGCGGCACCGAAGCAACGATGGCGACGTCGATCCGCATGCCGGCCTCCAGGGCGCGCAGCTGCTCGAGCCGCTCGCGCCGCTCCAGGGGCGACGGCGGCAGCGCTACGAAACGCTCCAGCGCAGCCCGGCGATAGGCGTAGAGCCCGATATGGTGGTAGAGCGGCCCCTCGCCGTAGGGCGCGGTGGCGCGAGTGAAATACAGGGCGCGCAGGCGTCCGGGCGCGACCGGCGTGCCGACCACCTTCACGACGTTGGGGTTGTCGCGCTCGGACAGGTCGCGGATTTCCGCTGCAATGGTGGCGATGTCGACCGCGCCGTCGGCCAGCGGGGCCAGGGCAGCGCGCACATCGTCGGGCTGCAGCGTCGGCAGGTCGCCCTGGACGTTGACAACGACGCGGACATCGCCGCCCACCGTGCCGAGCGCCTCGAAGATGCGGTCGGAGCCCGAGGGGTGATCGGCACGGGTCATCAGGGCGCGGCCCCCGGCCTTCTCCACCGCCGTGGCGATGGCTTCCGAATCGGTGGCGACCACCACCGGCCCGACCGCCGCCGCCTCGGCGCGGCGCAGCACATGGACCACCATGGGCAGGCCGGCAATGTCGGCGAGCGGCTTGCCCGGAAGCCGGTTGGAGGCCATGCGGGCCGGGATCAGGACGAGAACGTCGGACATCGCACGGCCCGGAGCTCAACGACCATAGGTCGCAAGACTTTTCCCTGGTTATACGGTTGCCAGACACGAGGCAAACCGGCTATTTCTCCGCCCGCCGTCGTTGGCGCGGCACGCGCGCCGGGCGGCGCCCGCCCGTTGTCTCACCGTATCGTCCGGCTCCCGGAGCCCCTCGATGGACTCATTTGAGCTCAACAAGATCCTCGGCGCGATTCTCGGTACGTGCCTGTTTCTCCTGGCACTCAATATCGCGGCCGGCGCGATGTTTGCCCCGCGCAAGCCGGCCAAACCCGGCTACGACATCGCCGTGGTCGAGCAACCGGCCGGAGGCGGCGGCGCGGCCGGGGCGCCGCAGCAGGAGGAACCGATCGAGCAACGGCTCGCCAGCGCCAGCCCCGAACGCGGCGAGACCTCGGCCAAGAAGTGCCAAGCCTGCCATACCTTCAACAAGGGCGAGCCGAATCGGGTCGGCCCCAACCTTTACGGCGTGGTGGGACGCGACCGCGCATCGGCTCCGGGCTTCAACTATTCCGCCGCCATGAAGGCCAAGGGCGGCAAGTGGACGGTGGATGAACTCGACCACTTCCTGACCAATCCACGCAGCTTCATTCCAGGCACGTCGATGACATTCGCCGGCCTGCCGCGCGGTAACGAACGCGCAGACGTCATCACATACCTCAACACCAAGTCGGACCACCCGGCGCCGCTGCCAAAGGCCGCCGAGGCGCCCTCGTCCGGTCCGCAGACGCGGTAGGCGGCGACAAACGCGCCTGATTTGGCCCTGGACCGGTTCGGCCCACGGGAAAGTGAAACCGAAGGGGGCTGCGGCGCCAGGACCGCATGGCGATTTATCGCGGAACCATGATATTCCGCCGAAAGCCGCGGCCAAACCGGCCGGCGACGCCCCAGGAGCCCGTCTTGAGCCTGACCCGACGCGCGATTCTTCGCACCGGCGCCATTGCGCTTGCAGCGCCCGCCATGCGCGGCCTACCCGACCTGCCGCTGGTCACGCCCGCCAGGGCGGAGGAGCCGGCCTGGCGCCACGGCCTGTCGCTGTTCGGCGACCTGAAGTACCCGGCGGGGTTCAAGAACTTCGAATACGTCAACCCCACCGCGCCCAAGGGCGGCATCGTGCGCTTGGGCACGATCGGCACCTTCGACAATTTCAACCGGATGGTCGCCGGCGTGAAGGGGGTGTTCGCCGCCGGCGCAACCCTCATCAACGAGACGTTGATGGCGCCGGCGCTCGACGAGGTGTCAACCGAATACGGGCTGCTCGCCGAGGCCGTGAAGCATCCGCCCGATTTCTCCTGGGTAAGCTATCGCCTGCGCGCGGAGGCGAAATGGCACGACGGCAAGCCGGTCACGGCGGACGACGTGATCTTTTCGTTTGAGGCTTTCAAGAAGTACGATCCGCAGCTCGCCGCCTATTATCGTCACGTCGTCAAGGCGGAGAAGAGCGGCGACCGCGAGATCACCTTCACGTTCGATTCGCCGGGCAATCGCGAGCTGCCGCAGATCGTCGGCCAGCTCACCATCATTCCGAAGCACTGGTGGGAAGGCACCGACAAGTCCGGCCGCAAGCGCGACATCGGCACCACCACGCTCGAGCCGCCGCTCGGGAGCGGCGCCTACCGCATCAAGGATTTCACGCCCGGGCGCAGCATCGTCTACGAGCGCGTGAAAGACCATTGGGGCAAGGACCTCAATGTCGGCATTGGGCAAAACAATTTCGACGAGATCCGGTTCGAGTATTTCCGCGACACGTTCGTGGCGATCGAGGCCTTCAAGGCCGACACGTTCGACTGGCGCACCGAGAACAGCGCCAAGAACTGGGCGACCGTTTACGACTTTCCGGCGATTGCGGAGAAGCGCGTCCTCAAGGAGGAATTCCCGACCCGCAGCTCCGGCGGCATGCAGGCCTTCGCGTTCAACACACGCCGCGACAAGTTCAAGGATGCGCGGCTGCGCCGCGCCTTCAACTTCGCGTTCGACTTCGAAGAAACCAACAAGCAGATGTTCTTCGGCCAGTACACGCGGATCGCCAGCTACTTCGAAGGCATGGAGCTGGCGGCGCGCGGACTGCCGGAAGGCGAGGAACTGGCGATCCTGGAAACCGTGCGCGACAAGGTGCCGCCCGAGGTCTTCACCACCGAATACAAGAATCCGGTGGGCGGCAGCCCGGAGAACGTGCGGGCCAATCTGCGCGAGGCCCTGCGCCTCCTCAAGGAGGCCGGCTACGAAGTGCGCGACCGCAAACTGATCGAGGTACGCACCGGGCAGCAGCTCAGCGTCGAGTTCCTGCTCCAGGCCGCGGCGCCGGAGTTCGAGCGCATCGTCCTGTTCTACAAACCGAACATCGAGCGACTCGGGATCGAGGTCACGCTGCGCCGCGTCGACGATGCCCAGTACGAGAACCGGCTGCGCAGCTGGGACTACGACATCATCACCACGTCGTGGGGGCAGTCGCTGTCGCCGGGCAACGAGCAGCGCAGCTTCTGGGGGTCCCAGGCGGCGGACCAGCCGGGCTCGCGCAATTACATCGGCATCAAGGATCCGGCCATCGACGCGCTGATCGACCGCCTGATCTTCGCCACCAGCCGTGAGCAACTGGTCGCCGCCACCAAGGCGCTCGACCGCGTGCTGCTGTGGCACGACTTCGTCGTTCCGCAGTGGACCTATGGCAAGCAGCGTACCGTGCGCTGGGACCGGTTCGGGCGGCCCGATCCGCTGCCGAAATACGGCGCCGCCGCGTTCCCCACGGTGTGGTGGTGGGATGCCGACCGTGCCGCCAAGGCAGGATCGCGCGGTTGAGCCCACCGGCTTTGCCGGACGCCGGCAACGCACTATAAGGCACGCCGGGGGGTCACGGAGCCAGAATGGTCAAAGCTCAGGTCCCTGCCTCTCGGAGGTCGGCAGTATCGCGGCGCCAGGCGCTGGCGATCACGCTCGGCGCCGCCGGGGCGGCAACGATCCTGAAGCGGCCGGCCGTTGCCGACGACCCGGAGGTGCACGGCATCTCGGCGTTCGGCGACCTCAAATACAAGCCCGATTTCCACCACTTCGATTATGTCGATCCGGCTGCGTCGAAGGGTGGCGTGTTCTCGCAGCAGGTCACGAGCCGCGGCTATAACGGCTCGTTCCTCACCTTCAATTCGCTCAACAGCTACATCCTCAAGGGCGAGGGCGCGATCGGCATGGACGCGACCTTCGCCAGCCTGATGACGCGGGCGGAAGACGAGCCCGACGCCATGTATGGCCTGGCGGCGCGCGCCGTGCGCATCTCGCCCGACAAGCTCACTTACCACTACCTGCTGCGGCCGGAGGCGCGCTTCCACGACGGCACGAAACTCACGGCGCAAGACGTCGCTTTCTCGCTCAACATCCTGAAGGAGAAGGGGCATCCGATCATCACGCAGATGCTGCGCGACTTCAAAGGCGCCGAAGCCGTGGACGATGCGACCGTGGTGGCCCGCTTCGCGGAGAAGCGTGCGCGCGACGTCCCGCTGTTCGTGGCCGGCCTGCCGATCTTCTCGCGCGCCTACTACGCCAGCAAGTCGTTCGACGAGAGCACGCTCGACGTGCCGCTCGGCTCCGGGCAGTACAAGGTGGGACGTTTCGAGGCCGGGCGCTATATCGAATTCGAGCGCCTGAAGGACTGGTGGGGCACCGACCTCCCGGTGGCGCGCGGCACCAGCAATTTCGACGTGCTGCGCTACGAATACTACCGCGACCGCGAAGTCGGATTCCAAGGTTTCACGGCGAAGAACTACCTGTTCCGGGAGGAATTCACGTCGCGCACCTGGGCCACGGCCTACGACTTTCCGGCGCTGCGCGACGGGCGCGTCAAGCGCGACGTGCTGCGCGACGACACGCCCTCGGGCGCGCAGGGCTGGTTCATCAACACGCGGCGCGAAAAGTTCAAGGATCCGCGGCTGCGCGAGGCGCTCATCTGCGCGTTCGACTTCGAGTGGACCAACAAGAATATCATGTACGGGTCGTACCAGCGCACCCATTCGGTGTTCCAGAACTCCGACATGATGGCGCAGGGCAAGCCGGGCGAGGAGGAGCGCAAGCTGCTCGAGCCGTTCCGCGGCCAGGTGCCGGACGAGATGTTCGGCGAGCCGTTCGTGCCACCGGTATCCGACGGCTCAGGCCAGGACCGCACGCTGCTGCGCAAGGCGTCGCACCTGCTCCAGGAGGCTGGCCTGACGATCAAGGACGGCAAGCGCGTCACGCCCAAGGGCGAGCGCATCACCCTTGAGTTCCTGATCGACGAGCCGACGTTCCAGCCACACCACATGCCGTTCATCAAGAACCTCGGCACTCTCGGCATCGAGGCGAACCTGCGCCTGGTCGATCCGGTGCAATATCGCCGCCGGGTCGATGAATTCGATTTCGATATCACGGTGCAGCGCTTCGGATTCTCGACCACGCCCGGCGACTCGCTGCGCACCTATTTCAGCTCACAGGCAGCGGCCATAAAGGGCTCACAGAACCTGGCGGCCATCGCCGAGCCGGCGATCGATGCCATGATCGAGCGCATCATCGCGGCCGAAAGCAGACCCGAGATGGTGTTCGCCTGTCGCGCGCTGGATCGCCTGATCCGCGCCGGCCGCTACTGGATCCCGCACTGGTACAAGGCGTCGCACTGGCTGGCCTACTGGGACGTGTTCAGCCGGCCGCCCGAGAAACCGCGCTATGCGCGCGGCGTGCCGGAGACCTGGTGGTACGACCGCGACAAGGCGGCGAAGATCGAGCGCTCGGGGTAGCTGCATGGCCGCCTATATCATCCGCCGGCTCCTGTTCATGATCCCCACCCTGTTCGGGATCATGCTGGTGTCGTTCCTGGTAGTGCAGTTCGCGCCCGGCGGGCCGGTGGAGCGCGTGATCGCGCAACTGTCCGGCTCCGACACCGGTGCCACCTCGCGCATCTCCGGCTCGCAGGGTGGCGACTTCAGCGGGCGCGGGCAGATGCAGGGCGGCAGCCAGATGGACGCCACGACCTCGAAATACCGCGGCGCCCAGGGCCTCGATCCCGAGTTCATCAAGAGCCTGGAAAAGCAGTTCGGCTTCGACCGGCCGGCGCACGAGCGCTTTTTCCTGATGCTGTGGAACTACACCAGGTTTGATTTCGGCAAGAGCTACTTCCGCGATACAAGTGTCATCGACCTGATCAAGGAGAAGATGCCGGTCTCCATGTCGCTCGGCATCTGGATGGCCCTGCTCTCCTACTTCATTTCCATTCCGCTCGGCATTCGCAAGGCTGTGCGTGACGGCTCGCGGTTCGACACCTGGACGTCAGCCGTCATCATCGTCGGCTATGCCATTCCCGGCTTCCTGTTCGCCATCCTGCTGATCGTGCTGTTCGCCGGCGGCTCGTTCCTCAGCATCTTCCCGCTGCGCGGACTGACCTCCGACTACTGGGCCGACCTGCCGTGGTATGGCAAGATCCTCGACTACTTCTGGCACCTGACGCTGCCGATCATCTGCATGGGGCTCGGCGCCTTCGCCACCACGACGCTCCTGACCAAGAACTCGTTCCTCGACGAGATCCGCAAGCAGTACGTGCTGACGGCGCGCGCCAAGGGCTGCGGCGAGCGTCAGGTCCTGTACGGCCACATCTTCCGCAACGCCATGCTCCTGATCATCGCCGGCTTTCCCGGCGCCTTCATTCATGCCTTCTTCTCCGGCTCGCTGCTGATCGAGACGATTTTCTCGCTCGACGGCCTCGGCTTGCTGGGCTTCGAGAGCGTGCTCAACCGCGATTATCCGGTGGTATTTGCCACCCTCTATATCTTTTCCCTCGTCGGACTCGTGGTGACGCTCATTTCCGACCTCACCTATACCTGGGTCGATCCGCGCATCGACTTCGAGACGCGGGAGGTGTGAGTGGACGCCCAGGTCACGGCGAAAACACCCGACACGACCACGGTCGCACCGCTCGGCCTGGCGGTGCCGCCGGAGGGGCACACGATCGATCTTTCGCCGATTACCCGCCGCCGCTGGCAGAACTTCAAGGCCAACCGGCGCGGCTACTGGTCGCTGTGGATCTTTCTCGTCCTGTTCGTGATGTCCCTGTTCGCCGAGTTCATCGCCAACGACAAGCCGCTGTTCGTCAGCTATGACGGCAGGTGGTATTTTCCGGTGTTCGTCAGCTATTCCGAGACGACGTTCGGCGGCGAATTCGAGACGGCGGCGGATTACCGCGATCCTTACCTGCAGAAGCTGATCGCCGAGAAGGGCGGCCGCATGATCTGGCCGCCGATCCGCTATTCCTACGACACGCACAACCTCGATCTGCCGACGCCGGCGCCGTCGAAGCCGACCTGGCTGCTCAGCGAGAAGGATTGCAAACAGGTGGTCGAGCGCAAGGGGCTCACCGGCTGCCGCGACCTCGAATACAACTGGCTCGGCACCGACGATCAGGGTCGCGATATCGTGGCGCGCCTGATCTACGGTTTCCGCATCTCGGTGCTGTTCGGCCTGATCCTGACCGCCGTGTCGTCGGTCATCGGCGTCGCCGCCGGCGCCGTGCAGGGCTATTTCGGCGGCTGGACCGATCTCCTGTTCCAGCGTTTCATTGAAATCTGGACCTCGGTGCCCCCGCTCTACCTCCTGCTCATCATCTCCTCGGTGCTGGTGCCGGGCTTCTTCGTGCTGCTCGGGATCCTCCTGCTCTTCTCCTGGGTGTCGCTGGTCGGGCTGGTACGCGCCGAATTCCTGCGCGGACGCAACTTCGAATACATCCAGGCGGCGCGCGCGCTTGGCGTGTCGAATCGCGTCATCATGTTCCGCCACCTGCTGCCCAACGCCATGGTGGCGACGTTGACGTTCCTGCCGTTCATCGTCTCGTCCTCGGTGATGACGCTCACGGCGCTTGACTTCCTGGGCTTCGGCCTGCCGCCCGGATCGCCGTCGCTGGGCGAACTGCTGGCGCAGGGCAAAGCCAATGTGCAGGCGCCGTGGCTAGGGCTGACGGCCTTCTTCACCGTGGCCATCATGCTGTCGCTCCTCATCTTCATCGGCGAGGCGGTGCGCGACGCCTTCGATCCGCGAAAGACCTTTGCCAGATGA
>Ga0126380_10000536_pt1 | contig 12895 bp, 15 predicted proteins | sample PanSoiMetPlot_26_FD_92544 | JGI IMG/M metagenome (GOLD analysis project Ga0126380, IMG submission 92544) | Tropical forest soil microbial communities from Panama - MetaG Plot_26 | ecosystem: Environmental > Terrestrial > Soil > Tropical forest > Bulk soil | place: Panama | collected 2016-02-17
CGCCAGCAACATCATCGGCATCGACGTGCGTCCGGCCGACGGCTGGGTCTACGGCGTCACCAATGACGGCTGGATCGTCACCATCGACGCCAAGTCGGGCCAGGCGACGCAGAAGAGCAAGCTCAGCGAAATGCTCAAGCCCGGCAATGTGGCAAGCGTCGACTTCAACCCGGTTGCCGATCGCCTGCGGCTGATGGGTTCCGACGGTACGAGCCTGCGGGTGAACGTGGATGACGGCAAGGTCACGGTCGACGGCTCGCACAAGTTCAAGGACGGCGACGCCAATGCCGGCAAGACGCCCAAGGTCGTGGCCGGCGCCTATTCCAACGCCTTCAAGGGCACGACGGCGACGACGCTCTACAACGTCGATGCCACGACCAACACGCTGGTCACCCAGGCGCCGCCCAATGACGGTGTGCTCAACACAGTCGGCGCGCTTGGCATCACGCTGGAGGGACCGATCGCCTTCAACATCGTCACCGCCGGCGAGCGCAACGACGCGTGGCTGGCCACCGGCGGCAACCTCTACTCGGTCGACCTGAAGAGCGGCAAAGCCTCCATGGCCGGCCGCATCGAAGGCCTCCCGGGCAAACTCACCGATATGGCCTGGATGGATTGAGTTGGTCCGTCCGTGAGGCCTGTCCGTCCCGCGGAGTTTCCCCCCGACGCGGGACGGACCCTTTTTTTGCAGTCAGCTCTCTCGATCGGAAGGAGCGAAACGCCGCCTCGGGTCAGGCGGCGCAAGCCTTGAGGCCAGGCGACGCGACCACATAGGCTTCGTGGACACGGTAATCGTGCGCCCCACCGCAATCGGGACACGCCAGACGCAGCTTGAACAGACGAATTTGGCTCAACGTATCGGTATCCGCTTCAATTCCAGTGTCGATCGCTTGGCCAGTTCTTGGACAGCGAAAAGTCAGCAAGCCCATCCCCTCCAACCCCCCTGTCACCTCAGAGAGGTGATTTGTGTCGAATCAACATCCTATGACGAATTCCTGATCTCAACATCCGTGTTTAACCGAATCTTGAGGATCGGCCTTCTTGCCAATCGGCCGGCCGTTTAGCCCGATGAAGCAAACGGCGCGGTTCTTTCGCGATCTGGCCACGCGCCAGCGCCGGCGTGCCGCAAGTTCCGCAACCGGGAGGTCATTTGCGAACTCTACTGCGTGGCCACGGAATGGCACCGTGGCCGTGGCCCTCAGCATGTAGTATGGCGACGACGGGCAGGATCGAAAAAATGGCGCTTCCCATCAGTCTCGACCATTGCGTGATCCACGTTTCCGACTGGGAGCGCTCCAACGCGTTCTATCGCGACGTGCTCGGGGCGGAGCTGGTGGAGCGGCCGGTTGGTTGGGCGTACCGGTTCGGCGATACGCAGCTCAACCTGCATGGGCCAGGGTTCACGCCGGCGGAAGTCGCCCGGCTGCCGGTCCAGCCGGGCAACAGCGACCTGTGTTTCGAGTGGAAGGGGCCGATCGGCGACGCGATCGCCCACCTCGCGCGCTGCAGCGTCGCGGTCGAGCGCGGGCCGATGCAGCGGTTCGGCGCCAAGGGCAACGGTACCAGCGTTTATTTCCGCGATCCCGACGGGTCGCTGCTGGAATTCATTTCGTATAGTGGGTAGCGCCGGATTAGGCTGCGCTTCATCCGGCCTCCAGGGTCACGAGCGGGGAGGGAACCATGACGGTGCACAATCTCACGCAGCTGCCGCCGGATCTGCCGGTACCCGTCGACGATGGTGCCGCGCGCCATCTGGTCGGCATGAAGATGCCGGACTTGGGCCTGGCCGCCACCGACGGCACGAACGTGAACCTGTCAAAGCTGTCCGGTCGCACCGTCGTGTACGCCTATCCGCGCACCGGCGAGCCCGGCAAGCCGATGATCGACGGCTGGGATGCCATACCGGGCGCGCGCGGCTGCACGCCGCAATCTTGCGCGTTCCGCGATCACCATGCCGAACTCAAGAGCCTGGGCGTGGCGCAGCTGTTCGGGCTGTCCACTCAGGATACCGACTACCAGCATGAGGCCGTGACCCGGCTGCATCTGCCGTTTGCCATCCTGTCGGACGCGGATCTCGAACTGACTCGCGCGCTGAAACTGCCGACGTTCACGATCGCCGGCATGACGCTGATGAAACGGCTGACCCTGGTCATCGACGACGGCGTGATCACCAAGGTGTTCTATCCGGTGTTTCCGCCGGACCAGAACGCCGAAGAGGTGATCGCGTGGCTCAAAGGATGACGGCTCGCAGCCCGCTTCAAACCGGCCGCCATCCGGTCTAGCCTCGCGGCACGGCCGATGAATGGCCCAAGGCGCGCATCCGGCCGCAGTGGCATCAAGTCGTCGAACGGGAGGTCTGCATGGTCAAGCTGGTGGTGCTGTACGGGGAGCCCAAAAGCCCGGCGGAGTTCGAGAAATACTACGCCGACGTCCACCTGCCGATTGCGGCGCAGATGAAGGGCGTGCGGCGCATCGAGCTCGCCAAGGGCACCCGCACGCCGGAGGGCGCGCCGCCGTTCTACCGCATGGCCGAGCTCTATTTCGACGACGCCGCACACATGCAGAGCGTGATGGGCTCGCCGGAAGGGAAGAAGACGGTGGCGGATCTCGCCAATTTCGCCACCGGCGGCGTGACCGTGATGGTGGCCGAGGTCCAGTAGCGCCGACGCGAGTCAGCGCCTCCGGCGCGGCCGGCAGAACGCGCGGTGCAAGGCGACGATGACGTCGCGGACCTCGGAACTCGCCAGCGAGTAGTACACGTTCTTGCCGTCGCGCCGCGTCTCGACCAGATCGTCGGCCCGCAGCCGCGCAAGCTGCTGCGATACTGCGGGCTGCCGCAGCCGCAGTGTCTGCTCGATCTCGGTGACGGATTTCTCGCCCTCGCTCAGCAGGCACAGGATGACGAGGCGCGCTTCGTGCGACAGCGCCTTCAAGAACTCGCTCGCCTGGCGGGCATTGGCCAGGAGCATGTCCACATCCATGTCGGCGAAAGTGTCCCGGGCAGCCGCTCGCATCGGCATGGCTACTCCATCGCAGGTTCGGGTGACGACGAGGCTGCTGCTGTTTCAGTCGTTGGCGGCCGGGCAGGCAGGCGCTGGACGAGGCGCTCGAGCAAGCCCCAGAAGAAATCCTCGCCCGGGTAGCCCTCGATCCGGCCGACCTCGCGGCCGGAATCGACGAGCACGAAGGTCGGAGTGAAGCGGACCGGCCGCGCGAGCGTCGCAGCCGCGGGATCGCGATCGAGATCGGCGAGGCGCAAGGGCGCCGCTTGGCCGACGTCGGTCCTGGCATAGATCGGGCCGATGTCACGATCCCAGGCCTGGCACCAGGAGCAGCCGGCGCGGCGGAACATCACCAGCTCCGCCGCCGGCGCGACGGGTGCGCACAGCAGCAGCGACATCAGCGCCAGCGCTGCCGCCGCGATTCCGATCGTGAGGGTACTGCGCCCGTGCAGCATGCTCTTGCCCGCAACCGCCGCGTCGGCCTACACTTGCATGAAACTGAATGTAAGGAAAGCATCGATGCCGTCACGGCGCACAGTCCTCGCCGGCGCCGCCGCGCTCTGCACCATCCATGCCGATGGCGCGCGCGCCGAGGCGATCCTGACCGATGACGGCCTCTACCGGCAGCCGTGGTTCCTGGAGAGTTTTCTCGAACTGGCCGACGACCTCGACGGTGCCGCACAGCAGGGCAAGCGGCTGGCGGTGATCTGGGAGCTGCGCGGCTGCCCGTATTGCCGCAAGACCCACCTCGTCAACTTCGCGCAGCCGGAGATCGAGGCCTATATCCGGGAGCATTTCGAGATTCTTCAGCTCAACATCATCGGGGCGCGCGAGGTCACCGACTTCGACGGCGAGCGCCTGAGCGAAAAGCAGATGGCGGCCAAGTACGGAGTTCGCGTCACGCCGACGTTTCAATTCTTTGCCGAGCGCTCGGCTGGCTTGAGCCAGCGGGGGCCGCGCGAGCGCGAGGCCGGCCGCGCCCAGGGCTATCTCGAGCCGGAAAAATTCCTGGCCATGTTCAGGTTCGTCGCTGAGCGCGGCTACGAGCAGCAAAATCTCGGCGACTTTCTCAAGAAGGCCGACATTCGTCAGTAGGGTAGGCAAAATTCGCTTGCTGCAGCGCTGCTTTGCGGGCAACGGCGCCGCGCGAATTTGCCCGCCACGCCAAGCCGGGATCGCGCCGTTGCCCACCCTGCGCCGCAAGTGGCGAAAGCCTCGCGATCAGCGCGGCGCGAATGGATTCTGCCAGCCGCCCTGGCGCGCAGGGCGCGGCGGGTAGGCCTGTTCGAGATAATCGAGCACGAGCTTGCGCTCGGCGCCGGCGAGCGCCGGCATGTTGTGCCGCGACGTCATGAAGCTCACCGTCTCGTCCCAGCGCTCGCGGGTGAGGCCCTGCGCGGCTACCAGCTTGAAGTTATGGCACGGCGTGCAGGCATAGAACGTCTCCTCGCGCCCGCGGCCGGGCGCGAATTCTTCCGGGCTTTCGTCGCGCGGCGTGAACGCGCCGGGTTGGCCGAAGGCCATCCCGGCGCTCGTCACCAGCAACAGGGCGGCAAGCCGCGTCCGCATCGTGTCAGCCGATCAAGATCGCGACACGGTGCATCGGATTGCCGCCATAGCCCTGCGGGTTCCAGTTGGCCGCCGCATGCGGCTGCATGATGCCACGCGAGTCGGTGGCGCGCGCCCAGATTTCATAGTAGCCGTCACTCGGCACCTTGACGGTGGCGGTCCAGCGCTGCCAGTCGTATTTGTTCTTCGGCTTGCCGAGATTTACCTTGCGCCAGGTGGCGCCGAAGTCGGTGGACACGTCCACCTGCTTCACCACGAAATCCCCGGCCCAGGCGGCGCCGCGCAGTTCCACCTCCGTGCTCCCGGCGGGAAGCTTGGCGCCGTTCCCCGGACTGGTGATGATCGCACGCACCGGCATCGATTCCAGATCGCGAAACGCCTTTCCGTCGTCGTTGCTGCCGGGGACGATCGGCTTCACCGGGACGCGATACGAGGTGCCGCCCATGCCTTGCCCATCGTGCGGCTTGTCGCGCACCCAGATGCGCGTGAGCCACTTGTGCGACACCGATCCCGGCCAGCCGGCGATCACCAGTCGCACGGGGAACCCGTGAATCAGCGGCAGCGGCTCGCCGTTGATCGCCCAGACGATCAGGTTGTTCTCATCCATGGCCTTGTGGATCGGCACGCCGCGCGACAGGGCCACGCGATTGGGTTCGCCCGAGAGATGCGGATCGGCGCCGTAGTGGCCGGTGAACACCGCCGAGGATTTTACCCCTGCCGCCTTGAGCACGTCGGCCAGGCGTGCGCCGGTCCATTCGGCGCAGCCGGCGCCGCCGTTGGTCCACTGGTTGCCGCGCGCCTGCGGCGAGAAGAACGAGCGGCCGTTGCCGCCGCATTCGAGCACCATCCGGCGCGTCACCGGCTTGAACTTCGCCTTGAGCTCGCCCAGCGTGAGGTCGAGCTTGCGGTCGACCTCGCCGTCGATGGTGATCTTCCACTGCTCCGGCTCTTTGTTCTGCTCCGGGATCTGGCCGTTGTTGCGGATGTAGAATTTTTGCGTCGGCGTGGTGTCGTCGTCGAGCAGGTGCTCCGGTGTCTCCGCCACCAGCGGCCGGTCGCCGAGCACGACCAGCCCCTCGTCCTTGCCGGGAAATTGCAGGGGCTGCGGCCCCTTGGCGCCGGAGGCGGCGCCCTGTGCCAGCGCCGCCGGGATCAGTCCCGGCGGCATGTCGGCCGCGAACGGGATCGCGCCGCCGACCGCGGCGCTTAGCGCGGTCAGCCCGGCGCTGCCGAGGAAGCCGCGGCGGGTCGCGCGCGGCTCGCCGCCACCGGCGCGCGGCCGGCGCCCGAACACCACCGCATCGCCGCGTTCGGGATCGTCATACAGCTCGTCGATCGACCGTTCTTTTTTCATCTTTTCCTCCCGTATATCGCCGCCCCCCCGTTTGTCGCAGGCATCACCCGATCTTGAGATAGCCAAAGCCTTTGGCCTGTAGCTCGGCCACCGTGGCCACGCCCGACGGCACGAAACGCAAAAATGATTCGCTGCGTGTCTTGGCCGGATCGATATTAAGCCGTTCGTAGGTGATCTGGCACAGGTAGGCTTCGACGCCGAACTTGGTCAGGCCGACGAAGCGCTTGTAGATGTCGGCATCGATCTTCTCCTCCTCCCACGGCGTGGCCGACAGGTCATGCAGGAAGAATTTGATGCCGGCGCCATGCGCCACGATCACGATCTTCACCTTCAGCGTGTCGAAATCGTACGCCGAGAGATGGTTGTTGATGTTCTGCAGCATCTGCGAGAAGCGCCGATCATCGCCGAAGTCGCAGTGGTAGAGGCAGGCGATGTCGGTCTCCTTCTTCAGCGCGGCCATGTCGAGCGGCTCGGGAGCGGCGTGCAGCCGTGAGGCGCCGAGCGCGGCTCCCGACAGCGCGAGCGCGCCGACCAGGCGGCGGCGGGTCGTGACGGCCATGATGTCCTCCCGGGTTTTGGCCTTGTGTGTGATCTATTTTTTACATGGGGTCGCATCCTCGGCGCAAACCGGTGCAAGCCGGATCGCATTCCGAGGCAGGCCACCGAATCGGCCCAGGTCAGTCTGGCGGTAAGATAATCTAGCGGCCCTGGTTGACCGGACTGTCCGGGCTCATCAACAGAGCGACCAGATCCTTGATCTGCTCGATGGTGAGCACCTTGTTGGAGCCGAACCGCGGCATCAGCGAGCAGGGGAATGCCGCCTGCGCGTTGTAGATCTTCTCGTACGCGGCCTTGGCGTCGCTGTCCCGGAATTCGTGCAGCTTGCCGTAGTCCGTAAGGCTCGGGCCGATCGTGCCGTAGCTCAGCTCGCGCCGCGTGACCTGATGGCAGGCGTAGCAATTACCGCCGTTCGCCCGTGTCGCCGGATAGTCGGTGAAGCGCATGCCGTATCCGGACTGCGCCAGCGCTTCGCCCTTCTTCCAGTCGCCCAGGAATTTTCCGTCCGGCGGATATTCGATCGTCGCCGTTTCGCGCGCCCGGATGGCGGCAAGCACGGCCTGGGGCGGCGCGTTGCGGTGGGCCGAGCACGCCTTCAGCGTTTCGTCCGGCGCCAGGCGCGGCTGGAACTCCGCGGGCGCAGTGGGGAAGGCCGCCTTGACGGCGGCATCGACCCTGGCCGGATCGACCGGCTGCTGCGCCATGGCGGAGGCGGCGCCGAGCAGGGAGGCGAGGACAACGGCGATCAGTCGCATGGGTGTGCTCCGGCCTAGCGCTTGATGGTCGGCGCGGAAATCTCGCCGCCTCGGGCATTGCTGGTGAGATAGGCGATGAGCGCGACGCTCACGTCCGATCCGAGCTCGAGTTCGGGCATGCGCATCTGCCAATAGCAGTCGTAGAGGCGGTGCTGCATGGTCATCACGTGCGTCGAGGAGACGCGATAGGCGGGCCAGTCGCCGATCACGTTGCGTGCCTCCTCGGGACGCGACAGCTGCGGCAGGCCCTGCAGCCGGATGCGCCGTCCCGGCTCGGCATGGCAGGTGGTGCAGGCGAAGTCGAATGGTCCCGAGCGGCGCATGAACAATGTCTCGCCCAGGGCCACCGCCTCCTGCTCCTTGGGATGCGTCAGCGCCGCAGCAAACTTCAGGCCCTGCGATTTGCTGGCCACATAGGTGGCGATGGCGCCAAGCTCCTTCACCGGCGCGCCGCCCCCCGGATGCGGGCGCTTGACGAGGTCGGCGCGGTTGAAACCCTGCAGCTTCTCCATGCACCACAGCAGGCGCGTCTCGACGTCCATGACGCGGTCGGCGTCGGCGAAATAACGCGGCAGCTCGGCGAACGCGCCGTCGACCTTGCCGGGTCCCTTGCCGAGATCGCATTGCGCGAGGGACACGTTGTTCGGCCCGCGCGGCGTCGTCCACAGCAGTTCGCCGCGATCCACGTCGAGCAGGCCCGGGTTGGTCCACGGATCGTCCTTGAGCATCTGCCGGTATTTCTCCAGCGCCTTTTCCGTGTCGTCCTCGGCGAGGGCGGGGGCAGCGAAGGCCAGCATTGCGCACGCGGCAGCCAGCAGGATGCGTCGGAGCTTCATCGGCGATTCGTCCTTGCGGTTGACGTCGGAATGGCGCCGCAACCAAAACGTCGCTCCACGGCTGCGGCGATTGCGCACCATACAGGCATTGCGCCGAAGCGGAAGAATCGTTTGTGAGACTGAGGCGCAGTGCATGGGATCGAGGCGCAAACAGGCGGAAAAAAGGTTGCAAAGCGGGCATGGAACGTCTAAACACTTAGCGATAAATGAATGTGTTTGCCGAGGCAAGCACGGCGCGCCCCGCCCGCGCGGCGAAGATCACGGACAGTTGAGGAGCGCTTTCACCATGATCGAGGTGTGCAACCGTCGCCAGGCGCTCTCCCTCGGCATCGGCGGCCTGGCGGTCGTTTCAGGCGCCTGGGTTTTGCCGGCACAGGCCGCCAACGACGCCCAGGACCTCATCGCCAAATTCACCGGCGGAAAGAAGCCGGAAGAGGCGCGCGTCAAGCTCGATCTGCCGGAGATCGCCGAGAACGGCAACACGGTGCCTATGACGGTGTCGGTGGAAAGCCCGATGACTGATGCGGCCTACTGCAGCGACGTGCTCGTGGTCGCCGACGGCAATCCGCGCGGCGGCGTGGTCACCTTCCACTTCTCGCCGTCGAGCGGCGTCGCCGAGGCGAATACGCGCATCCGCCTGGCCGAGACGCAGAACATCACCGCGATCGCCAGGATGAATGACGGCTCCTGCTACATGGCCGTGAAGCAGGTGAAGGTCACGATCGGCGGCTGTGGCGGCTGAGCGATCTTTCGGGAGACATCCATGTCGACGGTGAAGCCACGGATCAAGCTCGACAAGAAGGAAGCCAAAAAGGGTGACCTCGTCGAGGTGAAGGCGCTGGTGTCGCACATCATGGAGACCGGCCAGCGCAAGGACGCGGCCGGCAACGTGATCCCGCGAAAAATCCTCCACAAGTTCACCTGCACGGTGAACGGCCGCCAGGTGTTCGCCGCCGATTTCGAGCCGGCGGTGTCGGCCAATCCGTACATCCAGTTCAAGTTCAGGGCGCTCGAGTCCGGGCCCGTGGTGCTGACCTGGACCGACGACGACGGCACGCAGATCGTCGGCGAGGACGCCATTGCGGTCACGTGAATGCTGCGGATGATTGCTCTGCCGCCGCATTCACTCGGCTGTCATCCCGGGCGCAGCAGACCCGGGACCCAAGTTCCCCGGCATGAGAAGCGAAGCACGGCAGGGGTACCTGGATCCCGGGTCTCGCGCTTTGCGCTCGGCCGGGATGACGCCCGAGTGAGTGGCCACGCATAGGAAAATCCCTCGATCGGAGCCGATATGCTGTCGAGGCGCGATCTCCTGCAATTGACGGCGGCGACGGCGGCGCTGCTTCCGCTCGGCGTGGGCGACGCGCGCGCCCAGGAGCGCCCGACGCAGGACGAACTGCTGCGGTTCGAAAACCTCGGCAACGTCACGCTGGTGCATATGGCCGACCTGCATGCGCAGCTCGTGCCGGTGTTCTTTCGCGAGGCGGAGATCAATCTCGGCGTCGGCGAGGCGAAGGGGCACGTACCGCACGTGTCCGGCCACGCCCTCATCGATCTCTATCGCATCGCCCCGGGCTCGGCCGACGCTTACGCGCTGTCGGCGTACGATTTCGCCAGCCTGGCGCGGCGCTACGGGCGCCTCGGCGGTCTCGACCGCATCGCCACCATCGTCAAGGCCATTCGTCAGGAGCGCGGCGATCGCGTGGTCGTGCTCGACGGCGGCGACACGTTGCAGAACAGCTATACGTCGCTCGCCAGCAAGGGCCAGGACATGGTCGACTGCATGGCGCTGCTCAAGCCGGACGCAATGACCGGGCATTGGGAGTTCACACTCGGCGCCGAGCGCATGAAGCAGATCGTCGATGCCTTGGGCTATCCGTTCCTGGCGCAAAACATCCGCGATGCCGAGTGGAGCGAGCCGGCGTTCCCGGCCATGACCATGCTCGAGCGCGGCGGCGTCAACATCGCGGTGATCGGGCAGGCCTTCGCGTATACGCCGATCGCCAATCCGCGCTGGATGATGCCGAACTGGACGTTCGGCATCCGCGAGAGCGAGCTGCAGGCGCTGGTGGAGAAGGCTAAGGGTGCCGGCGCCGGCCTGGTCGTGCTCCTGTCGCACAACGGCTTCGACGTCGACCGCAAGATGGCCGCGCGGGTCAAGGGTATCGACGTGATCCTCACGGCGCATGGCCACGACGCGCTGCCCGACGTGGTCCAGGTGGGGAAAACCCTGCTGGTCGCCGCGGGCAGCCACGGCAAATTTTTGGCGCGCCTCGATCTCGACGTGCAGGGCGGCGAGGTGAAGGCGTGGAGATTCAAGTTGATCCCGGTGTTCGCCGACGCCATCGCGCCGGACGCCGAGATGGCCGCGACGATCGCGCGGGTGCGGGCGCCGCACGAAAAAATGCTCAGCGAGGTGGTGGGCCGCACCGACGCGCTGCTCTACCGCCGCGGCAACTTCAACGGCACGTTCGACGACGTGATCTGCGACGCGCTGATCGCCAGGCGCGATGCCGAGATCGCGCTGTCGCCCGGCTTCCGCTGGGGCGCCACGCTGCTGCCGGGGCAGGAGATCACGCGCGAGGACATCTATAACGCCACCGCCATCACATATCCGGCGGCCTACCGCATGACCATGACCGGCGCGCGCCTCAAGGAGGTGCTCGAGGACGTCGCCGACAACCTGTTCAACCCCGACCCGTATTACCAGCAGGGCGGCGACATGGTGCGCACGGGCGGGCTCGCCTACACGATCGACATCGCAAAACCGATCGGACGCCGCATCTCCGATCTGCGGCTCACGCGCAGCGGGGAATTGCTCGACGCGGGCAAGGACTATGTCGTGAGCGGCTGGGCGAGCGTGAACGAGGCAACCGAGGGTCCGCCGATCTGGGACGTGGTCGAGACACACATCCGGGCGAAGGGCGTGGTGGCGCCGCGCGAGTCCGGGCGGGTGCGGGTGATCGCCCCGTGACCGGTGCGGTGCCGCTCGCGCGGCGCGCTCCCTCTCCCCTCCGTTGGGGAGAGGGTTGGGGTGAGGGGGCGAGGGACTCTCGAAAGGCCCTTGCCCCCTCACCCGGCACGCTTCGCGTGCCGACCTCTCCCCACCGGGGGGAGGTGGAGCAAGTGGCGTCGCCTGCGAACCCAGGCAGCTAAGGAGGAGACATGCCAAGCGACGACGATCAGGACGGACTGTCGCGGCGCAATGTTCTCCGCTTTGGCCTGGCGGCAGCGGTCGCTACGTCTGCCGCTCCTGCGCACGCTGGCGATCCGAAAAATCTCCCGCCCAACGTGGCCGACTGGTCGCGCCATCTCGGCGACGGCGTGGCGGTGCGCAAGTACGGAAAGCCGTCGCGCCACGAGGCGCACGTGATCCGCCGCGACGTCGAATGGCTCACGGCGTCGCGTGAGAGCTCGGTGAGCTTCACGCCGCTGCACGAGCTCGACGGCATCATCACGCCCAACGGGCTGTGCTTCGAGCGCCATCACGCCGGCATCGCCGAGATCGATCGCGACGACTACCGCCTCATGCTGCATGGGCTGGTCGACAAGCCGCTGATCTTCACGCTCGACGACATCAGGCGCATGCCGCGGGTGAATCGCGCCTGCTTCTGCGAATGCGCCGCCAATTCCGGCATGGAATGGCGCGGCGCCCAGCTCAACGGCTGCCAGTACACCCACGGCATGGTCCATTGCGTGATGTATACCGGCGTGCCGCTGAAGATTCTGCTCGACGAAGCGGGCCTGCGTTCCAATGCCAGATGGCTGCTGCTCGAGGGCGGCGACGCCGCCGCCATGACGCGCTCGCTGCCGCTGGCGAAGGCGCTCGACGACGCGCTGGTGGCCTATCGCATGAACGGCGAGGCGCTCTACCCGGAGAACGGCTATCCGGTGCGCATCGTGCTGCCCGGCTGGGAAGCCAACATGTGGGTCAAGTGGCTGCGTCGCATCGAGGTCGGCGACCAGCCGTGGCACCAGCGCGAGGAGACGGCGAAATACACCGACCTGCTGGCCGACGGGAAGGCGCGACGCTTCACCTACGTGATGGACGCCAAGTCGGTGATCACCAATCCGAGCCCGCAGGCGCCGCTCAACCATCGCTCCGGCTTCACGGTGCTGTCGGGGCTCGCGTGGTCGGGCCGCGGAAAAATTGCGCGCGTGGACGTCTCGCTCGACGGCGGCCGCAACTGGCGCACGGCGAAACTCGACGGCCCGGTGTGGGACAAGGCGCTGACGCGGTTCTACTACGAGATCGGCTGGGACGGCAGCGAGCTGCTGCTGCAGTCGCGCGCCATCGATGAGACCGGCTACGTCCAGCCGACCAAGGGCGAGCTGCGCAAGATCCGCGGGGTGAATTCCATCTATCACAACAACGGCATCCAGACCTGGCACGTGCGCAGGAGCGGCGAGGTGGAGAATGTCGAAGTGTCGTGACGCGGTCGTGCTCGCGGCGGCGGCAGCCGCAAGCCTGGCCGCACTCAGCAGCGGTTTTGCGCGGGACGCCGGGCGCTCGCCGCGTCCATCGGTCGCTCCGCCGGCGCACGCGGTGGCCGCTGCCAGGCGCCTGGGGATCGGCCGCGCCGCCACGCCGGAGGAGATTGCCGGCTGGGACATCGCCATCCGACCGGACGGGAAGGGCCTGCCGCCCGGCAAGGGCACCGTGAAGCAAGGCGAGGCGCTGTACATGGAACGCTGCGCCGCCTGTCACGGCGAGTTCGGCGAGAGCGCCGCACGCTGGCCGATTCTCAGCGGCGGCGCCGGCACCTTGGCGAGCCACGATCCGGTAAAATCGGTCGGCTCGTACTGGCCCTACGCCTCGAC
>Ga0126380_10000537_pt1 | contig 12890 bp, 14 predicted proteins | sample PanSoiMetPlot_26_FD_92544 | JGI IMG/M metagenome (GOLD analysis project Ga0126380, IMG submission 92544) | Tropical forest soil microbial communities from Panama - MetaG Plot_26 | ecosystem: Environmental > Terrestrial > Soil > Tropical forest > Bulk soil | place: Panama | collected 2016-02-17
AACATCCTTGCCGTCGCAGAACAGGGCGACGGCGCGATCAAGAATCGCTCGGCTGTTTCCGACATTGCCGCCAAGCGCGAGCAGCGCTTCAACCATGACGGCTCCGCACCAGCGTTACGCCGACGTCGTCAAATGTCGCAGCAATAGGGGCGTGCGGCTTGTGGATCGTGACCCGCACCGAGCGCACGCGATGAAAGGCTGAAAGGACGGAGTCGGCAATGCGGCCCGCGGCTGCCTCAATCAACCTATACCGTTGTGCACAGAATGCTTTGGTGATGCATTCGACAACCTTGTCGTACGAAACGGTATCGACGACCTTGTCGGACCGAGCAGCGGCCGAAAGATCAATTTCAAGGTCAACGTCGATAGTGAAACTTTGGCCTACTTTGGCCTCGTGCGCCATGACGCCATGATTGGCGTGCAGCGACAGGCCGCGAATAAATATGCGGTCAGTCATCGCGCTGCCTCGATTGCAGCGCTTACGCGCAACGCCTGCACGGTTTCTGCAACGTCATGGACGCGCACAATTGCCGCTCCTTTTTGCACGGCAAGCACGTGGGCAGAAATCGAGCCACCGATGCGTCCGTCAGGTGGCGACGAAGCGATTGTGTTTATGAACCGCTTGCGGGATGCGCCGACCAGAAGCGGTAACCCGAAACGCGTGAACTCGCCGAGCCGCGCCAGACAAGTGATGCTTTGCTCGGGAGTTTTTCCAAAGCCGATACCAGGATCGAGCACGATACATTCGCGCGCGATACCAGCCTGCGCAGCGATTTCGAGCGAGCGAGAAAAGAAAGTGATTGCGTCCGAAACGATGTCGATGTCCGCGTCGGCGCTCTCGCGGTTGTGCATCACGATGACAGGCACGCCTCGCTTGGCGACCAGCGTCGCCATGTCGGCATCGCGTTGTAAGCCCCACACGTCGTTGACGATGGTTGCACCCACGTCGATCGCCCAGGCAGCGAGCGAAGCCTTGATCGTGTCTATCGAAACCGGCAAGCCAAGTTTGACCACGTCCGCGAGAACGGGGGCAAGGCGGGCCTTTTCGTCTTCCGCCGATACCGGACGTGCGCCGCCATAAGGCCGCGTCGACTCTGCTCCGATGTCAAGGATATCGGCGCCCTGCTTCATCATCTGGGCAGCACGCGCGATTGCCGCAGTCGGCTCCAGAAACTGGCCGCCATCCGAAAATGAATCCGGGGTTACATTGAGTATACCCATGACGAGCGGGCGGCCTGCTGAGAGCAATGCCGGCAGCACGGTTGGCGCCGATTTGCCAGCGGTTCCACGGGCTTTATCAAGGTTTGGCAGGCTTGCCATGCCGGTCGCTTTGCGCGGTCGGCGCGGGACTGTCAAGGATCTGAGGGGCTTAATAGGTTATCTTCAGCGGCAATATCCTGGCGTTTTCGATCCAGCGTTTGACCACTTTTTCGGACGGCAGCACGCGGACCAACCTCCGCTTCTTGTTGGCATCGGCCATAGCCTTGGCCAGGTTGCCCGGATTTCGATACTTCAGCTCTTTCACGGTATCGACCCCGGCAGCCTGCAGTAGTTCGGAATATTCCTTGCGGACGCCTTTTATGCGCATGCGGTCGGCGACATTGGCCCAGTAGAGCAATTGTTTCTCTGCAAAGCCGGTTCTGGAGGCAAGCTCCTTACGTCCCTTTACCGTTCGAGCGGCTTCTAACAGGCGATCAGTCGTCCTGATTCCCACCGACTTGAGAACAACGGCAACTTCGCCGTCGATCCCGTCGATATCAGTGATGGGATAGGACATATTGCCTCCTCCGCTTATTATTATCTTTTTCGCTTCGCAAACGGTTCAAACAAACTGACTCAGCCCTGGGATAGCGCCCACAATTTCCCCGACAGCATCGTCGCCAATCTTTTCGCGCGCATACGCGATGGTTTCTCGCGTCACACCTTGCACCTGTCCCATGCTCAGCCCCACTGCCATCATTTTGGTACCAGCGCCCATGATGCCGCCCATGGGAAACATGCCGCCACTTTCGGAGTGTGTCGCCAACAGAGCTTCCGCCCCAGGAAGCCTTTCGATCAGCGTCTGCACCTTTTCTGCCGGGCCTTCCTTGCGAAGGAAGTCAAGGATGATGGCCACCGCCTTTTCTGCGGCACTTCGATCAATGCCGACATTGGCGACCAGACGGCCGATCAGCTCATCCATGATCCCCTCGCGCTCCGCACTTGTGGCGGAATTGCGATCATATTGAACGCCGTTTTTGGCGATGACAAGCGTGACGCCGGCTTATTTGTGCCCAGAATCATGATCTGGCAACTGTCACAACAGCAACAGTCAAGCGAAAATGAGTCATTACCAACAAAATATCGCGCAGGTGTATCCGCGATGCACTACTGCGCACGGCGAGATTGTCATCACCTTCGAAAAGAAACGAATGCTGTCGACGATCACGATTTCGACCGACCCGATGACCGTTCGTAGTTTTACCATCCGGTGAATCGAAATTTGATAACTCCAATCAGCCCGTGTATCTTGAAATAATTCAGAGAGAAGAACGATATACCGACCGGTCCGGATGGGGGCCCGCCAATTCAACCTGCGGGGTGTTTCAAGAAACAAACCGGGCCAAGTCCTGGGGGCTTGAAAAAGGGGGGCGTTGATGAAGTCGCTGAGCGTTTCGCGGATCGTTGTCGTCGCCGACAGCGGTCAGGGTGAGGTCTTGGCCACGCGTCTTCGGCGAATGAACGTAGCAGAGGTTAAAGCGGTTACTGAACTCGAGGAGGCACGGCGGCTATGTCAATCGGGCCATGCCGATGCTTGCCTGGTAGCGGTCGATGCGCCCGTTCCCGATTGCGTACCGCTTTCTGAAAGCGACGCGCCAGGGCGCTCTTGCGGCGTTCCGGCGTTGATGGTCGCTCCAGTTGTCACGCCCCACTTGCGGCGCGCAGCCCGTCGTTGCGGGTATCTGGCCGCTGTCCCTGTCACGATTTCCCCGCGTCTGCTTTACCGCCGTCTCGGTGCCGCCCTTCAGCATCGCCGCGCCGCGCCCGCCAGTTCGCGCCCTTTGGCGATGATAATTCCGCCTCCCAGACGTTCAGGTACAGCCGTTCTGGCAAAGCCAACGCTGCATTGAGGCTCCTTTTCAGCCCGGGTCGCGATTGCTAGCCTCGGACTCCGCTCGCAAGGAGTCCCATTCATGAAAGCTCTCGAGGCGGTGCTGGACCGCATCGACCAGGATATTGATCAAAGCGTGGCTCGATTGTTCGCGCTGCTGCGGATCGCTTCGATTTCCACCGATCCGGCCCACAAGGACCAGTGCCGTGCGGCAGCCGAACATGTCGCTGCCGATCTGAAGTCGATCGGTTTTGAGGCGACTGTTCGTCCGACCGCCGGCCATCCGGTTGTGGACGGCAAGTCGAATGGCGCTACAGGTCCGCGGGTGCTGTTCTACGGACACTATGATGTCCAGCCGGTCGATCCCTTGAATTTGTGGAAGACACCGCCTTTCGAGCCGCGCATTGAAACGTTGGCGGACGGTCGCAAGATCATCGTCGCGCGTGGCGCTTGCGACGACAAAGGCCAGGCGATGACGTTCATTGAGGCCTGCCGCGCGTTCAAAGTCGTTACCGGCACGCTGCCATTGCCTATCACGATGATGATTGAGGGCGAAGAGGAATGCGGTTCCAAGAATCTGTTCAGCTTCGTTCGCGACAACGCGGCTGAGTTTAAACTGGACTTGGCGCTCATATGCGATACGGCCATGTGGGATCAAAAGACGCCGGCCGTGACCACCTCGCTGCGAGGCCTCGTTTACGAAGACGTCAAGATCATCTGCGCTGATCGCGATCTTCATTCCGGCGTTTTCGGGGGCGCCGCGCAAAATCCGCTTCGCCTCCTTGCCGAAATTCTAGGTGCTATGTGGGACGACCAAGGCCGCATCACCATTCCCGGTTTTTATGACGGCGTGAAAGATCTGCCATCCGACATCAAGGCAGATCTCAAGGCACTCGATTTGACGGCAGAGAAGTTCCTCGGTCCGATCGGGCTCAAGAATCCGGCCGGTGAAAAAGACCGCCTCGTAATCGAGCAGGTAACGACCAGGCCGACAGCCGAGATCAATGGCATGATTGGCGGATACACGGGGGAGGGCGCAAAAACCGTCATCCCTGGCGAAGCGAGCGCGAAGGTTTCGTTCCGTCTTGTCGGCGAACAGAGCCCGGAAAAAATCCGCGATGCCTTTCGGGACTTTGTACGGGTGCGGCTGCCTGGTGACTGCAAGGTCGAGTTCGGCAATTTCGCTCTAGCGCCGCCGATCCAGCTTTCTTTCGATAATCCGGCACTCACCAAGGCGCGAGGGGTCCTCGCCGAAGAATGGGGGCACAAGGCGGTGGCAGTAGACGCAGGAGGGTCGATCCCGATCGTGGCGGACTTCAAAGATGTGCTGGGGATGGATTCCTTGCTCGTCGGCTTCGCGCTTGACGACGATCGTGTCCATTCGCCGAATGAGAAGTTCGACCTCAAGTGCTTCCACAAAGGCATCAGGAGCTGGGCACGCATTCTCCATGCTCTGGCGAGCTAGCAGTGGCGATACTGGGCCCAAACTCACTACTTTTTTAGCTTGTAGCCAGTCCTGAACATCCACCACACGGTCACAAGGCAGGCTGCAAGGAAGAGCAGTGTCATGCCGACGCTGATCCCATGGCTCACATCGGCAATTTCGAAAAAGCTCCAACGAAATCCGCTGACCAAATATACGACCGGGTTGAACAGCGATATTGCCTGCCAGGCCGGCGGCAACACGCTGGTCGAGTAAAAAGTCCCCCCGAGAAAAGTTAACGGAGTGATGATCAACAGCGGCACGATTTGCAGCTGTTCAAAGCCGTCTGCCCAGATTCCGATGATGAAGCCGAGAAGGCTGAAGGTCGCCGCCGTGAGCACCAGAAAGGTCACCATCCAGAACGGATGCGCTATATTCAGGGGCACAAACAGCCAGGACGTCGCCAGGATAATCAGACCGAGAATGATCGATTTGGTCGCTGCCGCACCCACATAGCCAAGAACGACCTCGAACGGTGACACCGGTGCTGACAGGATCTCATAGATTGTGCCCGTGAAGCGCGGAAAATAAATCCCAAAGGATGCGTTCATGGTGCTCTGGGTCAGCAGCGCAAGCATAATGAGTCCCGGCACGATGAAGGAGCCGTAGGGGACACCTTCAATTTCGGTGATCCGTGAACCGATCGCTGCCCCGAAAACTACGAAATAGAGCGAAGTTGAAAGAACCGGCGAGACAATGCTTTGCCAGATGGTTCGGCCTGTCCGTGCCATCTCAAAACGATAAATTGCTTTAACGGCACGCAGATTCATTGTCTGTCGCTCACCAATCCAACGAAGATGTCTTCCAGTGAGCTCTGGTTTGTCTGCAGGTCACGAATTCGCAGGCCCGCGCGCGAGAGCTCGCCAAGCAGCGTCGCCACGCCGGTTCGCTCCGCTTGGGTATCATAATCGTAGATCAGTGTGCCCCCGTCCTCGACAATCGAAAGCTTAAAGCGAGAGAGCTCCGGCGGGATCGCAGCGAGTCTCTGCTGAAGTTGTAATGTCAGTTGCTTCTTCCCGAGTTTGCGCATCAACTCGACTTTTTCTTCAACGAGAACGATCTCGCCCTTGTTGATGACCCCAATCCGGTCCGCCATATCTTCCGCTTCTTCGATGTAGTGAGTGGTCAAGATAATGGTGACGCCGGAATTTCGCAGGTCGCGTACGACTTGCCACATGTCTTTTCGCAACTCGACATCAACGCCTGCCGTCGGCTCGTCAAGGAAGAGAATTTGCGGCTCGTGCGAAAGTGCCTTGGCAATTAGCACGCGGCGCTTCATGCCGCCTGACAGCGTTATGATCCGGTTGTCTTTCTTGTCCCAAAGGGACAGCGCGCGCAGCACTTTTTCGATATAGGCGGGGTTTTTTGGCTTATTGAAGAGACCCCGACTGAACGACACGGTCGCCCACACGCTCTCGAAGGCGTCGGTGTGCAATTCCTGTGGCACAAGTCCTATCAAGGAGCGGGCGGCCCGATAGTCGGTGATGATGTCGTGACCGCCGACCGTGACCTTGCCCTCGGTCGGCACCAGAATTCCACAGATGATTCCGATCAACGTGGTCTTGCCGGCGCCGTTGGGTCCAAGCAGAGCGAATATCTCGCCACGCCGAATGTCGAGATTGATTCCTTGCAACGCCCGGAAACCGGACTCGTAGCTTTTTGACAGATTTCTGATCGAAATGATCGATTGCATGGGAACGTGTCAGAGGTGGGATGCAACGCGCATATAGGACGCAAAACTTGATAGCGCCAGTGCGTGGAACCGCGACCAAAGTGCTAGGCGTATTCCGCCAGGCTGCCAAGGTCGCGCAAGGTCTGCGCTGCCGGAAAATCGAAGTATTCGTCTGGCATATTCGTACGATTAACCCACAACGCCCTGAAGCCAACCGAGACACCGGCCATTACGTCCCACCGATTGGATGATACGAATGTCACGTCGGCAGGTTTGCATTTGAAATGGTCGGTGACCAGACGATAGACCTCGGGCCGCGGCTTGAACATTTTCATCGTGTCGACAGACAAGACTGCGTCGAGATCGTTGCCTATGCCGGCGGCCTCCACCGCGCCCCTCAGCATCGCAGGCGAGCCGTTCGAAAGAATGCCGGTTTGTCGCCCTTTGCCTTTCAGAGCGCGTAAGGTCGAACGCGCGTCGGGAAATGCATCAAGCTTGAAATACGCATCCAGGAGCTTGGAGCGCACAGATTCATCTATGCCCGGAACCAAAGCAAGCGAATAGTCAAGGGCGCGCTCGGTGGCCCACCAGAAATCCCTGTAGTGTCCGGCAAGCGTAAGTGTCCAGGTGTATTCGAGCTGCTTGGTTCGCCAGACCGCTGAGATACGATCGGCGTCAGATCCTACCTGATCGCGGTGACGTGCGATGGCCGAGTGCACATCGAAGAGCGTGCCATACGCATCGAAGATGAAAATTGACATCGACTTTCCCCATCGCGGACCGGATAGCTCTTTCCGCCAGTGATGGCGTAAGATCGTGCTCGAAACTTGGCGGGTCGGCCCGACAATCCATGACGGCTCTGGGCGGGTGAAAGCGCATCATCATGGAGGTGCGGATCAGGCCCGCGCCTGACAGGTATTGGAGATTGGAGATTGCAGAATGCCGGATAAGCCTTGGTCGAAGACCTGGACCTTTCACGAAGGTGATTGGCACGAGGGAAATATCCCGATCATGGGAGTGCGCGATCATGCCGCATGGCTGGGTTCATCGGTGTTCGATGGCGCCCGCACGTTCGAAGGGGTTTCGCCGGATCTCGACCTGCATTGCACGCGGGTAAACGCCTCGGCTGAGACAATGCATCTCAAGCCATTGGTCTCGGAAGAAACGTGGATGGGACTTGCACGGGACGGCAGCAAACGGTTCGACAAGGACGCCGCCCTATACATCCGCCCGATGTATTGGGCAGAACGCAGTGGGACCCTGCTGGTAGCTCCCGATCCGGAGTCGACGAAGTGGTGCTTAAGTCTTTACGAGGCGCCAATGCGCAAGCCGGAGGGTTTTTCGATCACGTTGTCCCCGTATCGCAAACCGAGCCTTGAATGCATGCCAGTGAACGCCAAGGCCGGCTGCCTCTATCCAAACAATGCGCGCGCGTTGCTTGAGGCGAATGCGCGCGGTTACGGAAATTGCGTCGTGCTCGATCTTCTCGGTAATGTCGCCGAGCTCGCCACTGCCAACATTTTCATCGCAAAGGAGGGGGTGGTGTTTACGCCTGCGCCGAACGGAACGTTTCTCAACGGAATTACCCGTCAACGGGTAATTAAGCTCTTGCGAGAGGCTGGCGTCAGCGTGATTGAGACCGCGTTGAGCTATTGTGAAGTCCGAAACGCCGACGAAATTTTTTCTTCGGGCAATTATTCCAAGGTGATGCCAGTCAATCGTATCGACGAACGCTCGCTGCAGCCTGGGCCGCTATATCGCAAGGCGCGCGACCTCTATTGGGAATATGCACATGCTTGAGCGCGCGACACGCGCTCCAGTTGGCATTGTCGGCCTGGGGTTGATGGGCGAGGTCTACGCGCAGCGCCTGATCGACGCGAAGTTCCCAGTTGTCGGTTTTGACATAGATCCTGCCCGACGTAATCGGCTCCGTGAAATCGGCGGTTCACCTGTGGCCTCCGTCGCCGAGCTAGCCCATCCCTCGCATTGCATCATCGTTGCCGTATTTAACACCGAGCAGGTTGAGGATGTGATCGAGCATAAGATGTTGCCAGCGCTTGGTGATGGCTCGGGAAAAATCGTGCTTTGCATGAGCACGTGCGATCCCGACCGCGTGGCGGCACTTGCACGGCGCGTTATCCCGCGCGGCATCCGCTATCTGGATGTGCCTGTCTCGGGCACAAGTGATCAGGTGCGCCGTGGTGACGGGGTTGCTCTCATCGGGGGCGATACTGCGATTGCTGACGAAACGAAGGACATACTCGATACATTGTTCGCACGCCGCTTTCACGTTGGACAGGTGGGTGACGGCGGCCGCGCAAAGCTGGCGGTCAATCTCGTGCTTGGCCTGAATCGACTGGCGCTGGCCGAGGGTCTCGTGTTCGCGGAATGTTTGGGCCTTGACCCGGCGGCGTTCCTCGACGTGGCACGCGGCTCGGCATCATATTCACAGGTGATGGACACCAAGGGACCAAAAATGGTGCGAGGCGACTTTTCAGCGGAAGGACGTGTCAGGCAGACTCTCAAGGATGCGCATTTGATGCTCGATCAGGCCGCCGCAGCGGGACAAAAGCTTTCAGTACTCGAGCTGCATGCAGAAATTCTGCAAGCCTGCGTGCGGGCCGGCGAAGCGGACCTCGATAACAGCGCCATAATCAAGGAAGTGCGCCGCCGTAGCGGCAAACCGGGTGGAAACGGGGGAGGAAAACGATGATCAGAACGTTATTGGCGGTCGTGTCAGCGCTGGTGCTGACTCTTGCCAACCAAGCCGTCGCTGAAGATTGGCCGCAGAAACCGATCCGCATCATCGTATCTTTCGGACCCGGTGGAGGTGCCGACATCATCGGCCGCATTCTTGCAGATTCAATGCAGGTCAAGCTCGGCAAGCCTGTCGTAGTTGAGAACAAGCCCGGCGCCGGCGGCATTATTGGCAACGAGACGGTCGCGAATGCGGATCCCGACGGCTATACGCTCGGCATCATGACCGCGGGCCAGATCATTGCGGCCGTCACCAGAAAGAACATGCGCTATGACACTTTGACCGCCTTTGCTCCGGTGGGTCAGATCGCTACTGCAAGCTTGCTCATTGTCACCCGGCCGGATTTTCCAGCGAACAATGTTAAGGAACTCGTCGCTGCCGCTAAGGCCGATCCAGGCAAGATCGTGTTCGCAAGTCCGGGCTTTGCCGCCACCCAACATTTCGCCGGAGAAATGTTCAAGCAGACCGCAAAAGTCAATCTGTTGCATGTTCCTTTCAAGACGTCACCGGAAGCAATCAATGCCACGCTTGGCAAGCATGCCGATGTATTGTTCGACACCGTCTCGGCCTTGATAGGACATGTGCAGTCCGGGCAGCTCAAGGCGCTCGCTGTAACCGGCAAGGAGCGCTTTCCCGCAGTTCCCGACGTGCCGCCAGCGATCGAATCCGGCGTACTGCCGGGTTACGACGTGACCACCTGGTATGGCGTGTTTGCACCCCAAGGCACGCCTGCACCGGTCATCGCCAGGCTCAGCCAGGCGCTGAATGAAAGCCTTGGCGATGAATCCGTGCGCACCCGCCTGGTGGCGGCTGGTGTGGTCGTGAAGAGCTCCACCCCGCAGGCATTCGGGGATTTCATGGCAGGAGAATACAAACGATGGGATGCAGTTCGTGAAGCGGCCGGCATCGATAAGCAATAATTAGGCAACCGCGACAGGTCTTGCTTCCGCCATTGAGCGGATCATCGCCTCGAAGGCGCTGACAACGTCAACCATCTCGGCGGTTGAAACCGGAAAAGGTTTCCCGGTCTCGATTGTCTCGGCGAAGGCCTCAAGCAGCACACCGAGCGAATCGGCGGCCGGATAGTTTTTTGTCTCCGTGCTGCCGCCAATCAATGAAAGGATGAGGGAGGTTTCGTCGCGGGCCTCGGCGGAGCCTTTGGTTCCGAATACGTGGATCCGCCAGAATATCGGCGCGGCCCGGACTGTCCCCAGCATGCCCGTGGCGCCAGACCGGAATTGCAGCAGGGCCGCTGCAGAGTCACGTGGATCCGGCGGCGGCTTCTGCGAGTAAACCCGCGCGTCGACTTCAACGATGGGACCGGCAAGGTTCACGAATGCGTCGAGCACATGCAGGCCAGCGCCGGTCATGCCGCCGCCCGGAGACTCGCGTGGATTGTCACGCCAGCCGCCCTTCACACGGGTTGAATGCTCGTTGCTGAAATTGCCCTCGACATGGAGGATGTCGCCAAGAAGGCCGTCCGTGACAGTGCGTTTGAGCTCGCGCATGCTTGGAAAGCAACGTTTGTTGTTGCCGAGGGCAAGGGGGACGCCCGCCTTGGCACATGCGGCGACAGCACTTTCAGCATCGGCCCGGCGAAGCGCCAATGGCTTCTCACACCAAACCGGTTTGCCCGCCGCCGCCACCGCGCATATTTGGGGGACGTGCAGGGAATGCGGCGTTGCCAGAAAAATCGCCTGCACGCGCGGATCGGAGACGGCCTCTTCGAATTCGGTGGACAATTCGAAGCTCTTGGCCGCCGCGAATTCGCGCACCAACTCGGGCTCTTTGCTAACTCCGCGAATGAAGCGCAGGCGCTTGCTTTTGCCTTGCACCGCCTCGACGATGTTTTTTCCCCATCGGCCAAGACCGATTACGGCGGCATTTATCATGGGCAGAAAAGCGATTGGACGCGGCAAGACATCATGGACGGCGCATACTAAACAAGCTGACGCTTGAACGGCAATCGGGCCAGTACAGTTGGAGAAGAAACATGGACGATACGGAGCTCTATGAACGCGGGCTGAAATTGCGTGTCGATATGTTCGGCCGTGACGCGGTGGAAAAGCGAATGATCGCTTTTGGCGATTTCGGCAAGCCACTGCAACACATCATCAACGCCTATGCCTATGGTGACGTATGGCAAAGATCGGCGCTGCCGCCTGCAGTGAAATCCCTCGCGATGGTGGCAATGATGGCATCCGCCGGACACCAGAACGAACTGCGCGTGCATCTGAAGGGTGCCGTGAAAAATGGGTGCACGGCCGAACAAATCCAGGAGGTCTTGCTGTTATTGGCAATGTATTGCGGTATCCCCGCAGCCAACGAAGCGCATCGCATCGCCGCAGAGGTACTGCACGAGTCGAATTGATGCCGCTCAGGGTGGCGGCTCGGTTAGCAAATTGGGCACCGGTCGTCCGCGTATATCGTATACGCGCGCATAGTCGACGCCCTCACGGTTGATTTCGACCAGCATAGGCGCCGTCAAATCCCGGCAGTAGAATGTGCCGAGCATCATCGCGAAGTCGGCGCGCTTGCGGTCCCAAGTGGTCTCGAAGGCTGGGCCAAGAGCCACCTCCGCGGGCCGCTGCGGGCCGCAAATCTCCACCGTCCAGCGACGCCCGGCGGGAGGTTTCAATTGCATTTCATTGAGCTTTTCCCGCAAGGCTTCCCCCGCTTGCTTGAATGCAAGGCCCCAGTAATCCAGCATGTAGTTGTGCTGCGCCATCCGAACGCCGCCGGAAACCCAGTTGAATGCCGTGTATTGATAGGGGTGCAGTCGTATCATGTCGCTCACCGGCAAGGCCAAGCCGCCAATGAAGAGGGTGACGAGCACGACTGTCGCTGACTTGCCGAGAACAGCGGCGCGCGCGAAGAGCCATGCGCCTGCGAGCCCGCCAAGAGCCGCGAACGGCGGCACGACAAAGACGAAATGGCGCAGGCCGTTGTAGAAAGCCGGGTGCGCCACGATTGCCATTACCACCGGCAGAACAGCTGCGAGCGATACCAGCAAAAAAGTGGCGCGTCGGTTTGCTGGCAGATCACGTCGTGTAGCGGCGACAAGGGCGCCCACAGCGCCGGCCAAACCGAGCGCGAGCATGATTTCTGGCAGCTTGAGACCAAACAGCTGCGGAAGGTAGCTGGCAGGCATGGCCGTGACCGAGATCACTTTCCCGGCAAAAAGTTCGCGCCAGGGCTTTTCGAAAAATGTGTCGAAATATTCTGCCGCCCGAATGGGATTGAGCGGCGCCAGAATCGACCAGGGCCATAGCAGTCCCATGATCAGATAGCCGAGCACGAGCCCCGGCACGATCCGCCATGTGAATTCTCCGAGCCGTGTCAAACAGCGCCGAATGCCGGCCTTGCGGATTTCAACCGTGACAATAAGCAGCAGGGCTGCAAGTGCGTAGACCGCGGCGATGCCTGCCAGGATGCGTGACCCGAAAGCAAGCCCAATTCCAATCCCCGTCAGCGCCACGGTGCGCGAAGCCGGCTGCGGATATTCCTCGAATGCGCGGACCATGCCGAGCAGCAGGACTGCCATAGCGGCCGCAAATGGCGCGTCCTTGGCATTCATGAACATGTGCCCGTAGTAAATCGGACAAGTGGCCAGCAGGAGTAGTCCGATCAATCCGGCGGTCGGACCTCCAAGACGACGGCCAATGCGCCACGTTGCAATCAGCCCAAGAATTCCGATGGTTGCACCGACCAGACGGCGGGTTTCAAATAAATCGAACGGCAGAATCTTGGCGGCCAGCGCAGCCGCCATGTCAAAGCCCCCGCCATATTTGTAGAGATTGACAAATGATAGCGCGCGCTGATCGCTAAAGCCCGAACGATATAGCTCGAGCAACAGTTGGCCATATTGCGAATGGGTGTAGTCGTC
>Ga0126380_10000538_pt1 | contig 12889 bp, 14 predicted proteins | sample PanSoiMetPlot_26_FD_92544 | JGI IMG/M metagenome (GOLD analysis project Ga0126380, IMG submission 92544) | Tropical forest soil microbial communities from Panama - MetaG Plot_26 | ecosystem: Environmental > Terrestrial > Soil > Tropical forest > Bulk soil | place: Panama | collected 2016-02-17
CCGCCGACGTTGATGCCGCGCAGCAAGGCTATGTGGGTGGCCATGCCAACATCCTGCCGTAAGCATTCTTTGCCTCCCTCGCGGGACGTCGTGCCGCAGGCGCGCAGGACAGCAGCGCATGGTCGTGCCGGAGGCGCAATCGGGCGGAGCGGAAGGCGGTCCTCGATGCCGGGACACCGCAACGGCGCTGGGGCGCCCTATGCGGCGTTCGGCCCGGCGCTTGCGGCGCGTGGGCCGGGCTGACCGTCAGCTAGCGGCGGCGCCAGCCGGGAGGCTCGGGCGGCGGGCCCAGGTTCGGCGTCGGCGGCCGGCTCCCGGACCGCCAGCCGGCCGGCTGCCCGGCAGGCCCGGCCGTTTGCCCGGCAGGCCCGGCGGGCTGCCCGTTGGGGTGGGCCCGCGGCGCCCGGTCCCCGGCCTGCGGCGCCCGGTCCCCAGACGGCAGCGCCTCCCCGAGGCCGTGCACGGTGGCGGTCGGCAGCGTGTAGATGGCCGGGTTGGCGTCGGCCAGCACCACGTGCCGCCGCGCGCCCGAGGCGTAGCTGACGATCACCGCGCTCGGCGGCAGCCGCTGCAGCTCATCCGGTTCCACCAGGAACTCCCGGGAGCGCTGGACGGTCCGGCCGAGGGAGGAGTTCAGCCCGATCGCCCGGGACGTGGTGATCCCCCATGACGTGCTGCTGTTGATCCCGTCGGTGAGCGAGTCCGTGTCGCTTGTGCCCGCGGACTCGGAGGCCTCGGCGCTGCTCGAGCCGGTCCGCGCGGCGAACGGCGCGGCGCCGGTGCTGGTGTGGCCTCGGCCCCGGCTTCGGCCGGTGGTCTGGCTGTGGGACTCCGACACCGACACCGACTGCGCCGTGCCGACCGTGGCGGTGTACGAATCACCGGTGCTGTCGGTAACCGAGGCACCTACCGTGTCGGTGAGCTGGCTCAGCACGAAACGGTGCTGCGAGCCGATCTGCTCACTGGCCGCCCTGGCGTCCTCGGCGTTGCCGAGGCGCATCACCGCCAGCGCCGCGTTCCCGCGGCCGAGCCGGTGCGCGACCGGCGGCGGAATCGAGCGATAGGCGAGCACCAGCCCGGCCCGGGCGGCCTCGCACGCGCTGGCGAGCCGGTCGATCACCTCGTCCGGGAGCTGCTGCGCCCCTGCCACGCAGATCGTGTGGCGCCACGGCCGCCCGGGACGGGCATGGCGGAGCAGGTGGCTAAGGGTCACCGTCACGTAGGCCGCCAGCACCGCGTTGCCGAACGCGCCGCCGCCGGGGTCCGCGGCCACCACCCGCAGCCGGCTCCGTGGCGTCGGCGCCGGGTCGCTGCCCAGGCGCTCCAGCACCCGCAGGCGCGCCTCCAGCGCCCAGGCCCGCTCGATGACCACGCGGTCGGCGGCACCGCGGCCGAACAGCCCGGTGATCCGCTCGAGCTGGCCCGCGGTGAGCAGGCCCCGGCGAATGTCCTCACGCGCATCCCCCACCAGCGCCAGCGCCCGCAGCGCCGCGGTTACCTGGCGGATCTGCGCCCCGTCGCCGAGGACTTCCAGCAGCCTGCCAAGGAGGGCGTGGTCGGGCGCCGGATCGTGGCTCCCGCCGGCGCCCAGGCCGGCCGACGCGCAGGCGGCCAGGATGTCGGCCATGGCCGCAGCGGGCAGGCCGACGCCGAGATCGAACCTGGGCAGGTCGGCGGGCAGCACCCAGACGAGCGGGGCGGCCCGCAACTGCCCGGCCAGGCGGACCAGGTCGCGGGCGACCGCGCCCTCGGACAGGTCGATGACCGTGACCTGGTTCCCGGTGGCGAGCCGGGGCATGGCGACCATGGTCAGCAGGGCCGACCAGCCGGCCATCGTGCCGCCGACCACGTCCACCCGGTCGGTCTCGGCCGGCAGCGACACCGGGTACCACAGCGCCTGCCCGCGGAACGCGCGCTGGCGGCCCTGCCAGGCACGGAACCTGCGGGCGTGGTCCTCCTGGGCGGCGAACAGGTCCCGCACCTGCGCCAAGCGGGCGGCGGTGACCCGGCGCGCCTCCGCCGCGATGGCCGCGCTGACCGCCTGCCGGCCCCGCCAGGCCGACGCCGCGGCGCCGACGGCCAGGCCGCCGAAGGTCACCGCGCCCAGCCCGGTCAGCGCCGGGTTCAGCCAGCCGGACCAGCCGAGGACGATCACTAAGCCGGCCAGCACCAGGCAGCCACCGGCGGCCTGCCTGGCCGGCCGGCTGATCAGGTTCTCCTCCCGCCGCTGCGCCGCCACCCAGCCGCCGTTGAGCCGTTCCGGATCCGGGGGCACCGGGCGCCGTGGCGGCGGCCCAGGGTCCTCGTGCCGCTGCTCGTACTGCCAGCCCAGGTAGACCCGCCCGGGCGGGAACGGCCCGGGCGTCACGCCGGCCACCGGACGGCGGGAAGGCCGGGCCCCCCGGGCAGCGCGGGTGGCTCAGGCCGCGCCGGAACCGGCGCGCTGACCACCCGGCACCGCGCCCGGACGGTCACCCCCGCGGCGCCGCGGCGCCGCCCATCGGCCGGCGCCGCAGCCAACCCGGCGACCAGAACGAACTCACCGCTGCTCAGTGCGCACAGGCTGTCCGCCGGCACCAGGGGAACAAGCACTGTGCCGAACGGAACGGCGGGGCTGGCCTCAGCCCGCAACGGTGAGTGGTTTGCGTACTCCGCACCCGCATGGGCCGGGGCGCGGGACAGCGGCACGATCGTGCTGCCGGTCAATGCGGCGAGTTCCCCGGCCAGGTCGCGGTCGGTCAGCTGGTGGATGACAACGGCGTTGACCAGCCCGGCTAGGCCGTCCGCCGCCCGCGGCACCGTCGTGGCCAGCACCGGCGCCAGCCCGGCCGGGCTGCCCGCGGCGACCAGCCCGGCCAGGGCCGCGGGATCGACCCCGTCGCATTCGGTGAACCAGCACAGGCCGTCGGGCGCGATGCCCCCGCGATACAGGCTGCCGTAAAGCGCCGCGACGTCGGCGGCGACCAGCCCGGCGATCACCTCGGCCGCATCCCCCGGCCCGGTCCCGGCCAGCGCAAACAGTGCCACGGAACGCTGCCGCACCACCTCGTCCAGGCCCACCCGCTCCCTCGCGCCCAGCCCCGGCCGCGGTCCCCACGGCACCGCCAGCAGCGCCGCGTGCTGCTCGGCGCTGGGGCGCACCCGCGGTTCGTACCTGGGGCCGCCCGCCGCGCCGAACACGTGCAGCGGGGCACCCACGGAGGCGCAGACCCCGGCCAGGGCACCGGGCAGTTCGGGGGCTCCGGCCAGGTCCACCACGATCACCGGCCTGCGCCGCCGGATCGCGGTGTGCGCGAGCCGCAGGCCCGGCGCGTGCACGGCCGGTTCCGCCGCGCCGGTCAGCAGCACGCCGCCGCCGGCGTCGCGCCAGGACAGCACGGCCGGGCCGCCGGTGGCCTCATCGACGCCGAGGCGGGCCCCGTCCCTGGTGAGCACGCGGCCGCCCCGCAGCGACGCGACGGTCCGCCGCCGCCGGCCGGTGTGCACCAGGCCGGGGCGGGCCGCTGGCACATCCCACTCGTCGGTGTGCAGCCACCGCAGCCACCATGCCAGCGCCGCCACCGCCGCGCCCAGGATCAGCGCTAACGGTAACTGGCCGGGCAGCCCGCGGCCGACCGCGCCGACCGCCCGGGCCAGGCCGGCCGGGCCGGTGAATATCCGCGGCAACGCGCTCGCCGTGGCCGCCGGGCCGTGGCCGAAGCCCGCCGCGGCCGCCGGCGGTCCGGCTCCGACCACCCAGACGATGCCGCATGCTGCCGGGACCCACAGCCAGGCTGGCCGCCAGCGGCTGACCTTGCTGACCGCGTGGAACGCCGCGGCAAGGATCAGCGTGAGCGGGACGAATAAGACGCCCGCGGCCACGGCGGCAGCCGCCACCGCGGCCAGGACTTCACCGCGCCGTGGCGTGCCAGGCGGGACGAGATAACGCGCCCGCCGGGGCCGGCGCTGCGGGACGCGGGGGACGACGGCATGCATTCCGGGTCAAGAGTCCCAGCCATCCCCCGTGTGTGTCCAGGCACTTGCCAAAGCCCCTGCGCCCTTGCCCGGCGCCTGCTGGGGTGCGGCCTCCACGACGATCCGGAACAACTCGGGCCGCAGCATCGCCATGGTCAGCGCGACCGGCGCACCGGTGGCGGGAACCGCGAAGCTCACGGTCACCGTGGCCACTGGCTCGCCTGCTGCCAGCCGCAAGGTCCGTGCCGCGGACGGGGGCGGCAGGCCCATCTCGATCTGCACCGCCCCGGGCCGTGGGCCCTCGGCGTCCGCGGGCCGCCAGGGGTAGGGAAACGCCAGGGGCGAAATCACCCCGCTCAGGTCCTGCGAGCCGGACGCGGCGTCCTCCTCGCCTAGCTGCGCTATCGGGACCACGCCCAGGTCGGCGGCGACACCCTCGGGCAGGTAGCTGGCGGCCAGCGCCCCGGGCTCCCCGCCGACCGTCCATACGCACCGGACGGCGAGCACCGGTTCACCTGGGCCCAGGCCGAGCGAGCGGCCGATGTCTTCGGGCGGCCGGCGAACGGTGGCGTGCCGGCTGGTGCACGCGAGGTGACCACCCATCGGATCGACGCGCGAGACAAGCCCGAACACGCCCTCCAGCGGCACCCAGTACTCCGCCGGGCTGGCCCGGTAGACCTGCCCGTCGGGCAGCCGCCGCACCAGGTGACGTGCGGCCAGCTCCTCGATGGCCGCGTCGATCTCCGCGGAGCTCACGCTGTACCGCCTGGCCAGCGCGGTAAGCCGGGGCAGCCGCCAGCCAGGTTCGTGATGCACGAGCGCGGCGGCGAGCCGGTCGGCGAGGACCGCGGCGGCCGCGGGCCTGCCACGCGGGCCCCGGCCCGCCTCATCACGGAGCACGGCGGTCACTCCGCACGGTGCCAGTGGAGCGGGGCAGTAATCCGGCCCGGCGCGACGATGCGGACGAACAGCGGCGGGGCCGCGGCGCGGGCCAGGCCGGGCCCGGAGCTCCCGGAACCCGCCTGCACGGACACGATGCGCCTCGCCAATTGATCGTCACCGGAACTTTCTCCCAACGGGGTTTTCGCCCCGTTCATTCCAGTGATAGGGGGCTCAGGTTATGGGAAGTTGAACGATAGAAGGATGAGAAAGCAACGAGCAGGGGACGAGTTGTGAAACGAGGCCGCTGCCGTGCGCGCCCGTGAACCGGCTTTGACGGGACCCGCCGGGAGGGGGCAGGGCGCTCAGCCTCCCCCCTCCGGCGGGTTCTCCCGAGATCCTGCCCGGGACGCCGTGGGCTTAGCTGCCTGGTGCCGTGACGCTGACCGCCAGCGTCGTGGTGTGGCCGCGGTCGGCGCTGACCGTCTCCTCGGCACGGGCACCGCCGGGCGCGAGCACCCGGACCGTCCAGGTGCCCGGCGCGGCGAAGAAGCGGAATCCGCCGTCGGCACCCAGCGGGACCTCGGCGACGAACTCACCGCCGTCGTTCAGCAGCCGGGCGTACCCCACCTGCACCGGGGCGCCGCCCGCGGACGCCCTGCCCTCGATGATGGCCTCGCCGGAGGAGTTCTCGGTCACCGCGACGCCGCCGGCCGGCGCCCCGCAGCCCTGTGGTTCCCGGGTCACCGGCCCGCACCCAACTCGATCGGCACCCCGACCAGGGAGCCGTACTCGGTCCAGGATCCGTCGTAGTTCTTGACATTGGGCTGCCCGAGCAATTCGTGCAGCACGAACCAGGTGTGCGCGGAGCGTTCGCCGATCCGGCAGTAAGCGATGGTGTCCTTGCTGAAGTCCAGGCCGGCCTCGTCGCCGTAGAGCTTGCGCAGCTCGTCGTCCGACTTGAAGGTGCCATCGTCGTTGGCGGCCTTGGACCATGGCACGTTCTTGGCAGTCGGAATGTGACCGCCCCGCTGGGCCTGCTCCTGCGGCAGGTGGGCGGGCGCCAGGAGCTTCCCGCTGAACTCGTCGGGTGAGCGCACGTCTACCAGGTTCCGCTGGCCGATCGCGGCGATCACCTCGTCGCGGAAGGCACGGATCGCGGTGTCCGGGCCCGCGGCGTGATAGTTGGTCCTGGGCCGCTGCGGCACATCGGTCACTAGGTCGCGGGAGTCGAGTTCCCACTTCTTGCGCCCACCGTCGAGCAGCTTGACGTTGTTGTGCCCGTACAGCCGGAAGTACCAGTACGCGTAGGCGGCGAACCAGTTGTTGTTCCCCCCGTAGAGGATCACGAGGTCGTCGTTGGAGATGCCGCGGGCCGACAGCAACTCCTCAAACCCATGCTTGTCCACGAAGTCGCGGCGGACCGGGTCCTGGAGATCCTTCCTCCAGTCGATCTTGACCGCGTTGGCGATGTGACCCTTGTCGTAGGCAGTGGTGTCCTCGTCCACCTCTACCAGCACCACGCTGGGGTCACCGAGGTGGGCCTGCACCCAGTCGGCGTCCACCAGGACGTCGGAACGGCTCATACAGCTACCTCCTTGTCATGCTCCGGCCGTCTTATGCCGTGCGGCTGGCCAGACGCGTCGAATCAGCACGTACATCTCGCAGCCAAGGCAGAGGCCGAAGGCCGCGTTGAGAAAAGCCGCCGCGAGCGCGAGCGCGGCCGCGGCAATGCCCAGCGGGGTGACGCCGGCGGCGTACCCGATCACCCCGATGACGCTGAACACCAGCCCCACGAACTGGGAGAACCGCGGTGGCGCCTCGTCCTCCAGGTCCCGGGGCGGGCCGAGCCTCGGCCGGACCAGCCACCGGTAGACCAGCCCGTAGGGCGCGTACTTCAGGCCGAGGACGGCACCGGTGCCGAACACCACCGCCTGGGCGGCCAGCAGCCAGGCGTTGCTGGTGATAAGGACCGCCACCAGGACAAGGGCGGTCAGCGCCGCGGCAAACCGTTGTCCCCTCGGATCGACCTTCACGGCAGGATGACCCCTTTCGCGTCGCTTTCATCCTGTACTGTCCACGCCACCGAAACCCTCTGCTTGTGAGCGCCGCCCGGGCACGCCCAAAGAAGAAGTGCGGGGCGCGGCCGGGCCGGGCGGCGGCCGGGCCCGCTAGTCAGCCTGCGGTCCCGGCGCGGCCCGGGCAACACAGGGCCGCCGCGACCCGGCAGTAGTCGACCTGGCGCCGGATCGTGAGGATGACCGCTCCCGGCAACCGCCGTGGCGACGTGCCTGCTGGCCTGCTGGGGGTCGCGGGAGCAAGCATGGGTCTGATGCTATGCGGGCGCATGCGGCCTGTCACTCCCTGCGTCCGGCCACGGGCCCGGCGCTGGCCAGGGCCACCGCCGCCAGCACCTCGTCACGACGGGGCACGCCGCTCGCGCGGCGGGTGATCTGGCCCTGCGGGCCGAGCACGAACAACGTGGGGGTTCGCCGGACGTCGAGCAGCCGGACCAGGTCCAGCCGACCGGCCACGTCGATTTCCACGTACTCGACGCCGGTGTCGCGCGCGGCCACGTCGGCCAGCAGCTGCCTGGCCGCCCGGCAGGGCGCGCAAAACGAGGAGGAGAACTGGAGCAAGGTAGCCCGGGTGCCGAGCGGCTGGCCAAGCTCGGCCACGGTCAGCGACCGCTGCCGGGTGGCCTTGAGCTGCCCGTCGCGCCGGCGCAGCGCGAACGCGGCCACGGTAGCCAGCACCAACACGGCGGCCACCACGATCGCTCCGGCAAGCACGCCTGACTACAGCACCGCCGGGCTTGGGATCATTCCCCGCACCGATGGTTAAGTCGCTCGCGCGGAGGCCACCACGTGGCCGTTGATCGTTACCTCGAACCCGCGCAGGTCTTTTTCGGCGAGCCAGGTCGATGCCGGGTACCAGGCGTTCCCCTGCCACAGCACCCAGCTGCCCACCACCGAGGTCCCGCCGGTCTTGTCGGTGACCTGGAGTTCACAGACGCTGCCGGGCCGCAGGCCGGTGACGTTGGCCTCCATCTGCGTCCCCCACGGCTCATGCCGGTACCGCACCGTCAGGTGCGCGCCCAGCGCCGGGCCGGTGCCAGCGGACTTATGCCAGGCCGTGGACACGGGACTCGACGGATGCGACTCCAGGGCGCTGGTCACGGCCACGCCGCCGGCGACGGCTACCAATGCCACGGCCGCCGCCGCGGCCAGCCCGCGCCACCGCCGGATCCGCCGCACGTTGGCGGTCCGCCCAAGCAGCGACGTGAGCATTTCCGGTGACGGCACCCCGGCGAGCTCGGGATCCTGCTCCGCCTCCGCCAGGCGCTCGGCCTCCACGACCGGGACCTTGCGGAGCATGGCCGGCAGCCCGGCCAGGCTCGCCAGCTCCTCCCGGCACTCGGCACAGGTCGTCAGGTGCTCGTCCACCTGAGCGCGCTCGGCAGGGTCGATGGCGCCCAGTACATACACACCGAGTGCCTGCCTGATCTCACGGCATCCAGCCATGCCGGTCATGGCGCCAGCCCCCGTTCTTCCAAGGCCAGCTTGAGCGCCCGGAGCGCGTAGAACGCACGGGACTTGACGGTTCCCGGCGGGACGCCAAGCACGACGGCCGCCTCGGCCACCGACCTGCCCCGGTAGTACGTCTCGAGCAGAACCTGCCTATGGTCGGGGCGGAGGGCCGCCAGCGCATCCGCAACTGCCCATGATTCGAGCACGCGATCGGCCTCATCTGGGACAGGGACGAGGTTAAGTGCGCCCTCGCCAACTTCCGTGGGGCGTGCTTTCCTGGCCCTGTGCGCGTCGACTGCCAGGTTCCGCGCCACCGCGAAGAGCCACGGCCGGGCCGGGCGCTCCGCGATCGCCTCCGGATGCAGCCAGGCGCGCAGCAAGGTCTCTTGCACAATATCCTCCGCCCGCTGCCTGTCGCCGTCAGTCATGCGCAATGTGAACCGCAGCAGCGCTGCCGCATGCTCCGCGTAGAGCGCGCGGACGAGCTCCTCGTCGCTGACCTTCTGAGCCGGCCCGGGGTCCCCCGATGCCCTGTTGCGCGCCACACCCTTACCACGCAGGCGAGACGTGAACGGTTCACGACGGCCTTTCACTGGTCCTCCCGGGGGGCCGGGACGGCAGGCGCGCGATCACGCCCGGGCGAACTGCACGTGCCGGGCGGCGGCGCCGATCCGCAGCTTTCGCATGGCGGTGCCACACTACCCACGGGGTTCGCGGCGACCTGCCCGGACGGCGAGAAGAGGGTCAGCCGCCCGCGAACGGCGGCAGTACCTCGATCACCGCCCCCTCCGCCAGCGGCACCGCCTCCGCCGCGCGGGCGGACGCCTGTTCCCCGTTCACCAGGAACGAGGAACGGGCCAGCACCTGGCGGAACTCCTGGTCCGCCGCCCGCCGCGCCACCGCCGCGGCCAGTGCCTCGGCCAAGGTGGCGGCATCGAGCGTCTCCTCGGCCACCGCGGCGGCGTGCTTCGCCGCTGCCCAGTAGCGCACAGTTACCATTGGCACGTCGGCTATCCTCGCTCACGTCGGCTCCGGGCGGTGCTGCCTCGGGCCCTTCGGCAGATCCTTGGTGGAGGGTGGTCCTCTACCCACGGTACGGCGCGGAGGTGGCAGCGGAATGAGTGAGCTGTACCTGCTCACCAACGCCGCCGAGCCACCATCGGCGATCCTGCCCGCACTCGGGCTGCTGTTGCACACGGCACGGACCGGCCCGGCCGACATGATCGCATTCGAGGACGCCGTAGCGGCCGACGCGATCCTGGTCGACGCGCGCCACGATCTGATATCGGCCAGGCAGCTCTGCCAGCTCGTGCGGCGGGCGGCCCCGCAGGTACCGGTGCTTGCCCTGATGACCGAGGGCGGCCTTGCCGCGGTCACCGCCGAGTGGGGCGCCGACGACGTCGTGCTGTGTTCCGCGGGCCCGGCCGAATTCGAAGCGCGGCTCCGCCTGGCGATCGGGCGCCAGGCCACCGCCCTGCCTACCGCCCCGGACGAGATCCGCTCGGGCGAGCTATCCATCGACGAGGCCACGTACATCGCCCGGCTGCGCGCACGGGTGCTCGACCTGACTTTCAAGGAATTCGAGCTGCTGAAGTTCCTCGCCCAGCACCCCGGCCGGGTATTCACCCGCGCCCACCTGCTCCAGGAGGTGTGGGGTTACGACTACTTCGGCGGCACCCGCACCGTAGACGTTCACGTCCGGCGGCTGCGGGCCAAGCTGGGCGCCGAGCATGAGTCCCTGATCGGTACGGTGCGCAACGTGGGCTACCGGTTCGTGCCGTTGCAATCCGGCGAAGACAACCGCCGGAGCGCGGTGCGCGAAGCCGGCCCAGCCACCGGCGGGCCGCCCGCCCTGGGCGAGCCGACCGCCGGTGATAACTCGGCCGCCGGCGATGAGCAGTTCGCCGGCGGTGAGCAGTTCGCCGAAGGACCGGCCGCCGGCCTGGTGCCCGGCACCGTGCGAGGGGGCTGAACACTGCCCGAGCCAAACGCCGATCAGGTCACCATCACCAGCCACGAACGCCTTAGCGCCGCCGAGGCCCGCGAGGCGGCGGGCCTCGCCGATGCGGCGGCCGCAGCCGATGGTGTCGGGCCGCTGTCAGAGCAGGTCCGGCTCCATCTGGAGTACGGCGGCGACGTCTCCTCCCGCGACCTGCTGCTGCACCGCGGGCCCGCCCTGGCCGGATACTCCCACCTCGGCGGGCCGGATTCGGCCGGGCACCGCAGCGGAGAACTGGTCATCCATCCCGCACACCGGCGGCGCGGCCTGGGCCTGGCCCTGGCCAGGGCGGCGGTGGCCGAGGCCAGCCCGGTGCCGGTGCGGATCTGGGCGCACGGGGACCTGCCCGCCGCGGCGCGGCTGGCCGCCGCCGCCGGGTTTACCCGGGTCCGGGCGCTGTACCAGATGCGGCGCTCGCTGCGGGAGCCGGTGCCAGAAGCACGGCTGCCCGAGGGGATCACCCTCCGCGCGTTCGTGCCCGGAAAGGATGAGGCCGAGTGGCTCGCGGTAAACGCGGCGGCGTTCGCCAGCCACCCCGAGCAGGGCACCTGGACCCGCGCCGAGCTTGAGCACCGCGAGGCGCAGCCGTGGTTCGACCCGGCCGGATTCTTCCTCGCGGTGCGAGACGGCCACCTGGCCGGCTTTCACTGGACCAAGGTCCACGGGCAGCGCCAGGCGGCTGGCGGCGACCCCCCTGGCGGGCCCGGCCCGGACGGGCGGACCGGCGAGGTCTACGTGGTCGGCGTTCACCCCAGGGAGCAGGGCACCGGGCTCGGGCGCGCGCTGACCCTGGCCGGGCTGGCCTATTTGCGCGCACAGGAAATCCCCGAAGTGATGCTCTATGCGGACGAGGAAAACACCGCGGCGATCCGGTTGTATGAATCACTCGGTTTCGCGCACACCACCACGGATGTCATGTATGAGCGCTCCGCCGACCGCCTGTAGCACCCGAAGGCCGAACCGGCCGCGCCGCCGCCAATCGCGGGGGGCCCGGATAAGCACTGCGGCACACGGGCGAAGACGGCCGAAGGCCGTCGAGCAACTGACCCTGCTCGGCTCAGGCGACGGAGCGGACGCCGAGGACCTCGTCGAGTTCTTCCGGGGTGAGCGGGTGATCGCTGGCCGCTACGGCGCTGAGTACTTCCGCGTAGAGTTCTATCTCGTCGAGTGCCACGCTGTCGTGGACACGCAGATCGAGACGCTCTCCCACCGCGCCCACCTCCGTTGCTGAGCGGCTCCGCGGAACCTCAAGAACAAGGTTATGACGCGGCCTGTCTTCCCCGCATGACCCAAGAGGGTCATTCCCGGACCACCTTCGGGGTGATTTTACTCACCCCTCCGATAACAATTCCGGCAAGCCGGCTGCGCCGTGCCCCAGCAACCGGTATGGCACATCTCGCCCATCCATGCCGCCGTGTATGGGCACCCCGTGCCGCTCGTCCGCCCCGGAGCGCGGCCGTTCGGCCCGCGGTGTTAGGCTGGGAGTGTAGGTAACTAGTCCCACCCATCCGGTTACGCTCTGCAATTCGGGTTAAACCGGGATAATCGTTCGTTTCGGTTGCGCGTCAGCGCAGTCGGGACGAGAGTCGTGCACACTCCCTCTCCATGCGGGAGGACCCGCTTTCCCCCGCTTGACCCGCCCGGCCTGACGAGGCTTGGGCGGCCCGTACAACTCCGCCCGCAAGGCGGCTTTTTAACGACGACCGCAACAGGCGGCCCCGTCCGTGACCGCGCGTGAGGGCAACGGGACGGCCTGGCTCACCTCTCGGGTGCCACCATGACTAACGACTCAGACCTGATCTCCGACATGGGACAGGAAGACGCCTTCGAAGTGCAGATGCGCGGCTATAGCCGCAGGCAGGTGGACGAGTTTGTCGCCCGCACCCGCAGCCAGATCCGGGACCTCGAAGAGCGGCTGTCTCGTTCCCTGGACGACACAGAACGAGTGCGCCTCGAACTGTCCGCGGCGCGGCAGGACCTGAGCAACAAGCCCGCCCACGAGGAGATCAGCGAGCGGGTCGGCCAGATCCTCAAGCTCGCCGACGACGAGGCCAAGGCGCAGCGGGGCCGGGCTCAGGACGAGATCAACAAGCAGCGGGAAGACTCGAAGAAGGAAACCGAGCGGTACCGCACCGAAGCCCGCGAGCAGACCGAGCGGATGCTGACCGCGGCCCAGGAGCAGGCGGAGAACGCCATCGCGGCCGCCCGCTCCGAGGCGGAGAAGCTGCGCAACTCGGCCCGGATCGAGAGCGAGCGGGCCGTCGCCGAGGCGAACAAGGAAGCCGAGGCCACGGTCACCTCCGCCAAGGCGCAGGCTAAGCAGATGCTCGACGAGGCGACCATGCGGGCCACCGCCATCCACGACGGAGCCGAGCGGCGCCTCAACCTGCTGACGTCCCGGCACACCGAGACGATGCGGCGGCTCACCGAGATCCGCGATGTGGTCACCAACCTGGTGGCCAGCGAGACCGCCCGCGGGTCGCTGGAGGAAGAGGTCGCCAAGTCCGTCGCCAGCTCGGTGGCGGCC
>Ga0126380_10000540_pt1 | contig 12874 bp, 12 predicted proteins | sample PanSoiMetPlot_26_FD_92544 | JGI IMG/M metagenome (GOLD analysis project Ga0126380, IMG submission 92544) | Tropical forest soil microbial communities from Panama - MetaG Plot_26 | ecosystem: Environmental > Terrestrial > Soil > Tropical forest > Bulk soil | place: Panama | collected 2016-02-17
CCCGCGTGAGCCGCGCCGGAACCGTGCGGCGGCAAGGAGGCAGCTGGTGGCCGACTACTCCATCTGGGTGATCGAGTTCGCCCGGGCGACCTCCCCGCTCGGGCTGCTGCTGCACGGCCAGACTGGGGAGCGGGAGATCCCGTACTGCTTCACGGTGCTGCGCAGCCGCGAGCATACGATCCTGGTCGACGCCGGGTACCGGCACGCCGGGCGTGGCCGCGAACTTGCCGTTTTGGACGGCATTACGATCTGGCGGGAGCCAGCCGAGCTCCTCGGCCGGTGTGGTGCCGGGCCGGGGGACGTCGACGCCGTCCTGGTGACGCACGCTCATTTCGACCATCTGGGGAACGTGGCGGCCTTTCCCAACGCCACCGTCTACATCCAGCGGCGCGAACTGGAGAAGTGGGCCTGGGCGGTCAGCCTGCCGCCTGCCATGGACTGGCTCAAGCAGGGCGTGAGCATCGACGACCTGGCCGGGCTGTTGCACCTGGCCGGCGAGGGCCGGCTCCGGCTCGTCGACGGGCCTTGCGAAAACGTGTTCCCGGGCGTCAGCCTGGTGCCCGACTTCGATACGCACACCTACGGGCACCAGCACGTGGTGGTCCGCAACGAGTCCTCGGGCGTCTTTGCCGTCCCCGGTGACGTCATGTACCTGTACGCAAACATCGAGGGAATCGGCGGCGACGGCCGGTACGTTCCCATCGGCCTGGCCATGGGAAGCCAGGAGAACTGCCTGATGTCCCTTGCTGAGCTGATGCGGGTCACCGGCGGGCAGACGAGGCGGATCCTGCCCGGGCACGAGAAGCTCCTGTGGCAGCGGCATGCTTCCCGCCAGTACGGCGACGGCCTGCACGTCGCCGAGATCTGCCTGCGTCCCGGCGAGGCGAGCCAGCTTCGGGCAGAACGCGGAGGTGATGCCGGGTGAGCTCGGCGGTGTTCCATCGCGACCTGCGGGCGGCCTACGAGTCGGTCGTCAGCGCCGAGGGGATGTACCTGCGGACCCAGGACGGGCAGCGGATCCTCGACGCGGTCGGCGGGGCCGGAACCGTCGTGATCGGGCATGGCGTCCGGGAGATCACCGACGCCGTCGCGCGGCACGGCAGCGAGATCAGCTTCGTCTACGGCGCGACGTTCACCAACCCCTGGCAGGAGCAGCTTGCCGAGGCACTGGTGGCGATGAACCCGGAGATCGCCGGGCGGGTGTACTTCGTCTCCGGCGGCTCGGAGGGCAACGAGACCGCCATCAAGATGGCCCGCCAGTATCAGCTCGAGTGCGGCCGCCCGGGCAGGCACAAGGTCATCGCGCGATGGCAGAGTTTCCATGGCAGCACTCTCGCGACGCTGTCCCTGTCGGGCCGCCCTGCCTGGCGTGAACCGTACCTGCCCCAGCTCACGGCCGTGCCGCACATCGTGCCACCGTACTGTTACCGCTGCCCGCTCGGCCACGTCTACCCGGGATGCGGCGTGGCCTGCGCGGACGACCTGGAGCGGACGATCCTGATGGAGGGGCCGGACAGCGTGGCGGCGTTCATCGCCGAGCCGGTCATCGGCTCGACCGTGACGGCCGTGGTGCCGGTCCCCGGTTACTACCGGCGCATCCGGGAAATCTGCGATGCCTACGATGTGCTGTTCATCGCCGACGAAGTGCTAACCGGCTACGGCCGCACCGGCCGCTGGCTGGCCATCGAGCACTGGGGCGTCCAGCCGGACATCGTCGTGATGGGCAAGGGAATCAGCAGCGGATACGTCCCGCTCGGGGCGGTGCTGGCGGCGCCGCGGGTGGTCGGCGCGTTCACGGCAGGCTCGGCCACGTTCAATCATGGGTTCACCTACAGCGGCAACCCATTCTGCACGTTCGTCGGCCTCCAGGTGCTCCGGTATGCCCTCGACCACGGGCTCTTCGAAGACGTGTCCGCCAAGGGCGAGCACCTGCGGGCCGCGCTCGGCCAGGTCGCCGAGCGCCACCCGATCGTGGGCGACGTGCGCGGGCTGGGGCTGTTTGCGGGGATGGAGTTCGTGGCCGACCGCGCCACCCGGGAGCCGTTCCCGGACAAGGCCGGCCTCACCCGCCGCGTGGTCCGCGGTGCGCGCTCCCGGGGCGTCCTCGTCCTGCCCGGTGTGCCGGGCGCGAACTACGGCCGCGGCGGCGACCACATCCACCTCAGCCCGCCGTATATCATCACGCGCCCCGAGATCGACCTGATCGCCGAGGTTCTCGACGCGACGCTCGGCGAGATCGAGGCGGCTCTCTAGATGACGAGATCGAGGCGGCTCTCTAGATGATTAGCGGGCGCCGCCTGCGTCCGGTAGCCCGCGCCCGGCGGCGCCGGCGGCGGCGCGCATGGCCGCCTTCATGCTGCCAGCCCGGGCCGTTCCCGTGCCCGCGATATCGAAGGCCGGCCCGTGATCGGGGGACATCCGCAGGAAGGGCAGGCCCAGCGTGACCGCGACGCCCTCGTCAGGGGCCAGCAGCTTGACGGGGATGTGGCCCTGGTCGTGATACATCGCGATCACCAGGTCCGTCGCGCCGGAGGCGGCCCGCGGGAACAGCGTGTCCGCGGACAGCGGGCCGGTGGCGTTGATGCCGCGGGAGCAGGCATCCGCGACTGCGGGCCTGATGGCCGCCTCGTCCTCTTCCCCGAGGATCCCGTGCTCGCCGGCGTGCGGGTTGAGCCCCGCGACGGCGATCCGGGGCCGGTGCCCGAGGAGCCGCCGGCCGATGTCGTCGGCCAGTTCGACGGTCCTCAGCACACTGGCTCTCGTCACGGCCTCGATGGCGTCGCGCAGCGAGCGGTGCGCCGTCACGTGGACTACCCGCAGCGGTCCCGCCATGAGCAGCACGCGCAGATCCCGTGCCGCGCACAGATCGGCGAGCATCTCGGTCTGCCCCGGCCAGGGGTACCCGCCAAGCCGCAGGGCCTGCTTGGAAACCGGGGCCGTCACCAGTGCGTCGGCGTCCCGCGCGGCCATCAGCCGGGTGGCGGCCCGCACCGCCTCCACCGCGGCCCGGGCACCGTCGGCCGACGGGCGGCCGACGGGAACGGCGGGCGCCTCGGCCGTCGGCCGGATGCTGGGCAGCGGCAGTCCCAGCGCCGCCGCATCGCGGCGGAAGCCGTCCGGGCTGCCCACGACCGTGAACTCGGCCAGCCCTCCGACCACCGGATCGGCCAGCGCACGCAGGATCAGTTCCGGGCCGACACCCCCCGGATCGCCCGACGTGACAAGCACGCGCGGCTTGCGCATGGCACCCGCCCGCCCTCCGCCCGGGGATCCGTCATGACCGTGGATCCGGCATGACCGCGGATCCGGCCGGACGGCAACCTACCACGGGCGGCCGGCCCGCCAGCGAGCTGGATCGCAGGGCAGACGGCTATCTGCTGGCGCTGGATGCCGGTACCGGGAGCTGCCGCGCGGTGCTTTTCGATCTGGCGGGGCGGCAGGTGGGCCTCGCCCAGCGGGAATGGTCCCATCCGGCCGTAGCCGGCATCGACGGCTCGCAGCACTTCGCCACGGCGCGGAATTGGGCACTCATCTGCGCCTGCATCCAGGAGATCCTCGGTTCTCTCGCCGACCCGCGTGCCGTGCTCGCGGTCGGCTGCACGGGCATGGGCGGCGGCCTCGTCCTGTACGACCGGGCCGGCCGGGAGCTGTGGGCGTGTGCCAACGGTGACGCCCGCGCCCGGCGGGAGGCTCGGGCGATGCTGGCCAGCGGGATGGCCGGCCGCCTGTACCGGCTCGGCGGAGGATGGATCTCGCTGAGCGCCCCGCCGCGCCTTGACTGGGTACGGCACCACCGGCCGATGCTGTGGGAGTCGTGTGCCCGGCTCAGCATGATCGCCGATTGGATGGTGTACCGCCTTAGCGGGACTCTCGTGACCGAATCCTCAGCCGGCTCCACTTCCGGCATGTTCGACCTGGCCGCCCGCACCTGGTCGGGACCGATCACGGAGTTGTGCCGGCTGCGGCCCGCCCTGCTCCCCGAGGTCGCCGGCGCGGGGACCGCCGTGGGGACCGTCACGCCGGGGGCGTCCCGGCAGACCGGCCTCGCGACAACGACACAGGTGGTCGTGGGAGGGCTCGACACCGCCCTCGCGCTTGCCGGATCCCGTCTCGATCCGCACTGGCCCGCACGCGGCCGGCTCGCCGTCACCGGCGGCAGCTTCTGGAAGCACACGATGGTTGCGGCCGCCGCCGTGGCCGAACCGGCCGGCCGCCTCAGGACGGTCTGCCACGTCCTGCCCGGCCAATGGCTGGTGGAGGGAATCGGCTTCTACGCTGGCTTCGCCCTCCGCTGGCTCCGCGATATGGCCGCGCGGCAGCCGCTGCCCGGCCACGCGTCCGGGGAACCGGGGGCCTACGCGGCGCTGGATCGGCTCGCGAGCGCGGTACCGCCGGGGTCGGGCGGCCTGCTCGCCGAGCTCATCCCCGCCGACGCCTGGGCTCTGGCCCGCTGGCGGCCGCCGTTCCCGCAGCGCCCGGGCCCAGCAGCGCCAGCCCGGCTAGGAGCGCACGTCCGGGCGATCGAGGAGGCGGCCGCGTTCTCGGCCCGCCGGTCCGCGGAGTTGCTGACGGAACTGCTGGGCACACCGCCGCGCGAGGTGATCCTCACCGGCGGCGCGGCACGGAGCACGCTGTGGCCGCAGATCCTCGCCGACGTGCTCGGCCTCCCTATCCACGTCCCCGGCATCAGCGAGTCCGCGGCCGCCGGTGCCGCGGCACTCGCCGGCCAGGCCATCGGTGTCCGGCCAGGCGCCGCCCCGGCGGCCGCCATCCCGCTGGCCGCCCCGTTGGCCGTGCCGACGCCGGGACAATCGCATCTATACGGCAAGCCTTACGCTCAATGGATCCGCCGCACGCTAGCGGCATGCAGCGAATTGCCAGAAACTCGCGGGAATTGACCGCCGGTGGCCGCTGGCCGCGGCCATCAGCTTGCCACGGTGTCGCCGTCGTCCCACAGTTCGGTGCTGTGCCCGCCCACCTGGGCGGCGATTTTCGCGATCGCCGAGGCTACCTGCCGGGCCGGAAGCTGCCGCCCGCCGCGCAGCCGGAGCGCCACATGGCCGGCTGCGGCTTCCCGCTCGCCGATGATGGCCTGATAGGGCACGAGCCTGGTGTCGCGGATGCGGCTGCCCAGGCTGCCACGTTCGGTGCCTGCGACCTGCACCCGCAGCCCCCGCTCTTCGGCCAGGCCGGCGAAGGTGGCTGCCTGGGGCGCCTGGCCGCCGGTCACCGGTAGCACAGCCAGCTGCACCGGGGCGAGCCAGCCGGGGAAGGCACCACCATGCACGTCGATCAGATGGCCAACGGCTCGTTCCATGCTGCCGATGATGCTGCGGTGCACCATGACCGGGCGATGTTTGCCGCCGTCAGCACCGATGTAGCTCAGGCCGAACCGCGCGGGCCCGTAGAAGTCGATCTGGACGGTGGACAGGGTTGCCTCGCGGTCAGCGCTGTCGGCGACCTGTACGTCGATCTTGGGGCCGTAGAACGCAGCCTCTCCTGCGCCGGCCTCGTACGGCAGTCCGGCGCTGGCCAGTACCTCGATCAGCATGTCCGCCGAGCGCTGCCACAGGTTCGGATCATCGACGTACTTCCCGCCGGGACCGGGCAGCGAGAGCCGGTACCTGACGGGCTCGATGCCCAGAGCCCGGTACGCCCGGGCGATCATGCGGAGTGCTGCCAGCGCCTCGTCCGCCGCCTGATCCACGGTGCAGAAAACGTGCGCGTCGTTCAGCTGCATCGCCCGCACCCTGGACAGGCCGCCGAGCACCCCGGACAGCTCCGCCCGATACTGGCCCCCGATCTCGGCCAGCCGCAGCGGCAGTTCCCGGTAGCTGCGACCGCGAGCGCGGTAGATCACCGCGTGGTGGGGGCACAGGCTGGGCCGCAGCACGACCTGCTCCCCGCCCATGTCCATGGGCGGGTACATGTCCGCACGGTAATGCGCCCAGTGCCCCGAGATCTCATACAGCTCCCGCTTGCCCAGCACGGGCGAATAGACATGCTGGTAGCCAGCCCGGCGTTCCAGCTCGCGGATGTATTCCTCGAGCGCATGCCGCACCGCCGCGCCGGCTGGCAGCCAGTACGGCAGCCCGGCGCCCACCAGCGGGTCGGTAGCAAACAGCTCAAGCTCGCGGCCAAGCTTGCGGTGATCGTGCATCGTAGTCTCCTCGCGGATGCGGCGAGCGACCAGAGACGCCGAAGCCCCGGGGCGCTCGCCCCGGGGCTTCGGACTCAACAGCTGTCAGCGCGCCGGGACACTCTCCGGCGTCGTGGTGACAACAACGCGCTGCATGCTGGCCACGTTAGCAGGCAACCAGAGATGCACCGCCGGGATTTCAGCGGCGCAGGGTGGTCTCCTGCCCCATACGCGATAGCTTCTCGGGATTGCGCACGGCGTACAGCCCGGTGATGAGGCCGTCGTCGATGCGTACCGCAATGACGGTGTCGATCTCGCCGTTCAGGCGGAGGATCAGCGCCGGGTAACCGTTGACCTGGGCCGGCTGCAGCGAGGCGATCGCGGCGATCCTGCCCAGCCCGGCGGCCAGCAACCGGGCCACCCGGCGGGCCCCCACGACGGGCGCCGACACGGTCTGCACGACTCCGCCACCGTCGCCCAGGAGGACGACGTCCGGCGCGAGGATGTCGAGCAGGCGCTGCAGATCGCCCGTTTCGGCCGCCCGCTGGAACGCCTCGAGCGCGTCTCGGGCCTCGGCGGGGGAAACCGGCCCGCGCGGTCGCCGCGCTGCGACGTGTGCCCGGGCCCGGTGCGCGATCTGGCGGACCGCGGCCGGGCTCTTGCCGATGGCTTCGGCGATCTCGTCGTAAGCCACATCGAACACCTCGCGCAGTACGAACACCGCCCGCTCGGCCGGCGAGAGGGTCTCCAGCACAAGCAGCATCGCCATCGAGACGCTGTCGGCCAGCTCGACGTCCTCGGCCACGTCGGGCGCGGTCAGCAGCGGCTCGGGCAGCCAGGAGCCAACGTAGGACTCCTTGCGGCGGCCGAGCGTGCGCAGCCGGCTCAGCGCCTGGCGGGTGGTGATCCTGACCAGGTAAGCACGCTGGTCACGCACGGTGCCGAGGTCGACGCCCGCCCACCGCAGCCAGGTCTCCTGCAGAACGTCCTCCGCGTCGGCGGCTGAGCCGAGCATCTCGTAGGCGATGGTGAACAGCAGGTTGCGGTGGGCGAGGAATGCCTCGGTGGCGGAGTCCAGGCGGCCGTCGCGGCTCCCGCTCCCGCCGCTAGCTTCTGGCGTGGTCCGCGGCATGCTGGCCATGGGCGGGCTCCTGTTCACTCTCGACTGCGTTACCCACCAGACACCGGGCTCTGCCGTCTTGTGACACCGAGACGGCAGCCAATCCTCGTTGTCCGCTGCCAACTGACGTGACGCCGGGTCAGGCTGGCGAGCGGCGGTGGTCAGGTAGCACCGAGGTCGCCGCCCGCCTATGGCGCACGTTACGTCACCGGCACTGTCACAAGAATCGGGTCACCGGCATCTCGTATTCGTCCGGTCCCCCAGCACGCACCAGCCTGGTCGCCGCCTGGCGCGAGGCAAGCGTGTTCACCGAGGCCGAGCGGGCCGCGCTGGCGCTCGCCGAGGAGGGCACCCGGCTCGCCGACGCCGACCACGGCGTGTCCGACGAGACCTGGGCCCACGTGCGCAAATACTACGACGACGATCAGATAGCCGCGCTGGTCTCCCTGGTCGCCATGATCAACGCGGCCAACCGGCTTGGCGTGATCGTGCGCCAACAGGGGGGCTCCTACGAGCCCGGCATGTTTGCCGGCATGACGAGCTGACCGGCAGGCGAATTGCGCCCCGGCCCACGATCATCCGATCCGGGCTGGGCCGGCGCACGTCCGAGCGGCGTCACGGCTAGCCCGAAACGTTAAATGGCACGGTTACCGTGATGGTGTCGGGGAACCAGCGAGCCCCGCCCGGATACTGGGGCGCCCCGCATGCAGTCTGCAGGTACCTCATCGGCGCGCCGAAGCCGAGGAGCGTGTCGCGGGCCGGGAATCCGTAGCTGTCCCGTATCACGTAGGAGAGGGTTCCGGCGTATCGCCCGTTCTTGCGGCTGCCGCTTCCGGTTACGGTCAAGCCCTGCGTGCCGCGAAATCCCCAGTACAGGTCGCTCTTCTTGGACTCGAATGCCACCGTCGGCAGCTGCGCGCCGGAGAGCCGGACGCGAGTCTTGCCGGCCTTCACCTGACTGAGGATCGCTTCCTGGACTTCGTTATTCACCGCCCGGAAAGCGCTGCTAGACCGCGCCTTCTTTGAGATTGGCGACCCTGCCCGGTAATCGACTTGGGTGCCCTTCCCGTTGAGGAAGTGCCGCAACAGGTCAGCCGCCGCGGGGAAGCCGGCCACAGCGAACCCATCGGCCACTTGGCTGCCCAGCACCTTGTCGGCCGCGAATCTAGCGCGGTCGCACCCTGCCTTCGGCGTTTGCGCGTGCGTGTCCTGGCTCCCATTGGGCGGCACGGGGCGGGCCCCCACGACGGTGAAGGCAACCGCCGCACCGGCGGAGGGAACCGCGGCGGCCCGGGCAGACCCGCCGGCCGGGGACGACCCGGCGGCCGGGGCAGACCCGGCGGCCGGCGACGCCGCAGAGCATCCCGGCAGCGCTGCGACCACGCACAGGAACGCGGCGACGATGATGGGCTCCTTCGCCAGCATCCGGCCGGGGCGTCGCATAGCTCGAGCATCGCATGGCTGCCTGCGCGCTGATCAGGCGAGTGGCCGGCCTACACCAGCGCCCGGTTGCGCGGCGAAGCCTCAGCTCAGGCGTCCACGCTGGCGAGGAACTGGGTGGCGGCCAGCTCCGCGTAAAGGGGATCGGTAGCCACGAGTTCGGCGTGCGTGCCCGCGGCCTTGACCAGGCCTACGTCCATGACGATGATGCGGTCGGCCATGGTCACCGTGGACAGCCGGTGCGCGACGACCAGCACCGTTGTCATCAGCGCCGTCTCGGCGACCGTCTCGCGCAGGGCCGCCTCGTTGAGCGCGTCGAGCTGCGAGGTGGCCTCGTCCAGCAACAGCAGCCGCGGCCGGCGTAGCAGTGCCCGCCCGATCGCCACCCGCTGCCGCTCGCCTCCCGACAGCCTCGTGCCCCGGTGCCCGACGGCCGTTTCCAGCCCGTTGGGCAGGCGCGCCACCAGGCCGGTGAGCCTGGTGATCCGCAGCACCTCGGCGACCTGCGCTTCGGTCGCGCCTGGCGCGCCGAGCAGGAGGTTCTCCCGCAGCGAGCCGGACAGCACCGGAGCATCCTGCTCCACGTACCCAATGGCCGCGCGCAACTCGGCGACCGGCCAGTCGCGCACGTCCATGCCATCTAGCAGGACCCGGCCGGAATCCGCCTCGTAGAAGCGCTCGATGAGCGAGAAGACCGTCGTCTTGCCCGCTCCCGAAGGCCCGACGAACGCCGTCATCCCCCGGGGCGGGATCACGAAGCTGACGCCATGGTGGACTTCTGGCAGCTCGGGCCGGTAGCGGAAGCGCACCCGCTCGAATGTGATGGCGGCGGGAGCGACGGGCGCGCCGGCGGTTCCGCGGGGCCGGGACGGCCCGGCGGGCAGGGCGGCCGGGGCTGGGCCTGGGCGAGGCGGGCTCGCGGGAGGGCCGGAGTGTTCAACCGGCAGTCGTTCGGCCTCCTGAATCCTGGCGACCGCTGCAGCGGCGACCTGATACTCGCTCGCGGCTTCCTGCAACTCCTGGATGGGCGACATCAGGTAGTAGATGTACAGCAGGAACGCGACGAGGGTGCCCACGCTGATCGCCCCGGAGGTAACCCGGGCGCCGCCGACAGCGAGGATGGCCAGGAACGCGCACTGGATCGACAGGCCGGCGGTGTTTCCGGCAACCGCCTGCCACTTGGCGGCCCGGATGTCGGCCCGCCACGCGTCGCGGGCGGCGGCGTGGATGCGCTCCCCCTCGCGCCCCTCGGCGCCGGACGCCTTGATGGTACGGAACGCACCCAGCATCCGTTCCAGCGCCGCGCCCATCGCGCCCACCGAATGTTGCGCCTGCTGGGCGGCGCGGCCAATCCGCGGCACCACCACGCCGATGACCACTGCCGTCAGGACGAACACGCCCAGCGTGACGCCGAGCAGCACGACGTCCAGTACGCCCATCAGGATCAGCGTCGCGGCCAGGGTGAGGCTGCCGGTGACCACGCCCACGACCGAGCCGGTAGTGACATCGCGCAGCAACGTCGTGTCCGAGGTGACGCGGGACATCAGATCGCCCGGTTCGGCGCGGTCCAGCCCGCCGACCGTCAGCCCGAGCAGCCGGTCGACCAACCGGTGCCGCGCGGCCAGCACCACCGATTCGGCGGTGCGCCGCAGCACATAGCTGCCCAGTGCGCCCAGCGCGGCGTTGGCGATCACCAGGATCGTCATCAGCAGCAAGACAGCGGCCACGGCGCGGTGATTGCCCAGGTCGCGGATCAGGACCCGGACGACCAGCGGGAGGGCCAGGCCGGTAGCGGCGGTGAGCAGGCTGAGGATGCCGCCCGCCAGCAGCGCCAGGCGGTGCGGCCGCACGTAGCCGTACATGACCCGCCACCGGGCCCGCTGAATGCGAGCGCGCTGGGGTTTCCCGGACCCCGCCCAGGCCTCGCCCGTCACCCAGACCTCCGCTCATCGGGATGCCGCCAGTCTCGCCGCAACGGCCCGCAACCGCCAAAGCGTTATCAGCCGCCGCACAGGGACCTGCCAGCCGCGGGCAGCTACCATCTACCTGAGTGCTGCGCCGGCGCCCACGTGCGCACCGGTCAGCGAGGGGCACACGGCGAGGAAGTCCACAAAGGGCTCACTCTTGCTTGAGCTGGCTCCGTTGCGCCACGAGCAGGATCTCCTCGAATGCCTCCACGTTCCCCATCGCGTCGTGGACCGGATTGTGGTCATGGGCCGTCCTCCGGAACCGCTTCCAGCCCTGGGTCTCGCTCCAGTTCCGGTTGAGGCCGGCCCAGAAGTCGCTGATGCGGCGGCCAGAGTGCCCGAACGGATTGTCCATTCCAGCCCGGTCGAACATGCCAGCTATCCACTGCCAGTCGTAGGCGGGGTTGTCGCTGACAAAGACAGGCGGGCTGTTGCCGAGGTGGTCTTGGAGCCAGGCCGCAAAACTCTCGGCAACTTCCTTATCGGTCGCTAGGCGCTCGCCGACGATACTGATCGCCGGGTTGTCCGGGTCCGGCGTCGCGTGGAACAGGCGCCCGTGGAACGTGTCACGCGTGTCGTAGTGAACGGCCCCGAACTCAGTCAGCACGCCGTGCACCGGGCTGGTGCCTCGTGCCTCACAGTCGACGAATATCCATGGTGTCTTGCTCATCCTTACCGCATTATCTCCAAGATCTGCCCGGCAGTGTGAAAATTATGGCGCACCCGGACCAGATACACCTCCTCGCAGCGCTCCTTGGCATTCGCCATTCCGGCTGGCCTTCCCGCAGGTGCCTCCGGGCCAGGCCCGGTCATCGATCTCGAGGCACCCCAGCAACACTAGGAACGGGCCGCGAGCCTGTCTTGAACGGAATTGACCCGTGCTAGTGCCGCGCCGGGGCGCGGTCGCTGCTCCTCGGCCTGACCGGCGGTCCGCCGGCCGCTGGAGCAGGAGTTGCCTCATCGGGTGAGAGAGAGTGGATGCCACTGCAGGACCCGAGGGGCCGCCATGACGGATACGGCGCCGCAGGAGTCCGGATACGACGCCGCCGGACCGGACGCCAGCGACGATGCCGCGCTGATCACGCGCTCGCTGCGCACGCCGGATTGCTTCGGCGTGCTGTTCGACCGGCATGCGCCAGCGATCAGCCGGTATATCGTGCGGCGGCTGGGGCCTGATGCCGCGGATGACCTCGTCGCGGAGACGTTCCTTGCGGCCTTCCGGAGGCGGGGCCGTTATGACGCGGCGCAGGCTGACGCGCGGCCGTGGCTGTACGGCATCGCGACCCGGCTCATCGGGCGGCACCGGCGGGACGAGGTCCGGTTCTTCCGTGCCATCGCCCGTACCGGGGTGGACCCGGCGGCCGAGCCCGTTGCCGACCAGGTCACCGACCGGGTAGCCGCGCAGGCCGCCAGCCGCGAGCTTGCGGCCGCGGTAGCCGCGCTGTCGCGGGCCCAGCGGGACGTGCTGCTGCTGGTGGCAAGCGGGCTCAGCTACCAGGAGGCGGGCCTGGCGCTCGGGGTGCCCGCCGGGACGGTGTCGTCGCGGCTGGCCCGGGCGCGCCGGAAAGTCCGCGAGGCACTGGGCGGACAGGATCCCACCCGCCCGGGAAGGGATTCACCGGAATGAACGAGATGAAGCAGCTCGAAGACATGTGCGCGGCGGTGCCGCTGCCCGGCCCGCAGCGGCTCGCCGGGCCGCGGGCCCGGGTGCTCACCGCAATCGCCGAGGGCCGCGCTCCCGCCAGCCAGGGCCGGCCGGAGCGCGCCGCCCCGCCGAAGCCCGGGCGCCGCTGGCCGCGCTGGGTGGCGCCGCTGGCCGCAGCTGCCGCGGTCACCGCCGCGATTGCCGTCGCCGCGGCCATATCCGGCGCGATCCGTGGTTCCGGCTCGGCCGGGCACCGCCCGGCCGCTTCGACCGTCTACACCGTCTACGTCGAGATCTTCGGCCCGCCGGCCGGCCGGAACGGCCTCGTCCCGATCAGCACCGCCACCAACACGCCCGGCAAGCCGATCCACGTCCGCGGTATGTCCGGTGTGGCGATGACGCCGGACGGTAAGACCATCTACGCCGGCACCGGCGACACCGCCATCCCGATCAGCACGGCCACCAACAAGCCCGGCAGGCCAATCCACTTCCGCGGCCGGGTCTCTACCATTGCGGTGAACCCGGACGGGAAGACTGCCTACGTCGAGGTCGACCCGCGCCGC
>Ga0126380_10000541_pt1 | contig 12857 bp, 9 predicted proteins | sample PanSoiMetPlot_26_FD_92544 | JGI IMG/M metagenome (GOLD analysis project Ga0126380, IMG submission 92544) | Tropical forest soil microbial communities from Panama - MetaG Plot_26 | ecosystem: Environmental > Terrestrial > Soil > Tropical forest > Bulk soil | place: Panama | collected 2016-02-17
AGGCCCGCCGCGATAAACCACATCCTCGCCCTCATGCTTGCGCCCCTCCGGCTATTTCCTTTTTTTGGTGGATCAGAAAATACGCCGCAGGCACCAAGTAAACCGTCACAACTACCGAAACCAGCAATCCTCCGATAATTGCGCGAGCCAATGGCGCATACTGCTCGCTCCCCGCCTCCGTACCCAACGCCATCGGAATCAATCCAAGAATCGTCGCCAGCGAAGTCATCAAAATCGGCCTCAGTCGCAAACGCGACGCCACGGCCACCGCGTCTCTCAGCGGCTTCCCTTCGCGATGCAAATGTCGTGCGAACTCTACAATCAGAATGCTGTTCGAAACCACAATCCCGACCATCATCACTACTCCCATCAGCGACATCACATTCAGCGTCGTTCCCGTGGCCAGCAAAAGCAGCAACACTCCTGCGAGTCCCGGCGGTACTGCCAGCAAAATAATGAACGGATCCTTCCACGACGCAAATTGTGCAACGAGCACTAGATACACCAGCACGACCGACAAAATCAGCCCAATCCCAAAACTCTGGAACGACGCGCGCATTCCCTGCACCGAACCCCGCAGATTCACCCGCACGCCCTCCGGCATGTTCGTGTTTTTCAGGATCTGCTCGATCTGCGGCGTGATAGTTTTCAGGTTTTCCGTTCTTGGTGAAACGTATAAGTCAATTACGCGAAGCAACTGATAGTGATCCACTTCTGTCGGAAAAACAGCAGGCTTTACGGAGACCACGCTGTCCAAAAACGTCGTTTGCGAGATTCTAGGCCCGCGAACTGGGACCTGTTTTAGGTCCGTCAAAGTCCTCACCAGATTTTCCGGATATTGCACGGTTAGCAGATACGGATTTCCACTCTTTGGATCAATCCAGTAGTTCGGAGCAATCATGGCGTTTGATGACAACGCGGTGATCACGTTGTTCACTACCTCTTTTTGAGACAACCCTAGTTCACTGGCCTTCTTTCGGTCCACCTCCAATCGCAGCGCCGGGTAGTCAATGTCCTGTGGGATCAATATGTCGCTAACACCCTTCAGTTGGCGAATTTGCGAAGCCATTTCCGACGCCACCGCGTAGGTTTGCCGCATGTTTCTGCCAACTACCTGCACATCAATGGGTGCTGGTAATCCCATGTTGAGTACCGCATCCACCAGGCCGCCGGACTGAAAATAGATAGAGAGTTGCGGCAGCTCCCTCCCCACACGCTCGCGCACCCTGCGCATGTATTCGTAACTTCCCAACTTGTGGCCCTCTTTCAGCCCAACAAGCATGAAAGCCGTGTGCGGCGCAGAGTTCGTTGTATAGATGGATGAGAAGCCGGGCGTCACCCCGATATTGGCGACCACGATTTGCAGCTCATCCTTCGGAACAGTGTCGCGTACGATCGCCTCAAGCTTTTCCACGTATTCTTCTGTTAGCTCGACTCGCGTACCGGTCGGCGCCTTTAGATTGATCACGAATTGTCCGGCATCGGTTCGTGGAAAAAAAGCAACACCAAGGAACGGATAAAGCGATAAGGAGAGCAGAGACACTCCAACCAATCCGATCACTGTGCCTGCGGGTCGCAAGAGGGACGTGCTTAGCGTCCGGTCGTACTTTCGCAGCATCTCCTCGAAATAAGAATCGAATCCCTTCGCGATTCTTCCCAAACGTGAATCGATAGAACCTTCGCCAAGTTCTTCATCAGCCTGATGCTTCTTGATAAGCTTGGCGCAAAATAGCGGTACCACCGTCATCGCCACAACATAGGACGCAAAAAGCGACAAAATCACCGCCGATGCAAGTGCGACGAACAGAAACCGGCTGACCCCATATAGGAAGACCACTGGGAAAAATACGATCGAAGTGGCGATTGTTGCGGAAAGGACTGCCAGTGCAACTTCGTTTCCCCCTTTTTCCGCCGCCACTTCAGGCGGTTCGCCCATTTCCAAATGTCGGAATATATTCTCCAGAACGATTACGGAATTGTCGATCAACCTGGAAAAGGCCAGCGCCAACCCGCTCAGCACCATCGTGTTGACTGTGCCTCCCCACGAGGATATTGCCAGAAACGCCGCGAGGGCCGAGAGTGGAATGGAAAGAAACACTGCTGCCGTCGCGCGCATACTTCCCAGAAATAGCAAAATCATCAAGCCTGTCAGCACAAGTCCAATGCCACCCTCACGCATCAGATTTGCTATGGCCTTTCGCACGAAAATCGACTGATCAAACGCCAGGTGAGCTTCCAGCTGCCTGGGTATGTCCACCAGATGTTTCAGTCCATCCTTGATTCCGTCCACCACTGCAATCGTGTTGGTATCTCCGCCTTGCTTCAAAATCGGCAAATACACTGACGGCTGTCCATCCACCCTCACGATGTTCGTTTGAATGGCGTGCCCGTCCACCGCTCTTCCAACATCGGCGACGAACACAGAAGACTGCCCCACCGTCTTCAACGGCATCGTGTTGATGGTATCCGCCGTCGGCACTTGGCTGTTCGAGTACAGGTTGTAATCAAACGGCCCAATCTTCACGTCGCCAGCGGGCAGAGTCAGATTGCTCTCGTTGATCTCCCTCACCACATCCATCGGACTCAGCTGATGCGCTTCCAGCTTTAGCGGGTCCACATACACCATTATCTGGCGATACTGCCCGCCGAAGGGTTGTGGCACCGACGCGCCTGGCACGTTCGCGATTTGGTTTCTTACGTCGTATCGTCCCAAGTCCTGCAATTGCGCCTGGTTCAGCCCTTCGCCCTTAAGGGTAATCAGACACACGGGTAGGCTCGAAGCGTCGAATTTCAAAACAACTGGGGGCAGCGTCCCAGGTGGCAAGCGCCGCAAGTCCGCCATCGCCAAATTCGATATCGTGCTCAGATCTGAGTCAGCGTTGGTTCCCGGTTGAAAAAATATTTTGATCAGGCTCACTCCAGGCAACGAACGCGACTCGATGTGATCCACACCACTCGCCAGCGTGAAGAAACGCTCGAACTGGTTGGTGATGTTCGTTTCAATCTGTTGCGGCGGCATTCCCGAATAAAACGTAGCCACCACAACCACGGGAATGTTGATCGGCGGAAACAGGTCTACGGGCATCCGCACCAGCGCCACCGTTCCCACGATGGCGATCATCAGGCAAGCCACAATAATCAAAAACGGGTACTTGATCGAAAATCCCGACATTACTTTGCCTTCTCTCCCGCGCCAGCCGTTTCCGCAGCTACGGGCTGCACGCGATCTCCTGCCCGGAACTCGCTACGGTTCCCAATCACGACTCGGTCGCCTTCCTTCAATCCGGAAACAATCTCGACTCGCGCGCTATCTTCCAACCCTAGCGTCACGTGTTTCTCTTCAATCTCGTTCCGCGAATTCAATGCCAGCACCGTTGCGTCGCTTCCGTTCCGCGACACCGCTTCCAGCGGCACCGTCAGTGCGTTCTGTTTCCCTTGCAAGACCAGCTTCGACTCCGCATACATTCCGGGCAGCAGTTGCCCATCTTTGTTCTCAAAATCGATTTCTGTCTCCATCGTCCTCGTCTGCTGATCCAATGCCGCCGCGAACCGCGCCACTTTCCCCTCAAAATCCTTGTGCAGCGCTTCGACTCGCACCCTTACTGCGTCTCCCAATCGAATCTGCGCCGCCACCGATTCCGGAATTGCCAGTACCAAGCGCAATTTCGAAACTTGTGCCAGTCTCACCACTGGAATCGCCTGCGTGCTCGACGAAGTCCCCGCCGCTACCAGCGCCCCTGTGTCGGCATACCGGTTCGTTATCACCCCAGCAAACGGCGCGACGATCCGCGTATATCCCGCCAGCGCGCTGTACTGTTTCTGATTCGCCTGCGCCACTTCCAATTGCTGCTTCGCACCAGCGAGTTCCGCTTCTGCGCTCGCAACTTGTGCTTCTCCTCCGAGGTCTTTCGCCAGTGCGTCATCCACTTCTTGCTGCGCTACAAGCCCTGCTCTCGCGTCCGCAGCCTGCTTCAATCTTTCGTACGCGGCATGTGCCGCCGTGTGCGTTGACTGCGCCCTCTGTACTTCGCCCTGTGCCTTTCGAATCTGTTCTTGTGCCGCGCGCGCCGCTGCGTCCGCTCCGGAAAGCTGCGCCGCCAATTCCGGAATCTCCAGCTCCGCAAGCGTCTGCCCTTCCTTCACGTGATCGCCCACATCCACACGAATGGCGCGTATGTATCCCGCCACTTTCGCGTGCACATCCACGTCCTGGAATGGTTTGAACTCTCCGGAAATGACCAGCGCGTTGGCAATATCCCGCCGCTCCACGGAAACGACCGCCGCTGGAAGCGCGCCTTCAGCTCTTCCGGCCCGGCTCTTGTCCTCCGCTTCGGTTGGCGTTCGCGCAATCCACCACCACGCCGCAAAAGCAAACACGACTACCGCGACCACTGCAATCCACAATCTTTTGTTCGTCATGGACACCTACAGAATTTTTCGAATGGGCCCTATGCAAAACGTCACCGCTAGCCGCGGTTTCGAACTTTCGTTTTTTCCTGGATTAATTCCGAACGATCAGCCAACTGCAGGGGGAGGGCGAAACCACAAATTGCCGATAGAAAAGTATTGGGTTGGGACCGGCTCGCTGGAATCATCGCGCAGCGCAAACGGACTTGGCTGCGGCAGAAGCAAACTAGCCAAAAGTGGAAGCGCAACTTCCGCAATCGTAACCGCTTCAACAATCTGTTGTGACTCTTGGGGCTTGAACTTCAGCAGTTCGGAGGACGCCACTGTCTCTCGAAAACTCGGCAAATGGTTTACCGACTGTCCCAGAAACGACGACGAAACTCCCAAGAACGGGTTGTACAGGAACGTAATCGCCAGCAGCAAGCACAGCCAATTGCGCATTCGCAATTGGCGCAAACCGCCGCCTGACTGAGACACTCCAACCATTTGCCCTTCTTCGACCTTAGTAGGATTGCCCCATTCGGTCAAGCGGATGCCTTGTTTCCCGTGTCTCGGCCTTCCTGTGCACATTTAATTTGAGTAACCGCAGAGAGTGCCCGCCTGCCGCAGGCAGGCAAAGGGTGGGCGGCTCTTCGTCTTTTGATTTTCTCTTTTCGCGTATCAGAGAAAGTCGATGTCAGGCATAAGAGCAAGAAGAGCCCACCCTTGCAAAACCCTGTTCAGTCCCAAGACATCCTTTACAGATTGTCCCCAGACATTCTTTACACTCCGGGCGAGCAGCACGCGGGAGTGTGGGCGATGCCGTGGAAAGCGATGGATGTTCGAGAGCAGCGCGTTCGATTTGTTGTTGAAGCTACGCAAGGCTTAAAGGCGTTCGGTGCCTTGTGCAGCGAATACGAGATCTCGCGTCCTACTGGGTATTTATGGTTGCATCGCTATCGCGAATTTGGCGTGCAAGGAATTGCAGAGCAAAGCCGTAGGCCGCATCACAGTCCGCGACGAACGGGCAGCGCTTTGGAACAACAGGCGGGTGGGACACTCGATTACGAGTTGCCAAGACCTGAATGAATCGCCACGGTGAGTGGCCTACCCTTGCGTATTTGTTTTTGCAAGGGTGGGCGCTTCTTCTCTTCGTTGTTCTCTCTTTGCCGCAATCCGTCAACAATAACCCTGTAGCTCCCAGTCGCTTAACCACCCTTCGCGTTCGCCTGCCTGCGGCAGGCGGGGATTAACCCACAAATTATTTTATTGACTTTATACCTCCTCCATGCTACTCTGACGAGTGTAAAGAATCCCAATTCGAACGAATCTCGCCTCTCTCCGCCTCCCTAACACCTTTTCTTTCACACTCTTGCAAAACCCTCTTCGCGCAACTTCCCTGTTTTGATAGTCATACAAAACCGCCGGGGTGGGTATCCCTCTGTTTCCGATTCTTCGCTCATTCTTTCGCATTCTTTGCAAAGATCGGTAACTCATCTTTCTTCTTTTCAACCGCTTGCGCATTCTTCTTTCAAAACTGCCGGGGTGTACCCCACTGCTTCCCAATTTGGCACGCAACATTCTGCACGGGCGCGCCCACCGTAGCTTTAGCGAAGGCGGGTCTGCTACAATGAAACGTCTCGTTTTCACAAATCTTTCATCAGCAGGAACTGACATGGCATTGAAGTGTGATCTCTGCGGCAAAGGGCCGCAATACGGCAACGTGGTTAGCCACGCCAATAACACCCGCCGCCGCCGCTGGAACCCGAACCTCAAGCGCGTTCGCGCCATCGTGGCCGGCGTTCACAAGCATCTTCGCGTTTGCACCGCTTGCATCCGCGCCGGCAAGGTGACCAAGGCCGGGGCGGCACGCGCGCAAAAAGCAGCGTAAACTGGCTCCTTCTACGCGATGCGCCTGAATACAGCGCGGATGGTCCCCTCTCGCACGGCGAGTGTTTTTCTCGCCGCCGTTTTTCTTTTGCCTTTCGCTGGTTGCGGAGACAAGGTGCAGCCCTCCCCCGACGTCTGGGCCAGCGTCAACGGCACGGACATCAAGCGCGAAGCCGTGGACAAGTATTACCGCACGCGCGTCAGCCCAGAGGGCCAGGAACCTTCGCAGGAAGAATCCCTCTCGCTCAAGCTCAATATTCTCGACGAGCTCATCAACAACGAAATTCTTCTCGAGCGCGCGAAAAAATTGAACCTCGTCGCAAGCGACGGCGAAGTCGAAGACAAATTCACGGAGATGAAGAGTCCGTACACCGAAGACGAATTTCAGCGCCAGCTCAAAGAGCGCGGCATCACCGTGGATGATCTGAAGAGCGATCTTCGCCGCCAGCAATCCATCACAAAACTGATGAACCGCGAAGTCGTCGCGAAAATTGGCATCAGCGATCAGGACGTCGCCGATTTTTATAACTCAAACAGGGCGCAATTCAATGTCGCGGAGCCGCAGTATCGCATCGCGCAAATCGTCGTCACGCCGCGCAAGGAACCCGTCATTCGCAACCGCAAGAACGACGATGCGACCAACGAAGCTGAACTGACGCGCAAACTCAAAATGCTAATGGATCGGTTGAGCAGCGGCGCCGATTTTGCGCAGCTTGCGATGGACTATTCCGAGGATATGAATTCCGCCGCAACCGGCGGCGACCTCGGCTACGTTCCCGAATCGGCCCTCAATCAATCGGATCCGACTCTGAAACGCGTTGTGATGGGATTGAAAGCGGGCGAAGTCAGCCAGCCGATTCAGCTAAAGGATGGCGTGCGGATTCTAAAACTTGTCGCCCGCGAAGCCCCGGGCCAGCGCGGAATTTCCGATCCGCAAGTCCAGCAAACGATTCGAGACACACTGCGCAGCCGCAAGGAGCAACTTTTGAAAGCGGCTTATATGGCGACTGTTCGCGATGATGCAAAGGTGACGAACTATCTTGCGCGTCAGGTCATTGAGGCCGCCGGCAGATTGCCCGACGCGGCAAAAACTAGCTTCCCCGCAAAGCAGGCCACCGGGCAGAATTAATTTCCAAGCCTTGGCTTGAAATTATTGACTGAAATCTTTCAGCGAACAATTTTAGTCGACCCAAGCGAGAACATCTCCGGAGTTTACCGCTTGCCCTTCGCTCACTAGAATTTTTTCCACGCGCCCGCTCTTCGGTGAACGGATTTCGTTCTGCATCTTCATCGCTTCTACAACCAGAATTCCTTGCCCCGCTTCCACTTTGTCTCCCGCATTCGCCAGCACGCGGACAACTTTTCCCGGCATCGGCGCCGTGATTTGTTGCCGGCCTTCTGCTTCCATGGCGCCGTGACGCCGACCGCGCCACGCACGTGGATCCGTCACTTCGCATGTGAACTCTTCAGTGCTCGTATTCACAACTAATTTGCCGTCTGGCTTCGGTGTAATACGAACTTCGTACGATTCGCCGTCGAGCAGAATGGAAAATGTATTCGTTGCGACTTCCACGGCGTCGGCATCAAGCGGATTTCCGTCGAGAGAAATTCGCCACGTTTCCGAATTGCGCGTGAGTTCCACGACGCGCGTTTTTCCGCCGATGCGCACTTCGTATTTCATGGTGCACGATCCAGAAGGCGGTTGCGGCCTTCCATTTTCCACGGCGAAGATTTCTCCGAAGCTTGTGCATTTGCGGAAGATTCGCGCGAAGCGTACCACAGGGCAGCGGCGATTGCGGCTGCGTCCCCAGCACGTGAATTCGAATCGGAAGTGGCGTGTGGGCGCTGCAATATTTCGTCGAGCCACTTCGTGTGAATTTCAGATCGGAGAAAATCCGGCTCGGCCAGAATTCTGCGAAAGAGCGCAGTGTTCGTTTTGATTCCGGTGACGGAATATTCTTCGAGCGCGCGGCGCAAACGAGCGATGGTTTCTTCGCGGCTGTTTCCCCACGCAATCAGTTTTGCGAGGAGCGGGTCGTAATCCATCGGAACGGTCCAACCGGAATAAACGCCTTCGTCGAGACGGATTCCCGGACCGCTTGGCGCACGCCGCGAAAGGATTTTTCCAGGTGAAGGAAAGAAACTGTTTTCGGGATCTTCGGCGTAGAGACGAACTTCCATCGCGTGGCCGCGCGGCGTGATGGATTCCCAGGCAAACGGAAGACGATGGCCCGCTGCGATTGCGATTTGCAATTTCACGAGATCGAGGCCGGTGACTTGTTCTGTGACTGGGTGCTCGACCTGAAGACGCGTGTTCACCTCGAGGAAGTAATAGTTGTAATGCGCGTCGACGAGAAATTCGACAGTGCCGGCGTTGATGTAACCGCCGGCTCGCGCGATTCGAACTGCGGAATCGCCCATGCGCTTGCGAAGCTCCGGCGTCATGATGGGCGAAGGCGCTTCTTCGATTACTTTTTGGTGGCGGCGCTGCACGGAACATTCACGTTCGCCAAGAGAGACGACGCGGCCGTGCGCGTCTGCGAGAATTTGGATTTCGATATGCCGCGGCTTTTCCAGATATTTCTCTAGGAAGACCGCGGGATTGCCGAATGCGTTCATCGCTTCGGAAGACGCGTCGCGAAACGCGGAATGAAATTCTTCGTCGTTCGAAACGAGACGCATTCCTTTTCCGCCCCCACCTGCAACGGCTTTGAGCAAAATGGGATAACCCATGCGCTGGGCGAGCGCGCGCGCTTCTTCCGGATTTTCGATAGGGTCGTTTGTTCCAGGAACGGTGGGCACGTCAACGCCGCGAGCGAGAGCACGGCCGGCGGTTTTTGAGCCGAGCGCTTCCATCGCCTCGGCGGGGGGGCCAATAAACGTAAGCGCGGTTTCGGAACAGGCAAGAGGAAGCGTGGAGTTTTCCGCGAGAAAACCGTAGCCAGGATGCAAGGCGTCACAACCGGAGCGGCGCGCGACATCCATCAATTTGTCTATGCGGAGATAACTTTCGCGCGAAGGCGCAGGGCCGATGGGATAGGCTTCATCCGCGAGACGAACGTGGAGCGAATTGCGGTCCACATCGCTGAATACGGCGACAGACTTGATGCCGAGTTCGCGGCAGGCACGGATGATGCGTACGGCGATTTCGCCGCGATTGGCGATAAGAATTTTGCGGAACATTTCGATTTTGAATGCAGAGAAAATACTAGCATGCGGGTTATCGGCTCCAATGGGAGCATTTCGTTTGCGTGTTCAATTGTTTCAGGTATAAGAGAAGCTTTGCGGGAAAGGGGTGATGGAGCCATGACAAGAAAATGGATGATGGCGGGCGTGACATTTTCATTTGCTGGCCTAATTGCTGGCACGGCGTTCTTGTTGGCCGGAGTGGCGTTGTCGGCACAAGAGGCGGCGATAGCTCCGCCGGAGAGCATAGTGGTGGAAAACGTTCCGAGCATACCCGCATCGATTGCCGAGGCGATTGGCCGGTACACGGAAGGCCGTGTTGCGTTTCAGACGGATTGGCATCCGACGCGACGGGAAATGATCATCGGGACGCGGTTCGGCAACACGTTTCAAGCGCACGTAGTCAAAATGCCGGGCGGCGCTCGGCAACAACTGACGTTTTTCCCAGAGCCTGTTTACGGCGCTTCGTATCACCCCAAGGGCGGTGATTATTTGCTCTTCCAGAAGCACGTGGGCGGCGGGGAGTGGTTTCAATATTTCCGCTACGACATTGAAACCGGCGAAAGCACGCTGGTGACGGACGGAAAGTCCCGCAACACGGACGCGCATTGGTCTTCGAGCGGAGATTTGATCGCCTATGTTTCTACTCGCCGCAACAATCAGGATACGGATTTGTGGGTGGTGAATCCGGCGGACCCAAAGACCGATCACATGTTGACGCAATTGAGCGGCGGCGGGTGGGCGCCGCAGGACTGGTCGCCCGACGACAAAAAGATTTTGCTGATGGAAGGAATTTCGATCAACGAAACGTATTTGTGGCTTGTCGACACCGCGACCGGAGAGAAAACGGAATTGACGCCGCGCAAGACGAGCGAGCAGGTCGCGTATGGCAACGCGCATTTCAGCAAGGATGGAAAAGGAGTTTACGTCACGACGGACAAGGACTCGGAGTTTCAGCGGCTGGCTTACATTGATTTGGCGACGAAGAAGATGAAGGTCGTCACGCCAGATCTTTCGTGGGACATTGATGAGTTCCAGCAATCCTGGGATGGCAAGTTAATCGCATTCGAAGCCAATGAGGATGGGCTCAGCAAGGTGCACATTCTGGACGCGTCTACGGGCAAGGAGCGTGCGGTTCCGCAGCTGCCGGTTGGTTTGATCAACGGTCTGATCTGGCATCGAAACAATCGCGATCTCGGGTTTTATCTGGAGACAGGGAGCACGACGGGCGATTGCTACTCGCTGGATGTGACCACGGGAAAAGTGGAACGGTGGACGACGAGCGAGACTGCCGTGAACCCTTCGGGGCTGCGCAACGCGGAGCTGGTGCGCTGGAAAACGTTCGATGGCCGCAGCATTTCAGGATTTTTGTACCGGCCGCTGGCGAAGTTCACGGGGAAGCGCCCCGTGTTCATCATGATTCATGGCGGGCCGGAGGGGCAATCGCGGCCGGGCTTCCTCGACTCCGACAATTACTACGTTAAGGAATTGGGAATCGCCGTACTTTTCCCCAACGTGCGCGGATCGACAGGGTACGGGAAGGCGTTCACGAAACTCGATAACGGATTTCTGCGTGAGGGAACGTACAAGGACATCAACGCACTGTTTGACTGGATTGCGGCGCAGCCTGATCTGGACGCAAGCCGCATTGCGGTGATGGGTGGAAGCTACGGCGGGCACATGACGCTGGCCGTTTCTACTTTTTATAGCGACCGCATTCGCTGCTCGGTTGATATCGTGGGTCCTTCGAACCTCGTGACCTTTCTGGAAAACACGGAAGCGTACAGGCGAGACTTGCGGCGCGTCGAGTATGGCGACGAACGCGACCCGAAGATGCGCGAATTCCTGGGAAAAATCGCGCCCATGAACAACGTGGAGAAAATCAAGAAGCCCATGATGGTGGTGGCGGGAAAGAACGACCCGCGCGTGCCGGTGAGCGAAAGCAACCAGATCGTCGCCGCGCTGAAAAAACAAGGGACGCCCGTTTGGTATCTAATGGCCAAAGATGAGGGCCACGGATTTCAAAAGAAGGCCAATCGGGATTTCGAGTTCTACGCAACCGTGGAATTTCTGAAGGAATACTTGTTGAAGTAGCGAAAACCGATTTGGGAATCGTGCTGGGGTTAGCATTCGGCGTGCGTGTCCAATGGATTCGGGATACTCAGCCCGAAGCCATTGAAACGGGAACAAAAGCGGCGTCAAGCCGCCGCACTCCATAAAAATTAGTCAAATCGAGCGGCAAAACGAGATGCGCTTTCGTGCGTCTAAGCGGGCGTGTAGGGGTGGATAGTCGAAAATCGATTATGAACGGAGGGAGAGGATTATGCGGAGGGGCATTTTTGCGGTTGTATTGTGTGCGGGGATGGCGCCTGGGTTGTTTGGGCAGGCGCAGCAGGCGCCGGCAACCATAGCTTCCGTTGTGGACCGCGAGATCAGCGGCATCGAAAAACTCGTGGTGGATGCCGCGGAAGCCATGCCGGAAGACAAGTTCAACTTTTCGCCGGAGGATTTGAAGATTCCCGGGAGCGACTATAAGAGCGTACGGTCGTTTGCCGTGCAGGTCAGGCACATCGCCACTTCGAACTATTTCATTTGGTCGCCGATTACCGGCGAAAAGATGCCGGAAGGGCTGAAGGACGGAAACAGCCCGGAGAATTTGAAAACCAAGGCGGAAATCATCCAGTACCTCAAAGCTTCATTTGCGCTGGGGCACAGAGCTGCGGCCACTCTAACGAATGAAAACATGCTGCAGCCGCCGGGAAATAGCAAATCGCCGCGTTTGCGCCTAGCCACATTCGGCGTCGCGCACGCCTACGATCACTATGGGCAGATGGTGGAGTATTTGCGGATGAATGGGATTGTGCCGCCGGCAAGTCGTGGCAATTCGATGTGATGGCGCAAATTAAAATGGAGGAATTTGCTATGAAACCGATTTTGAGACGATTTGGGTTTTCTCTTTTCGCGGTGATGTTGATGGCTTTAGGCGCAGGGGAAGTATATGCGCAAAGCCAAACGCAGAATCAAGCACCGGCCCAAGTGCGTTCTCGGGCGGATGAGACGGCTGAGTGGTGGAACCAGATAGGCAGAAAGCTGATCGCTATGGCCAAGGACTTTCCGGAGGACAAGTACGACTTCAAGCTGCAAAAAGACCAGCGCACGTTTGCGCAAAACCTTCTGCATGTCGCTGCGATCGACTACTACCTTATTGGCAAGGTTTCCGGAACGAAAGCCGGGCCGGATTTCGGAAAGGATTTTGAGAATCCATCGCGGGACGTTTACAAGACGAAAGCCGACGTGGTGAAACTGCTCGAGCAGGCCGTTGCGGACGGCGCAGCGGTGATCAAGCAGCAGGGCGACGAGGGGTTGGACAAAACGATGCCGTTTGGTTGGGAAAC
>Ga0126380_10000542_pt1 | contig 12848 bp, 11 predicted proteins | sample PanSoiMetPlot_26_FD_92544 | JGI IMG/M metagenome (GOLD analysis project Ga0126380, IMG submission 92544) | Tropical forest soil microbial communities from Panama - MetaG Plot_26 | ecosystem: Environmental > Terrestrial > Soil > Tropical forest > Bulk soil | place: Panama | collected 2016-02-17
ATGATCCGCGGGTGTTCGAACTGACCGGGTACATTCAGAGGCGTCAAGGACGATGGGAAGAATCCACACAAAATCTCGAGCGCGCCATCGAACTCGACCCACGCAACACTGACATACTTGAGCAGGCTACACTGAATTACGTCGTGCTACGGCGCTATACTGAAGAAAAATCAGTTTGGGATCGCATGATCGATATCATGCCGAACAATCCCGAAACCCAGACATCGCGCGCGCAGGCGGAATTGAATTCGAGAGCCGACACCCGGCCGTTGCACCAAGTAGTCGATTCAATTCGAGCCACAAATCCGGGTGCGATACCAGCGATCGCCCATGCTTGGCTTGTTTGCGCATTGGCCGAGCGAGATGCCACCGCTGCAAGAGAAGCCCTACTCGCAGCAACCGACAATCCAATCAACTTGGGAGGGGAGGTCTATTTTAACGGTCTATTCATGGAGGGGGTCATTGCGCGTATGACAAAGGATGATAACAAAGCGCGGTCGGCCTTCACTGCTGCACGCGCCGAGCAGGAGAAAATCATCCAGGCTCAACCCAATTTCGGGCCGGCGGTCTGTGTGCTAGGCTTGATCGACGCCGCTCTGGGGCGAAAAGAAGAAGCGCTGCGCGAAGGCCGCCGCGCGGTCGAGCTTGTTCCAATCGAAAAGGACTCGATGAGAAGCCGGTCGATAATCAGGTACTTCGCGATAATCGCTGCGTGGGTTGGCGATAAAGATCTCGCCTCCGAGCAACTCTCCATCGCCGCCCGTCCTCCAAGCACGTTGAGCTATGGACAATTGATGCTGCTGCCGCTTTGGGATCCGTTGCGCGGTGACCCACGTTTCGAAAAAGTCGTCGCCTCCCTCGCGCCGAAGTAAACACAACTACGGATTGCGGGGATAACACAGATTAAGAACGGATTCAAGAAGTGTAACAACATACCTCGAAAAGCGTTCAGAACTAATGCAGGCCAGTTTCTTGTAAACTGGTCTCCGCATCCTCTCTCTTCTAGATCAGCAGTTCGTAGGAGAGGATACTCAGACAATAGATTGCCGCGGTTTCAACTCGTAGGATGATTGGACCGAGTGTGATTGGCTGGCAAACGTGACGGCGCGCGAGTTCGAGTTCGGCAGGCGTGAAATCGCCTTCTGGGCCAACAAGCATTAAGACACTGCGGGGACGATGGGGATGTTCATTCGAGTAATCTGCGAGAACCTTCCTTAAGTGCTGCGCGCCCGGCTGAAGCGAGCCGATCAGTTGCAGGTCGAACGACTCCTCCGGCCCAACAAAAAACAATTCTGAAAGTTTTCTAGGTGCATGCACGTGCGGCAGCCAGTTCTGTCCGCATTGTTTTGCCGCTTCAAGTGCGATTTGCTGCCATTTTGACTGCTTTTGCGCCGCGCTTTCAGAATCGACCTGCACAACTGTGCGATCGGAAATGATTGGCGCAATTTCAGCAGCGCCAATCTCGACCGCCTTTTGGACAATTAGGTCCATGTTTTTCCCCTTCGGGATTGCCTGTCCCAGAACGATCCGGCATTGGAGCGGCGGCGTTTCCGCTTCGTGCAATTTCCGCATTTGAATTTCATCGCTGTCAACGTCGACGATTTCCGCAGTGATTTCCCGTCCCCGTCCGTTAAAAAGAACAAGCTTCTCTCCTACTCTCATGCGCAGGACATCACGCGCGTGGTGTGCTTCCGAGCCAGCCAACGTAAGCGCGCCAAGGTTCCATTTCTCTGGAGAGATGAAGAAGCGATGCATGCGATGTGAAGGACTAATTGACGCTATCGAGCGCTAAACCTAATTTCCTATTGGTACTCGGAAGCGATGAGTGAAGTCATTGCCAGGGCATCTGGCAGTGACATGCCTGTTGGCAGTTCTACCCCACGCTGTTGAAGCGCTGCGATAACGCTCTCAGTAGGAATGTTTCCAACCAATGCGTCTTGAGCAAAGGGACACCCACCAAGACCACCAAGGGCCGAATCAAAGCGGCGACACCCCGCATCGTAAGCAGCTAGCACTTTAGTTTCGGCTTCGCCAGGAGCGCTGTGGAGGTGCACGCCAATGTCGTAGTCGGCGTATTGGTTTGTGATCGATTGCACCACACGGCGAATCAGATCAGGGCCAGCAACTCCGACGGTGTCAGCCAGCGAGATCGATTCGATCCCGAGCCCCGTAAGTTTTCCTACGGCCTGGCACAGCTCGTTCTCGTTCCATGGGTCGCCGTACGGATTTCCGAACGCCATCGAGATATAAACAACCAGACCCAGCCCGGCTGCGTTAGCTCTTCGTTTAATTGATTCCAACATTTTGTAAGACTCTTCGAGTGCCTGGTTTTGGTTTTTGCGCAGGAACGTCTCTGAAATGGAGCAAGGATAGCCCACAGTCGTAACAGCTCCGGCGGCAATCGCGCGGTCGGCTCCCTGCTCGTTTACCACGATGCCAATAATTTCGACATTATCGGGCACGTCGAGCTGTTCCAGCACCTTCTCGCTATCGGCCATTTGCGGAACGGCTTTGGGAGAAACAAAACTAATAGCATCGATGTATTTGAACCCTGCCGCCATTAACATCCGGAGATAACGAGCTTTGAGTTCTGTTGGGATTTGTCGCTTGAGCCCCTGCCATGCATCACGCGGGCATTCAATCAGTTTGACGGCATCGTGGACCACAGACGCTTCAGAGTCTATTTGAAAAATTCCTTCGCGCGCTCGAAAAAGCTCTTGCGCAGGGGCGTGTTTTCCTCACCGCAAAGCGCTGCGAATTCCTCGAGCTTGCGACGTTGTTCTGCGTTCAGGCGCGACGGCACTTCGACAATCAAACGTGCGAACAAATCGCCATGCCCGCGTCCATTAACGTTTGTAATTCCTTTGCCGCGCAGTTTAAACATTTGCCCGCTTTGCGTGCCAGCGGGGACCTTCAGATGCGCCCTGCCTTCAAGGGTCGGCACATCAATCTCCCCGCCCAACGTGGCAACGGGAAAGGAGATCGGCACTTCACAATACAGATCATCGCCTTCACGCTGAAAAATCTTGTGCTCCTTAATGTGTATCACTACATAAAGGTCCCCCGGAGGACCCCCGCGAGTGCCGACCTCGCCATTGCCTAACGAGCGCAATCGCGAACCCTCCCTGATTCCGGCAGGAATTTTCAGTTTAACGCGGCTTAATTTTTCAACGCGTCCTTCGCCCCGGCATTTCTGACACGGTTTTTCAATGACTTCACCGGCACCGCGGCAGCGAGGACATGTCTGCGAAACGTGAAAAAACCCGCGCGAACTAATCACCTGCCCACGACCGCCACACGCAGGGCAAGTAATCGTGCGCGAGCCAGGTTCAGCGCCACTGCCCTTGCATTTATCGCAGGTATCGAGTTTCGCGATCTCAATCTCTTTTTCAGCGCCAAACGCAGCCTCCTCGAGCTTGATCTGCATGTCGTAGCGCAAATCGGACCCGCGCCGCCGATCTTCTGCTCGCTCGCCGCCACCGAAGAATGTCTCGAAAATTCCGCCGCCAAATCCACCACCGCCGAAAACTTCCCGGAAAATCTCGAACGGATCGTGAAAAACGCTGCCGCCAAAACCTGCGCCGCCCTGCGCGAACGCCGCGTGGCCGAACCGATCGTAGGCGGCACGCTTGTCAGGGTCGATTAAGACATCGTACGCTTCGCCTAATTCCTTGAACTTTTCCTCGGCATGCGGATCGTCCGGATTTTTGTCTGGATGAAACTTGACCGCGAGTTTGCGATAAGCACGTTTGACCTCTTCATCGGTCGCGTTTCGTTCAACGCCCAGTACTTCATAATAATCGCGTTTTTCAGTAGCCATGTGACCGATAAGCCCCTGTGTGATTTATGGGACTGGAAGGCAAAGCAAGCAAGAAGCCCACTTACCTCGCAGGTCCGCTGGAAACAACCACTTTCGCAGCGCGCAACAATCGGTCCTTAAATCGATAACCGCGACGTGCCTGACGAACCACAACCCCTTCGGGAATTTCATTGCTGGGTTCGTGGGCAATTGCTTCGTGCAGGTTCGGATCGAATGTCTTCCCCTCAGCCTCGATCAGTTTCAATCCATTCTCGGCGAGCAAATCGTTGAGTTGTTTTTGGACGAGAACCATTCCCGAATAAATGGGAGAGTCCGCGCCCTGGTCTTTTGCTGCTACGAGGCCGAGCTCAAAATTGTCGATAATACCCACCAAACGCTCCAGCAAAGAGCTGTTGGCATATTTGATCGCCTCTTCTTTCTCACGTGCAGAACGTTTCTTGTAATTCTCGAAATCGGCCTGACTTCGCAATGCGAGATCGCGGAACCGGTCGAGATCGGCTTGCAGGCCGGCTGTCGGATCTTCTGCTTCGCCTTGCCCGGCATCGGCTCCGCGAGCAATGGATGACGGAGTGGAACCCGGGGTCGCTGATTGTTTCATTTGTTTGTCTTGTTCAGTCACAGGAATTTTTTTCATGTTTTACGAATAGCAATCAAAGTGATGTCGTCGTTTTGAGGAACCGGACCAGTAAAGTCACGAACGTCCTCGATGATTGTCCTTACAATTGCCTGGGCTCCATCGTTCGCGCCGGCGCGCACCGAATGCATCATGCGGTCGAGGCCGAACTCGTCTCCGTCGGCATTAAGCGTTTCGGTCACGCCGTCGGTATAAAGAACGAGGCAATCATCGCGTTCGAGCGGGACGGCGAAGTCGACCGTAAGCCTATCGAACACGTTTCCACTGTCAATGCCCACGACCATTCCCGGAGGTTTAATTGGCGTAACCGTTTGCGACTGGCGCTTGTAAAGCAATGGAGCATCGTGTCCGGCGCGGGCGAGCGTGACCCCGTCGCGCTGATGGTTTAAAATCAGATAGGCCATGCTGATAAACATGTCTTCCTTGATATCGGGGTAGAGCTGGCGGTTTACCTTTCGCAAAACATCAGCTGGAGAAGGATTGCGCGCTGCCTCCGCTCGTAGGACGCTGCGGCAGATCGCCATGATAAGTGATGCCGGCACCCCTTTGCCTGACACGTCCGCAATCGCCACGCCTAGCCGTTCTTCATCGACCCGGATGTAGTCGAAATAATCGCCACTGACCTGTCTGGCAGGCGCATTGATGCCGCTGATCTGAAATCCGTTAATGGCCGGCGCTTCCGACGGAAGCAGGATTCGCTGAATGTCCCGGGCGATCTCAAGATCGTGATCCAGCCGCTTCTTTTCGTTCGCCATGGAATAAATGATGGCGTTGTAGAGCGCAAACGCGGATTGCTCGGCGATCGACTTAAAAACGACAAAGTCCCCCTGCGAAAAAGGCGGCCCTGCCGGGCCTTGGGCAAGCGCAAGCACCCCCAAGTCCTGGTTTCCGTAGCGCAACGATCCGGCCATGAGCGACGCGCTCCCAAAGGCGCTTTCACGCAATTTTGCCAACTCCGGCGCCTCGGAGAACTCGGTCAAGCAAACAGACTGTCCCGTCTGCCAGACCCGTCCAATAAGTCCCTCGCCCGCGCCGATCGTATGCAGCCTTAGAAAGCTATCCAGCGCGATCGGGGCAGCCGACGCTTGTTGCAGGATATTTTGCGGAACATCGACCAGCGGCGGACAGTGTTTCGAAATGAACGCAGGCGTAAGTTTTCCGCCTGTTCGATCAGTGACATAAAGCGCACCGCCGTGCGCGTCTAGAACACGCGTAGCCCCTTCGACAATCAGTCGGTGCAGTTCCTGAGGCCGAATGGTCTCCCGGAAAGCCTCGCCCAGTCCGTGCAAAAAATCGAAGACGAGCGTTTCCTCGACTTGAATTTCTTCGTGAGAACGCTCCAACCATCGAATCCGCTGTAACTGAAACCAAGCGGTAATAATCCAGCCGGCGACAGACGTAACAAGCAGTCCGAGAAGAAGAGTCGGCCACATCATGCGGGGGGCCAGCTTACTTCGAAGGCGTCTCGTGATGAAGGTCTTGTCTTAAGAAATCGAGAACGTCTTTAAAGCGAAGGATATTTTCCGGGGCGGCCTCGCAAAGCGCCTCATGCGCTTCCAGCATCGTCTCCGTCTGCTCCTTTTTTCTATCGGCAGACGAACGGACCGCGGGCGTTTGTTCCAGCGCGCCGCATTCAGGGGGACTGGCACCATTACCACGAATATCGAATATCTGATCCAAGCCCAGCCCGGACAAAAGCTCCTGGCTGCGATTCCCACAATGAACGATGTGAAGATGTCCATGCCCTAGCTCCTTCAATCGAAGTGCCACGCTGGCCATCGTTCCCATGAATGTGGAATCCATCATTGCGCAATCCGCCAGGTCCACCACAAATTCGCGATAACCGCGGTCCAGCATCTCACGCGCGAACTCTTTGAGATTGCCGCTGTTGAGGAAACTACCTTTCCCCTCCACTTTCACCCACACGGTTGGGCCGCTCACCCCTACTTGAATAGATGAGTCCACAGTTACTATGTAAAAGATATCAGCCCGGCAGGCATGCTGTCAATGCTCGCCAAACTCGAGATTGATTCGGAATCCGAAGCACGACAGGCCGCATCAGGTAACATTAGCGCAGGGGATTAGACACGTCCGTTGGATCTCACTCCCACATAAAGGAGCGGTTCTCCGCTACGATGCGCCCATTTTCGATTAACAGACATCGCCATGCGATTACGCGGCCGTCATCAAAATAATCGTCTCCAATGACCTTAAATTCGGTCCTATGAGTGCCGCGCACATTTCGATATGAAATCTCCTGAGCCTGGACGTGCTCATGTAGTTTCTCCTGGCGATATTCCAAACGCACAGTGACGTCCGACGGGCGCTTGGCCCGCCAGAAGAAATCAAAGTAATTGCCGAAGCGCTGACGTTGGTCGAGCCCCGTCACGGCCCCAAACATCCGATATTGGCGCTCAAAGGTAATGGGGGCATCTTGAACCGTCGTTGTTTTCTGGCCTTGCGAGTTTGACTTGCTCTTATTAAGCGCGCCCTTATCCTGCCGTCCACCCGCCCCAGCGAGTTGTGCTTTCTCGCTCAAATAGAAAAGTTTCGTTTTTCGAAACTCGAAGTCGTTGCTTAACGCCATTGGCAGGGGTGAGACTTTTTCCACGATACTCGGTTCTACCCGCTCACGCGCCGCGTAACTGGAGCCGGCGATAGTCAACGAGCTCAAAGCAAAGAGCGCAGCAACAAATCTCATCCGCTTAATAAAGCCGGGTTTTGAATACGGTGTCAACGAGCAACCGTACATCCATTTCTTCGGTCGTATGGAACTCACGTCGATTTGAAAGTAAACTTCTGTTTCATGATTGAAGTTCGTTATGCGCGAGGGGTGTATTTGCCCCAGCAGAATTTATGGCTCGATCCATGGGACGCAAAGCGATTCGCGTTCGTTTCGCACGCGCATAGCGACCACATTGCGCCACACGAAGAAATCATCGTTTCCGAGTGCACAGCTCGGTTGATGCAAAATCGGCTACCGGGCGCCCGCATAGAGCACATTCTGCCGTTCGCTGAAAAACGAACGGTGCACGGGATCGACCTAATGCTATTGGCAGCCGGACACATCTTTGGATCTGCCCAATGTTTCGTTTTTGCCGGTAACGAGACGTTGCTTTACACCGGTGACTTTAAGCTGCGCCCGGGGAAATCCGCCGAGCCAGCGGAGTGGCGCAAGGCGGACACACTGATCATGGAGACGACGTTCGGTGTGCCACGTTATCGGTTCCCACCGATGGAACAGGCCATCAATCAAATAATCGCGTTCTGCCGGGAAACACTGGATGACGGCGGAGTACCAGTGCTCCTCGGGTATTCGTTAGGCAAAGCGCAGGAAATCCTCTCTTCCCTCGACGGAGCCGGGTTAACGCCGATGCTCCACGGCTCTGTTTATCAGATGACCCGCGTCTACGAGCAATTTGGCCAATCGTTTTGCAAATACCTTCGCTACAACCCTAAGGATGTTGCTGGAAAAGTTCTGATTTGCCCACCCAGCGCGAGTCATTCGCACATGCTGGAGAAGATTGCACGCAAGCGCGTCGCGATGATCAGTGGCTGGGCAATCGATCCAACCGCGACCTATCGCTATCAGGTTGATGCAGCGTTTGCGCTTTCCGATCATGCTGACTACAACGATCTGCTTCGCTATGTCGAACTCGTTCAGCCGCGACGAGTACTCACACTGCACGGTTTCGCTGCTTCGTTTGCACGCGATTTGCGCGAACGAGGCATCGAAGCGTGGGCGCTGAGCGAAGAAAACCAAATGGAGTTTACGCTTGCGAAATCTGCAGCGGCGAGCCTGTCGCCTGCATCTACTAAGATTGCGGCTGACACAGCCGCGACCACAGCATCCGAATTCCTCGCGTTTGCAAACGCTGGTGAAGCAATCGCTGCAGCTCCGGCCAAACTGGAAAAAATTCGATTGCTTGCTAATTATCTGTGCGGCCTAACGAGCGAACAACTTCTGATCGTAACGCCTTATTTCACAGGGAAAGCGTTTGCCCAGAGCGATCCGCGCACCCTGCAGGTGGGCTGGGCCATAATCTTTCGCGCTCTGCAAGCAGCCGCCAAAGCCAGCGACGCGGAATGTCACCGCATCGCCAGCACCCACGGCGACGCGGGCAAAACAGCGTTCGAAATTCTCGATGGAAGGACGACACCCCTGCCGTTCAGCATCCGTGAATCGGGTGAGCTGTTTGAAAAACTCCACCGTGCGCGCGGGCCGATTGCCAAAGCCGAGCTGTTACGAAATCTATTCTCGAAATTGTCTGCGCGCGAAGGTCAGTACGTCGTCAAAATTCTAACTGGCGATCTGCGCATCGGATTGCGCGAAGGTTTGGTCGAGGAGGCAATCGCAAAAGCATTCGACGCTTCTCTCGAGCAGGTAAGGCAGGCCAACATGTTGTTAGGGGATATTGGTCAAACCGCCCTACTGGCTTCGCGGAATGAGCTGGCTCGTGCGGAGCTGTCGCTCTTTCGTCCCATTAAATGCATGCTTGCGACCGCTGAACCGACAGCCGAAGCCGTGTGGGCTCGGTTCGCAGAAGCTGCAGGGCCTAACCGTGAACTGGTGTCATCCGCGCCACCCACCGTCTATTTGGAGGACAAATTCGACGGTATTCGCGCACAACTGCATCGCAGTGCTCGTAAGGTCGAGATTTTTTCGCGCGATTTGCGGCGTATAACAGGCCAATTCCCGGAACTGGTCGATCAAGCCAGGAATTTCCAGGAGGAACTCATCGTCGACGGCGAAATTATCGCTTTCGAGCAGGGTCGCGAACTCACCTTCTTCGATCTGCAAAAGCGGCTGGGACGAAGGAGCGACGGCGCCGATTTATTCGCGCGAGCGATCGCAGACATTCCAGTCGCGTTTGTGATCTTTGATCTCCTCTGGTTAAACGGCCAATCATTGTTAAGGACTCCCCTGCAGGAGCGGCGAAGACACCTCAGGAGTGTGCGATTGCCCTCACATTTTCAAATCGCCAGGATTATGCCTGCATATTCCGCTGCTGAGATCGAACAAACGTTTCAGCAGGCGCGGCGGCGCTCAAATGAGGGGCTAATGATTAAAGACCCGGAGAGTTTCTATCTGCCCGGTAGCCGCGGCATGTTTTGGTTCAAGCTCAAGAAAGAACTGGCCACGCTGGATGTTGTGGTGGTGGGGGCCGAGTTTGGGCATGGCAAACGCAATAATGTGTTGAGCGATTACACATTCGCTGTGCGCGATGAAACGACTGGCAGGCTTCTGCCGATTGGCAAGGCTTACAGCGGATTAACTGATGCAGAGATTGCAGAGCTGACCGAGCATTTCAACCAGAACACGATCGCAGACCATGGCCGTTATCGCGAAGTGAAACCTGACGTTATCCTGGAAGTCGCTTTCGATTCAATTCAGCCCAGCTCGCGCCACGCCAGTGGACTGGCACTGCGTTTCCCCAGAATCAAGGCAATCAGGCGCGACAAGAATGTCGAGTCAATCGACACGCTGCAATACGCTCGGGAGTTGGGAGCGCGGCGCGCAAATTCGCCAGCTAGTTTGCGCTGAAACGATTGATCAACACCTCGGATTTACTAGGGCGAAGAAGAGGGAGACGGTGAAGTCGCCTCGGCGCCAGTGGTGGCAGACGTACTGGTATCGGCAGACCCGCTGGCGTTGCCAGACGCGCTTCCGTCGGCAGGCGCCCCGGTACCGGCGTTGGGTTGCTGCCTCATGGACCTCATTTTCTGTATTGCCTCCAGCCTGCTTTGCCTTAAAGCGCGCAGTTCCTCTATTCTTTTTTCTCTATTGGCTTTGAGCTGTGAGCTGTCCGGCGGCACTAAACCAGGAGGGACTGTTGCAGAAGGTGGAGCATTCGAAGAGCCGTCTCTTTTAAGAGCTCTCAATTGAGGGTCGGCTGGAATCATCGCGGCACGCGCTATTGCTTTTTCTCTTTGGGCCAATGCCTTCTCCCGCTCGTCCAATGCTTTCTCGCGCGTATCCAGCTCGGCTTTCCGCTGGGCGAGTTGTTGTTCGGCCGCTGTATTCTGTTTTTGGCAGGAACAAACCATCGCCAGGGGAACTAGGATCGAGAGGGCAAAAAGTCTTTTCATATCAGAGGTGGGTATTTTGTTTTTCCGTTAATTTCGCACGAACAAACCGAAGGGGCGGCTGCTAGTCAAATGAAACTTAACGTGGCTCCGGCGTTGTCGAACTTTCCGGCACCACGACGACCATTTCGTTCTGGCTACGGCGAACGCGCTGAATATTGGCAAAGACGGCTACCAGAGCGAAAGAGGCAACGATGATGATCATCAGGACAACCACGCCCCTTGGAACGTGAGGCGATCGAACTTTTTCGGCATGTTGCTGTGGCGAATTCACGTGGGAATATCGACATCGATCTCAGGCGTGCAAGGGAACCCTTCTTCGTTTTCCACTCGAGGACGGCAATCGTCCGCATCAGCCTAAGCGCAAATGTGCGATGGCATCCATGACTCGCTGGCTTAACCGCTTGTAGAGATCCCTCCCTGGCGGGTTTAAATCAGCAGCCGTAAAGAAAATCGGTTCTCCGATTACGATGGTAATTGGGACGAAGTGCAAGCCGCCACTACCGCGCGGAAGCGCTTCGTGGGCACCAAAGATTCGCATCGGCACGACCGGCGCCAGCGTTTTTGCAATGACGAGCCCCAATCCGGGTTCACCCGGCTGCAAACTACCGTCGACAGTGCGCGAGCCTTCCGGAAAGACCAGGGCTGCGTTCCCGGCCTTTAGAACACCAATCAACGCCTTCAGGGCGCTACGGTCGATGCCTTCTTGATTGACCGGAATGACATTGAGCTTCGGCAAAAGCCAGCCGAGCAGTGACACGTCGAGCAAGGTTCGCCGCGCAAAAAAGTAAATCGCCCGATCGCACGTGGTGCCTGCAAGTGGCGGATCCAGATAACTCTGATGGTTCATCGCGAGAATGACGGGCCCGCTCTGAAGCATGCGTTCCCGGTGAACGACGTGAAGACGAAAAAACAATCGGCCAACGAGGCGACTAAGATGATACCCGAACCAGTAATAGAGATTCATTAACAGGTGAGCGATTTACCAATTTAGCGATTCGTTTTCACTCAATCTTCGAATCTCTAATCATTAAACCGGTAAGTCCGCAGGCCCATTTTCTCTAGTACGCCGACGATCTCGTTGATGACCTCCTCAATCGTCAGATATGACGTGTCGATGACATGTGCGTCTTTCGCGATGACTAGAGGTGAGACCGCGCGCGAAGAATCAACGCGATCACGTATCGCGATTTCGTCGCGCCCTCCTTGGGCAGCGCGACGTTGGAAACGGACCTCCGGCGAAGCATCAATGTAAAATTTGTAGGGTGTGCCGGGAAAAACCACCGAACCAATGTCCCGGCCTTCCACGACCAGATCGTGGCTTTGTGCGCTCTCGTGCAGTTTTTTCGCGACAATTTGGCGAACCACAGGGAACTGACTGACGCGCGCAACACTTTCGTTTACGCAATCATCACGCAAGTGCTCCGCGGGATCGACGCCATCAATCAGAACGCGTGACTCATTGTCTTGAAGGCGGCAAGTGGCGTTCGCTGCATGAATGGCGTCAGCGAGACGCTCGCTTTCCTCCGGATGGACTTTCTTTTGCAGGATATGCCAGGTGATCGCGCGATAAATGGCGCCAGAATTAACGTATACAAATCCCAGATGCCGGGCAAGGCCACGCGCGACACTGCTCTTTCCAGAAGCCGCCGGGCCGTCAATCGCAATTACCCGATGAAAGTGTTCCCGCATTCTCGAAATTAGCGCGCTGGAAAGACGCCGGGCAAGCGTCCAGTGATGTACATCCCCAAGTCCTTCAGGGGATCATGCTTCTTCCTCAACCGGACCTGGAGTAAGCGAACCAATCACGGGCGTGCTGATCTGCATCCGCTTTGGGTTTGTAAACTCTTCAAGCACAGCTTCAAATCCAGGATACGATTCACGAATACATTCGGCGTCCTGAATGATCGTTTCGCCATCAGCGAACAAACCCGCTATGGCAAACGCCATTGCAACACGATGGTCGCCAAAGCTAGGCATACGGGCTCCGTGCAGAGGCGCCGGACCCAGTATTTCGAGGCCATCGTTCATTTCAGCTACCTGCACTCCCATAGCGCGTAGGTTGTGCGCGATCGCAGCGATGCGATCGCTTTCTTTTACGCGCAATTCTTCCGCCTGCCGAATAATCGTCTTGCCGTCTGCGAGGGCACCGGCGACTGCAAGGGCCGGCAGTTCATCAATAAGCTGCGGCACTTCTTTACCCTGAATGACAGTGCCCTTAAGCGGAAAACCGGTCACTTCAACAATTCCGCGCGGTTCGATCTGGTCAATATCTTCAATAGCCTCACGCACTTGCGCACCCATTCG
>Ga0126380_10000543_pt1 | contig 12848 bp, 13 predicted proteins | sample PanSoiMetPlot_26_FD_92544 | JGI IMG/M metagenome (GOLD analysis project Ga0126380, IMG submission 92544) | Tropical forest soil microbial communities from Panama - MetaG Plot_26 | ecosystem: Environmental > Terrestrial > Soil > Tropical forest > Bulk soil | place: Panama | collected 2016-02-17
AACTTCGGTCCGCCGAAAGCCCGACCCGCGAAATAGCCAAGGACATCGGTTGTCCAAACGATCGCGAACAGCAAAACGATGACAGCAAAACCGTAGGTGTTGTCGGCACGCAAAAGCATCGGCGCCAGCAGCATTGCACCCGCATATCCGACGCCGATCGTCACCCATACCCGGCGCTCGATCGGAGCAAAAATGGCTGCGGCCAGCGCACCAAGACCAACCATCAGCAGAGCAACGACCGGTTTGGCCAGCCAGGTCAGGACACCCGCCACAGCGATGGCTCCCGCGGCGGAAGAAAACATCAGCCTGTGCGTGCTGCCGACGACAAGTGCTGTCCATTCCCAAAACACCGCGAGTGCGGCCACGATCCAGACCAGTGCGAACGGCCAGTCTCCCACCCAGGCTGTCAGCAGCGCGAGCGGCCCCAACACCAGCGCGGAGAGAATGCGCAATGCAAGATTGCTCCCCGACAACCGCTTGCTGTCCGAGCCGGAAACGGGTTTCACGTCGACCACGAGGCTCAGGATCCGGTCTGTGCGACGAGACCGCCAAACCGCCGCTCGCGTTGCTGGTATTCGCGGATTGCGGATTCAAGCGTCGCCCGGTCGAAATCGGGCCAATACGTGGGCACGAATACCAGCTCGCTATATGCCGCCTGCCAAAGCAAGAAATTGGAGAGGCGTTGTTCGCCACTCGTGCGGATGATGAGATCGGGGTCGGGAATGTCAGGCGCATCCAGAAAACGGCCGAGCAAATCCATATCGATATCGGAAAGGCCGAGTTCGCCTTGCTTCACAGCCTGGGCAACACGCTGGGCCGCCCGCACGATCTCCTGTCTGGCCCCATAGTTGAAAGCCACCACCAATATCAGCCCGTCGTTATCCTTGGTGAGCTCTTCAGCCTCCACCAGCAACCTGCCGATATCGGGCTCGAGCCCCGCCCGTTCGCCAATCACGCGCACGCGGACATTGCTTTTGTGCAGTTCGGCCAGATCATTTCGCACGAAGCGACGGAGAAGACCCATGAGCTCACCGACTTCGCTCGCCGGCCGCGACCAGTTTTCGGCGCTGAAGGAAAAAATCGTAACGATCCTGATGCCCATCTCGCCGGCAGCGCGAATCGTGCGCCGTAACGCCTCGACACCTCGCCGGTGTCCTTCCGCTCGCGGCAGTCCCCGAGCAGCCGCCCAGCGGCCATTGCCATCCATAATGATTGCGACATGACGCGGCACGTCGAAAGCCGTCGGAGAGCTCTGCTGGAATTCGGCCTCGGACATGCAGCGCGACCTCAGACTGTGAGGATTTCCTTTTCTTTTGAAGCCAGCATGTGATCGATTTCGGCGATGCCGGCGTCGGTCGCCTTCTGAATCTCGGTCGAAAAGCGATCGTGATCGTCCTTGCTGATCTTGTGATCCTTCTCCAGCTTCTTGATGACGTCCATGGCGTCGCGGCGCACATGCCGCACGGCGACCCGGGCGGTTTCTGCATACTTGTGCGCGACCTTGACCAATTCCTTCCGCCGCTCCTCATTGAGCTCGGGAATCCGCAGGCGAATAGTTTGACCCTCCGTCGCTGGCGAAAGGCCGAGATTTGAATTGATGATGGCCTTTTCGACGGGATGAACCAGCGAACGATCCCAGACATTGACCGAGATGAGCCGCGGTTCGGGAACGCTTACGGTTGCAACCTGGTTGAGCGGCATCTGCGCGCCGTAGGCGTCGACCATGACCGGATCGAGCAAATGCGCGGAAGCCCGCCCGGTGCGCAGCCCTGACAATTCCGTTTTCAGGACACTGCTAGCGCCCTGCATGCGGCGCTTGATCTCGTTAATGTCATGCGTTGTTGCGTTTGCCATGGCAATTCCTCGAATACCGCACCCATTTCTTGTGCGGCGCAAATGCCACGCCGGATTAGCCGACGACGGTTGCGCGCCCCTTGCCACGTAGCACGGCTTGGATGGCGCCCCTCTCCGCGAGAGAAAACACGATGATAGGCATTCGGTTTTCCCGGGCAAGCGCGAAGGCCGCCCCATCCATGACCCGCAGGTCCTTCTCGATTGCCTCCTGATGGCTGAGCCTGTCGTAGCGTTTCGCCTGGGGGTCCTTTTTGGGGTCAGCGGTATAAACACCGTCGACATTAGTGGCCTTGAGCACAGCCTCGGCTTCGAGCTCCGCGGCTCGCAGCACCGCAGTTGTATCGGTCGTAAAAAAGGGATTCCCGGTGCCTGCGGCGAGTAGCACGACGCGACCTTTGCCGAGATTCTTCATGGCTCGCTTGCGGTTATAGGTCTCGCATACAACTGTCATTGCAAGCGCCGATAACGTGCGCGCCTCGCATCCGGCCCTTTCAATCGCGGCCTCGAGCACCAGGCAATTCATCACTGTCGCGAGCATGCCCATAGTATCGCCGACCGGGCGCGGAACGCCACGCTCCGATATCTCGACACCCCGGAAGATATTGCCGCCGCCCACCACGACCCCAAGCTCGACCCCCATTCTGGCGCTTGCCGCAAGATCTGCGGCCAGACGCTCAACGGTTGCCTGGTCGATGCCAAAGCCATTCGAAGCTGACAGCGCTTCGCCTGATAGTTTGACAATGACGCGCTTGTAAGCGGGATTGCTCATGATCCGCGATCCTTAGGTCGAGCGAATTCGACTCGCAATGCAAGCCCACTATAGCGAAAGGGCGGCCTCGGACCCGCCCCATACATCACTTTTGCCCAGCCGCAGCCGCGACTTCTGACGCAAAGTCGCTGTCCTGCTTCTCGACACCCTCGCCGAGCGCGAAGCGAACATAGCCGGTGATCTTGATTGGCGCGCCGACTTTCCCTTCCGCTTCCTTCAGCGCCTGCGCCACGCTCTTCTTGTCGTCGTGGACATACGCCTGTTCGAGCAGGGTCACTTCCTTATAGAAGGTCTTAAGGCCAGACTCGACGATCTTCTCGATCACGTTGGCCGGCTTGCCTTGTTGCTTGAACTTGTCGGCCAATACATCCTTCTCGCGCTGGACCAGCGCCGGATCCAGACCGGACGCATCAAGCGCCTGCGGGTTCGACGCCGCGATATGCATGGCGAGCAGACGACCAAGCGTCGAAAGTTCGTCGGTCTTGCCCGTCGATTGCAGGCCCACCAGAACGCCGATGCGGCCGAGTCCGTCGCTTACGGCATTATGTACATACGAACCAACCACACCTTTGCCGACCGAAAGCGTGGCAGCGCGACGTAGCGTCATGTTCTCGCCAATCTTCGCGATGGTGTCGGAGATGGACTCCGAAACCGTGATGCTGCCGGCTTTCGCCGACTTGATGGTCTCGACGTCGGCGCCGACGGAGAGAGCGACATCGGCGATCATCTTCACCAGACCCTGGAACAGGTCATTGCGCGCAACGAAATCCGTTTCCGAATTGACTTCGACGACGACGCCCTTTGTGCCCTTCACCTGCACGCCGATGAGGCCCTCGGCCGCGACACGGCCGGCCTTCTTCGCGGCCTTGGATAGGCCCTTCTTGCGCAGCCAATCCTGGGCCGCCGTCATGTCACCGTTCGTCTCGGTCAGTGCGGCCTTGCAGTCCATCATGCCGGCGCCGGTCGACTCGCGCAGCTCCTTCACCATCTGGGCACTGATATTTGACATCATCTGTTCCCTTAATCCGTCACGGCCCGGCTTGCACCCGGGCCGTCCGCACCTAAAGACTCTGCGCGGTTGCCAAAGCGTGGATGCCCGGCTCAATGCGGCCATGACAACGTAGCGTTTATTCTGCCGTCAATTCCTTGGCCTTAGCGATCCAGCCCTCGACACGCCCCGGAAGCCCGACCTCTTCGCCAACATTATGGGCGGCCTTTCCGTTGAGTTCGGCGATCTGCGAATAATGAAAAATGCCGAGGTCGTTAAGCTGCTTTTCGATTGCCGGCGAAACACCCGGCAACTTTTTGAGATCGTCAGCAACCCCGCGCGGCCCCGGCAGCTGCTCGAACCCGAGATCGCCGGCGGCCGGAGCGGTCGGGACCTGCTCGGCCACGACAGGCTTTTCCGCCGCGCCGATATCAATGCCCATTTCGCCTTGCGCCCGTGAAATTCCGTCGATCGCCGCCTTCGCGACGAGATCGCAGTAGAGCGACACTGCACGGCTTGCATCGTCGTTGCCGGGCACAACAAAAGTAATGCCAGCCGGATCGCAATTGGTATCGACGATCGCCGCAACCGGAATATTGAGGCGCTGTGCCTCCTTGATTGCGATGTCTTCCTTGTTGGTATCGATCACGAACAAGAGATCGGGCACCCCGCCCATGTCCTTGATCCCGCCGAGCGAGCGATCGAGCTTGTCGCGCTCGCGCTGCATGGTGAGACGCTCTTTCTTGGTATAACCCGCAGCCTCGCCCGAACTGAGCATTTCGTCGAGCTTGCGCAGACGCGCAATCGAAGCCGAGATTGTTTTCCAGTTGGTCAAAGTGCCGCCAAGCCAACGCGAGTTCACGTAATACTGGGCGGAGCGTTTGGCCGCGTCAGCGATTGAGTCCTGCGCCTGCCGTTTGGTGCCCACGAACAGGATGCGGCCGCCTTTGGCGACGGTGTCGCTGACCGCCTGCAAGGCGCGATGAAGCATCGGCACCGTCTGGGCCAGGTCGACAATGTGGATGTTGTTGCGGGTGCCGAAGATGTACGAGCCCATCTTCGGGTTCCAGCGGTGTGCCTGATGGCCGAAGTGAACGCCAGCTTCGAGCAGCTGGCGCATCGAAAATTCAGGAAGCGCCATAGTCTTCTCCGGTTGATCCGCCGCGGACGGTTGTGAGCCCAATGGGCCACCGGACGGCATTTTTGACCCATTGTCGGGGCCTAACGCCTGCGTCCGCGTGAGTGATTGTCGGGGCTTATATAGGTGCGATTACCGGAATGCAAGGCGGTACAAGGTCTTAGTCTTGCAGCTCGCCTGCCGGCTACCGCTAGGCAACCTGGAGCGCACCGTCGCCGGTAGGGCCGCTCGGCGAACCGATGTCTCCGATCAGCGCTTCATCGGTCTGGCCATCGTCCTCTTCGCAAGGAGCTATTCCGATCTGTTCCGTCAAACGCACCAACTCGGCGATCGAGCGAACCGCCATTTTTTCCATGATACGGCCGCGATGCACCTTGATCGTCTTTTCGACCGTGCCAAGGGTCCACGCAATCTGCTTGTTGAGTCGGCCGGCAATGACGTGCCTCAGCACTTCGGCTTCGCGCGGCGTCAGCTGAGCCAGTCTGTGCCTGATGGCGGCCAGTTCGATTTGTTTCTGATGCAGTTTTTTCTGGCGCTCAACGGCAACGGTCAGAGCCGCCAGCAATGCATTGCCGTCCACCGGCTTGATCAGGAAATCGAGGGCGCCCGCTTTCATTGCATCGACGATCGTTGGCGCATCGGTCGTACCCGAGATGAAAATAATCGACCGATCGAGCTCTCCTTTGCAAAGCGCTGCCTGCAACTGCCGGCCGTCGATGCCAGGCATCAGCAAGTCAATAACGACGCATCCCGGGACATCAACCCCATGCGCAAGCAATTCGTCGGCCGACGAGAAGGTCTGCACTGCGTATCCGGTAGCGCGGACAAAGCGCGCCAAAGACTTCAGCACAGCCGGATCGTCGTCCACAATGAATACTGTGAAGTCCCCGCATTCGACATCGTACGATTGCGGCATCGCGCGTAGCGCAACAGAAAAACTTGACGGCTTGATCGTGATGTTCATTGTCTCCCCGCTCTCACAAAGCGACCAACTTGTTTTTCTTCTTGCGGAAAGACTAAGACGGGCCCGTGAAAGCCCTCCATTGCACAGAAGTAGTTGTGACTTATACCTTGGTTTGAGGTATGCGCTCGCGGGTGCTAGCCTCTATTTTAGGCAATAGACCTGCCATCGCGGTCCGGGCTAGCGAGCCAAAGCCTCGTTCAGACAGGTTATCAGGTTCTGGTCATTAAATGGCTTTGCCAAAAATCCGATCGCGCCGGCTGCCAAAGCCTGGGCACGGGCCCTCATCTCGGGGAACGCAGTAATGAAAATGACGGGCACGCGATGTCCTTCGGCAATCAATCGACCCTGCAACTCTATACCCGTCATGCCGGGCATCTGCACGTCGGTAATCACGCAATCGGTGTCGCAGAAGCGATCCGATTTCAGGAAAGCTTCGGCGGAGTCGAATGCGGCTGTCCCATAACCAAGCGAGCGCACAAAACTGGTGGTGGCCCGGCGGAACGATTCATCATCATCGACAATGGCGATCACGGGTACCTTCGGCAACGTTGGATTCCTCTGACGATGAAACAAATATGACGTAGGACTGCTGCGCGCACGATTCCGAAGGTAACGTTTGACTATCGGAAAGAGATGAGGAATTACACCAAGGTATAATTTCCCTAGTTTTTTGTCCGGCGAATCCCCAAAATATCCGCCATTTTGACAAGATCCGCTAACGATTTTGCTCCCATCTTTTTCGTCACCTTGCCGCGGTGCACTTTGACCGTGATCTCGGTTACACCGATTTCGGCGGCGACCTGTTTATTCAAGAGACCCCCGGTCACCCACGCCATGACCTCCTGCTCGCGCGGTGTCAGGGTATCGTATTTTGCCCTCAGTTCGGATATGGCCTTCTCGCTTGCATAGTTGGCGCGCGACCGTTCAAGCGCGATCTGAATGGCGTCAAGAAGATCTTGGTCGCGAAACGGCTTGGTCAAGAATTCGACTGCGCCGGCTTTCATGGCCTTCACCGTCATAGGGATGTCGCCGTGACCAGTAATGAAAATAATCGGAATCTGGATCTTGGCTCTTGCCAGTTCCGCCTGGAAGTCGAGGCCGCTCACCCCCGGCAGCCTGACATCGAGAACCAGGCAGCAGGCAGCATCCGGTCGCTTCGCTGCAAAGAATTCCGTGGTCGACGCAAACGCTTCGACCCGGAGTCCTACCGAGCGGATCAAATTGCTCACCGCGCCGCGCAAAGAAGCGTCGTCGTCCACGAGAAAGACAACCGGCACCGCATTGGAAGACTCGGTTTTCATTTAAGAACCGTTTGAAAGCTCAGGATCATTGCACGCCAGGCAAGACGATGTGGAATACCGACCCGTGTGGCACGCCCGCCGACACCGACAAACGTCCGCCATGAGCTTCGACAATTGATCGGCATATTGCCAAGCCCATCCCCATGCCATTGGTTTTCGTAGAGAAAAAGGCGTCGAAGATGCGATTCAGATTTTGTGGATCAATACCCGTTCCGGAATCCTGAACCGATACCGCGACTCCGTTCGAATCGAACGGTCTCGATCTCACGCGCAGCAACCGCCCGCGATCATCAATGGCACGCATTGAATCAATAGCGTTGGTGACAATATTCAAGATAACCTGCTGAAGCTGACCTTTGTGTGCCGTGATCGGGGGCAGCTTGTCGGCCAGTTCGAGATCAACAACAACCCGGCTCGCGTCCAGGTCGCCGTTTGCCATCGCGATGGTTTCTCGAATGACGTCATTCGCATCAAGCGCGGCTCCGGGGTGTTCGGTCTTGGTGAACATGGTCCGGACTGATTGGATCACCTCGCTTGCCCTGTGGCCGTCTGCCACGATGTGCCTGAGACTGTCGCGCACCTCATCAAGGTCGGGCTGTGGCCTGTCGAGCCAGCGCAGACCGGCATTGGCGTTGGTCACGATTGCGCCGAGGGGCTGTCTGATCTCATGCGCAATCGCAGCCGACATCGTTGCCAAACTCACGCGCCGGGCTACTTGCGTAAGTTCTTGCCGCGCATGTCTTAGTTTTTCCTCTGCATCCTTGAGCTCGGTGACATCTGCAGCCATGGCATAGATGCAGCTCTGGTCTTGTACGGCCTTCCACAACAGCCAACGATAAGTGCCGTTCTGGTGACGGAATCGAACCTCAAAACGCGGGGTCAGCTCGCCTGCGGCGAGTTGCTTCGCCTCGCTCCGAATCTTTTCGCGGTCGTCGGGATGGACCAGCCAATACGAATTCTTGCCGAGCAGCTCGTGTTCCGACCAGCCCAGCACCAGGGTCCAGGCCGGATTGACGCTGAGATATTTGCCATCCAGGTCCGCGACCAACAGCAGATCCTGTGACACATTCCATATCTGCAGCCGTTCATGAGTCTCGGTTTTGACCCGCTCCTCCAAAGTCTCGTTGAGCTCGCGCAGCGCTCTCTCGGCTTCGAGCTGTTCCGTGATGTCTGTATTGGTGCCGAACCACCGGACAACTTTCCCGGTTTCGTCGCGTATTGGCTGAGCGCGCGAGAGGAACCAGCGGAAATTGCCGTCACGACCGCGTAGCGGGAAGGTGTCCTCCCAAGGCTTGTCGTTCTTGAAGCTTTCTCGGATGTGCCGGGCAACGCGTTCGAGATGATCGGGATGGTGCAATTTCTGCCAGCCAAAGCCCTGTACCTCATCGAACGTGGTTCCGGAATAGTCATACCATCGCTTGTTGTACCAATTCCGCTTGCCTTCCGTGTCGGCCGTCCAGGCAAACTGGCTCATGTTGTCGGCGAGCTCGCGGAAGCGCGCCTCGCTTTCGCGCAGTGCATGCTCGCTGGCCGCGAGCACGGCTTCGGCACGCTTGCGTTCGGTTATGTCTTCCGCAACGACGTTAATTCCGACGATTTTCCCCTCGGTCGTCTTCATGGGGTGCCAGTTCGTTATCCAGACGTGATCGACGTTGCTTTTGTCGGCTTTCTGTCCGCGAACTTCGATACCCGTAATCGGCTCGCCAGTTTGCACGATGGTTTGGACGATCTGTTCAACCTGCTCTGCAACTGCCGGGACGGTGTCGCGGACCGATCGGCCAATGTGGTCCGCTACCGAAATACCGCAGATTTCCGTTAGGCGTTGATTGATCTGCACATACCGGCAGTCGAGCGTCAGAAACGCGAGCCCCACTGGGGCGGTGTCATAAATTAGCTGTAGCTCGGGCAGCCGTTCATACAGCCGCCTGTTTTGCTCTCGCAGCCTGGAAAACTTGCTCGCCCCACCGGCTGACGAGGCATCCTGCGCGCTGAGATGCTTTGCCTTTGCCGATTTTTGCATCACCACTGACTTGAAGACTGTCTTGGCATGTGGGGTGAATCGTACATGACAATGGCCGGCATTGGAACAAAGAGTCAGATCAACGATGATTGATGCTTATGGCTGTTTGATACCTTCGTATAGGCGCGTTTGTCCTTTCGATATGCGCCATTAACCAGCGTACAGTGGCTAAGGCCGGCACAAGCGCCCTACGCTTCCCGCAAGACGAACAGCCGACATTACTGCGGGGAGCCCACGATGATCAGGACACTGGCGGTCACATGCCTTACGGCCGGAGCGTTGGCCGGCGGTCTATTCGACACTGACTCTGCCTTCGCAGAGCCGCTCAGCTTCGCTTCCCCGTTCAGCCGTACCAATTTGATTTTCGCACCCGCCATGCGCGAGCCCCGGGATGAGGATGAATCATCCGTTCAGATTCCTGCGCGGCTGCACCGCAATGTTGTGGCTTATTCGACGCGCGAAGCGCCAGGTACGATCGTTATCGATACGCCCAATACCTATCTCTACTACGTGCTCGGCGGCGGCAAAGCTGTCCGCTACGGGATTGGCGTCGGGCGCGAAGGTTTCACCTGGTCCGGTGTGAAGGCGATCGAGCGCAAGGCGGAATGGCCCGACTGGATTCCGCCGGCAGAGATGCTGCAGCGCCAGCCCTATCTTCCGCGCTTTATGGCGGGAGGCCCGGGAAATCCCCTCGGTGCACGTGCCATGTACATCGGCGGCACAGTTTACCGAATTCACGGAACGAATGCTCCCTTGACCATCGGCAAGCAAGTGTCGAGTGGATGCATTCGGATGCTCAATGAAGATGTCATCGATCTTTATGCGCGCGTGAATGTTGGGACAAAGGTCGTTGTCCTGCCGATGCATCCGGGCCGCGGGCCGACCTTGGCAACTCAGGATGAACCAAATCAACGGGCGAGAAGCGCGGCTGCCAACGTAACGCGCACGCAAGGAATCTATTGAACCAAAATTCGATTACGCAGAGGTGCACCCTGAACAGCTCACTCTGGTCCGCGGGCCGCAACACCCACCTCAAGATCGTAGCGGTTTCACTGATGGCCTCGATTATCGTGATCATGATCGGTGCCAATGCGCGGTATGACAGCGGACCAGACCAAGTGGTGATCAAAGCCGGACAACCCGCGGTCTACACGGACAACGCGGGCGCCACGATTCGCTGAACGGAACTGGCACCTGGGCCGCACGTGGAACTTGCGGTGCGAACCGCTGCACTCCCCGTGAGTTGATTCCTTAAATCAGAACAAGTGGGGCGGCGCCATGGAGTATGCCAATGGCCCCATATCCGCTTCCAGTACAGCACGATCGACGAACAAATGAACTGCATCCGTTTGTCCGCCGCGCCATGATCGGGCTGACGATCTGGCTCGTATTGTCCGTCTGGGCTCTTTTCAGTCGCGGAGCCTACGAAGGTGTCACGCTGTCGGTCATCACGCTGTTTTTCGTCGTTCTTGTCGGCATTCCTGTCATTCTTTGGCTGACCTGGCGACGGAACACTGATCTCAACGAACAGCACGACAACGTTGCGCCTTACCGCGAATGGAGTTCCGGTTCCTTCGAGACGTGGACGGGTGGCGTTAGCGGCCGGGAAGCTTCCATGCAAATCTTGCTGCCTATCGCCGCAGTGGCCTTCGGAATGACGATTTTTGGCCTGGTATTTCTGTTTGCAGTGCCGTCCCTGGGCTGAAGCTTACACGCGAAAGATTTGAGCGTACCGCCGCTTGATTTCTTCGCCCTGAGATTCGACGGCGGCCGGGTCGTCTTTCCAGACCTTAATGGCGGACAATGGCGCGCGACCAGGCTTGTCTTTCACGAGTGCATGCACGGAACGCAATCCGCCCAGAGTGACGAACAACTCCTGTCCCTCGGGACCGAACAGATAGCTCTGAAACAGGCGCGCGGCGTTCGGATGCGGCGCGGCGGCGAAAACCGCCGAAGGTTGAACAATCGAGGCGTGCCCTCGGCCGCATACACGACTTCGATCGGCGCACCGGCTTCTTTCAGCAGCAAAACGTTCGACTCGTTGCCATCGGCCATCACCGGGCGTTCCCCGAGCACGATCTTTTTCGGCGTGTCGGTCGCCGACTGGATCTGCAGCACCTGTTGTAGCGCGAGTTTTTCGAGGTAAGACCAGCCCAGTTCGCGCACCATCTGATAGGTCGAAGTCATAATGGTCCCGCTGTAGCTGGGATGCGCCTTGACGATTTTGCCTTTCCATTTCGGATCGAGCAGATCGGCAAAACTTTTAGGAGCCTCCTCGCGTTTCACTATGTCGGTGTTGTAGGCGATCACGCAAAGCGAAGAGCGGACCGTTGCATAAAACCCATCGGGGTCGCGACGCTCCGGTGGAATATGCCTGGCGACATCTTCCGGCACATAGGGCGCAAGCAGTTTTTGGCGCTTCCATGCCAGAAACTGGGCGGCATCGCCCGTGCTCACGGCATCAGGCACATGGAGACCGGAGGCGTATTCCTGCGCCACGCGAGCAAAAATGCGCTCGCCCCCTGCGCGCTCCACGCGCGCGCGGATGCCCGGGAATTTTTGCTCAAAGGATTTGCCGACTTTTTCTGCTAGTTGCAGATCTGCCGAGGTATACCAGGTCAGCTGGCCCTCTTTCGTAGCGGCGGCGATGAGAGCGGGGGTAATTGTTTCGGCCGGCGGTGGCGCCGCGCGCAACGGCGAGGCGTGGATGAGCGGCAATGCAGCCGCGGACTTAAGAAGGGTGCGACGCGTGCAGCGAACCGGCATGGCTCATATTGACTCTCCGTTCGTGTCCGCGAAAGCGGGCATCCAGAAACGGACCCCGGTTCTATCTGACGAACGGAGCAGCACCTGAGCGCAGCTACAGAGCCTCGACCTGCACAACCCCCGGCACTGCCTTGATCGCTCCGGCAATCTGAGGAGAAACCTTGAATCGACCGGGCAACTTGACCTCGACTTCTGTGCCGCGCTTGAGAAGAAGCACCACGCTCACTTCTCCATCGCCGTTGGCATGGGCCGAACGCGGTGCGGGCTCGAGACGCTTCGCAACCGCTTCAAGGGGTGTGCCATCGCGCAGGAATACCCGCAGGCCTTTCTGCAAGTTGGCAGCAGCACTATCGAGCGCATCGACGGACTGTATGCGCGCGCGCACCTCATCCCCTTGCACTTCCGCCGAAAGGAAGAGCAGAACCGCGTTGCCCGGCTCGAGACGATCGCGGTGTTCGGCCAACCCTTCGGAGAAAATGACCGCTTCAAAATGTCCGCTCGGGTCCGAAAGGCCGATGATGCCCATCTTGCTGCCTGTACGCGTACGCCGCTCGGTGCGCGAAACGACGGTTGCCGCAACGCGACCAGCCGTAGCTCCGCCCTTCACCGCGCGCGCAAATTCTGCCCAAGGCTGCACCCGCATCTTCTTCAGCAGTGCGGCATAGTCGTCGAGGGGATGGCCGGACAGGAAGAAGCCAACGGCTTCATATTCGCGGCGCAGGCGCTCTGCCGGCAACCAAGGTTCGATCTGCGGCAGCATGATCGGCTCGCGCACCGTGCCGCCGCCAAACAGCTCGCTTTGCCCGACCGCTGCCGTATCGTGCGCACGCTGCGCACGGGCCAACAGGGTATCGACGCCAGCGAACACGCGCGCGCGATTTTTATCGAAGGCTTCGAACGCCCCTGCCGCCGCAAGGCTTTCGAGCACACGCTTGTTGACGGCGCGCGGATTCACCCGCGCGGAAAAGTCGGCGAGATCGCCGAACGAACCGTTCTCGCGCGCCGCTATGATCGCCTCGACGGCCTGTCGGCCGACACCTTTGAGTGC
>Ga0126380_10000545_pt1 | contig 12833 bp, 13 predicted proteins | sample PanSoiMetPlot_26_FD_92544 | JGI IMG/M metagenome (GOLD analysis project Ga0126380, IMG submission 92544) | Tropical forest soil microbial communities from Panama - MetaG Plot_26 | ecosystem: Environmental > Terrestrial > Soil > Tropical forest > Bulk soil | place: Panama | collected 2016-02-17
CACCAGGGCGTGCCGGTTGCAAGCCTGCCCGGTACGACGGGCGGCACCATGTTCTCCGGATTCTTCGGCGGCGGAGGGCGGCCGACGCCGCCGGCGCCGATCCAGCCGGTCGCAGCGAACGGCGCATCGACCACCGGCAGTGATGGCCTCGACAACTGGTTCCTCAATACGCTGTTCGGCCGGCGCTGATCTCAGTGCTTGGCGCCCGCGCATCGAACACGCTGCGTCGCAAGCCACAGCAACAGCGTGGCGCAGCCCATCGCTGCCACGGCCACCGCGAGCGGCCAGGCACTTCGCCCGAGCAGCGAACCCACGACGGCGCCACATAGTGCGGCAATGCTTTGCTGTACGAAGCCGAACAGCGAGGACGCCGCGCCGGCGCGTTCGGGAAATGGCGTGAGTGCACCGGCAATCCCCTGCGGCAACACCATGCCGAGTCCGGCCAGATAGACGGCAACCGGCAGGACGAGCGACAGAAACGACGTCAGGCCGAACGCGACCGCCACCACCATCCCGAGACCGCCAGCCGCGCACGCACAGCCGCCGATCCCGAGCACGCCGTCGAGCCCGAGATTCACGACCATGCGCGCCGCCAGTGCCGAGCCCGTCATGTAGCCGATAGAACCAAGCGCGAAGGCAACGCCGAAATCGAAAGGCGCAAGCCCGTAGAGATCCTGCAGCACGAACGCCGAACCGGAGATCCAGGCAAACAGTCCGGCGTAGCTCGCCGACGTAATGCCGAGATAGGCCAGATAGGCCAGATTATGTGCGACGGTGCGATAAGAGCGAAGCATGGAAGATGCTGACACAGGCTCCGCCGCGCGTGTGTTCAATGTCTCAGGCAGCGCGGCCCAGACGATCGCAACACCAGCGATCCCGACCACGACCAGCGTGAAGAACACCGACCGCCAGCCGAAGGCTGTCTGCAGCACGCCGCCGGCAATCGGCGCCAGCACCGGCGCAACCGCCATCACCGAGGCGATCAGAGACAGTTCGCGTCCGGCGCGTGCGCCCGAATAAATGTCGCGCACGATGGCGCGGGTCAGCACGATCCCGCCGCAGCCGCCAAGCGCCTGAAAGGCGCGCGCCACGACCAGCATCTCGATCGAGGTCGAGAGCGCGCAAGCGAGACTGGCCACGCAGTAAAGCGCGATTGCCGCCATCAGCACGGGCTTGCGGCCATGACGGTCGGACACCGGTCCGTAGAAAATCTGCCCGACGGCAAAGCCGATCAGGTAGGCGGAAATGGTGAACTGCACCTGCGCGGTCGAACCGTTCAGCTGTCGCGCAATGTCGGGCAGTGACGGCAGATACATGTCGGTGGTGAGCGGGCCGGTCGCGCTCAACGCCGCAAGGAGTGCCGTGAGCGCGAAGGTGCCGGGGCGAAGCATTGAAACCAGCCTTTTCTTGCGGGCTTGGACCGGGCGGGACTCAAGGCTTAGCACGGGGTGAGGCGCCCTTTGCACAATGTCATTCCAGGCGCGACACACCACGCGCTGCGCAACTCGCTCGTCATGGCCGGGCTCGTCCCGGCCATCCACGTCTTTACCGCTGCAAGGTCGTGAAGACATGGATGCCCGGCACAAGGCCGGGCATGAAGGTGAATAATGGTACGACCAGTGTCTCCGCTCATCCCGCGCAAGCGGCAATCCAGTCGCGAAAAGGAAGGCTGCGTGGATGGCCCGGACAAGTCCCGACCATGACGACGTCACGGAAACCCTGCCATGACGAAGAAGCCAAAACTGATGGCTAGCGCGACTGCGCGCCGTAGCGATGCAGGTCGGCGCCGTGGGCGTCGAGCCAGGACTTGGCGCGGCCGAAATCGGGATAGATACCAGCGACCAGGCGCCAGAACCGGCGCGAATGATTCATCTCGACAAGATGAGCAACCTCGTGCGCGGCGAGATAGTCGAGCACGAAGGTCGGGGCCATGATTAGCCGCCAGGAGAAAGACAGGACACCGGTCGAGGAGCAAGAGCCCCAACGGCTGCGCTGATCGCGCACCGACACGCGCCTGAACACGATGCCGAGCGATTGGGCCGCACGGCGGCTGGCGGCTTCGAGATCATGCTTCGCTTCACGCTTGAGAAAATCGTGTACGCGGCGCGACACGTGCGGTGCCTCGCCGGCAACGCACAGCAAATGCTCGCCGCCACGCGTCTCGGCCCAGGCGGTACCCCGCGCACCTGGCCGATGCTCGATCCGGTGCAGATGCCCGCGCAGCGGCAGCGCCGCCCCATGTACGAAGGGCTCCGCGCCCGGCAAGCGACGCAACCGAGCGGCGATCCAGGCGCCGTGTTTTTCAGCAAAATCCCTCGCATGCTTCACGCTGCCGCGCGGCGGCATTGTCAGCACGACTTCACGGCTCACGGAGTGGATGCGCAGCGTGTAGCGGCGCGCTTGTCGATGCCGGCGCACGCGGACCGGATGAATCTCGCCGTCAACTTTAACCGAAATCGCCGACGGCTCGCGGCTGCGACGGTAGAGCAAGGCTCGAAAGGGTATAGACAGCATCAGTTTGTAGGCCCGCGGTGTGTCATCACGCCTGAAAACACCAGATCAACGCTGACCAACAACTTTCAGCAAGGCTGTCCGCACGGTACGCGCGCTGTTGTGCGACAGTGCAAAGTCGGCAATGCGCGGCGCAATCTCGGCGCGGAAGCGGGAGCCGTTGAAGACGCCGTAATGGCCGACGGCAGGCTGCACGTAGTGCACCTTGTGCTCCTGAGGAATATTGACGCACAACGCATGCGCGGCCTCAGTCTGCCCGACGCTGGATATGTCGTCCTTCTCGCCCTCGACCGTCATCAATGCAACGCGCCTGATCGCCGTTGGATCCACCCGACGACCACGATGTGTCATATCGCCTTTCGGCAGCGCATGACGGATAAACACCGTCTCCACTGTCTGCAGGTAGAATTCCGCCGCGAGATCCATCACCGCGAGATATTCATCGTAGAATTCGCGATGCTTCTGCGCTGAATCGCCGTCGCCCTTGACGAGATGCAGGAATAAATTGTGGTGCGCCTCGATGTGGCGATCGAGATTCATGCTCATGAAGCCGTGCAACTGCAGGAAGCCGGGATAGACGTCGCGCATCACGCCGGGATGCGGAAACGGCACCTTGGTGATCACATGGTTGCGAAACCAGTTGAGCCCGCGCCGCTCGGCCAGATTGTTGACCTCGTTGGGATTGATCCGCGTGTCGATCGGGCCACCCATCAACACCATGGAATGCGGCACGTTCGGATCGCCATTCGCTTCCATCAGGGCGACCGCGGCGAGCACAGGCACGGAAGGCTGGCAGACGGCAATCACGTGCACGTCACCGCCCATCAGATGCAGGATGGAAATAATGTAGTCGATGTAGTCGTCGAGATCGAAGCGCCCGTCGGACAGCGGCACCATGCGCGCATCGACCCATTCGGTGATGTAGACGTCATGGTTGGGCAGGAAGGTGTCCACCGTGCCGCGCAGTAGCGTCGGATAATGGCCCGACATCGGCGCGACGATCAGCAGTTTCGGCTGTGGACGGCGCGGCGCCCGAACACAAGCGCGATCGAAGTGCAGCAGACGGCAGAACGGCCGCTCCCAGACACATTTGATGGTGACCGAGACCTTCTCGCCACCGACGGTTGTCGAATCGATGCCCCATTCCGGCTTGCGGTAACGGCGCGTCGAGCGCTCGAAAAGTTCCATCGTTGCCGCGACCGACTTGCCATAGGCCGTGTGCGACAGCGGATTGGCCGGATTTTTGAAGAAAAGCCGGGTGGCGTCTGCGAAAGCACGCGCCGGATTGAGAGCGGCGTGACCGATCTCATAAAACCAGTACATGGGCGTCGACAGTAACGCGCCACTCTCGTCGGAAAGCGTTGCCGCCCCGCCGAATTCACCTATTGCCATTGAGTCCCCCGACCCTCGCTGCAGTGCGGCAGCCTGTCGCTTTTCTGTCATAGCGTCAACATAGACCTAAGACGTTCGTGCCCGGTTTACAACGCACCCGAGGCGATAAGTCCCATTAAACACAGGCTTTTTTGACTACTCGCTGGTCTGCAAAAGCGAGCCTTGGACCCGTGCGCTCTGCAGCAGCTTCAGAAACGCAAATGATGCAGCCGCGAACAGCCCTATATTGAACGCGAAAGCCTGGGCCATCAGATCCGCCCGAAACACATGGTCGATCACCAGTGCACGCATGCCTTCGAAAACGTAGGTCGGCGGCAAAGCCCAGGCGAAGTACTGCAGCCATCCGGGCAGAATCGCCACCGGATAATAGACGCAGGTGAGCGGCAGGAACAGGAACATGATAGTCCAGGCCATGCTCTCAGCGCCGAGACCATTCCGCAACAACAACCCGGCAACGAAAATCCCGACCGACCAGCTGGTGAGAATGAGGTTGGCGAAGAACGCCGCGAGCGCCAGGCCGAGCGCCCAGAGATTGAACCCGAAGAATGCAATCGCGAGCAGTGAAACGGGAATCATCCCGATCAACAGCCGCACCATGCTCATGATCATGAGCGCGAGCAGGAATTCCGCCGGACGCAAGGGCGACATCATGATGTTGCCGAGGTTGCGCGCGTACATTTCCTCGAGGAACGAAATGGAAAAACCGAGCTGGCCGCGAAACAGAATATCCCACAACAGCACCGAGCCGATGAACACGCCGCCCGCCTGCGCGAAGAAGCCGGCGTTCTGCGAAATATAGACCTGCAGAAATCCCCACATCAGCATCTGCACGGCCGGCCAGTAGATAAGGTCGAGGATGCGCGGCCACGACGAGCGCAGAAGGTACCAGTAGCGTCGCACCATGGCGGCGACGCGGTTGAACGAAAACTCCATGCCGGTATCGCTGACGCTGCTCATTGCGCGGCCTCGTTCTGCCGCCGCCCGCGTGCGACGTCGAGAAACACCTCTTCCAGCGTTTCGCGGCCGTAACGAGCGAGCAGACGTTGCGGTGTGTCGTCGTCCTCGATGCGGCCTTTCTTCATGATGATGACGCGCTCGCACAGGCGCTCGACCTCGCCCATGTTGTGCGACGCCAGCAGAAGCGTCGCGCTCTCATCGGCGCGATAACGCTCGAGATGCGAACGCACCCAGTCGGCCGTGTCGGGATCGAGCGAGGCCGTCGGCTCGTCGAGCAAAAGCACTTCCGGTTTGTTGAGCAGCGCCTTGGCGAGCGATACGCGCGTCTTCTGCCCGGCGGACAGCTTGCCGGTCGGGCGATCGAGAAATTCGGTGAGATCGAGATCGGCGGCGAGCCGCGCGATGCGTCGATCGATGTCCGGCACGGCATAGAGCTGCGCAAATACTGACAGGTTCTGCCCCACCGTGAGGCGCATCGGCATGTCGACATAGGGACTTTCGAAATTCATCCGGTGCAGCACGCGATAGCGCTGGCGCGGCATGTCGGCGCCAAGCACGGTGACCGTGCCGGAGGTCGGCGTCACCAGTCCCATGATCATCGCAATTGTCGTGGTTTTCCCGGCCCCGTTGCCGCCGAGAAGGCCGGTGACCGAGCCGGGCGCCAGACTGAATGTAATGCCATCGACGGCGGCCACGCCTTTGTAGCGCTTGACCAGCTGATCGACCGCTATGGCGGAAGCGTTCTGCGCGTCCATAAGGCGAAAGGTGTGACGCCCTGCCGCAGGAAGTGCAAGCCCCGCGATGCACAGGCAATTCGTACACGCTAGACTGCGCCCATGCCGGCCGTCCTTGCCCAGCAGCACCCTTTACGGAACGTGCGCCTCGACACGTTGGTCCGGCTGCGCTGGCTCGCCATCATCGGTCAGTCGACCGCGGTGATCGTGGTTTACTACGGGCTCGATTTCCAGTTGCCGATCTATGCCTGCCTCGCCGCGATCATCCTTTCGGCCTGGCTCAATGTGGCACTGCGGCTGCGCTTCCACATGACGCAACGGCTCGCGCCCGATCGCGCGGCCTGGCTTCTGGCGTTCGACATCGCCGAACTTGCAGTACTGCTGTTTCTCACCGGCGGGCTGCAGAACCCGTTCGCGTTCCTGTTCCTCGGGCCGGTGCTGCTGTCGGCCACCGCGCTGCCGCCGCGCTTCACGCTGGTGCTCGGCGGCTTCGCGGTCGCCTGCGCGACGGTGCTCGTATTCGTGCACTATCCATTGCCGTGGGACAGCGAAGACCCGCTGCAATTGCCGCCGATTTACATGATGGGCGTCTGGTTGTGCATTCTGCTCGCGATCGGATTCATCGGTGTCTATGCGTGGCAGATCACCGAAGAGTCGCGGCAACTTTCCGATGCGCTCGCCGCGACCGAACTCGTGCTGGCGCGCGAGCAGCACCTGTCGCAGCTCGACGGACTAGCCGCGGCGGCCGCGCATGAGCTTGGCACACCGCTGTCGACGATATCGGTCATTGCCAAGGAGCTTGAACGGGCAATCGCGCCGGATGCGCCGCACGGCGACGACGTCAGGCTCCTGCGCGAACAAGCCACGCGCTGCCGCGATATTCTCGCCAAGCTTACCGAACTGTCGGCAGGCGGTGAGCCGTTCGACCGCATGCGGCTGACCGCGCTCATCGAGGAGGTGGTCGCGCCGCATCGCAATTTCGGTGTCACGATCGACGTCGCCGCCCCCGCCGACCGAACCGCCGAGCCGGTTGGCGCCCGCAATCCCGCAATCCTCTACGGACTTGGAAATCTGCTCGAAAACGCGGTCGATTTCGCGCACGACCGGGTTTCGGTCGATGCGGACTGGGGCGAGGATTCCGTCGCGGTCACGATCACCGACGACGGACCGGGCTTCGCACCGGAAATTTTGGCGCGGATCGGCGAGCCTTACGTGACCAGCCGAAGGCATCACCAGAACTATACCGGCGACGAACCGACCGGCCTGGGCCTCGGCTTCTTTATTGCGAAAACGCTGCTTGAGCGCTCGGGCGCCACCCTATCGTTTGAAAATCGAGCCGTTCCGGAGCGTGGCGCGGTTATCAGACTGCATTGGAGCCGCAGCGATTTCGAGCAACCCTTAGCGTTTGCAGCGGCTTGAGGCTGGTTCGCACGATCACTATTTGTTGCGTGCGAAATATGCTTCGCTCAGGCTAATATGTGCGTAAGATCGGCTCAGATGATGGTGACAACGTGGACGCGTTGACGAGCGAGGCCGCAACCCCAGCGGCAAAAGAAAAAATCTCCGGCGAACGATCGCTTTTGATCGTCGAGGACGACTTTTCCTTCGTGCAGCGGCTCGCCAAGGCGCTTGAGCAGCGCGGCTTCTCCGTCACGACCGCGGAATCAGTTTCCGATGGCTTGATGCAGGTGGAGAAATCGGCACCCGCCTATGCGGTCGTCGACATGCGGCTCGGCGACGGCAACGGTCTTGATGTGATCTCTGCGCTCAAGCGCCGCCGTCCGGACGCGCGCGGAATCATTCTGACCGGCTACGGCAACATCGCGACTGCGGTGAACGCCGTGAAGCTCGGCGCCGTCGACTATCTCGCCAAACCCGTCGACGCCGACGACGTCGTTGCTGCCCTTCTGGCATTGGACAATGCCAAGATCGAGCCGCCGGAAAATCCAATGTCGGCCGACCGCGTCCGGTGGGAACATATCCAGCGCATCTATGAACTTTGCGGCCGCAATGTCTCCGAGACGGCACGCCGGCTCAACATGCACCGCCGCACCCTGCAGCGGATTCTGGCGAAGCGCGCGCCGCGCTAATCGCAAGCGAACTCGTCACTCCGTGTCCCAGTAAGGCCCGGTCGGATCGGCAAGCGATTGCAGACGCATCGCGGCCGCGCGAGCAAACAGCAACATCATCGATTTGCGTGTCGCCGCCGGCAGTTTGTGCTCGGGTGCCTCGCACCTGAATTCCGCGCCGAAGGCGTCGGCCACGATCAGTCCGGTATCGGACGGAAAAATCTCACAAGGCACATCGACCGTTGTTGCGAAAAAAAGACGATCGCAATGCGCGTGGTAGTCCTGCCATTTCTGGTCGGCCCGAAAATCGGCGATTGAGGATTTGATTTCGACAATCCACACCTCGCCGCCCGGATCGAGCGCCACGAGGTCGGCGCGGCGGCCGGACGGCAGCGGCAATTCACTCACCACGCATCGCCCATGGGCATGCAGAAGCCGCGCCGTACCGCGCGCGATCGCCAGCGCGGTTTCCGACTGGCGGCCGTCGACGGGCAGCTTGAGCGGGTTCGACGCAAATGCCATTACCCGACCCTGCTGTTCGAATCTGGCCGGACTTCGGCGCGATTGGGAAAAGTCTGTGCGAGCGCTGTGCGGCTCGCGGCAATGACGCCGCGTTCGGTGATCAAACCGGTGACGAGGCGCGCCGGCGTAACGTCGAAAGCAAAATTCGCGACCGGAGAACCATCGGGTACGACCTGCACGGTCTCGATACGGCCATCACGCGTCTTGCCGGTCATCATCGCGACTTCCTCGGCGCCGCGTTGCTCGATGGGAATGTCGGCGCCGTCCGCAATCTCGAAATCGACGGTCGGCGACGGCACGGCCACGTAGAACGGCACCTTGTTGTCATGGGCGGCAAGCGCCTTCAGATAAGTACCGATCTTGTTGCAGACGTCGCCCTGCGCCGTCACGCGGTCGGCGCCGACGATCACCAGGTCGACCATCTTGTGCTGCATGAGATGCCCGCCTGTGTTGTCCGCAATGACCGTGTGCGGCACGCCGTGGTGGCCCAGTTCCCAGGCGGTGAGCGCCGCTCCCTGGTTGCGCGGCCGTGTCTCGTCGGCAAAGACGTGGATCGGCAGCCCTTTGTCGTGCGCCGTATAGATCGGCGCGGTGGCCGTTCCGAAATCGACGGTGGCCAGCCAGCCGGCATTGCAATGGGTGAGCACGTTCACGGCCTCGCCTTTTTTCTTCCGCGCGGCAATGTCTTCGATGATTTTCAGCCCGTGGACCCCGATCGACCGGTTGATGGCCACGTCCTCTTCGGCGATTTCACCGGCCCGCCGTAAAGCCGCGTTGGCGCGCTCATTGCGCGGCTGATTGCGCACGGCCGCCAGCATCTCCTCGAGCGCCCATTTGAGATTGATCGCGGTCGGACGCGTGACGATGAGCGCGTCATATGCCTTTTCCAGTGCTTCGTCCGATGCATCGGCGCGCAGGGCGAGCCACACGCCATAGGCCGCGGTGGCGCCGATCAGCGGTGCACCGCGGACCTGCATGGTCTTTATCGCACGGGCCGCATCTTCAAGGGTGGCCAGGCGAACGGTAGCAAAGCAATGAGGCAGCTGGGTCTGGTCGATGATGCCGGCGCTTGCGCCGTCGCCTTCGACCCAGATGGTGCGCATTTGCTTGCCATCGATTTTCATGGCTAAGAGATAACGTCGTTTCGAACCCCACGCAAAGCCGGGTCCGGGGAAACCAGCATGTCCGTCGATTACGAGGTTGAGTACAACAATCGGGCCCGCGTGCCCGAACACGCGGAAATCTTCGCCCGCTGGCAGCGCGAAGGGGCCGCCTACCGCGCTTCAGTGCATAATGCCAAACTCGGCCTCTCCTATGGCCCGTCGATACGCCGGACCCTCGACCTGTTCCCGGCCAGGCACGACGATCAGGCTCCGCTCGCGATGTTCATTCACGGCGGCTATTGGCGCTCGCTCGAGCCGTCGATGTTTTCGCAGTCGGCGGCCGGTCCGAATGCCCTCGGCATTACCGTCGCGGTGGCCGGTTATGATCTGTGTCCGCACGTATCGATTGCTGACATCATCGAGCAGATGCGAGCCGCCTGTCTGATGCTCTGGCGCAAACGACGGCAGCGCATTTTCGTCTACGGCCATTCGGCGGGCGGACACCTCGCCGCCTGCATGGTGGCGACCGACTGGGAAGCTTTTGCTTCCGACGTGCCAGCTGATCTTGTCCCTGCCGCATATTCGGTTTCCGGCGTGTTCGATCTTCTGCCGCTCGTGCAGGTATCCATGAATCAGGACCTGCGGCTCGACGAGACCGATGCACGCCGCGTGTCTCCGCTGCACTGGAGCATTCCCGCCGGACGAAGCCTCGATGCCGTGGTCGGCGCGCTGGAGTCCGACGAGTTCCTGCGCCAAAGCAGAACGATCGCCGAAAACTGGCGGCGCGGTACCACGCTCACCCGTTACGAGGAAATTGCCGGCACGAACCATTTCACCGTCGTCGATCCGCTTGCCGACCCGGACAGCGCGATGACGGCGCGCGTGGCGGCACTGGCGCAGAGCACCGACCGCCTGCCGCTCTAGCCGCCGAACCAGTAGCGCCGCGCAAAAGCAACCGTCAGCGTTGCTCCCACCACGACGATCAGCACGCGTATGACGTTTCGTGGAATGATGCGCGCCACATAGGCCCCGACCAGTCCGCCTCCGATCGTTCCGGCGGCGAGCGCCAGAGTCTGCGGCCACAACACTACGCCTTGCGTTGCAAAGACGATCGTGGCCGCGAGTCCGTTGAGGCTGGACACGAAATTTTTCGCTACGTTGGCCGACCGGTAATCGCCCCTGGTCGCCAGTGAAAACATGCCCAGCATCAGGATCCCGACACCGGCTCCGAAATAGCCGCCGTAGAACGACACCGGCAGCACGACTTTCAGGCTTGCGACGTTGAACGCGATGGCGCGTCCGCGGCCTTCCGCACGTTTACGCAGCCACCGGCTGATCCGCTCGGAAAAAGCGAACAACAGCGTGGCAAAGCCGAGAAGCAAAGGCACGATCTGCGCGAAGGCACGCTCCGGAGTGAGCACCAGGCAAACCGCACCGATGCCGGCACCGATAATCGACGCAAAAATAAGACTGACGAAAGCGCGGTCAAACTGCGGCAACTGCGAGCGATCCGACAGCGCGGCCAGCATCGTCCCCGGCATGACCGATGCGAGATTGGATACGGCCGCAAGATGCGGTGGCACGCCGGTTGCGATCAGCGCCGGATAGATGACGACCGCGGCACCGCCGACGATGGCTGCGATGATTCCTGCGATGACGCCGACGCCGGCCAGAAAGGCGATCGTCAGAATGTCCATGGGTGGGAGAGTTCGCTGTCCAGTTGCCATGGCCGGGGTTGTCCCGGCCATTCCGCCCGTCACGGCCCGGGATCAGAAGAACGCCTGAATGCCGGTCTGTGCGCGGCCGAGGATCAACGCGTGAATATCGTGCGTGCCTTCGTAGGTATTCACCGTTTCAAGGTTCGAGAGCACGCGCATCACATGGTATTCCTCGGAGATGCCGTTGCCGCCGTGCATGTCGCGCGCAAGCCGCGCGATATCGAGCGCCTTGCCGCAATTGTTGCGCTTCATCATCGAAATCGACGGCGGCGAGGCCTTGTCCGCCTCTAGCATGCGGCCAAGCCGTAACGCGCCTTGCAGGCCGATCGCGATCTCGGTCTGCATATCGGCAAGCTTTTTCTGCACCAATTGATTGGCGGCAAGCGGACGACCGAACTGCTTGCGCTCGAGCACGTATTGGCGTGCCCGGTGCCAGCAGAACTCGGCGGCGCCCATGGCGCCCCAGGAAATGCCGTATCGTGCATTGTTGAGGCAACCGAACGGCCCGGCCAGGCCTTTTACGTTCGGCATCAGATTTTCTTCGGGTATCACGCAATCTTCTAGCACGATCTCGCCAGTGATGGACGCGCGCAGCGACAGCTTGCCTTCGATCTTCGGCGTGGAAAAACCCTTGGCGCCGCGCTCCACGAGAAAACCGCGAATGACATTGTCAAGCTTGGCCCAGACGATTGCGACATCGGCAACCGGCGCGTTGGAGATCCAGGTCTTCGCGCCATTGAGCTTGTAACCCCCCGAAACTTTCTCGGCGCGCGTGACCATCGAACCGGGATCGGATCCATGATCGGGCTCGGTTAATCCGAAACAGCCGATGATCTCACCGGTCGCAAGCTTCGGCAGATATTTCCGGCGCTGCGCCTCGGTCCCGTAGGCATAGATCGGATACATCACGAGCGACGACTGCACAGACATAGACGAGCGGTATCCGGAATCGACGCGCTCGAGCTCGCGCGTGATCAGTCCATAAGAGACGTAACCGAGACCCGCGCCGCCATACTCTTCGGGAATTGTCGGCCCGAGCAGACCGAGCTTGCCCATCTCGGACAGCAAGGCGGCATCGTATTTTTCGTCGCGATACGCTTCGACCACGCGCGGCATCAGATAGCTCTGCGCGAACCCGCGCGCGGTGTCGCGCACCATGCGCTCCTCTTCGGAAAGCTCGCCTTCAAGATCGAGCGGGTCTTCCCACACGAATGCTGTGTCTTTCAGCATAGCTGGCATACCACCGCGTTTCTCGGCCGGTTGCGACATGAGGTCTCCCTATAGTTCTTGGCCGCATTATAGACCGCCTGACGGTGGCGGCGCCAACGCCCCGTGACAAACAAAAACCCGCCGGCGAGCGGCGGGGTTTTGCAAGCGAAGAGACGCGGTGTTCAAATCGCCATCTTCAGGTCTTTGGCGGCGCGGAAGGCTACTTTCTTGCTGGCCTTGATCTTGATCGCTTCCCCGGTCATCGGGTTGCGGCCCATGCGCGCGGCGCGCTTGCGCACGAGCAGAATACCTAGGCCCGCGATCTTCACCCGCTCCCCCTTCTTCAGGTGCTTGGTGATCATGCCGATGAGGTCTTCCAGCATTTCGAGTCCCTGCTTCTTGCTGAGCTGATGCTGTTCAGCGAGTGCGGCGGCCAGAATTCTGGTGGTAACCGGCTTGCCGGCCTTCGGCTTGGATGAAGCGGCTGCTGTCATAGAGAAACTCCTTGGGCGCGCACAATGCGCGAACCCCCACAGCAGTAGGGGATTCGTTCAAAGGCGCATAGCTGCGAGCGGGCGAACCGCGGGCTTAACCACAGAAAGCTGGGGCGCTGCGCGC
>Ga0126380_10000546_pt1 | contig 12829 bp, 16 predicted proteins | sample PanSoiMetPlot_26_FD_92544 | JGI IMG/M metagenome (GOLD analysis project Ga0126380, IMG submission 92544) | Tropical forest soil microbial communities from Panama - MetaG Plot_26 | ecosystem: Environmental > Terrestrial > Soil > Tropical forest > Bulk soil | place: Panama | collected 2016-02-17
GCCCCGGCGCGCATCGCTGCCCCGGCGCGCACGGCGGCCCCGGCGCGCATCGCTGCCCCGGCGCGCATCGCTGCCCCGGCGGGCACCGTCAAGCGCTGCGCCGCGGCTTGCGGTCCTCGCCCAGGCCGGACTTGTCGCCCGCGGCGGCGAGGCTGGCGCGCAGCGCGTCCGCCAGGCTGGTCACCGGCTTCTCCGGCGGCGGTGGTGGCGCGGTCACCTCATGCCCCTCGATCTTGGCCTCGACCAGTTCCTCCACCGCTTCCCGGTAGTGGTCGGCGTACTGGGCGGGGTCGAAGTCCACCGTCATCGAGTCGATCAAGGACGCGGCCATCTTGAGTTCCTGCGACCGCACCTCGACGTCTTCTTCGAGGAACTCGAACTCCGCGAGCCGGACCTCATCGGGCCACATCAGGGTGACCAGCACGATCACTCCGTCGCGGGTGCGCAGCACGGCCAGCGTTTCCCGGTTGCGCAGCGCCACCTTCGCCACCGCCACCATGCCGGACCGCTCCAGCGCGTCGCGCAGCAGCGCGTAGGCCCGTATCCCCTGGGGTTCGGGCTCGGTGTAATAGCTGCGCTCCCACATGATCGGATCGACCTGGTCGACCGGGGAGAAGTGCAGCACCTCGATGCCGTGCGCGGTGGGCAGCGGCAATTCGGCGAGGTCCTCGTCGGTGAGCACCACCATCTCGCCGTCGGGCAACTCGTAGCCCTTGGCCACGTCGGCGTAGGCGACCTCCTCGCCGTCGATCGAGCAGACCCGGCGGAACCTGATCCGCCCGCCGTCCTCCCGGTGGACCTGCCGGAACGAGACGTCCCTGTGCTCGGTCGCGGCATAGAGCCGGATGGGGATCATGACGAGGCCGAACGAGATCTCGCCTCTCCACATGGCACGCATGTATGTCCCAATACCCTCTCTAGCTGCACTCAAGGCTGTTTTGTCAGTCTATGAGCAGCTGCAGACACAGTTACCGCCCTGCTCCGTGCAGCCACGCATAGATCGCCACCACCAGCATGAGACCGACTAACAACACGACCCCGCGGGCCTTCCACACCGCCTTCCCCGCGGCGCCTGCGCCCGTCCTCGCGACTTTCAGGGGTACCTCCGCGCCGCCAGCGGGCCGGGTGGTACCCGAGCAAGACAACTATGACCACCGAGACCACAGCTACGCCTGCGGACATGTGTTGAGTGTCTAACAACCCCGGTAGGAAGGCTAGAGCGGCGCATGACTATCCCAGGCCACCGCGATATCGCGTGACGCGAGAGAATAACGTGCAGAGTTCACCGGACACGCGAAGGGGATCACGGATGAGCGAGAGCGATCTGGGGCGGCCAGCGCCCGATCTCGCGGAGCAACAGCGCGAGGTCACCGACGAGCCGGACGATCGCCAGGCTCCCCTGCCCTCAGCGCCCGTTGGCCTGCCCTTGGACGTGAACGAAGCCGATGCCATGGAGCAGTATCGGGAAGTGGAACTCGATGAGGACGACTACCGGTGAGGGTGTAGGGGAGGACGAGGGCTAAGTGGATACACAGGTGACAACAACCCCCCAGGCCCGTCAGGCCGGGAACAGGCTGCCGAAGCCGGCCAGGCGCAGGCAACTGCTCGCGGCCGCGCAGGAGGTCTTCGTGGCGCAGGGATACCACGCCGCCGCGATGGACGAGATCGCCGAGCGGGCCGGGGTGAGCAAGCCGGTGCTCTACCAGCATTTCCCCGGGAAGCTGGAACTGTACCTGGCGCTGCTGGATGAGAGCGTGGAGGCCCTCACCGCGACGGTGCGCGCGGCGCTGGAGTCCACGACCGACAACAAGCAGCGGGTGACCGCCACGTTCACCGCCTTCTTCGACTTTGTCGGCAGCACCGGCCAGGCGTTCCGCCTGGTGTTCGAGTCAGACCTGCGCAACGAGCCCGCGGTGCGGGCCCGGCTGGACGAATCCAGCCGCGACTGCGCCGAGATGATCAGCGAGATCATCTCCGAGGACGCCGGCCTCGGGGATGAAGAGGCGTACCTGCTGGGCATGGGCCTGGTCGGCATGGCCCAGGTGAGCGCCACGTACTGGCTCGGCACCGATCGGGCGATCCCCAAGGATGCCGCGGAGCAACTCATGGCGAGGCTGGCCTGGCGCGGGATCAGCGGCTGGCCACGGGCCAGCGATCCCGCGGCCGCGGATCAGTGAAAGGACCCACGTGGAAGTCAAGGTAGGAATCCAGTCCATCACCAGGGAACTCGTGGTGGACACCCCCTCCTCCCCCGACGAGATCGAGCGCTCGCTGCTGACCGCGCTCAGCGACGGCGGCATGTTCGTGGTCCGCGACGACAAGGGCGGGAAGGTCCTGATACCCGCCGAGAAGATTGGCTACGTGGAGCTGAGCGGCGCCGAACAGCGACGGGTCGGCTTCGGAAATCTTTGACTCACAGCCCTAGCGACGCAAGCCTCCGGTCATGGGCGTCGATGAGGTCGGCGAACATCCGCCCGATGTCGCCCTGCCCGCCGGAGGCACCGGCCGCGCCGACCACCAGCCGCGCCAGCGGCGGCCGCTCGGCCGCCACCAGGTGCGCCTGGGCCAAGGCCTCGCCGACCAGGCGCCGCGCCCACAGCGCCAGCCGCCCCGCAACCGCCGGATCCGCCTCGATGGCGGCCCGGACCCGGGCGGTCACGAATTCGGCGTGGCCGGTGTCGGCCAGCACCTCCAAGACCAGCGCCCGGGCGTCGGGCTCCAGGACTTCGGCCACCGCGCGGTAGAAGTCGGCCGCGAAGCCGTCCCCCACATACGCCTTGACCAGGCCCTCGAGCCAGTCCGCGGGCGCCGTCCTGGCGTGGAAGGCGTTCAGCGGCTCCACGAACGGCTGCATGGCCTGCTCCGGCACCGCCCCCATCCGGGTCAGCTCACCGTGCAGGGCACGGAAATGAGCGAACTCGGCCACCGCCATCTCGCCGAGAGCGGCCTTGTCCTCCAGGGAGGACGCGAGCTCCGCGTCGCCGGACAGATTGAAAAACGCCACCAGTTCCGCGTACGCCAGCAAGCCGAAAAGGTCGGTCAAGCCGTCGCTGCCGACGATGCCGCCCGTGCCTATCACCAGCGAAGCCTACATCCGTTGGTACACTGTCCCCCGGTCACACGGGAATGCGTGATGCGTTCCGTCGTGTTGTTCACACAGGTGGGGCTGTAACCGGGCGCCGGGCGCCCATTTGGAGAGCTGGAACTCTGACGACTTTGCTGACTGCCGCCGCAGAAGAGGGCGGCGAAACAACAGGCCCGCTTTTCACCGATCTCGGCGTCGCCGGGCCGATCTGCGAAAGCCTGGCCGCCCAGGGGATATTTGCCGCCTTCCCGATCCAGGCGATGACCCTGCCGATCGCGCTGACCGGCCACGACGTCATCGGGCAGGCCAGGACCGGAACGGGCAAGACGCTGGCGTTCGGCATCCCGCTGCTGCAGCGACTCGATGCCCAGCCGCCGGTCCGCGGGGGTGCGACCCGGGCCCTGGTCGTGGTCCCGACGCGGGAGCTTGCCATCCAGGTGTCCCATGACCTTGCCGCGGCCGGCAAGGCCAGCGGGGCGCGGGTGATCACGGTTTACGGCGGGCGCGCCTACGAGCCGCAGATCGACGCGCTGCGCGCGGGCGTGGACGTGGTGGTCGGCACTCCCGGGCGCCTGCTCGACCTGGTCAGGCAGGGCTACCTGCGCCTGTCGGACGTGGGCACGCTGGTGCTCGACGAGGCCGACAAGATGCTGGACCTCGGGTTCCTGCCCGACGTGGAACGGATACTTGAGCTCACCCCGCCGGCCCGGCAAACCATGCTCTTCTCGGCCACCATGCCCGGGGAGGTCGTCACGCTCGCCCGGCGCTACCTGAACCGCCCGGTGCACGTGCGGGCCGAGCAGCACGATGAACCCGAGCACGTGCCGCTGACCGAGCAGCACGTCTTCCGCGCTCACCAGCTGGACAAGATCGAGATGCTGGTCCGGGTGCTCCAGGCGGACGGGCGCGGGCTGACCATGGTGTTCTGCCGGACCAAGCGGACCGCCGACCAGGTCGCAGGCGCGCTGGCAACCCGCGGTTTCGCCGCGGCGGCGGTGCACGGGGACCTGGGCCAGGCGCAGCGGGAACGGGCCCTGCGGGCGTTCCGGCACGGCAAGGTGGACGTGCTCGTCGCCACCGACGTGGCCGCCCGCGGCCTGGACGTGGAAGACGTCACCCACGTGGTGAACTACGAATGCCCCGAGGACGGCAAGGCGTACCTGCACCGCATCGGGCGGACTGGGCGGGCGGGCCGGTCCGGGGTGGCCGTCACGTTCGTGGACTGGAACGACCTGACGCGCTGGAAGGTTATCAATGACGCGCTCGGCCTCGGTCACCCCGAGCCGCCCGAGACCTACTCCACCTCCGAGCACCTGTTCCGCGCGCTGGGCATCCCCGCGGAAGCGGGCAACCGGCTGGCCGCGGACAAGGGCGGCCGGCAGGGCCTGGAAGCCGAGGAACTCGAAGACTTCGCCGAGACGGGCCGGCACCGCTCCGCGGCGGGCCACAGGTCCGGTGGGGCCGAGCGGCGCCGGACCCGGCGGAGCCCCCGCCCCCGGCGCCGGACCCGGGGTGGCGTGCCGGTGGTGAAAGAGGGCACGGCACCGGCGGAGCACGCACCCGGCCACACGGCGAGCCTCGGCAGCGCCTCGCACGGCACTGCCCCCAACGCCACTGCCCCCAACGCCACCGCCCCCAACGCCACTGCGCCCAACGCCACTGCGCCCAACGGCAGCGCCCCCAACAGCAGCGCCCCGCACGGCACTGCCCCCCGCGGCGGTGCCCCGCGCCGCCGGCGGCGCCGCGGCCGGGGGCGCCCGACCGGGTCGGCTTAGTCGCCGCAGCCGGGCCGCACTACCCCGGCCGGTTCAACACCGGGTCGCCTCGATACTGGCGGCCGGGGGCGCACTACCCGGGCCGGCGCTCTACCGGTTCGGCTCAATGCTTCACGTCCGCCAGGCCGTCCCAGGGACGGTGCGCGGGCCCGGCAGCGGACCCTTCCGGGCACTGCGCGCGGAAGTCGCACCACCCGCGCCCGGGGCCGGGACGCGGCGGGAACACCTCGTCGGCGGCCGCGGCCGGCAGCCCGGCCTGGAACCGCTCGTCGGCCCGGCGGCACTCGGCCGCGATCTGCTCCGCGCGCTGCACGTGCCGGCTCAGTGCCGCCTCGGTGTGCTCCCAGGCGTGGATCTCACCGGTCGGCACGTGGTGCAGTTCTACCCGCCGGCAGCGCTTGTGGAAGATCCGCCCCGCGGCGAGCGCGTACAGGGCGAGCGCCAGCGAGGTCCGGGCGTCATCATTGGTCAGCGCGCGGCGGCCGGTCTTGTAGTCCACCACGGCGAGCTCGGTGTCCCCCGTGGGCCCCCGGCGCGCGTCCAGCCGGTCGACGCGCCCGCTCACCACGATGTGCGCGGTGTGGGCGCCGACGGTCCGCTCCACCCCCAGCGGCTCGTTCGCCGGGTCGAGCGTGGCCACGTACCGCTCGACCATCTCCCGGGCCAGGCCGCGGTGGACCTGCGACTGCGCCGGGCCGGCGTAACCCTCCTCGATCCAGCCACGCTCGACCAGGTCACCCGCGGTCGCGACGGTGCGCTCCGCGCGGCGCAGCCGCCACCAGCCGGCCAGCGCGTTGTGCACGCTGGCGCCGAAGCTGTTGTGCGCCCACGGCGGGCCCTTGGCCGGGGCGGGGCGGTCCAGGTAGGCCATCCGGTACCGGCGCGGGCAGTCCAGCCACGTGCCCAGACGGGTGGGCGTGCACGGGTACAGCCGCCGCGGCATTCCGGGCAGTACCGGCTGGTCAGTCGTCCGAATCACCGGGAGCCCCCGGACCCGCCGTGACCCACGAGTCGAAACGCTTCTCCGCCGCCGCGACGGTGCTCTCCTCGCCGTGCCCCGGCAGCACCCGGGTCGGCGCCGGCAGGGTCAGCAGCTCCGCCCCGATCGCCGAAAGCTGCCCGGCGAAGTCGGGGAACGTGCCGTCGTGCGGGCACGGCCCCTTGGCGCACAGCGCATCGCCGGAGAACACCACACCCAGATCTTCGCAGTAGATGCTGACAGAACCGGGACTGTGTCCCGGCGTGTGCAGCACATCCAGTGTCACGTCGGCCACCTCGAACGAGCCGCCGTCCTCCATGTCGATCTCGGGCCGCGTGTCGCCGTGCACCTCGCGCCAGATCAGCCGGTCCCTGGGGTGCAGCGCCACCGGGGATTCGTCGCGCTCGGCCACCTCCAGCGCCGCCCCCGCGTGGGCCGCGTGGCCGTGCGTGCAGATCACGGCGAGGATCTCCCGTTCGCCGACCGCGTCGAGCACCGCGCGGGCGTCGGCACCTGGATCCACGACGATCACCTCCTCGTCGTCACCGATCACCCAGGCGTTGCAGCCCGCCTTGCCGCCGGCTTCCGCCAGCTCGACTCGCGCATCCATCAAGCCACCCTTCGTGTTAGCCACCGACGAAACTACGGATCGCCCCGACGATCAGCTGGACGGCGATAGCCGAAAGCAACAGCCCGGCGATCCGCGTGAGCAACTCCACGCCGCTTGCCCGCAGTACCCGGCGGATCACCCCGGAGAACCGCATGGTAAGCCACAGCAGCAGGGTGACCGCCACGAGCGCGACCGAGAACGCCGTGAACTGCGCCACGGTGCTGCCGCGCTGCACGAACACCATCGTGGCCACGATCGCTCCCGGCCCGGCCAACAGCGGGGTGCCCAGCGGGACGAACGCCACGTTGACCCTGGCGCGCTCGTCCGCGGTCGGCTCCGAGTAGCTGCCGGTCAGCAACTGCAGCGCGACAAGCAGCAGGAGCAGGCCGCCGGCCGCCTGCAGCGACGGGAGTTCCACGCCGAGGTAAGCCAGGATCGACTGGCCGAACAGCGCGAACACCACGATCACGCCGAGCCCGACCACCGCCGCTTGCCAGGCGAGCCGGTTCCGTACCCGGGCCGGGAGTCCCCTGGTCAGCCCGAGGAACGGCGGCACGACGCCGGGCGGGTCCATGATCACCAGGAGCGTGACGAAGACCTGCCAGAAGAACTTCACGTCGAAGACGCTGCTCATCGGCGCCCCGGTCCGCGCAGCGCCATCAGCCGCTCGTAGGACGCGGCCGGGCACAGCTCCCGGCCGATCCGGTAGCCGGTCAGGCTGCCGTGATCGTCGCTGCCTCCGCTGGGGACCAGGTCGAGGCCGGCTGCCAGGGCAGCAAGGCGCGATCGTTCTGCCTCGTCATGATCGGGATGGAAGACCTCCAGCCCGGCCAGCCCGGCCGCGGCCAGCCCGGCGATCGCCTCGTCGGGGATCCTCCAGCCGCGGGAGACCGCGCCGGGATGCGCGAGCACCGCGACCCCGCCGGCGGCGGAGATGAGGCCGATCGCCCGCACCGGGTCCAGCGCGTACCTGCTCACGTAGGCCCGTCCCCCGGTCCCGATCCACTCGGTGGTGAACGCCTGCTCCGGCTCGGCGATGGCCCCGGCCGCCACCATCGCCCTGGCGATGTGCGGACGGCCGACCACCCCGCCAGTGGCCAGCGCCGCTACCTGCGGCCAGGTGACCGCGACCCCGAGCTCGCGGAGCCGTTCCACCATGGCCTTGCCGCGGCCGCGCCGGGCCTCGACGATCGCGGCGCATTCCGCGGCCAGCTCGGGGTTCGCCGGGTCGGTGCCGTAGGCGAGGAGGTGCACGCTGTGGCCCTCCAGCCGGCCGGACAGCTCCAGGCCGGGCACCAGGGTCAGGCCCGCCGGCAGCGCCCGGGCCGCCTCGGCGTGCCCGGCCTGGGTGTCGTGGTCGGTGAGCGCGACCACGTCCAGGCCGGCCTGCCCGGCACGGCGCATTACCTCGGCCGGCGGGTCGGTGCCGTCCGAGGCCGTGCTGTGGGCGTGGAGGTCGATGCGCACGAGCGCCAATGCTAGGGCGACGAGGCCGGGCCGGGCAGGTGCGGCGACGCGGCGCCGAAGGGCAGGTCCAGGTCCTGCCCCGGATCGCGCAGGTCACGCAGCGGCAGGGCCTCCACGAGCAGGACTCCGGCGGTGTCCGGCCAGAGCACCACCCAGACCCAGTTGCCGAGCACCTCGCCGGCGAAGGCGGCCCGGCCCGGCGCGTCCACGTGCCACAGCGGGAACTCGTGATGACCGAACCCGACCAGCGCGTGCGGCGGGCCGGCCGCGAAGCCTTCCCCCGGGTCCGGGCCGGGCAACCCGGCCAGCCAGGCGCCGAGGCCGACACCGGGTTCCTCGGAGATCACCAGCATCTCGCCGGGGCCGCCGACCGGGTTGGGCCCGGACAGCGCGACCACGCAGGCCCGGGTCCCGGTGCGATCGTCGCCGGCCCCGGCGAACCCGGTGACCAGCCAGCCGGCCGGCAGCGGCCAGGGTAGCCAGGCCGGGACCATGACGCGGCGCAGCAGGCCGCGCAGGCCGTCGGCGGACGGGGTGTAGGGCGACCGCAATGGGTACACCTCGCCGTGCAGTGCGCAGCGCCAGCCGCTGGCCCAGGGACTGGGCTCGGCCAGGGGCCCCCCGCAGCGCGGGCAGATGGGAGCCGTCTTCATGGACATCGACGGTGATCGCTGCCGGCCCGCACGTCAAGCTCCCCGGGTGCGCGCATTATCCGCGGGGCCGTTCCGCGTGATACTTGGGCCATGCCTGAGCAGCGGATCCCCTGCGTCGGCGCCATCATCATCGCCGGCGGGCGGATTCTGCTCATCCGGCGCGGGCACGAGCCCGAGGCGGGGCGCTGGTCGCTGCCCGGGGGGCGGATCGAGGCCGGGGAAACCGACCAGCAGGCCCTGGTCCGCGAGGTGCGCGAGGAAACCGGCCTGGACGTGGTCCCCGGCCCGCTGATCGGCGCGGTGGACCGGCCGCGCCCGGGCGGCCAGGTGCTGGTGATCAGGGACTACGCGGCGACCGTGGCCGGCGGCGCGCTCGCCGCGGGCGACGACGCGGACGATGCCCGCTGGTTCGGCGCGCGCGACCTGGCCGGCCTCTCGCTCAGCACCGGGCTCGAAGAGGCGCTGAACGAATGGGGCGTGCTGGGTCGTCTCCCGTCGCCCGCCCCGATCGCGGAGGCGACCAGGCGCGCGGGGGTGATCTGGCTGGCCGTGCCCGGGCGGGACAAGCCATTTCCGGCCTGGCACCTCTGGCGGGACCCGCCGGGGGCCGCCTACCTGGTGACCGGGCCGGGCGAGCAGCCGCTGCCGGGGCTGGCCGGTGCGGGCCGGGTCACGGTCACCGTGCCCAGCAAGGACACCGGCGGGGCGCTGGTCACCTGGACGGCCGACGTCCACCGGGTAGAGCCCGGGTCGGCGGAGTGGGCCGCGGTCATCGGACCGCTGGCGGCGGGCCGGCTCAACGCCGACCTGGACCCCGGCTTGGTGACGGTGTACCGGCTGGCACCGCAGCCGCCGGCCGGCCCGCGCGCATAGCATGGGCAATATGGCTGCACCCCCCGCCGTTTCACCGCCCACCGCCGAGCAGGTGACCGCCGCGCTGGCCGGGGTCAACGACCCCGAGATCCGGCGCCCGATCACCGAGCTGGGCATGGTGAAAAGCGTCGATGTCGGGCCCGGCGGCAAGGTCCGCGTCGAGGTGTACCTCACCGTGGCCGCCTGCCCGCTGCGCGACACTATCACCAAAGAAGTCACCGCCGCGGTGTCCGCCGTTCCCGGCGTGACCGGGGTGGCGGTGCACCTGGACGTGATGAGCGACGAGCAACGCCGGGAACTGCAGGGCAAGCTGCGCGGCGGGCGCACCGAGCGCGTGGTCCCGTTCGCCGAGCCCTCGTCCCTGACCCGGGTGTTCGCCGTGGCCAGCGGCAAGGGCGGCGTTGGCAAGTCGTCGGTGACGGTGAACCTGGCCGCCGCGCTCGCCGCCGCCGGGCACAAGGTCGGCGTGCTCGACGCGGACATCTACGGCCACTCGGTACCGCGGATGCTGGGCGTCACCGGGCGGCCCACCCAGGTCGAGCAGATGATGATGCCGCCGTCGGCGCACGGCGTGAAGGTCATCTCGATCGGCATGTTCACCACGGGCAACACGCCGGTGGTCTGGCGCGGGCCCATGCTGCACCGTGCGGTGCAGCAGTTCCTCGCGGACGTGTACTGGGGGGACTTGGACGTGCTGCTGATGGACCTGCCGCCGGGCACCGGCGACGTGGCCATCTCGGTGGCGCAACTGGTGCCCACCGCGGAACTGGTCGTGGTCACCACGCCCCAGCTCGCCTCCTCGGAGGTGGCGGAGCGGGCCGGAGCGCTCGCCGTGCAGACGCACCAGCGCATCGCCGGGGTGATCGAGAACATGGCGGGTTTCGCCTGCCCGCACTGCGGCGAGATCACCGACGTGTTCGGTTCCGGCGGCGGCCGGGCCGTCGCGGACGCGCTGACCCGGGTGACCGGGGCCACGGTGCCGGTGCTGGGGGAGGTGCCGATCGACCCGCGGCTCCGCCAGGGCGGTGACCAGGGCATCCCGCTGGTGCTGAGCGACCCGGACGCGGCCGCGTCCCGGCAGCTCAGGGCCGTGGCGGACGCGCTGGTCAGCAGGTCTCGCGGGCTGGCCGGGCGGCGCCTGGGCCTGACCCCGGTGTAACGCCCGCCCCGCGGGCGGCCTCAGGTCGCCTCGGAGTCGTAGGGCGGGGTCTCCCCGGGCGCGAGCGCGGAGGCGGCCTGGGGTTGCAGGTCCGGCTCGGGAACCACCGGGTCCGGGTCGGCAACCACCGGGTCCGGCTCGAAGTCGTCAATCAGGTGCTTGCGTACGAACGTGCGCGGGTTGAGGTCGGCGATGTCGAAATCCTGGAACTCCGGCCCCAGCCCTTCGCTCAGGTCGCGCCGCGCGCCTTCGGCCATCCGCCGCAACTCCCGCAGCGCGCGGCCCGCCTGGGCGGCGACCTTGGGCAGCTGATCCGGCCCGAAGATCACGATGGCAATGACCGCAAGCACCAGCAGCTTGGTGAGGGACAGGTCAAACACAGTGCGTCTCCAGGCGGGCAGGCCAGCGCTCCAGTGTGCGCGTCTGTTTCACTGTAGACCGTGCGGGGCCCGAACGCTCCCGCTGGTCACGGGGTGAACCACGACAGCAGCCGGTGCAGGCCCTGCCCCATCCGCCCGAGCAGCCCCGGGCTGCCGTGCGGGAGGGCCGCGACGACCTGCGCGACGGTCTGCGGGGGTGCCGCCGCGACCAGGGTGTACACGAAACCCTGCGCCGACCAGACGAAGGTCTGGATGGCCGAGTCGGCGGCGTACACCGGGCTGCCCCCCATGACCATCCGTGACCAGCCGGCCAGCGGGCGCTGGAGGTGGCCGCGCTGGAGGAACACCGAGACCAGGGACAGCCCGTCGGAGTAGTCCAGGTCGATGACCGGGCCCTTGCGGGTGCTGTCTTGTCTCGCGCCGAGCAGCACCAGGTTGCCCGGCAGCGGCCCCGCCACCGGCCACCCCTCGGCCTGCAGCTGCGGCAGCGAGGCGGTGACCCACCGCCGGGGGACGGCGCGCGCCGGCTGGCGGGCACCGCCCGCTGGCCGGGTGGCTGCGCCGGGTCCCAGGGTCAACGCGGTGAACGTGGCGTTCGTCACCAGGTTGCCCCGCCCGTCGAACGTCTGCCGGCGCAGCGGCAGGGTCGTGACCTTGTCCAGCCAGAACCTGGCGGCCAGCGTGCCGTCGCGCCGGGTTGCCGTGACCACCCGCGCCCGGCGGCCCGCCACCTGGCCCCAGCCCACGGCGGCCACCCGGTAGTTCGTGCTGAGCAAGGCGGCCAGCTGCGGGCTCATGCCCAGCATGGCGCTGCCGGCCAGTGCCTGGCCGCCCAGGGACGAGGGCGGCAGGACCATGTGCGGCGCCTCCCCGGACCCGTGCGGTGCCGCCGCGGCCGTCTCGGCGAGCGTGACCCGGCCGGGAGCGTGCCAGACGTTCATGACCGAGGTCGCCGGCCCGTACTCACCCCACGCGCCCAGCACCTCCACCCCGGCGTACGTCGTGGTGAGGCAGGCCCGCGCGGCCTGGCTGAGCAGCCGCACGGTGGGCCGTCCCGAGGTTTGCGCGGGGGAATCCGCCGCGTGGCGCGAGATCACCGCGATGCCGCTGACCACCAGGCCGGCCAGCACCGCCACCGTGATCAGGCGGAGCGACACCGGGTCGGTGCCGGGGCCGGACGTGCCGACAGCAGGGCGGGAGCGGGTGTCCATCCAGGGCTCACCGGCCCATGGCAGGTTGGGCCGCGCGCTGGTGCCTGACCCCGGCAAAGCGCGGCGCGCTGCTCAGCGTGGGGGACGGCGCCGGGCTCACCTGGACGCCGCCGGTGCTGAACTCGTGCTGCAGCACGTACATGTCCACCGCGGGGGAAACGCTGGGGCCGGGCTCCTGCTGGCCGCCCCCGGCCAGGAACGCCGCGACGGGCAAGCCCAGCCCCGCCAGGGTGAGGCAGGCCGCGGCGATCGAGCGTACCGGCCACCGGCGGCGGGGCAGGCCCAGGCCGGCCGGCCGCGGGTAGCGGGCCCCCAGCGCGACCAGCCGGTCGGTCAGCGCGGTGTTGGCGGTGGCCTCGCCCAGGGCGTGCATCCGCTGCTTGAGCGCCCGCAGCGCGGCCGCCTCGCGCCGGCACGGCTCGCACCTGGCCAGGTGCGCCAGCACCCGCTCGCGCTGCACGTGGCCGAGCTCTCCGTCGATCAGGGCCGACAGGCGGTGTCCCAGGTGGCTCACGCCGACCCGCCAGTGGCGCTGGTCGCGGGCACCGGGCGGGTCGCCGTGCGCGGACGGCGGTGCTCCAGGGCCACCCGGAGCTGCGCCCTCCCCCGGTGGATGCGGCTGCGCACCGTCCCGAGC
>Ga0126380_10000548_pt1 | contig 12812 bp, 8 predicted proteins | sample PanSoiMetPlot_26_FD_92544 | JGI IMG/M metagenome (GOLD analysis project Ga0126380, IMG submission 92544) | Tropical forest soil microbial communities from Panama - MetaG Plot_26 | ecosystem: Environmental > Terrestrial > Soil > Tropical forest > Bulk soil | place: Panama | collected 2016-02-17
CGCGCGGCCCGACGCGCTCGAAATAGCCGATCGGCTTGCGCTCCCGCATGCCCTCGATCGCAAATATCGCGCCCTGAGGGTCACGGCATTCGACGGCCCAACTGCCGCCCGGCACTTCAAGCGGACCGCCGAGAATCTCCCCGCCGCCAGCCCTCACGCGCTGGGCTGCGACCTCAACGTCGCTCACGTTGAAATAATATAGCCAGAACGGGCTGGACATCGTCGGGGGTGTCGTGGCCATGCCTCCGATCGTCTCGACCCCGCAGGAAAACAGCTGATATCGGCCGGCCGTGTCAACATCGCAGTCCGCCTTCTGCCAGCCAAGAAGCTCGCTATAGAAGGCGAAAACCGTCTCCGGGTCGGCGGCCAGCAATTCGTGCCAACCAACGCACCCCAATGCATCCAGCTCGGGACGCTTGTGTTGGCGAGGATCCAGCCATTTGAACAACCCGAGCCTTGCCGCCTGTGGGTCAGAAAATACCGAGAAGCGGCTGATGTCTGCAACGTCCGTCGGTGGAACATGCACGACGCCGCCTAGGCGCGGGATCCGATTTGCGGTGGCATCCACATCGTTGACGGCAATGTATCCGATCCAGCTCGGCTGTGCGCCCATTTTCCTCGTGTCGTCCGGCAGCTCCATAAGCCCGCCGACCACCATGTTTTCAGCGACCAGCAAGGTGTAGGGCCTTCCGGGCGCCGATGCGTCCCACAGGTTCCAGCCCATCACGCTGGTGTAGAAGGCTTTTGCGGACTCCACGTCCGTTGTACTCAATTCGTACCAGACGAAGTGACCATGAGTGTTGACCACTGATATTTCTCCCTTCTGTTTCTGGCGTGGTGCAACAATCAGACCGATGCACTTGCCGGCGGCCAATGTCAGCTGACAAAAGTCCTGGTCGCGGCGGGTTGCCTGCCCGCCAGGATATCTCCTACCGGCGCCGTTTCTAGCCCCATCCCGGTTTGCCAGGCTTTTGCATCTTGGCGGCGGCTCGATCGTTCTTCTTGTCTGGTTCGCCGCTCTTCACGCCATCGATGAGATAGGCCGCCGCTTCAAGCAACAGTGCGATGCCGGCGATGCCGGCCGGCCCGAAATCAACTCACATCGTTTGCTCGACACAGGCGTTTCCCGACACAGGCGTGTTGTACGTCATCGTTCAGTGGCGCGCTTCGATTCGGGAACCTCTTTGCCATCGCGCCCGTTTCGCACGTGTGCAGCGTAGCTGCGTGGTCGCAGCCCAAATGGAGGCATTCATGAAATACAGAACACTCGACGAACTCGCACCCGTCGCGCAAATCGGCTCGCTCGGCCCGGAGGCTTTGAAGGCGTTGAGGCGCAAGCGCCTCGAGCGTCTTGCCGACGTGCTTGACGCTTATGACGGCCCATTTGGCCTGCTCTCCCGCATCGAGTATCTCCCCAAGCAGGAACGCATGTCGGCGCGTGCTGAAGATTCTCCGCTCGCGCTCGCCTTCCAGGATCCCATCCTGCGCGGTCAGGGACTGGCGAGCGACCGGGTCGGCGACGCAATGTCGTTCTTCGATCTATCCTGGCGTGAAGCGCACCATCTGTTTTGCGACTGTCACTATACGGCCGGAATCACGGCGCGGATCGTCGCCGACCGGGTGCGGTCCCTGGCCCATCGCCTAACATTCGTTGAGCTGTGGGCTCGCGTGCGCAACACCGTCACGTCACGGCTGGGACGGATAACGACTCTTGCCGGCAGCTGACCCCTGAATCACGCCGGCCTCGACGCATTGTCGTCGGCGCGCGGCTGCCGATGCCATTGAGTTGCAGCGACATGGTCGCCACCGAGTCTTCGCCCATCGCCCGCGAGGCACATGGGCTCGACGCATGCCGGTTCCGGTTGACAACGCCGGCGCCTTCGCCGCGCCGGCTGCCGCCGCATACGCACCCCGCCTCGCGGGCGCCGACTCGCCAACCTGGTCAACGAAGCTGCGCTGCTGGCCACGCGTCCGGCCCCACCGCCGTCACCACGGCGGACTTCACCAAGGCGGTGGAGCGCATGACGGCGGGCCGCCTTGGAAAACGCGCTCGCGTCCGTGCGGATGGCCAGGGCGCCCTTTGCAACAAGGGCTACGCAATGCTTACCGGGATCAACCTGCGCGTTTGAAATACTGCACGGCTCGCTCGTGCTTCTCGGCGGCGGCGCGCGTCTTGAACGTGCCGAGGTTGCGCCGCCTGCCAGTCTTCTGGTCCTTCTTGCGTGAATACAGCCGGTACAAACCGGATTTCAATTTGCGGATCATCGACGCTGGGCTCCGTGAAAGTCGCCCTTGAGACGAGAACATCGGACTGCCCGCCGCGGTTCCGAATCCGGGGCCACCGTTACCCTTTTCACCAGGTCGCCCAAACCGCTCGCGGCGACGGAGAGCTTGGAGAGGGTCAAGGCGGAGCCCGCGATCTGCTCGACGGCCGCGCGAATGCGGTGAAAGCGCAGTGGCATTCTCTGCGTTGCATCGCATGGTTGACTCGATCGACCTTGTTGGTGCGCTGGAGAACACGACAGACACGCTCTGGCGTGTCCCACGGGTCAACTCGCGCTGTGGGAGCGCGGATATGATGTGCTGCCGGCGCCCCGGTGCTCGAGATGCATATTGCCGGGAACGGGCTCAAGACGATTCTGGCTGACGGCCGGGCATAGGCGCCGCGTCATCGAAGAGGATTCCCCTTCGCTGGTGCCCTTAGCAGCGCCGGGAGATGTCCCTGATGAGCCACACGATCCTGCGTCGCCAGTCCAATCCCGCCGGACACCAGTGCGCGGCCTGCGACCTCGACAATAGCTGGAGGGCTGTACGAGGCGCGGTGTGATGTTCAGGCAAGACGCGGCCGTCATTCCCGCGCAGCGTTGCTTCCGAGCGGCCGGCTAGGTCGGTGGCGTCCCGGGAGGTGGCGGCCCGTCGAGCTCCTTATAGGGGAAACTCTTCTTCTCGATGATATTGCCCGCGGGGCCCCACGTGAATCGGAGCCCGTTCCACTTTCCGAAGTGCATTCCACTGGCCGCGGTTCCTCCCCAATAGAACTGGAGGTGGATCGACGCCATCACCTCGGCCTGGGTCGCCTGCGCGAGCCGGAAGCAGAACGCATTCCCATCATAGCACGCATGGCCGTTCGCCTCGAAGCACGGGCCGATGCGCGCGACAAGGCAGGAGTGGAATTCGATGCGCTTGACGCTGTCCTGCAGTTGCCGGAACGCGGAAAGATCGGCGACGCTGATCCCGCCCTTGCCCGGCCCGATATAGAGGTTACCCTTGGCCGGATCGACGACGTTCGTGGCAAGCGTGGGGTGGAGAAACCCTCCGCGACAGCACTGCACGAAGCCAGGCAGGCCGTGCGACATGATCTTGAGGACCAGGTTCCCGCCATTGGCCTTTCCCCGGCTGATGACGTTGTCGAGCATCCATTGTAGTGGGGTGTCGCCGTTGACTTCGAGCACGTCGCCCAGCGGCTTCCAGCCGAACAGGCGTACGTCATGCACGATGAACACCTTGGGCGGCTCGGGGGGCGGCGCGGGCGGAGGAGGAGACGGGGGCGAGGGCGGAGGAACGGGCGAAGGGGCCGCCAACGCATCGTCGAGGGCGCGAATGGTTTTCTTGCCGACGATGTTGTCGAGCTGATTCATATAGTTGAGAATGTTGAGCCGACGCTTGAAATTCAGCACCGCCTGGGTCGTCGAGGGGCCGTAGCGCTGCGCTGCGACCTCGCCGCCCTCGATGACGGCGCCGTCGGTCTTGATGAGCGCCTGCTGGATCTTGCCGACATGCGGCCCCACGGATCCCGGCGTGATGTGGGCGGGGTCCGAGACCGCGCATGCCTCCAATCGGGGATCTCCAGCGAATTCCCTGGATCTCAGTGTGCCCATTGGTCGCCCCTGCGCGTCCCGTCAACGCATGGCGTGTCCCAGCGTCCCGGATGGGGCTGCCGCTCCCGCCATAACCTTAGTGGCGGTTCGACGCGCGATGTTCACGAAGCGTTGAGCCAACGTTGCGCTGGCCACAGGACTGACTAGAGGGCTTCCCCCTCATGTTGACCCCACGCTCGTCATGGCCGGGCGAGCCGCCTAAAGCGGCGAGGGTTGTCCCGGCCATCCCGTTCAGGAAGGCGAGGCTTTGCCAACCTAAGCGGGATGCGCGGGTCGAGCCCGCGCATGACAATGCAGTATGAACGGGAAGCCCTCTAGCCCGCGAGGCCTGTGATCGGGGCGGAAAAGTCAGCAGACAGCGTAGTAGGTGAGCGATCGGCAGCGTGCGCGGTCGCCGGCGCGTCATTCAGCAGACCGTGGCCCATCTGGGCGAAGGCTTCCAACTCCACGTCGGTTGCAACGCCTCCTTCGATGAGTGGACTACGCTCTCCGAGGAGGCCCATCTCCTGCGCTCGAACATCGACGATTTGGAGCGATCAGCCGCTCGGGAACAGCTCACGCGGGCTAAGCCGCTTTTCGCATCCAAAAAGACCGGCTCGCATTCAACATCGTTGTTGGCGTATCCGCCATTTTTACGCCCACCGCATCGTGCGCCTTGATCTCGTTTTGCACCATGTCGACGAGCTTTATGAGCACCCCGCCACGGAGACTTGATGCGAATGGCTTATAAACATGACGTAAACACAATTTCAACTTGAGAAAGACAAGCGCAATAAAACTGAGACGCGAACGTCATGCGCCCTCGTTACCTTCCGCGCCTTCATCAAACGTCACGGAGGCATGCATGTCGCCAGGCATTTTTCATCGCAGGCGCTGGGAGTCTTCTGCCGTCGGGGCCACCTTGGTGGCCCTGATGTCGTGTGGGCTCGCGGCGGCGGAGGACCGGGACGCACAGGATGCAGCGCGTCGGGTGCAGACGGCCACGCCGATCAAACATGTGATCGTACTGATCGGGGAAAATCGCACCTTCGACAACATCTATGCGACCTACAAACCCAAGCACGGCCAATCGGTCGCCAATTTGCTGTCGCGCGGCATCATCCATGAGGATGGCATTCCGGGGCCGAATTTCTTCAAGTCTCTGCAGTTCCAAATCAACCAGCCGTTTCCGGCAACCTATTTCATCGATGCCGGCAAGACGGCGGGCAAGACGGCCTACCAGCAAGCGCCACTCTCGCCCACGTTTCCGGAGCCCAATACCGACGGCGCGCCCCAGGCGCCGGGCGGCTTGAGCCAGGGCGAAGCCCCGTTCGACGCGTCCGTACCGGATGCATTGTTGCCGACGATCGAGCCGTCCATCGAGCCAGAGGACCTCGGACTCCTGCGTACTGGCGCCACCGGCCTTCCTCAGGGGGCGACCGACACGCGCGTCACCAATGCCACCCAGCTGCCCAACGGCGTGTTCCGCCTCAGCGGTCCGACGCTCCCCTACGATTCCTATACGGGCGACATGGTGCATCGCCTCTTCCACATGTGGCAGCAATCCGATTGCGACGTCCTCAACGCCACGCGCGACAATCCGTCGGGCTGCCTCAATGACCTCTATCCGTTTGTCGGCGTCGCCCGCAACGACGGCTCCGGCAGCAACGCGATGGGCTTCTACAATATGCTCAAGGGCGATGCGCGGGTGATGAAGCGGATCGCCGACGAGTTCACCATGAGCGACAATTTTCACCAAGCTGTCATGGGCGGCACCGCGGTCCAGCACATCATGCTGGGCACCGCCGATGCCATCTTCTGGACCCCATTCCAGGGTGTGACGCAGCCGCCCGCGGCCCATGTCGCCAATCCCGATCCGAAGTTACCGACCAATGTCGCGTTCAAAATCGATCGGGAATGGACCAACTGCTCCGATCCGGCTCAACCCGGCATTCCGGCAATCGTCAACTACCTGGGGACCCTGCCATGGCATCCGGCTCCCAACTGCGAGGCCGGCCACTTCTACATGATCAACAACCTGAGCCCGGGGTTCCTGCCGAATGGCAACATCGACGCGGCGAACATTCTCACCGGCGCCAAGGTGCCGCCGTCGGGCTTGCGCACCATCGGCGACGCCCTCAACGAGAAGGGGATCACCTGGGCGTACTATGGCGGCGGCTTCAATGCAGCCGTGCGCGTCGCCAACGGTTCGACGAATCCCGTAGACCAGCTGATCGCCGTCAACTATTGCGATATCTGCAATCCGTTCTCCTATGCGACCTCGATCATGGGCGACGCCCAACAGCGCGCGACCCACATCAAGGACGCGATCGACTTCCTGCAGGAGCTCGATGGCGGTCATCTGCCTTCGGTCGCCTATGTGAAGCCCGACAGCATCATCGACGGGCATCCGGCGAGCTCCAAGCTCGACCTGTTCGAGGCGATGGTGGAGAACATCCTCGACAAGCTCAAGAGACATCACGACCTGTTCGCCGATACCGCCTTCATCGTCACTTTCGACGAGGGCGGGGGCTACTGGGACTCGGGCTTCTTCCAGCCGCTCGACTTCTTTGGCGATGGCCCGCGCATCCCGCTGGTCATGATCTCCCCATTCTCGCGCGGCGGGAAGATCGTGCATAGCTACACGGACCATGCCTCAGTGGTGAAGTTCATCGAGCGCAACTGGAGACTTCGTCCGCTGACCGGCCGCAGCCGCGACAACCTTCCCAACCCGCGCATGGCTGCGAGCAATCCGTACGTGCCGCAGAACATGCCAGCGATCGGCGATCTGTTCGACATGTTTGACTTCGACAACGACGATCATGGCAACAATCGTCAATAGAGCGTGATCCGGAAAAAGCCAGCCCGGGACTTGGTCGGGGACGGATACCGGCTTTCGGAAAAGATCATGCTCCAACAATAAGCCAGAGCGGGATGACGACTCGAGAAAAGTCATCCCGCTCTGGCGTCATACTGTCTCACGACGGCAGCGGGCGAGCTACGACTGACTCGGTTATCGTCGGTGTTTTCGCGACGGGTAGTCACGATGACCTCCTTGGCTCTCGACAGGAGGATCGGATTCAAGTCATGACATCGAACAGTTCACGGCCATACCTCCGCAGGGAGGCGGTTGGCATCGATCACCGCCCGAAGCGCATCCCGCGACGGGCCTAGTTCATCGATAAGATTCCTCGCCAGCTTCAGGTTGCTCGTCTCGAACCCCTCGGTGAAGCGGCCGTGAACGGGCGAAAGCAGATCGCGAGCATCGTCGGTGCGTCTCTGGTCGCGCCACAACCGCGCCACGCTGGTGGCGGGCCCGGAGCTTCCAGGACAAGGCTTGCTGCCGGTGCGCTCGCTCGAGCGAACGATGGAAGTAATTTTCGGCCAGTGCTGCAGCGCTGACGCCGGCTTCCTCGCGCAGAATTTCACTCTTGATGCGCAGCAGTTCTGCCTCGCACCTGACGCGCGATCTCGCTGCTCATCGATTGCGTACACGAGGCTGACGCCAGCATCTGCAGCGCCACACCCCCCTTTCATTGCCCCTCCCAGTCGGAGAGGCCCCGGCACTGGACCCTCTTGCCGGGGTCTTCTCGTCACAAGACTGTCTCACTGCGGCTCTGCGTCCTGGAGATGCTGCGCCCAAAACATTCACGCCATGCGGGCGCTCGAGAATGACGCCCCACTTGAACGTCCGCTCCATCAGCGCGGCCGAGGTCGATCGCCGAAACAGCGGCACCCTACGGCGCGGATTCCCGCCATTGTGATCGAACTCCGGACAAGCCGGCGGGAGGATCCGCGCCCCGGAGGCGGTCCACGACTGGGGGGCTTGTGCCTCAGAAGCAGCCGGAACCTTGCGGTCTCCAGCGAATTGGGAAAGTTGAATCCAAATGAAGAGGCCTTCCCAACGCGAGCAATCTTCGCGGGTGACGGCTTGGTGGCTTTCGTTGCCACGATGCCGGATCGTTGAGGAACGGCCGGCATCGCCGATGTTGGCGTGGTGATTGGCGGGGCGGGCTTCGGTGTTCGCACCGAGGCAAAATCACGTATGCGCACCGTGGAATGTCAGGAAGCCGAGATGATTCGTTACCAGTTCCGCGACGTCGGGGAGGGAACATATCGGCTGGCAAGCACGTAATCCTAATGTGCAGCTTCGAATGCCAGACGAGCTGCCTTGTTCATTGGCAAGCCAAATCCACAAGAGTCCCAAGCCAAATCCACAAGAGTCCAGGAGACTTGATATGGCTAATCCCAATCTGGGCGAGGAAAAGAACACTGGTCAGGTGACCCGTGAGGCCACAGCAAGAATGTCACGCCAGACGCAGGAATTCGCTCAAGCTGCCACGGATGTAGGAGAAGGCACTCTACGAGCAGGCACTGAGCTGTTGCAGCGAAACGCTGAAGTGATCCAGCGATTTTGGGAAGCTGGTCGCAATGTCGCATCGCAACTCACGGACCCATCAATGAATCCGTTCCTGCGCGGCCTCGGAAGCTCTGATGAACAGGCCAAGAAAGTGACCCACCAGTCTGCGCGAAACATGGAGGCTGTTCTCGGATCAGGTATGGTGCTGACTGAAGAGCTTCAAAACATGTCCCGTGAGTGGCTCGAATTTGCGCAATCTCGCTTCCAGCAGAACCTGAACTCTCTCAATCAGCTGGCAGCGTGTCGCACACCGCAAGATGCTGCTGCGGTGCAAAGCGAGCTCATGCGCGACAGCCTACAGCAGTTGCTGCAGAGCACGCGTCGGACAGCGGAAATCTCGACTCGAATGGCCGATAAGGCGACGCGGAAAATAACCCAAACTCTGGATCGGATCCGCGAAGCGGCCTAACCGGAGCTTCAGCGAAGAGTGGCCTCGCTCGTGCGAGGCCACCTTTCCGTCCGGACGGCACAGATTCCGCAACGAGAGTTCGGTCAGGACGCCCATTCGGCGTTGTTCAGTCGCGTATCACGCGGGCCGTCTTGCTCGTGTGGTCCGCCCGATCTCCCCTGTTCTCAAATGACGGAAGCAACTGACATGCCGCTGAAGGGCAGCAACAAGGAGCAACAAGCACGTTCCGACCGGCCTGCGCGCGTTGAGGAGCACTATCAAGGCATCGGGATCGCAGCTGTTCGAGCAGCCGCGCGATATGCGTCGGGAGGGAAGATCTCGCGTGATGCGTACGGGGGCAGCGTAGCCGATGAAAAGCAAGGTCAAGCAAGGAAGAAAAAGAAAGGACAATCGAGCGCCAGATCCTGAGGAGGGCCTTGCGTGAAATTCCTTCATCGGAGGGCGTGCTGTTCCCAGGTGGCCTCCGCGGGCCTACCAGTATGAGTTCGCGGCTCAGCTGCAACCTTTGAACGACCAGGCTCAAGCGTGAGCAGCGATGGCCCCAAGTGGCTTGAACATTCTTGCCGCATTTTTCGGAAGCGACTCGCGCCGCCCAGCGCATTGGCAAAAGCAGCAAGATTGTCCTCGCTGCAGCAAGCCAGGTCAAGCGGAGCGGTGGCTCTTGCGCCAACCTCAGCGCTGATATTTCCGCCGAGACTCCAGCCGGCGCATATGCAAAACTAACGGCAGGCGGGTGCGGGCGTCGCTGGTCGTCCTGCAGGTGTGCCGTTTTTCATCAACGGCCGCTGAGATGCCTGGCAGGAGATTGTCCGCCCCTGCGAAGAATGACGGAAACGCATTGGACGGAGTATCCAGGTGCCGGTGAGTCAGGCGGGGGCTGCGCCGCCCACGCAAGAGCCTCCGCAGGAAGAGCATCCGAAGGCAACGCCTTCTAAAGAAGAGCTTTCGAAGGAACAGCCTTCGAAGGAAGGGAATTCGCAGGCAGAGTTTTCGAAAGAAAAGCCTAAGGGCAGGGCGTCGCTGTCCGCGCGGGTCCCGTCGATCATCGCCGGCCTGATCGTGATCGCCGTTGGCGGTCTGTCGATCTGGTACCTGGTGCGCCCGCAACCCCTCCTGGTGCAGGGCGAGGTCGACGCGACACGGCTCGACATCGCGGCACGGGTTGACGGGCGCGTCGCGGAGGTGCCGGTTGTGCGCGGCCAGGATGTCCGGGCCGAAGCCGTCCTGGTGCGGATCGACAATCCGGAGACGCTGGCAAAGAACGAGCAAGCATTGGCCGCCAAGGTGGTGGCCGAGGCGCAGCTCGCGAACATTAATGCCGGCACGCGGGCGGAGGTCATCGCGGCACGCAAGGCTGCGTACGAGCGGGCGCAGGCGAGCGTGGTCCTGGCGCAAAAGACCTACGAGCGCGTCCGCCAGCTGGCCGAGCACGGCAATGCTCCCCAAGCGCGCCTCGATCAGGCAACCGACTCCCTGCACGAAAGTGAGCGCGCCACGGATCAAGCCCGATCGGCCTACGAGCAGGCCGTCAACGGCTACACGAAAGAGGAGCACGAGATTGCGGTCGCGAATGTGCAGAAGGCGGTTGCCGACATCACGGCCGTCCAATCCATCATCGATCAGATGGTCGTCTATGCGCCGGTCGCCGCACAGGTCTACCAGCGCAATGTTGAGCCCGGCGAATACGTTTCGCCTGGCGTGCCGCTGGTGACGTTGATCGATCTCAATGACGTCTGGATCCACTTCGATCTGCGCGAGGATCTCGTCAGAACGCTGAAAATCGGCGACCGCTTTGGCGTGCGCATTCCCGCACTCGCCGACCGCCGCATCACCGTCGAGGTCAGGCTGATCGCCACCAAGGGCGAATATGCGAGCTGGCGCGCGACCCGTGCCACCGGCGATTTCGATCTCCGTACGTTCGCGATCCGCGCCTATCCCGTCGACAAGGTGCCGGAGCTGCGGCCCGGCATGAGCGCTTATCTGGACTGGCGGGTGCGCGAATGAGGCGGGCGCCAAAGCGCGGATTCCTGCTGGTTTTTCGGCGGGAGTGGCGCTGGCTGATGCACGATCAAGTGGCGCTCATATTGATCTTCGTCGTACCCCTGTTTGCCTTCGCCGTTCTGACTGCGGTGTTCAGCAACCAGGTGATCCGTGGGTTGGGCACGGTCGTCGTCGACGAGGACCGGTCGGAGACCTCGCGGGCTTTCGTGGAGCAGGTGGCCGCGTCCCCCAATCTCAGCATCGTCGAACGCGCCGGCGACCTGGCGTCGGCGGCGCGGGCGATACGGTCGGGCGATGCCATTGCGGCCGTCTACATCCCGGCCAATTTCGAGCGCGATCTCAAGGCCGAACGGCGGCCACAAGTCGTCGCCTTCTATAACCAGCAGTACCTGACGGCCGCGGGCATCGCATCGTCAGGCCTGACCGACAGCCTTGCGGCCGCCGCCAGCAGCGCCGCCGCCCGCACGGCGCCCAAAGCGTCCCGCGTCGGCTCGCTGGTCGCCGAGACGATCGTGCTGGTCAACCCCGAAAGGAACTACGCCCAGTTCCTGCTGCGCGCGTTGCTCCCGGTGATCGTCCACGCGGTCACTGCGCTCGCCGCCGGCTACGCAGTGGGGTCCGAGTTCCGGCGACGCAGCGTGCGCACGTGGCTTGCCTGCGCGGGGGGGAATCCGATCGTCGCGCTGGCGGGAAAGCTGGCGCCCCTTTTTGCGATCTTCTTCGTCATCATGCTGGTGCTGCCGCTGATCCTGGAAGGCCTGTTCGAGATCTCGTTCAAGGGCGACGTGCCGATGATCGTCGCCGCGGGATGCCTGTTCCTCGCCGGCTACTTGGCGCTGGGAGCGCTGATGCAGCTTCTGGCACGCGACCTTCTGACCGGCCTCAGCTTTACCGGTCTCATCGTCTCCCCGGCGTTCGGTTATGCCGGCATCGGATTTCCGATCCTGGGCATGAATGCTTTCGCGCAAGTCTGGAGTGCGGTTCTGCCCTTGCGTTGGTTCATGGAGGTGCTGTTCGGACAGGCAGCACGCGGGCTCCCGGTGCACGAATCCGGCCGTCCATTTGCCGTGCTTGCGGCCCTTGCTGTGCTCTACGCCCTGTTGGCAATCCTGCGCCTGCGCGCGGTCGGCGCCGGCATGAGCCGCAGGACGCCCGCGGCGGAACCGACACCGGCGGCGGCCGCGGGGCGCGGAATAGGTGGAGCCTTTGCGGCCGAGTGGCGGCGCGTGCTGGCGACCCGTGGCGCCTTCACGCTGCTGCTCCTGGCGCCGCTGATGTACGGCGTCTTCTACCCGCAACCATATTTGAACCAGATCCTGCGCAAGATTCCGATCGCCGTCGTCGACAACGACCTGAGCGAGCTGAGCCGCAACATCGTGCAGACGCTTGATGCCAGCGGCGCGGTCAGGGTGGCGGTGCGCGCCGAGACGTTCGCCGAGGCGCGCGTGGCGCTCGACCGCGGCGAGGCCTTCGCGGTGGTCGGCATACCGCCCGGGACGCAGCGCGACGTCCTCAAGGGCACTACCGCGCACCTCCCGATCCATGCCGACGCCACCTACCTGTTCGTCCTGAGGTCGACGGCCAGCGGCATTGCCGTCGCGATCAATACGCTGTCGTCCGAGCTCGCTGCAGGCGGCGCGCGCCTGGACGGCAGCCTCGCCAAGGCGACGCTCGCGGCCGCGAGCCCGGCCGATACCCTGCTGCAGCCCATCTTCAATCCGGTCGGCGGCTACGCGAGCTACGTTGTCCCCGCGGCGTTCGTGCTGATCCTGCAGCAGACGCTGCTCATCGGCGCGGCGATGCTGACCGCAATGGCGCTGACGCAGTTCGCTGGCGGAGCAATCGCGCACGTCCTCGGCCGCGGCATCGCGCACCTCACCATCTATCTGCCGGCGCTCGCTCTCTACTTCATCGTGCTGCCGCAGGTCTACGGCTTTTCCGCGCTCGGTAATCCGTTGCAGCTGCTCGCGCTCGCCTCGCTGTTCATCCTCGCCACCAGCTTCATGGGCCAGGCGGTGGGCTCCTGGTTCAAGCGCCCCGAGACCCCGATGCTCATCTTCCTCGCCACCAGTCTGCCGCAGTTCTTCCTGACCGGCTTTGCGTGGCCGCGCGAAGCAATCCCGAA
>Ga0126380_10000549_pt1 | contig 12798 bp, 14 predicted proteins | sample PanSoiMetPlot_26_FD_92544 | JGI IMG/M metagenome (GOLD analysis project Ga0126380, IMG submission 92544) | Tropical forest soil microbial communities from Panama - MetaG Plot_26 | ecosystem: Environmental > Terrestrial > Soil > Tropical forest > Bulk soil | place: Panama | collected 2016-02-17
CATGGATCTGCTCGAGCCCTCCGAGCTTGTCACGCGCTGCCCGTATAAAGGAGTGGCGCGCCACTGGTCGGCTCGGGTCGGCGACAAGGTCGTCAAGGACATCGTGTGGAGTTATCCGGCGCCAATTCCCGAGTGCCCGAAGATCGAAAACCTGCTCAGCTTCTACAACGAGCACGTCGACCTGTACGTCGACGGGGTGCTGCAAGATCGACCGCTCACGCCGTTCTCTTAACGTCGAAACCGGCGCCCTGGGTGTCGGCGCAACGTGCGTGTTGATTGCATGATCCCTGACCGATCGCGAAATCTGCCAAGCCAGTCGCAGGTTGTCGGCGATGAAAAATGGGGGCGGGCACGTAGCTGGGATGGATTCCGCTCAAAGATCCAGGGTGAGGTCGGACCGCGGAGTCGCACAGCAGATGAGAACGGTGCCCTCGGGGGGCGGATCGAGTGGCTCTGGAGAATACTGGAGGCGACCTTCAACCAGGCCGCTTTCGCAAGTGTGGCATACGCCGCTGCGGCACGACCATCTCACGGGAACCGAGCACGCCTCGGCAAGTTCCAAGAGTGAGCGGAAGCGGTTGTCCCAGCGAGGTGCAACGCCGCTTCTCAGAAAGGTGACACTGGGACCGGTGCCTTGGTCACCGGCGGGCAGATGCGGAGCCTGGCTTGCGGTATCGACGACTCCCGGCGTGAACGAGCTGGCAGGGCCAAAAGCCTCGGTGTGTACTCTGGATGGGTCGACCTGCCACGCCTTCAGGCCTTCCCCCAAGTCCGCGAGAAAGCTTGTTGGTCCGCAGAGATAGAAATCCGCGTTCCGTGGGACGCCCTTGTGTTGGAGTAGCGCCTCGGTAAGGTGGCCCCGGATGTCATAGTTGATGCCGGGCTGATCATCGGCGCCAGGCCGGCTATAAATGTTGCAGAGGTGGCCCCGCTTCAGCGCCGTCATCAAGGTGCGTACTTGTGTTGCGAAAGCATGGTGCGCCTTGTCGCGCGCGGAGTGAAACCACCAGACCTCGCGCGACAAGCCATCGTCGCTGGCCGCCGCGTGCAGCATGGCGAGCAGCGGCGTGATACCGATCCCTGCGCTCAACAGGACAACGGGCGCCGTGCCAGGTGCCAGCGTGAATGATCCTCTTGGCGCGCTAACCTCCAAGACGGCTCCGGCGCGGACGCGCTCATGCAGGAAGCCGCTCCCGACCCCGCCCTCGTTCTTCACGGCAATCGTATAGGTTCCGGCGGCGGGCGAGCCGCAGAGTGAATAGTTTCGAAGGACGGATGGCGAGTCCACGCTCGGTCGTACTCTGACGACGATGTGTTGCCCCGGAAGTGGGGGAGGCAGGGGTGACCCATCGAGAGCCGCGAGTTCGAACGATCGGACGTCGATACTTTCCTCCCTTGATGAAACAACCTTCAGTGATCGGAAGCCGCGCCAAATGAGCGGAGCAGCCGGCGCTGGCGAAAGTCCTGCGTTCCCTGCCAGTTCGGCCCTCTCGGCGGCGTCGAGGAGCACGCTCATGGAGCCTTGCCACCCCGGGCTCAACGCCGGGATTCGGAGGGCGCGTCGGAGTGCCTCAATGGGGTGCTGCGCGGAATAGAGGAGCGCGTCGATCTCCGCGACCGTCATCTGTTCGGGACCGTCGGCGATCTTCTCGATACGGTCTCCCGCGCCCACCTCCCCTTCCTGGATGACTCGAAAATAGAAGCCTGGCCGTTGGTGCGACACCAACAGCGCCGGCATCTCGGGGTGGTTTAGACGTATGCCCACTCTGTAGCAGGTAACGCGAGGCTGGCTGATTTCAAAGATTGCGCCGCCGATCCGAAACCGGTCGCCGATGTAGACTTCATCATCCGCAAGGCCTTCAACTGTAAGGTTCTCGCCGAAAATGCCGTAAACCAAATCCGATCGGCGAAGGTAGTTCTGCCAGTAGCGGTAGGAACCGAGCTGATAGACCATAACGGCCCGCTGCTCGCCGCCGTGTCCGGATAGATCGGCCTGCCCGTCCCCGGACAGATTGAGCCGCCTGGCAAGGACTCTTCCCTGCACGGGCTGCTTCCAGATGGCCGTTCGCACGAGCGTCCCCCGCCATTCCACCTCCTTTGGCAGCCCGACATTGACGGAGACCACAGTGTTCATGCGGATCCCCTTGGGTTGGCATTAGGGCACCTCCCTGCTCAGGCCGTGATCGTCTCCGGCAAAGCCGCCTCCCACGGCACCTCGACCAGGTGCTCGGCAATGAACCACACTTGCAGCTCGCCGGTGCGGATGACGTCGGAGACGAGGAGGTCATTGGTGCCATCGTCGCCCTGTTGGGCGGCTTTGGCGGCCGCATCATGGGCATCCGTCAGGATTGTCTCATGCGCCTCGAGCAGGCGGGAGAGCATGGCCGGCACCTCCTCGCAGCCGTTCGGCGGTCGGGAAATCCGCGTGATCTCGGCGACGTGTCGAGGATCACCAACCGCAACACCACCCAGGGTCTGAACCCGCTCGGCGATCGTATCGATCAGCTCGAGCTGTTCGCCAGCGTGCTTGTCGAGCAGGAGATGGAGCTGGTAAAACGTCGGCCCGCGCATGAGCCAATGATGCTTCTTGTAGAGCGAGTAGAGGATCTGCGTGTCGGCGAGGATCTGGTTCAGACGCTGGCAGGAATATGCCCGCGCGTCGTGTGACAGCCCGAGCGGAAACAATCGCACCGTCCCGTACTGCTGAATCTCGCGGCCATGCACGTGCAGGTGCGGCTGGCTGCCGGTTCGCGCATTTTGCCGAAGCGTCTTCGCCGCCATGATCTTCCTCCCTTATCGTGAAGAGCCGAGTGCCCGGTTTGCCAGGCGGTGATGATCTCTTCGCGTTGACGAATGTTGTGTCAGCGTAACAGGTGCCGGTGCCGTCACTAGGGTCATTTTGCTGTGCTTAGCACACTCTTGCGCCAATTCCTAAGAAAGGCTCACACGATCGTACGAACGACACCGCCGTCCACGCGCAATGCGGCGCCCGTCGTGGCAGACGCCAGCGGTGAACAGACGTAGACGACCATGTTCGCCACCTCATCCACCGTGGCCAGACGCTTGAGGAGGGACGTCGGGCGGTTCCGGGCGATGAATTGCGTTTCCATCTCCGCTTCCGCGAGTCCCTGCTCCCTGGCGAGCTTGGCGAAGAACTCGACCACGCCGTCGGAGCGGGTCGGGCCGGGCGCATTCACCGTAACGCCGGTGCCCGCCACCGTTTCCGCCAGTCCGCGCGAGATCGCGAGCTGCGCCGTTTTCGTCATCCCGTAGTGAATCATTTCGGGCGGGATGTGCAGACCGGATTCGCTCGAAATGAAAACAACACGACCCCAGCCGCGCCGCACCATGGCCGGCAGGTAGTGGCGCGACATACGGACGCGCTCATGACATTGGTGTCGAAAAATCGCTGCCAGTCGTCGTCGGTAATGCTCGCGAACGGCTTCGCCTCGAAGATTCCGAGATTGTTCACCAGAATGTCAGCCTCGGGCGCGTGCTGAATGAAAGCCGAGATACCATCGGCCCGCGACATATCGGCCGCGACTCCTTCAATCTTCGCCTGCGGCAGGGTGTCGAGCAGGCGCTGTCCTGCCTGCTCGACATTCTGCTGCGTTCGACCATTGATGACGACGCTGGCGCCTGCTTCCGCGAGCCCGTGAGCGATGGCAAAGCCGATGCCGGAGGTCGAGCCCGTTACAACCGCCCGCCTGCCTGTCAGGTCTATGATCTTCATTGGGCAGTCCAACTAGCTAGAGTGAAAGCCAATAATGAGCGGAGCCGCGGAAGATTCCACGGCTCTGCAGCGTCCGCTCACCGCCGCTCGATAACGCGAGGGTCGTAGAAGATGCCCGGGCCATAGTCATAGTACGCGTCGAATAGCTGCGCGTAGGGGCCGTCACCGTAGTACGGCGCATTGGAGCTGGGATTGGGGTGCAGATTATTGCCGTTGTCGTACCACTGTGTGATGTCGCCAGTGCCGAGATCGGGATCATATGACTGGGCGAAGGCCGACGACGCGGCCATGCACAAGGCTGCTGCTGCGGCAACAAGAAGCGTCTTTTTCATTTTTGGCTCCGTTACTCCAAACCTCCCGCCCTGCGTCTCATGTGGGGTCAGGGGCATGCGTGTGCACAGCAACAAAACGTGAGCGTCCGGTAAGGAAACATTCGTTGCGTCGGCAGGGTGAGTGCCGGCGATAAGGACGCTGCCGGTTCCGCCGGACGAGTCTGCGATGACGCGCAACTTATCGGCATGAGCAACGAGTCTGTTGGAAGAAGCGCGTGACATGTTCGTGTCAAGGTGATGGCTGAGCCGCAGCCGCATCGGTCATGCTCGTGCTCAACACGATTTCCCGTCGAGCCATACTTATGAACAGAGCCCTGAGATCGGTTCTCAGGGCTCTGGTTTCAGGCTGACCTCCGGCAGGTTCACCGGCCGTCGATCATGCGGGTGCCCCGGCGAACATGCACTCGCGGCGCATAAGCCGGGAACTGATTGTACGCGCCGTACGGGGCGGCATCCGCATTCGGATGCAGACGGTCACCGTTGTCGAACCACTGCGTCTGGTTGCCGGTGCCGACATCGGGATCATACGACTGGGCGAACGCCGGCGACGCGATGAACACAACCGCCACCGAAGCAAGAAGAGCCTTTTTCATTTCCATCTCCATCTCATTGAACCCGCCCGCGGCACATGTGGCTCGTGGCACGCTGCGATGCAACGCAACAAACTGTGAGAGTGCAGTGAAAACAAATGTCTCGAATGGCGTTGTCACGTCTTTATTGCGCAAGATTCTTAAAATCACAGCAACACCGAACAAATCCATTCCGAGCCGATGCGCCGCGAGGCCGTCAAATACCTTCTGGCGCGCAACGATCAGGTCGCTATCTTACATCGCTGAACGCTGCATGCATGGCAGCCGAATGGCGACTATCGAATGCAGGCAGGAGAACCGAACGCAAATGGCACGAGTCTCACATTCTCGTGTAACGGCTCCAGCCCTTGTGCTTGTTGCGGCCGCTGTTCTCGCTGCCGCGATATTCATCTTTGACACCGTCACGCCGTACGGCATGGCGATTGCGGTGCTCTACGTCATCGTCGTATTGGTCGCCGGCAGTTTCCTCCCGCCGCGCGGCATTCTCGTCACCGCTGCCGCATGCGCGGCTCTGACGGTCCTCAGCTATGTGCTGCAGCACGCAGACGTCAATCCGGCCGATTCGCTCGGCAGGGCACTCATGAGTCTGTCGGCCATTGGCGTAACCACGCTGCTTGTCCTGCGCAATCATTCAGCCCAGGCTATGCGGCGTGAGCAGGCGCGGCTGCGCGACCTCACCCACGACACCGTTTTCGTCCGCGATATGCGCGACATCATCACCTACTTCCAGAAGCGTCGTCGCGCCGTTCGATGGCGTGGTCACCCAGCGCAACATCAACGTGGGCGACCTGGTGCAAGCGGCCTGGACGTGTCGCGATCACCTTGCGGCCGCGTATAGGCACCGCACGTCGCTCACGAAAGGCTCACGCAATGTTGAGTTGCGTGCACGCATGCTCAATCCAAATGAGCGATGAGGGCGGGGCCGTCAGGAGATGCAAATGAAGAATATACTGATCGCCGCCGCAGCCCTCGTCGTGATGGCGAGCGCGATAGCGCCCGTGTCCGCCCAGCCGAACGGTTGCCGTTTCCTTGGTCACTCGCGCGGCCTGGCCGGCGGCGGCCCGGGCTATAATGCCTATGATGATTATTACGCGTGGAGCCCGGGGTGTTATCACGGCCGTCGGTCGCCTTACGCCCGCTATGACCAGAACGGCCACATCTACGACGAGAACCTGCCGGGTCGCGATTGATCGATGATCGCGGGCGCCGTCAGGAAGCCGAAATCTGCCTCGTTTAGAGAATTACCAGGCAAGATGGCAACAGGCTGTTCCCTAGGGAACAGCCTGCATCCAGCTCTTGAAGCATCCATGCCGCGTCTCAGCGTTTTCCTTCCCACCCACGAGCATGCCTCCACGCTGCCTTACGCCGTGCGCAGCGTGCAGCGGCGGTGCGTCGACGGCCTGGAAATCCTGATCTGCGGCGACGCCGTCACTGACACGGTGCGCGACACGGTCGCCCCGCTGCAGCAGACGGACCCGCGCATTCGCTTCTTCGATCTGCCCAAGGTGCCGCGCGCGTCGTAGGCCACATCGTTGGCCGGCGCCGGCGCCCGCAACGGACTGTCGCAAGCGTGAAGACGCAGCGGGGCCTGAGCTGCGCTCGGATTCGCAGCGCGCACGGGTTGCCGTTTCCGGTGTGTCATCCCTGCCACCATTGGCATTTTGCGAGCGCGCCCTCCACATCGGGAACGAGCATTGCATTGAGCTGCGGAAGCCGCTTCCGATCGTATGCCAGGTCAACCTTCGTGCTGTGATCATTTCTCGGAACGGTGTAACGGAGCGCCCTTGGCGGCGTTTTTGCCGCGAGCGGCCTGGTGACAGCCGTGCTACGCCATCGCTGATGCAGTGTTGTGTTCTCGGAGTCGCGATGGGGCGGATGCAAATGAGCCGTCGCGCTCCTATATTTCAGCATGGCTGAAAAACTTGTGCGATAACGGTGCACCGAGAGGGAATCGCATGCTGGACGCCGTTGACCAAGGTGCGCGGAGCCCGGGCCCGACCCCGGAACCGCCCGCGCGCGAAGGTTCTGGTGACCAGGCGGCGGCGCATCGCATCGTCGTGGTCGGCGGCGGCGCCGCCGGCCTGGAGCTCGCGACTCTGCTCGGCAATCGCCTTGGCCGTCGCCGCCGCGCAGCGGTCACGCTGGTCGAATGTGCCCGCACCCACCTGTGGAAGCCGCTCCTGCATGCGGTGGCGGCAGGCAGCCTCGATTCCGGCGAATACGAGGTGGACTATCTCGCCCAGGCGCATTGGCACGGGTTCCGCTATCGCTTCGGCGAGATGATCGGGCTCGATCGCGCCAAGCGTGAGGTGCATCTCGCCGCCACGTACGACGACGAGGGGCGGCAGATCACGCCGCCCCGCGCGGTGGGCTACGACACGCTGGTGATCGCCATCGGCAGCATCACCAACGATTTCGGTACCCTCGGTGTTGCTCAGCATGCCGTGCCGCTGGAAACCCCGGCACAGGCGGAGCGCTTCAATCGCCGGCTGGTCAATGCCTGCCTGCGCGCCCAGACGCAGGACGGCCCGGTGCGTCCGGGCCAGCTTCACGTCGCCATCGTCGGCGCCGGCGCGACCGGCACCGAGCTGGCAGCCGAGCTCTACCGCACCACCAGAGAGGTCGTGGCGTACGGGCTCGACCGCATCGACCCGCAGCGCGACATCCGCATCGTATTGATCGAGGCGGGCAAACGCATCCTGCCCGGCCTGCCGGAGCGCATCTCCGAAGCAACGCACCGCCTCCTCGATGAGATCGGCGTCGAGGTTCGCACCGGCGCCGGCGTCACCGAGGTGACGGCGGAGGGCGTGAGACTTGCCGACGGCTCATTTATCGCCTCCGAGCTGGTAGTCTGGGCCGCGGGCGTCAAAGCTCCGGAGGTGATGCGGCAGCTCGACGGCCTCGAAATCAATCGCATCAACCAGCTGGTCGTCGAGCAGACATTGCAGACCACACGCGATCCCGCGATTTTTGCGCTCGGCGACTGTGCCGCCTGTCCGCGCCCGGGCACGACCAGCCCGGTGCCGCCACGGGCGCAGGCGGCGCATCAGCAGGCCGCACATATGGTGCGCCAGATCGAGCGCCGTCTGCGCGGCGAAGCGCTGCAGCCTTATACCTACCGCGACTTCGGCTCACTGGTCTCGCTCGGGAAATGGAGCACGGTCGGGAACCTGATGGGCTTCCTGATCGGCCGCAGCATCTTCATCGAAGGCCTGCTTGCCCGCATCATGTACCACTCGCTGCGCTTCATGCACGAGCGGGCACTCAACGGTACCGTGCGCGCCGTGCTGGCCGCCATGGCCCGCGCGCTGGCGCATCGCACGGCGCCGCAAGTCAAGCTCCATTAGATTAGAGCATGATCCCGAAAAGCGGCCACCGGTTTTCGGAAAAGATCATGCTCCAACAATGGGAGCCGATACGTTCCGCGGCACCGGCGGGCGCTTGCTCAATCCGAGGAGACTGCGCGATGAACGGCGCCGAACTGCTCGTAGCCGCACTCGAGAACGAGGGCGTGGGGCAGATCTTCGGCGTACCCGGCGAGGAGAATCTCGACCTCGTCGAGGCGCTGCGGCGTTCGACCATCAAGCTGGTGGTGACTCGTCATGAACAGGCCGCAGCCTTCATGGCGGCCACCCATGGGCGGCTGACGGGCCGGGCAGGGGTCTGCCTGTCCACTCTTGGTCCCGGCGCCCTCAATCTGGCGACGGGCGCCGGCTATGCGCTACTGGGCGCGATGCCCATGCTGATGATCACGGGGCAGAAGGGCATCCTGAGCCACAAGCAGGCGCGATTCCAGGTCGTCGACATGGTCGCGACCATGCGGCCGCTGACCAAGATGGCGCATCAGATCGTCAGCGCGACGACCGTTCCGTCCATCGTGCGGGAGGCGTTCAGGGTCGCGGAGCAGGAGCGGCCGGGGCCGGTCCATCTCGAGCTCCCGGAAGATATCGCCGCCGAGGCAGCGCCTGCGATGCTTCCGGTGCCGCCCCATCCGATCGACCGGCCGGTGGCGCCGCGCGCCGCTTTGGACCGTGCGGCCGAGCTGATCCTCAAGGCCGAGCGGCCGCTGGTGATGCTGGGTGCGGCGGCAAGCCGTCCACGCCTCGCCGACGCTTTGTCGACTTTCGTGAAGCGCGTGCAGATCCCGTTCTTCAACACGCAGATGGGCAAGGGGTCGGTCGCCGGCGGGTCCGGACTCTACATGGGCACTGCGGCGCTCTCCGAGCGCGACTACGTGCATTGGGCGATCGACCGCGCCGATCTGATCGTCGCCATCGGCCACGATACAGTCGAGAAGCCCCCCTTCATCATGGGGCCGCGTGGTCCCACCGTCCTGCACGTCGGCTATCTGCCGGCCACGGTCGAGGAGGTGTATTTCCCGCACGCCGAGCTTGTGGGCGACGTGGGTCCGAGCCTCGCGCTGCTGGCCGACCGTGTCGAGGGCAAGCTGCCCAAAGCGGGCGCGCTGCTCGGGCTGCGCGGAAAGATTCTTGCGCGCATTGCCGACCGCGCCGAAGAGAGCCGCTATCCGCTGACACCGCAGCGCATCGTGCACGACGTGCGGCACGTGATGCCGGAGGACGGCATCGTTTGCCTCGACAACGGCATGTACAAAATCTGGTTCGCCCGCAGCTACCGGACGCGGGTGGTCAACACGCTGCTGCTCGACAATGCGCTGGCAACCATGGGAGCCGGCCTGCCCTCGGCCATCATGGCCGCGATGCTCAATCCGTCGCGGCGCGTACTCGCGGTCTGCGGCGACGGCGGGTTCATGATGAACTCGCAGGAGCTTGAGACCGCGGTACGGCTTGGGCTCGACCTCGTCGTGCTCATCCTGCAGGACAATGCCTACGGGATGATCCGCTGGAAGCAGGCTGCGGATGGATATCCGGATTTCGGCATGACATTCGGCAATCCCGACTTCGTCACCTACGCCAAGGCGTATGGAGCCAAGGGCAGGCACGTGAAGAGCGCCGATGACCTCGTGCCCACGCTCGAAGCTGCCTTCGCCGAGCGCGGCGTTCACCTCGTCGCGGTGCCGGTTGACTATTCGGAAAACATGCGAGTTCTCGTTGACGAGCTGCGCGACGCTGCACTGAACGGCCCGCATGGCGGCTGATCGCGGCCGGTCAGGCATGCGTGCCGGGATTGCCAGCAGCGCGATCGAGTGTGCATGACGCGGAGTTGCAGCAGCCCTGTTCCGCGGCTTCCGGCGGCCAATCTAACCAAGGGCGCGCGAACGGACTTTGCCGCCGTTACGGCGCTTGGCGCGTTATTGCGCCAATCAACCGCATTGCGCCAATCGATCGCCGATGATTTGCTCTGCTCGCCCCCGGCTTGGTTCAAAGGGAACAAGCAACAACAGACAAGCATTAGCAAAATCGGGCAAGCAACAGCAACGAAAACCATTCAAAGAGAGATAACCTGCTTCAAAAAAGGAGATTTGCATGGCGCGAAACGCCCGGGTTTCGCAACTGAGCGAAGCCATCCCGGTCCCCGGCAAGATCGCGATCACGTTGGTCGTCAATGGGGTCGAGCGGCAGCTCGACGTCGCACCATGGACCACGCTGCTCGACGCGTTGCGCGATCATCTTGACCTGACCGGCACGAAGAAAGGCTGCGACCACGGCCAGTGCGGCGCGTGCACGGTGCTGGTGGACGGGCGGCGAATCAATTCCTGCCTTGCGCTCGCCGTCATGAAGGACGGCACCCACGTCACCACCATCGAGGGCTTGGAAGAAAACGGCGTCCTGCACCCGCTGCAACAGGCGTTTATCGACCACGATGCGTTTCAGTGTGGCTACTGCACATCGGGACAGATTTGCTCGGCGGTGGGCTTGATTGCCGAGGGCAGGGCGAAGAGCGCGGATGAGATCCGCGAACTGATGAGCGGCAACATCTGCCGGTGCGGGGCGTATCCCAACATCGTCGCAGCGATCCAGCAAGCAATGGCTTGAGCCATGATCAATTTCCAATACACGCGGGCGAGCAACGTCGCCGACGCGGTGCGCCAGATTGCCGCCAATCCGACGGCGAAATTCATCGCCGGTGGGACGAACCTGGTCGACCTCATGAAGATGGACGTCGAGCGTCCGTCGCGGTTGATCGACATCTCGCAACTGCCGCTCAAGACTGTGGATGAGACTGCCGACGGAGGCTTGCGGATCGGCGCCCTCGTGCCGAACTCCGACCTCGCTTACCATCCCCTGATCGAGCAACGCTACCCGCTGCTTGCGAGCGCCATCCTGGCGGGTGCATCGGCACAGCTGCGCAACATGGCTTCGACCGGAGGCAACCTCCTGCAGCGCACGCGCTGCGCCTACTTCTATGACACCGCAACGCCTTGCAACAAGCGCCAACCAGGCAGCGGCTGCTCGGCCATCGAGGGTCTCAACCGCGGCCACGCGATCCTCGGCACCAGCGAAGCATGTATCGCAACGCATCCATCTGACATGTGCGTGGCGCTCGCTGCGCTCGACGCCAAGGTGCACGTGACCGGGCCGAGTGGGGATCGCGCAATCGCGATGTCGGATTTCCACCGGCTGCCCGGGACTACACCGCAGCTCGACACGAACCTCAATCCGAACGAGATGGTGACGGCGGTCGAGCTTCCGCCCCGTGGCTTTGCCACTAACTATACTTACCTGAAGATCCGCGATCGCCTCTCCTATGCGTTCGCCCTTGTGTCGATCGCGGCGGCGCTCGAGCTTGAAGGGGGCACCATCAAGGAGGCCCGGCTGGCGCTCGGCGGCGTTGCGCACAAGCCATGGCGTGATGTCGCGGCCGAAGCGGCCCTGCGCGGGCAGGCCGCCAGCCAGGCGGCTTTCATGCACGCGGCGGACCTGCTGCTGCGCGATGCCAGGGGCTATGCGCACAATTCCTTCAAGATCGAGCTGGCGCGCCGCGCCATCGTTCGCGCCCTGACCCAGGCTGCGCGCGGCACGCCGCAGTCGCAATCCAACAAGAAGGTCCTGTGAGCCAGCCGATGCACCTTGCATCGCCATCAGAACAGGGCGCCCGTCGGCGGTCGCTGCGCAACAAGTCAATCAAGCGAGAAAGTTCATGATGGCTTACATCGGCACCCCCACATCCCGCATCGACGGCCGCGCCAAAGTCACCGGCGCAGCCAAATATGCCGCCGAGTTCAATGTGCCCGGCCTCGCCTATGCCAGCATCGTCGCATCCACCATTGCCAAAGGCCGCATCGTGCGCATCGACGCGAGCGAGGCGCTGCGGGTTGAAGGCGTGATCGACGTCCTCACCCACCAGAACCGGCCGCGCCTGGCGGACAACGATAGCGCCTACCACGACGACGTGGCGCCGGAAGGGTCGCCGTTCCGGCCGCTTTACGACGAGCGCATTCTATTCAACGGCCAGCCCATCGCCCTGGTTGTTGCCGAGGACGCCGAAATCGCGCGTTTCGCGGCATCGCTGGTCCGCGTGGACTATAACGAAGAAGCGCATGTCACCGATGTCTATCGTCGGCGTGATGAGGCCGTCCCACTGGAACTCGGCAAGATGTTCGGGCCGCCGAAGCCGCGCGGCACGCCCGAGGCGACATTGGCCGCCGCCAAGGTGCGCCACACGGGCGAGTATTACGTCCCGATCGAGCATCACAACCCGATGGAACTGTTTGCCGCCACGGCAGTGTGGGAGGGCGGCGGCAAGCTCACGGTCTACGACAAGACCCAGGGCGTGCAGAATGTCCAGCGCTACCTCTGCGGCGTGTTCGATCTCAAGCCGGACGACGTGCGGGTCATGTCGCCTTTCATGGGCGGCGGCTTCGGTTCGGGGCTGCGGCCGCAATATGAGGTCGTACTCGCCGTGCTGGCGGCGCGCGCGCTCGAGCGCTCGGTGCGTGTCGTGCTGACGCGCCAACAGATGTACGGGATCGGCTACCGGCCGGCCATGATCCAGCGCATCGAGCTGGGCGCAAACCGCGATGGAACGCTCGATGCGATCACGCAGGATGCCATCACCGTGACATCGCAATATGAGGATTTTCATCGGCAGGAGACCGGCTGGTCCGGTCTGCTCTACAAGTGCGCCAATGCGAAGTACGCGCACGGGCTCGTCAAACTCGACCTCCCCACCTCATGCGACATGCGCGCCCCCAGCGCCGCGACGGGCGTCTTTGCGCTCG
>Ga0126380_10000550_pt1 | contig 12798 bp, 13 predicted proteins | sample PanSoiMetPlot_26_FD_92544 | JGI IMG/M metagenome (GOLD analysis project Ga0126380, IMG submission 92544) | Tropical forest soil microbial communities from Panama - MetaG Plot_26 | ecosystem: Environmental > Terrestrial > Soil > Tropical forest > Bulk soil | place: Panama | collected 2016-02-17
ACTGGAAAGCGTCATCTATGTGGTGCGCGGAAGAGCGCGCATGCGCTGGGGCGAGCACCTCGAGTTCATGGCCGAGGCCGGGCCCGGCGACTTCATCTACGTGCCGCCGTTCGTGCCGCACCAGGAGATCAACGCCAGCCCGGACGAGCCGCTCGAATGCGTGCTGGTGCGCAGCGACAACGAGGCGGTCGTCGTCAACCTCGACATCGAGCCGGTGGAGAAGCCCGAGGAGGTGCCGTGGATCGATCCGATCCACAAGAAGTGACCTCCCGTGTCGCTCCTCTAGTCCGATGAGGCGAAGCGAAATGCGCTCATCCGGGCTGCGATCTACTTGGCTTTCGGCGCCGCACGCACGTTCTGCCACGGGTCGGGCTTCTCGGTCGAGTTCGGTATGCGATCGAGCGCCGCCTTGTAGTCCCGGTCGTTGACCGTCTGCTTTTTCTCGTCGCTCTTCTGCTGCTCTGGCGGGTGATGCCGCCTGCCGCCGCCCATGCCCTGTGCATGGGCCGGCAGGGTCAGGAGCGCGATCGCCGCTGCCGCCAGGAAGAACCGCATGGGGCTTCTCCATCGTTGTCGGGTCGCCCGCGGCCCGATCATACGTTGATTTTCTGCCGGCGCCTACCGCAATGCCGGCGCCTTGACCCTCTCAAGGACGGCGTCTAAGAGCTTCGACGAACGCAGTTTTCCCGTGGCGCCATGCTGGTTCTCATCGACAACTATGACAGTTTCACGTTCAACCTCGTCCACTACCTGGGCGAGCTTGGGGCCGGGACGGACGTCCATCGCAACGACAAGATCACGGCCGAGGCCGTGATTGCGGCGGCGCCCGACGCCATTGTGCTGTCGCCGGGCCCCTGCACGCCCAACGAGGCGGGCATCTGCCTCGACCTCATCGCCAAGGCGGCGCCGACGATTCCGATTTTTGGCGTGTGTCTCGGACACCAGGCGATCGGCCAGGCATTCGGCGGCGAGGTGGTGCGTGCGCCCGTTCCGGTGCACGGCAAGCTGTCCGAGGTCAGTCACGAAGGCGCCGGCGTGTTCCGCGGCATCAACGGCCCGTTCCGCGCCACGCGCTATCACTCGCTGGTGGTCGGCCGCGACCACCTGCCCGACGACCTGGCAGTGACCGCCGAGACCCACGACCGGCTGGTGATGGGGCTTTCGCACAAGAAATTTCCGGTACACGGCGTCCAGTTTCATCCCGAGAGCATCGCCTCCGAGCATGGCCACCGCATCCTCAAGAATTTCCTCGACATCGCGGCGGCCTGGAACCAGACGCATGGGCGGGCGCCGCGGGGGCGCACGCCGGCACTGGTCAGCTGAAGGATCGCGGCCGGGCGATGCCGACCACCTCATCGGCGCCGATCTCCTCGGCTTGAAACGAGCAAGCGCGCTGGTCTAAGAGCCCACCCTGTTGCGGATCGGCGCCTCGGGAGGCGGTCGATTTCGGCCCTGGCGCAGGCTACGATCCGCGGTGGGGTTCCGTCAGGGGCGGTCAATGCAGGATTTCAAGGCGCTCATCGGCAAGGTCGCGACCGGCGCGGCACTCACCCGCGACGAGGCGGCCGGCGCCTTCGACGTGATGATGTCGGGCGAGGCGACGCCGTCGCAGATGGGCGGCCTCCTGATGGCACTGCGCGTGCGCGGCGAGACCATCGACGAGATCACCGGCGCGGTCGCCACCATGCGCGCCAAGATGCTCAAGGTGGAAGCGCCGCCCGACGCCATCGACGTGGTGGGCACCGGCGGCGACGCGTCGGGCTCCTACAACATTTCCACCTGCGCGGCCCTCATCGTCGCCGGCGCCGGCGTGCCGGTGGCCAAGCACGGCAACCGCGCGCTGTCGTCGCGCTCGGGCGCGGCCGACGTGCTGGCCGCGCTCGGCGTGCGCATCGACCTCGCCCCCGACGGCATTTCCCGCTGCATCGACGAAGCCGGCATCGGTTTCATGTTCGCGCCCGCCCACCATCCGGCGATGAAGCACGTCGGCCCGACGCGGGTCGAGCTCGCCACCCGGACCATCTTCAACCTGCTCGGGCCGCTGTCCAACCCGGCCGGCGTCAAGCGCCAGATGATCGGGGTGTTCTCGCGCCACTGGGTCGAGCCGCTGGCGCAGGTGCTCAAGAATCTCGGCGCCGAGCGCGCCTACGTGGTGCACGGCTCCGACGGGCTCGACGAGATCACCACGTCGGGGCCGACCAGCGTGGCGGCGCTGGCGAACGGCGCGGTCAAGACCTTCGAGATCGCCCCCGAGGACGTCGGCCTGCCCAAGGCCAAGCCGGAGGCGCTGCGCGGCGGCGACGCCGAGGCCAACGCGGCGGCGCTGCTCGCGGTGCTCAAGGGCAGCAAGGGACCGTTCCGCGATATCGCGGTGTTCAACGCGGCGGCCGCGCTGGTCGTCGCCGGTCGCACCAAGGATCTCAAGGAGGGCGTGACGGCCGCGAAAAAATCGCTCGATTCCGGCGAGGCGGAAGGCCGCCTCGACCGGCTGATCCATGTCTCCAATGCCTGACATTCCGGCAACATACGCGCTCGTACGGTGGGTCAGGCGCGCCCTTGCGCGCCGTAACCCACCATTCCTTGCTCCGTCGGTGGGTTTCGGCGCGGCTGCGCCGCGTTCCCATTCGCAAGCCCGGCGTGGCGCCTCAACCCACCCTACGGTCCGCGCCGATGCCTGACATCCTGGCCACCATCGCGGCGTACAAGCGCGAGGAAATTGTCGCGGCGAAGCGCGCGCGCCCGCTCGCCGCGCTCGAGGACGACGCCAAGGCGGCGGCGGCGCCGCGCGGCTTTGTCGCCGCAATCGAGCGCAGGCTGGCGCACGACCGCCATGCGCTCATCGCCGAGATCAAGAAGGCGAGCCCGTCGAAGGGCCTGATCCGCGCCGATTTCGATCCGCCGGCGCTGGCGCTCGCCTACGAGCAGGGCGGCGCCACCTGCCTCTCCGTGCTTACGGACGCGCTGTCCTTCCACGGCAAGCGCGAGCACCTCACGGCCGCGCGCGCCGCGACGAGACTGCCGGCACTGCGCAAGGACTTCATGTACGACACCTATCAAGTGGTCGAGGCCCGGGCCTGGGGCGCCGACTGCATCCTCATCATCATGGCGGCGGTCGACGACGCCACCGCCAGCGACCTGGAAAACGCCGCCCTGGCGCTCGGCATGGATGTGCTGGTCGAGGTGCACGACGCCGCCGAGCTCGAGCGCGCGCTGCGCCTGAACTCGCGCCTCATCGGCATCAACAACCGCAACCTGAAGACCTTCGAGACCACGCTTGCCACCGCCGAGCGCCTGGCGCCGCGCGTGCCGCCCGATCGCATCGTCGTCGGCGAGAGCGGCATCTTTGCCCCGGCCGACCTCGCCCGCCTCGCCCAGGTGAACATCCGCACCTTCCTGGTGGGCGAGAGCCTGATGCGCCAGGCCGACGTGGCGGCGGCGACGCGCGCGCTGCTGGCGCCGCGCAAAGTCTCGGCCGCCGGATGAGACGATGGCCAAGGCGAAGAAACTCTCGCATGTGGGCAAGGGCGGCGAGGCCCGCATGGTCGACGTCGGCGCCAAGACGGTCACGGAGCGAGTCGCGATCGCCGAAGGCCTTGTGCGCATGACGGCGAGGACGCTGGCCTCCGTGCTGGCCGGCGACGCCAGGAAGGGCGACGTCCTCGGCGCCGCGCGCATCGCCGGCATCATGGCGGCCAAGCGGACCCACGAGCTCATCCCCCTGTGCCATCCCCTCCCCGTCTCGCAGGTCCTGGTCGACGTCACGCCCGACCGCGCGCTGCCCGGCCTCGTGGTGCGCGCGCAAGTGAAGGTTTTGGGCCAGACCGGCGTCGAGATGGAGGCGCTGACCGCGGTGTCGGTCGCGTGCCTGACGATCTACGACATGGCCAAGGCGATCGAGCGCGGCATGCGCATCGAAGGCATCCGGCTGATCGAGAAGCGCGGCGGCAAGTCGGGCCGCTACCGCGCAGCGCGGAGCTGAACCGTCATGGCGCTGATGCCGGTGGCCGAAGCGCTGGAAAAGGTTTTGGCCGGAGTCGGGCCCCTGCCGGGCGAAACGGCGCCGCTCGGCGATGCGCACGGGCGCGTGCTGGCAGCCGACCTTGCAGCGCTGCGCACGCAACCGCCGGACGACGTCTCGGCCATGGACGGCTACGCGGTGCGCGGCGCCGACGTGGCCAGCGTGCCGGCGCACCTCACGGTGATCGGCGAGGTGGCGGCCGGCCGGCCGTTCGCCGGAACCGTCGGTGCCGGCAAGGCGGCGCGCATCTTCACCGGCGGCGTGCTGCCGCCCGGCGCCGACACGGTGGTGATCCAGGAAGTGACCGCGCGTGACGGCGATAGCGTCGTGGTCAAGTCGGCGACGTCGGCGGGACGCAACGTGCGCAAGCGCGGCCTCGACTTCACGGCCGGGACGACGCTGCTCCGCCAGGGCGAGCGCCTGACCAGCCGCAGCCTCGCCCTGGCGGCGGCGATGGACCATCCGGTCGTGCCGGTGCATCGCCGGCCTAAGGTGGCGATGCTGGCGACCGGCGACGAACTGGTGGCGCCGGGCGCGCCGGCCGGTCCGGGGCAGATCGTCTACTCCAACGGCTTCGCGCTCGGCGCCCTGATTCGCCAGGAAGGCGCCGAGCTCGTTGACCTCGGCGTCGTCGGCGACGATCTCGTCGTCACCGTCGCGGCGATCGAGCGCGCCCGCCAGGCGGGCGCTGACGTGCTGGTCACCGCCGGCGGCGCCTCAGTCGGTGAGTACGACCTTGTGCAGCGGGCGCTCACCTCGCTCGGCCTCAAACTGTCGTTCTGGAAGGTGGCGCTGCGGCCGGGCAAGCCGCTGCTGCATGGGCGTCTCGACGCCATGCGGGTGCTCGGCGTGCCAGGCAATCCGGTCTCCGCCTTCGTCTGCGCGTTCCTGTTCCTGATACCGCTGATTCGCCGACTCGCCGGCCGCACCGATCTGGTGCCCGAGACCGAATCAGCCGTGCTGGGGACCGACCTGCCGGCCAACGACGAGCGCCAGGATTACCTCCGCGCCACCCTCGCGCTGCGCGACGGAAAGATGGTCGCGGCACCGTTTCCGATCCAGGATTCGTCCATGGTCCAGCCGCTGGCAAAGGCCGATTGTCTCGTTATTCGCGCACCTTATGCCCCGGCCGCGGCGGCCGGAAGCGCATGCGCCGTCGTTAAGCTGGGACTTTAGCGGCCCTTCGATTTGTTCACGTGGAATTAAGGGGTTGCGGAACACATAAAGAACATATAGTGTCCGTTCATGCTTTGTTTTCTAGCGGTCGTATGTGACGATCGCGCCACTCGGGGGATCTGACGCATGTTGACTCGCAAGCAACTCGAACTCTTGCGCTTCATCCACGAGCGCCTGACCGAGACCGGCGTTCCCCCCTCGTTCGACGAGATGAAGGACGCCCTCGACTTGCGCTCGAAATCCGGCATCCACCGCCTGATCACGGCGCTCGAGGAGCGCGGCTTCATCCGGCGGCTGCCCAATCGCGCGCGTGCCATCGAAGTGATCAAGCAACCCGACGGGTACGGCGCTGGCCGGGCGCGCGGCTTCACGCCGAGCGTCATCGAGGGCAACCTCGGCCGCGTACGCGCGGCGTCCGAGGACGAAGGCGGACGTCCGGTGGCGGTGCCCGTGATGGGGCGCATTGCCGCCGGCACACCGATTGAGGCGATCCAGACGCGCAGCCATACCATCAACATGCCGCCCGACCTGCTGAGCACCGGCGATCACTTCGCGCTCGAGGTGCGGGGCGACTCGATGATCGACGCCGGCATCCTCGACGGCGACACGGTGCTCATCCGCCGCACCGACACGGCCGATACCGGCGACGTGGTGGTGGCGCTGATCGACGACGAGGAGGCGACGCTGAAGCGCTTCCGCCGGCGCGGCGCCTCGATCGCACTGGAGCCGGCCAACTCGTCGCACGAAGTGCGCATCCTGCCGCCCAACCGCGTGCGCATCCAGGGCAAGCTGGTGGGGTTGTTCCGGCGGTATTGATGAGGGCGCAAGTCCACGCGCTGTAGGGTGGGCAAAGGCGCGCAAGACGCGGATCATCAAAAGATGATGCGCACGATGCGCGCCGTGCCCACGCTGTCGGCATCGCCACAGTTCTCGCGCCAAGCACGGTGACGCCGCACGCGTGGGCTACGGCGCTCAAGCCGCCAATCCGCCGCACGAGGTGCCCGCAACCGCGCACGCATCCAGGGCAAGCTGGTGGGATTGTTCCTGGGCTATTGTTCAGCCGGAGCGCCGCCAGGACTCGGCCGTGAGACGCTCAAGTTCGGCAAAATAGGCCTCGTTCGGATCGCCGGCCTGTTCCGATTCAGTTTCGGTTTGGCGCACGAGATCATGCATGTGACCGGCAAGCACGAAGCCGATGGCGTGCAAGGCGTCGTGCCGGTCGAGACCTTCGCTCATGAGACGCTGCAGCGTGCGGGCCACCGGCGTTTCGTCCCCCAACCCAATTTGGTTCTCGACGACGACGTGGATAATCGCGTGGACTTTTACGTTGGGCAGAGGCACGCGTGTGCGCCGGTGATAATCTTCTACGAGCCGCAGACGTTCGTGCTCGTCCAGCGCATTCCATTCCTCCGGGTCGGGTGCACTGAACGGGTCGTAGTTTTCGATCATTCGGCAATCTTCCGGGTAATAACGCCGCAGGGTGGGCAAATCCGCGTGCACTCCATCCAGCCGGGCGGATCGTGGGCAACGCGCAAGGGCGAGTTTGCCCACCATCAATGCCGAGATAGGCGTTGCCACCCTGCGGCGAAAGACCGCGAGGCGGCGCTGCGGTCGTTATGATCCCTTCTTCGCCGCCTTGATCGGATCCTTGACCGCATTGAAGGTGGCGAACTCGACATTGTAGAGCTCGCCGTCCTTGCGCTCGACCTTGCGGATATAGATGTTCTGCACGATGTCGCGCGTCTCCGGGTCGATCGAGATCGGGCCGCGCGGGCTCTCCCAGGCCAGGCCCTTCATGGCTGCGATGAGTGCGTCGCCATCGGTGTTGCCGTTGGTCTTCTTGAGCGCCTCGTAGATCACGTGCATGCCGTCATAGCCGCCGAGCGAGATGAAGTTCGGCCGGATGCCGTTGAGCTTCTTGAACGCCTCCACATAGGCCTTGTTGACCGGCGACGGGTGATGGGCCGAGTAGTTGCCGGCCGTGACCGTGCCGAGGATGGATTCATTCATGCGCGGCAGGTCGTCGTCGTCGGTGATGTCGCCGGGGCCGATCAGCTTGATGCCGGCCTTGTCGAGGCCGCGATCGACGAACTGCTTGGCGAACAGCCCGGCCTGGCCGGCCGGCACGAACACGAACAGCGTGTCAGGATTGGCGTCACGCGCCCGCTGCAGGAACGGCGAGAAATCGGGATTGGCCAGTGGCACTTTCAGCGTCTCGAGAATCTGACCGCCGGCCTTGGTGAAGGCTTCAGTGAAGACCTGCGTCGCCTCGGCGCCGGGCGCCCAGTCGGACTGCACAATGACGACCTTCTTGCTGCCGTTCTTCGCCGCCCATTCGCCGATGATCCCGGACTGCTGGCCGAGCGTGAAGCTGGTCCGCACCATGTAGGGCGAGCGCTCGGTGGCCGACGACGTTCCCGACACCATGATCACCGAGGGCACCTTGCCCTGGGTAGCGAGCGGCGCGATGGCGAAGCTCGCCGGCGTGATCCCGGTAGTGAGGATGTTCACCTTGTCATTGACGATGAGCTCCTGCGCCAGCCGCTTGGCGACGTCCGGCACCGTGGTGTCGTCCTTGACGACGAGCTCGATCTTCTTGCCGGCAACTGTGTTGCCCTTTTCCTGGACATAGAGGTTGACGCCGCCCATGACCTGCTTGCCGACAGCCGTGAGCTGCCCGGTGAGCGACTGGACGATGCCGATCTTGATCGTGTCCTGGGCGAACGCCCCGCCGGACGCGAACGCGGCGCAGAGCACCGCGGCAACCGTGAGAACGTGCCTGCGCAACATGGAGTTTCTCCCTGAAAAGTGGCGGTTTTTGTGGTTTGGTTGGCAGATAACCTGCGTGGCCCGGCGCGTCAACTCGGGACGCCACGGGTGGTTACCGTCCACAATGCCGCACCGGCTGGTCGGACGATCAAGACACCAGAATGGGAATCTTCGGCCGTTCGCCACGCGCCTTGCCGCTGATCGGCGGCTTCGGAAGGCGCGACGGGCCGCCTTCCATCACGAAAGTGTGTTGGAGCGAATACCACGGGCCGCTGACGTCGGGGGCCGGCGCCGGCTCGTTGTCGTGGCGCACGTATTCGCCGATGAGGTGGCGGGTGACGCCGAACTGCACATCGGTCTCGAGATAGGGATCGTCGTTGACGTAGATCTGCGAGATCAGCGTCTTGAACCCGTCCTTGGCGGCCAGGAAGTGCAGATGCGCGGGCCGCATGTTGTGGCGCCCCTGCTGGCGCAGCAGCTCGCCGACCGGTCCGTCGATCGGAATGGGATAGCCGGCGGGTTTCACGCTGCGAAAGGCGAAATGGCCGTCCGCATCGGTGATGAACTTTCCGCGCAGGTTCATGTCGGCCTGCACCGGATCCTGGTTCTCGTAAAAGCCTTCCGGCGAGGAGTGCCACACGTCGACCTCGGCGCCGGCGATCGGCCGCCCCGCGCTGTCGCGGAACCAGGCGTCGACGAACAGCGCCGGGCCCGGCGTGGGCGAGCGCACGATGCTGCCCCCGCTGTCGGTGAGCGGCGAATGCATGCGCCAGAACGGCCCGAGCAGATTGGCGTCCGTTTCAGTCTGGCCGTTGTTGCCGTTGTTGAGGAGGCAGATCAGGGTCGAGAACCCGAGCGAGCCCGACATCAGGACGGCCTCGTTGTGGGTCTCGGTCGTATGTTTGCCGAGCGCCACGATATAGCCGACGGCGGCCTGGAACTCCTCCTCGGTCAGATGCACCTCGCGGGCCAGGTCGTGCAGGTGGCGCACGAGCGCCGCCATGATCTCGCGGAACCGGGCGTTGGGCGCGCGCGCGAGCTCCTTGAGCACGGCGTCGGTGACCTGTTCCTGCCGTTCGATGATCATGCGGTCCCTCGACAATGTTTTGTTTCGCCGCACCTGTGTCCCCGGTGTTCTAGTGGAGCCGCCGCGGCAGGACAAGAAATCGCCAGGAACGACGGCAGCGCGGGCGCTCGCGCCCGGGTTGCCGGACACGGGGGGAACCGCCGCCCCGCCCCCACCGAAAGCAGCATCGGCGTCGGCCGGATCGCGCGCATTTTTATTCAAATGAAGCGAATATTTTGCCCAGTATTCACGACAGGTTTCGCCAAGTTGGCTGCTAGTTCGCGGCGATCTTTCGTCCAAGTAAATTCGAATTGCACCACGCGCGGTAGCGCCGCCTTCACATCTTGCCGGCATCATTCGTGTTTGTACGTAGGTCTCTCGAATGGAGGCTGTCGTGGGCAAGCTGATGTTGGCGGTAGGCGTGCTCGCAAGCGTGGTCCTGCTCGACCCAATGGGCACGTTCAACCTGTTCGGACCGCAGGCGTCCTGGCTCGGCTGGAAGATCAGCAAGACGATCGAATCCGAGCGCGCGTCCGTGCAGTTCTCGTGGTTCCGGCGCTGATGATGCGCTGAGGGGCGTCGCCCGGCCTAGTCGTCGGGGCCGAGATCGTCGGCCCGCGGCGTGGCGTCACGGGCGTTCTGTGCCGCGGGCGCGGGCGGTGCGGCGAGTGTTGATCGCTCGCCCGCGCCGCCCGCCTCGCCGTTGCGCCGCGCCCACGGCCGGTCCTGGGTGAGCGGCCGCGCCGCCATGATGGCGAAACCGGCGTCGGTGCGCGTCAGCGCCAGCGCGCCGGTCTGCCGCCATGCGGTGCGGTCGACGACCGCGGCGCGGCAGAACGGCGGCGCCGTGCGCTGGCTCAGCACCAGTTTTGCGCGCGCGCAATCCTCCTCGAACGCCTCCGGCGCGACCACCACCGAAACCAGCGATCCATCCGCCAGCTGCGCGATGCAGCCGGCCCGATCGCAGGCGAATTTTTCCGCCAGGCCGGCGTCGCCGGGCTGGCGCGCGTCACCGTCGGCCTTGAGCCATTCGCCGACCGCAAACGTATCGTGGCCGGTCTTCACGACGGCGAGCTTGCCGTCCGCCGCGCGCACCGCAAAGGCCTGGCCGCCGTCGCCGACCAGGACATCGGGCCGCGCCGGATGGAACGCCCAGAGAATGGCGACGCCCAGCACGGCGGCGCCGCACCAGCGCAGCGGCGTGCGCAGCAGGCAGACCACGACCAGCCCGGCGGTCGAGAGCAGCAGCGGACCCGCGCCAAACGCGGCGATGCGGCCGACCGCGCCGGGAAGATTGGCCACCCACAGTGCCACCGCGATCATCCATTCGATGCCGACGCCCATCACCTGCCACAACGGTCCGTCGAAACCGAACGGCATGGCGACCAGCGCCAGCAGGCCGAACGGCATGGCGACCAGCGAGACCACGGGCATCGCCAGGAGATTGGCCAGCACGCCGTAGGGCGCCAGGCGATGAAAGTGGTAGGCGGCGTAGAGCGTGGTGGCGAGGCCCGCGACCAGCGAGGCAAGGATCAGCGCGAGAATCTCGCGGCCGCCCCACAGGGCGACGCGGGCGCCGAGGGGCGTGTCGGCGCCCGCCGTCATCCACGGCAGGCCGCGCTCGTAGACCGCGACCAGCGCCAGCGTGGCGGCAAACGACATCTGGAAGCTCGGGTGGACCACCGCCTCCGGCGCGATCAGGAGCACGCCGAGCGCGGCCAGCGCCAGGTTGCGCAGGGTCAACGCCGGCCGGTCCACCATCACGCCGACGAGCACGATCGCCGTCATGATGAAGGCGCGTTGCGTCGCCACTTCGGCGCCAGACAGGAGGAGGTAGAAGAAAGCGGCGACGAGCGCGGTCGCCGCGGCCCATTTCTTGATCGGCCGGCGCAGCGCCAGGGCCGGCGCCAGCGCCAGCAGCGCGCGCACGACAAAGAACACCACGCCCGCCACCACGGCCATGTGATAGCCGGAGATCGACAGCACGTGAGCGAGGCTCGAATCGTACATGGCCTGGTTGACGGGCTCCGTGATGGCGTCGCGCTTGCCGGTGATCAGGGCCGACGCGATGGCGCCGGTGTCGCCGGACAGATGGGCGCGGATGCGCGCATCGATGGCGTTGCGAATGCCGTCGATGAATGTCGCGTAGCGCAGCCACGCGCCCGGCGGCCCCGGCGGCTCGGCGCGCCGGATGGCGCCGAGCGCGAGGCCGGTCGCGCCGATGTTCTGGAAATAGAGGTCGCGGGCAAAGTCGTAGCCGCCCGGACGCCACGGCGCGCGCGGCGGATCGAGCCTGGACTTGAACGCCACGAAGGCGCCGACCGGCGGCGCCGTTCCCTTCCGGACCGAGACCCGCACGCGTTCGAGCGGCTCCTGCATCCGCGCCCCGTCGATGCCATGCACTTTGACGACGATGCGGTCGGAGCGCGCGCGCTCCTCGCGTACCTCGATCCAGCCGGTGATCGCCACGTTCCACGCCGGCCGCGGCAGGATCGGATGGGCGACGCGCGCGCTGCGCAGCGTGGCCGTGGCGAACCCCGCGGCAACCGCGGCGAGCGCCAGCAGCAGCGGAAAAGCGATGGCCCGGCCGCGCGCCAGGGCGGCGGCAACGCCGAAGCCGACAAAAAGGGCCATGGCCGCAACGAGACTCGGCTCGCGCTCGGCCGTGAAGTAGAGGACGATGCCGGTGCCGAACGCGATCGGCAGCCACGGCATGAGCCGGCCGGGCGCGACTTCGGCGACGAGCCAGGTGCGGATGCTTTCGGCGGCGTCGCCAAAACCCCGCGGCACCCGCACTTGCCAGGCGGATGCGGTCCGCCCGGCATCCCAGGTTCTGGCGCGCTCCCCCGCCCCCACGGCCATGCACGGCACCTGCTGGTGGGTGTACAACCAGGAGATACATTAGCACGGCCCCACGCGTGGGCATATGGCCGCTTATATCCGGTCGCCCCGAGGCAGGAAGCACATTCGGGCCTTCACCCGCCCACGGCCGCAGTCAGCCCAAAGCGGCGCGCAGCTTCCTGATCTCCTCGCGCAAATTATGCGCCGCGTCGTCGGGGGAAAGCGCCTGAGGACCGCCGCGTTGCATGTCATTGACTGCCTGCTCGAAGCGATTTGCGCTCTCGAGCGCCCTATGCCGCGTCGTCGCTTCCCGGTGTTCCGCATTTCTCTGATTGTCGCGCGCCGCATCGGCCTGACGCTCGGCCGAAGCGCGACCCAGGTAGTGGCCCGTGACGGCCCCGAGCAGACCCATTGCAATCGCCAGAATGTCCTTCTGTCTGCCGTAGGCGTCGATCATGTGTTGGGGCGGTTTGCCGTCCGCCGCGGGCTCTATAGGTTTTGCAGCGGCGCAAAACGTGAGGACCAGGAATACTAGCGCGACTGCCGTGATCGCCAGACTGATCAGTCCGGTCACGATCTCTCATGCCCAGCCTGCACAGGATGATGACGAGCCCCGTGGCGGCGAGTTTCCATTGTCCGACATGATCGGCTCCCCCGATGGTTCGACCAAGCTTCGCCGTCCGTCCGCCGATGAGATCGACGGGTCGGCGCACTGCCCACATTAGCATGGGACCACCGGTCCGGGCCGGTTACGTCCCGCTCCGGGATGCGGGCTCGCTCAGCTCGAGCATCAGCAGCGCATCGTCGTGGAACACGCCATCGATGCACAGGGCCTTGTGTTCGGTCCCGTAGGCGACGAAGCCGAGGCGGCGGTACATCCGCCGCGCCGGATGATTGCTGGTAACAACGGTCGCCTGCAGCAGCAGGA
>Ga0126380_10000551_pt1 | contig 12794 bp, 12 predicted proteins | sample PanSoiMetPlot_26_FD_92544 | JGI IMG/M metagenome (GOLD analysis project Ga0126380, IMG submission 92544) | Tropical forest soil microbial communities from Panama - MetaG Plot_26 | ecosystem: Environmental > Terrestrial > Soil > Tropical forest > Bulk soil | place: Panama | collected 2016-02-17
ATTGGACATTCAGAGGTTAATTCGGCAAAAGTGTCAAACCAGTGAACAAAGGGCTGCTAAGCTCTGCCAAACCGCGTTGACATTGTTGGCAAAGTTGCATTCCAAACAAATTCAAAGATATAGGGAGGAAGATATGCGCAAGTTTGGCTGGCTTGGAATAGCCGCCCTGGCATTGACGTTGGGCAGCGCCGTCGAGGCCGAAACCATCAAGATTGGCGTGGTTCTTCCGTTCAGCGGAGCCAATGCCGACCTCGGCCATCAGATCGACAAGGCCTTCGACCTGTACATGAAGCTCCATGCCAAGGACATCGCGCCGCACAAGGTCGAGATCGTCAAGCGTGACGAAGGCCCGCCGACCGGCGCACAGGCGAAAACCGTTGCGACCGAGCTGATCACGAACGACAAGGTGCAGATCCTGACCGGCTTCGTCTTTTCGCCCTCGGCAATCGCGCTCGCGCCCGTGGTAACGCAGGCAAAGGTGCCGATGGTCATCGCCAATGCCGGTACGGCCTGGATCACCAATCTGTCGCCCTATGTCGCGCGGCTCTCGTTCAGTATGTGGCACCACGCTTATCCGATGGGCGCCTATGCCTTCGGCAAGATCGGTTGCAAGACCGCCGCGCTGGCCTACACGGATTTCCCGCCGGGCAAGGATTCCACCGAAGCCTTCAAGACCGGTTTCGAAAAGGCTGGCGGAAAGGTCACCGAGTCTATCCCGATGGGCAGCCCGGTGCAGGTGCCGGATTTCACCCCGTTCTTCCAGCGCATCAAGGACGCCAAGCCCGACTGCATGTATGTGTTCATTCCCTCCGGCGCGCATGCGACTGGCGTGGCAAAGGCCTACGGCGAGCTCGGCATGCGCAAGGCCGGCGTCAAGCTGATCGGCCCGATGGACCTGATCCCGGATAACAAGCTGCAGGACATGGGCGACGCCGCCATCGGCACCATCGTGATGGGGAACTACGCGGTTGACCTCGACAATTCCGACAACAAGGCTTTCAACAAGGCCTGGCACGAGGCATACGGCAAAGACTCTTACCCGGACTTCATGTCCGCGGCCGGCTGGGACACCATGCACGCCATCTTCGATGCGATCAAAAAGCTCGATGGCAAGGTTACCGACGGCCAGCAGGTCATCAATGCGATGAAGGGTTGGACGGGCAATGGGCCGCGCGGCAAAGTCTCGATCGACGCCGCGACCCGCGACATCGTGCAGGATGAGCACGCCATGGAAGTCGTTCGCAAGCCGGATGGTAAGCTTGGTGTCAAGGTTCTCGACACCACCAAAGGCGTGAAGGACGAGTGCAAGGAGCTCAAGATCGGCCGTTGCGGCTCGTGATGGTTTCGCGGCTTAATTGACACCTGACTGCGCCGCCGCGCATAAAGGCACGGCGGCGTTTTCTTGATCGCGAAGGTGGGGCTCGTGCCGCAGGTCGCCAATATTGCTGTCAGCATTCTTTTCGACGGCTTGGCCTACGCCATGTTTCTGTTCATCACCTCTGTTGGCCTTTCGGTCACGATGGGGTTGATGGGTTTCGTCAATCTGGCGCATGGCGCTTTTGCCATGGCCGGTGGCTATCTCGTGGTCACGCTCACGCGCACGCTCGGGGTTGGCTTTGTGCCTTCCCTGGTTATCGCTGCCGTGGTCGTCGGCGCGGTGAGCGTGTTGTTCGAGCGATTCCTTTATCGCCGACTCTACAAGTCCACCGATCTCGAGCAGGTCTTGCTGACGATTGGTCTGGCCTTCATGGCTATTGCGACCGCGACATATTTTTATGGCCCGATACCGAAGTCGGTGCCGCTACCGGACTGGCTACAAGGCGACGTCAATCTCGGCTTCCGCTATTTTCCCAGCTACCGTGCCTTTCTGATCGTACTCGGCGCGGCACTGATCGCCATCCTCTGGTACGTCTTCGAGCGAACGAATATCGGCGCCAAGATCCGTGCCGCGGTCGATAACCGGCGCATGGCGGAATCGGTTGGCATCAATGTCGATCGCCTGTTTACGCTGACCTTTGCTGTGGGATCCGGGCTTGCCGCGCTCGGTGGCGGCCTTGCCATCCAGTTGTTGGGCCTGTCGCCGAGCTTTGCCGTCATCTACCTGGTGCTGTTCCTGATTGTCGTAGCGGTGGGCGGTCTCGGCAGCCTGAAGGGCACCTTGCTCGCTGCGCTAGTGCTCGGCGTTTTCGATACAGGGGGCAAATATCTGCTGGCCGATGCCGGCGGGTTTTTTATCTACGCGGTGACGGTGGCTGTCCTTCTCGTCAAGCCGGCAGGATTCTATGGCCGCGACTGACACCATTCCTACAGCCCGCGCCGCCAGCACCCGCGAACGTGCGGCGGATTATCTTCTGACACGGCATCGTTTTCACTTCGCCGAGGCGCTGCCTTGGCTGATCGCTATCGCCGTGTTTTTCATTTTTCCAACCCGCATGACCTTCGGCAGCCAGGTGCTGGTGATGATCATGTTTGCGCTCTCGCTCGACCTGATCCTTGGTTATGCCGGCATCGTGACGCTGGGCCATGCTGCTTTCTTCGGGGTCGGCGCGTATACGGTCGGACTTGCCGCAGCGCGCTTGGAATGGACCGAGCCGATCAGCGGACTCTTCGCCGCCGCGATTGCCGCCGGCCTCGTCGGATTTATTACCGGGTGGTTTCTCCTGCGCTATCGCGGCCTCACGCTGCTGATGCTCACGCTCGCGACCGCCATCCTGCTGCAGGAGACCGGCAATCTGAGGTCGGATATTTCCGGCGGTTATGACGGATTGCCCGGGTTGACCTTCAAGCCGCTATTGGGCCTGTTCGATTACGACCTCTACGGACACACTTATTACCTTTATGCGCTCGCCGTTCTTGCCATCGTGTTCTATCTCGTCCGCAGGATTGTCTATTCGCCGTTTGGTCAGGCCCTCACCGGCATTCGAGAAAACGTGCGCCGCATGCATGCGATCGGGTCTCCCGTTCATTGGCGGCTTGTGACCGTCTATACAATCTCGGCTGCAATCGCTGGCGTTACAGGCGCGCTTTTCACCCAGACCAACGCGTATGTCACGTTGACAGTTTTCGACTTCGATAACTCCGCAAAAGTGATGGTGATGCTGATCCTCGGCGGAACCGGCCGGCTTTACGGTGCATTCATTGGCGCGACCGTTTACATGGTACTGGAGGATTACTTCTCGAAACTCAGTCCGACCTTCTGGCAATTCGGCATAGGCCTGATGCTGGTGCTGGCGGTGCTGTTTGCGCCGCGGGGGATTCTCGGGGTGTTCGAGAACATCGGTAAATACTTTGCCGAAAGGAAACGGACGTGACCGCCGCATTGCGGGTCGAAGGATTAAACCGCACTTTCGGCGCATTGCCGGTCACGCGCGATGTCAACCTGACGCTTGATCGCGGAGCACGCCGTGCCCTGATCGGCCCTAACGGCGCCGGCAAGACCACGCTGGTCAACCTGATCACAGGAGCGCTCAAACCGCATTCGGGCCGCGTCGTGCTCAATGGCGAGGACATTACAGCGCTAAGCCAGGCCAACCGCGCGCGGCGAGGCCTCGCCCGCACTTTTCAGATCAATCAGCTGTTCCGCGGTCTGACCGTGCTCGAAAACCTGTGTATGACCATCGGTGAGCGCGACGGTCATTGCAACAACCTATGGCGTTCGGCCGGGGCGAAACCGGAGGTGATCGACGAGGCACTCGGCCATCTCGAATCACTGCGGCTGACCGACGACGCGCTCAAGCTGGTGCGCGAATTGCCCTATGGGCGACAGCGGCTAGTGGAGATCGCTATTGCGCTCGCGCAAAAGCCTCGCGTCCTCCTGCTCGACGAGCCTGCGGCAGGCGTGCCGTCATCAGAAACCCATCTCATCCTCGATGTGGTGGCCACGCTCGACCCCGACATCGCGGTGCTCATTATCGAGCATGACATGGACGTCGTGTTCCGCTTTGCCAGGGAAATCACGGTGCTGGTGCAGGGCGCGGTTTTCACGCAAGGCACGCCTGAAGAGATCATGAATAACGAGCAGGTGAGGGCCGTTTATCTTGGCGAGGAAAGTCACCCTGAAGCGCGTCGAGGGAAACACCATGGTTGAGCGGGCGCTCGAGCTCGACAAAATTCGCGCGGGATACGGCGAGACTGTCGTGCTCGAGGACATTCGCCTTGGCCTTGGTTCCAGCGAGACCGTATCGGTCATCGGTCGCAACGGCGTCGGCAAGACCACTTTGCTGGCGACTATCATGGGTCACACGACTCTGCATGGCGGGCGCGTATCTCTTCATGGCAAGGATATCTCCGGCATTGCCACCTATCGCCGCGTCGCCGAAGGCCTTGGCTATGTGCCGCAGGAGCGCGAAATTTTTCCGTCGCTGACGCTGCGCGAAAATCTTGAAGTTGCCGCCCGCCCCGGCCCCTGGACGATGACAACGGTGTTCGAGCTCTTTCCGCGGCTGGCCGAGCGGGTCGACAATCGGGGAAACCAGCTATCGGGAGGCGAACAGCAGATGCTCGCGATTGGCCGCGCGCTGATCAGCAATCCAACCGTGCTGCTGATGGACGAACCGTCGGAAGGTCTCGCGCCAGTGATCGTTGAAGAGCTTGCCCGTGCGGTGAAGCGTCTGACTCAGGCCAGCGGCTTCGCCACGATTTTGGTCGAGCAGAACTCTCGCCTCGCGCTCGATATTGCCCCGCGAGCCGTAGTGATGGATCGCGGCCGCATCGTCTATGACGGTCCGAGCGAGACGCTGCGCAACGATCCGGCGAAGCTTGAGCAACTTATTGGGGTGGTGAAGGCGTAACGACAGAATTGCGCCGTCATCAAATCCCGTTCACTCGCGCGCACTCGCCGCCGCGAAGCCAAAGCGGTTTTCGCTTGGCGAAGCAGGGAGCGGGAATCCACCATTCAAGCGCGCTGGGTCCCTGCTTTCGCGGGGACGAACGGAGTATTTTGAACGATCCCATCCACTGCTGTCAGTGAGGGCCCTGGCTTGCGGGCAGGGAACTCTGGTCATAGTCTCCCGGTTAACGCGCAAGCAGCCGGAGCAATGGCCATGAATATCAACGCTCAGCCGTCGAGTGGTCTTGCAATTCCGTTCGACCATCACCGCCTCGACCGGCTGATGGAAGAAGCCGGCATTGACGTCGTCATCGCGACGTCGAAGCACAATGTGCAATATCTGCTTGGCGGCCATCGCGCGGATTTTTTCGATTACATGGACGCGACCGGTGTGACGCGCTATTTGCCAGTTTTCGTCTATCCAAAGGGCGCGCCGGAGAAGGCCGCCTACATCGGCCACCGCCTGGAGAAATTCCAGCGCGAAGTTAAGCCGATGTGGACGCCGGAAACGCAAACCAATACCTGGGGCTCCGTCGACGCCATGCAGAAGGCTGTCGAGCATATGCGCAAGATCGGCATCAAGCCGAAGCGCATTGCGGCCGAATTCGGCTTTCTGCCCTATGACGCATCACAGGTGCTGCGCGCCGCTTTTCCGGACGCTGAATGGGTGGACGCGCTTTACGTACTCGAGCGGCAGCGCGTGAAGAAGTCGGCCGAAGAGCTGAAATTATTGAAATTCGCCTCCGAAGCCGTGATCGATTCTATGATGGCGGTGATTGCCGGCAGCAAGTCCGGCGTCACGAAAGCTGATGTGGTTGAGGCATTACGACGCGAGGAAACAAACCGCGGACTGACCTTCGAATACTGCCTGATCACCTGCGGCACTGGCATAAACCGCGCGCCCTCCGATCAGAAGTGGGAGAAGGGCGACATCATGTCGATCGATTCCGGCGGAAACTATGAGGGCTATATCGGCGACGTCTGCCGCATGGCGATTCAGGGCGAGCCTGACGTCGAACTGCAAGATCTGCTCGGCGAGATCGAAGCCATCCAGCGCGCCGCGATGAAGCCCATCCGCGCCGGCATCATCGGCGGCGAGATCTATGCCGCGGCCAAGCCGCTGGTGCAGAAATCGAAGCACCACAACCACATGGAATTTCTCGCCCACGGCATGGGGATGGTGAGCCACGAGGCGCCGCGGCTGACCGACCGCGGGCCGGTGCCTTATCCCGCGGAATATGCCGATCAGCCCCTTGAAGCGGGCATGGTGGTGTCGGTGGAGACGACGCTCATGCATCCGTCACGAGGCTTCATCAAGCTCGAGGATACCGTGGCGGTGACCGAGGACGGCCACGAGGTCTATGGCGAGGGCGCGCGAGGCTGGAACAGGGCAGGCGTGCGCTAGCGTTGCTGTCATGGCCGGACTTGTCACCGCAAGTCGGATTTACTCTCGTCGTTTATCACCGAAAGTCGGGCAAGCCCGACCTTGGCGTGTCAGCAAGTCATGGATGCTCGCACAGGGCCGGGCATGACGAGGTCAATTGCGCGCCTTGACAGTTATTTCCGCCGCTAGCCCTTTGAGTTTCTCAGAAAGCCGAACGGGATAATCGTCGCTCTTTTCAAGCCGCCGGAGCGGCTCGGGCAGACGCCCGAGTTCGCGCGCTGCATGCTCACGGATTTGGGAAAGTGTCGGCGCTGGCGCAAGGCGTTTTCCCGCGCGCATGACCGGCACAACCAGGAGATCGCCTTTTTGTGAGTCGTTCTCCAGAGAGAGAAAGTCCCCGCACATTCGTCCTTCGCCGCCGAAGCTACGCCAGACCTGTTTGCGTCCGGGCCAGGTGACCTTGCCTTCGGACAGCTTTCGCCTTGGCCTGCCGGCATATTCCTGAAGCTTGTAGGCGCAATCGAGCGACGGCGCGTCAATCGAGGCATCGAGGTTGACGCCGATACCAAAGCCATCGATCGGCGCTTTGGTCGCCATCATTGTTTGCAGCACGTCTTCGTTAATGCCGCCGCTTACGAGAATAATGACATCGTTCAATCCGCCGGCATCGAGGATGCCGCGCACCTTTCTGGCCATCAGAGCCAGATCACCGCTGTCGATGCGCACGCCGCGGATCGTGATCCCATCGGCTTTCAATTTCGGCGCGAGTTGCACGACCTTGCGCGCACCCGCTTCCGTGTCGTAGGTATCGATGAGAAGAATGAGGCCGTCAGGCCGCGAGCGCGCGAAATTCTCGAAAGCGGTGATCTCGTCGTTATGCACCTGCACAAAGGAGTGTGCCATGGTGCCGACAATCGGAATTCCGTAATGCTCGCCGGCAAGCACATTGGCGGCGCCAAAGAACCCGGCGATGTAGCTTGCGCGCGCTGAAAAGAGCCCGGCCTCGGCGCCGTGCGCCGTGCGCAGTCCAAAGTCTGATAGAATTTTTCCCGGCGCTGCGAGCACCATGCGCGCCGCCTTGGAGGCGATCATGGTCTGGAAATGCAAAATGTTGATCAGGCGGGTCTCGACCAGTTGTGCTATCGGCAGGGGCGCGGTGATCCGGATGAGAGGTTCGTGCGGAAAGCATATTGTGCCTTCCGGAATAGCGTGGACGTCACCGGTGAAACGGAGTCCGGCGAGATAGTCGAGGAGATTACTTCGAAAGCGACCGGTGCTTTTGAGCCAGTCAATGTCGTGCGCCGAGAAGCGCAGCGTCTCGAGATAGGTGAGGGCGTCCTCGAGGCCGGCTGCGACCAGAAAATTGCGTCGCGCCGGTAGCCGCCGCACGAAGAATTCGAACACGGCCTCATTGTCCTCCCCGCGATCCAGATACGCCTGGACCATGTTGAGTTCGTAAAGGTCGGTCGTGAGGGGGTTCGTTAGCGTCATCTTAACTTCCCGTACCGAAACTCAGCGTCGCACTCGAAGGGAATACTGTCCTATAAACGGGGTTGGGGATAGCTGCAATTAGGCCACGATCCCAGCAAATAGTATCGCTTGCTAGGCTGCGATACACTGACCAGAGGCGGAGCTAACCAAGTGCGTAAAGCGTCCCGGCTGCCGAGGCGTTTGCCGGAGGGCACCAAGTACGTCGTCGAGCGTGATGGACCACTCGTCCGGCGGTTCGTCGAGTTGCCAAATGGCAAAAGGATAATCCTGCGATCCAGGAAAGCCGTGGCGTGCGGTTGCGGCGAGCGAGTCAGCATCGTGCCCGAGCAGGAAACCGCGGACGTCGAGTCAGTTAAAGCCGGTTCGATCGCGAGAACGTCGGATCGCGCCTGAGATCCGCTTCCGGACCGCGTTGCAATTTTAATCTTCGATCCTGTCGGGATCTTTCAGGCGGCGAAGCCGTTGGGGAATTTTTTTCCGCGCTCGCCGAGCAGTATCCTTTCTTCCCTGGTCGGGCCTCGCCTGATCTTGTGAGCCAGCACTATCACCCTTCCCGACGGCCCGGTCATGCAAGTCATGTTGCTGCTGGTCCGGTGCGGTGAGCCCGTCCCCTCCCATCGTTTCTGGTTTGCTGCCTGTGCTGATGCGCGCCTTGGGCACCTTCAAACTGCCTTTCGATGGTGTGCAGGCGATCGTGTTTTCCGTGTCCCTCTTCGGTGGTTGGAGGGCCGTCGACGGCGGGAGTGGGTCACGTGTTGCCCCTTGGCACTCCGGCGCAACGCCTCCATAAGGTTTATGACCTTGGCCGGTTCTCGATCACGCGGGGCTTCGATCTTTTCGCCTCGGTCCTTTTTACGCAGCAGTTCTTTGAGCGCCTGCTCGTAGCGGTCCTCGAATTTTTTCGGATTGAAATGTGCGGATTTGGTTTTGATGATATGCGCTGCAAGATCGAGCATGTCCTTGGCCACTCGCTCGCTCGGGATGTTGTCGAAATATTTCCGTTCGTCTCGCACCTCGTAGGGATCGCGCAGCGTCACGCCCAGGATGCCCCTGCCGCGCGCCTCCAGGGCAATCGTATGCTCCCGCGTTGTGAATACGACCCGGCCGATTCCAACCATGCCTTCCTTTTCGAGCCCATCCCGGATGACGGCGAAGGCCTGCGTGCCGCGCCGAGGCAGTACACACAAGCCGGGGCGCGGCCCGCTTTGTTATTTCGGATTTCGGCGCCAGCTCTTTTCCGGTCTTAGCTGTTTCCGGACGGGAAAATTTTTACAGAGATTGTGAGCGCGACTATTGGCGCCTGGCTACATCGAGCCAGCGGCCGCGGCTGACCGAGTTGAAGCGTTCGCCGATTGAGGTTGGATTTTACCGGGCTTGATTGCGTGGATAACTGCAATTTCGACAAAATCCGGACAAGCGATTACGCGCTAATTGCTGCGGCTCAATTGGGGACTGGGGGAAGTCAGTGAACAGCGCGTTTCAGCTTCCTCGGCGCTTGCCGGTGGGGACGAAGAGTTGCGGTGAATTTGTTCGTCGGTTTGTGGAATTGCCTAACGGGGCGAGGATTCCGCTAAGAAATCGAAAGCCCGGAAGGTGACTAGCAGCAAGCGTCGGCTGGATGAAGCCACCTTGCTGGGGCTGCGTTGGCCGAGGCACCCAGCGCGGCCCTTCCATCGTCATCGGTGACAACTCCGTTCCCTGCGGGACGCGCGAACGGATCGTCGCGGAGACTGATGAATTGTGCACCCTGCGGGCGTCGTGCATCGCATTGTGCCACCATGCGATAGCGCATTAAGCATATTGTGCGAACGGTGCTCCGGTGTTGTTTCGGGTTGGCAGTTGCCTCATCTATACGGCCACTACTACTACTACTACTACTACTACTACTACTACTACTACTACTACTACTACTACTTCGTTGAGAACCCCTGACTCCGCGCTGTAGCGGCTCGCCCACTCCCGCTACGGCGCGGAATTTTTATCGCCACGCCGCGGCGCCTGAAGTCATCGCATCAGACATCGACGCCATCCTCAACAAGGCGGCGGCGCTCCATCAGACGTCGTCATCTGTGCCGAATAGTTGCCGAGGGCGCACAGTTTCGTGACGTTCCACATAGAGGAACAAGGCAGAAAAAAACCTGTGGATTGTGTGATTTTGCTTTTCGAACTTTGTGGACTGTGGCTTTTCAGCACCACTCTTCGCCCAATCGACTTCGTCAGTACGACTCTACCTCTTTGCGGCAGCCGGCATCCATACGCTCACCGTTGCGGACTCACAGGGTGAGGTGGATCCGCAAGCTTCCATCACTGGGCGCTTTCGGATGAACACAGAAAAAGAAGGCAAGTCACATGAAACGACAGCACACTTGCGCTGTCGCGCTCATGCTCGGTTGCGTGTTCGCGACTCCATCCAATGCAAGGCCTGACCCCCACTCGACAATCGGCCCGGTCACTCAGTTTTGCGGTGACCGCGTTTGCCCGAATTATCTGACTACAACGCCAAGAATAGTTGAGCGTCGTCCAGTGCGGCGCCAGCGCGTTGCGCGACCGGTTCTGCCAAAGGCGCGTCCCCTCGACGCCAACGGCAATCCCGGGCTTGGTCTCGTGACGGTGCCGACTGCTGCGGGCATCGACATCACTGTATCGAAGACGATGGCACCGAAGATGCAAGCCTTCGTCGCCGACCTGATGGAGATCGGGTACAAGCCGAAAGCCATTCATTGCTTCGCGCGCCACGGCCACGTGCGCGGCTCGCGACATTACAGCGGCAACGCTTGCGATTTTGATCAACGTGCCTGGGGCAAGACGGCGAAGATGATGTATCACGTCAGTGTGCTGGCCAAGCTACATGGGCTGCGCGATGGCGGTTCATTCCGCGACTGGGGGCATATCGATGATGGTCAGCCGCTGTCGCGTCCGCGTTACGCGCGTCACAAGCGTCACACCGTCACATTGGCAGCACGTCGCGAATATTACCCGGTCAGTCCCTCGATCGGTCATTACTCGGCGTACTGAGCGCAAAAGTAAATCATCGAAGACGTTAGGGCTGCCGGACAGGCAGCCCTTTAGTCTAAGAGGATACCCTCAACAGGACGACGATAAAATTCAGCCGGTGTTAGGACCAAGTTTGTCCCGCACGAAACCGACAACATCACCGTATGGTTTGGCCGCCTCGACGAGTTCTCCGTAAAATCCTTGCACCGTAGCAGCCTCTACCAACTCGTCAGCGATCCGACGCGCTAAACGATCCCGGTCCGACCGGCCCGTGTTGGGGGCCGGAGGATGGATATTTTCGACGACCCAAAGGCGCAAAAACGTTTCGAAATCTTCGGGCACTTCACATCCCGCGGATGCTGACGCCCCCCACGCCTATTACATCACAATTGGCCGGGCCCCTGCCATTCGAAAGCGAACATGGCGTCCGCATTTGTCGGAATACCGAATTGGAGCAGGTGTATTTACGTCATGGGAGCCGAATGAGATCGGAGCCAGCAGATGGGGCTTGTGACCAAGATTATGGCGACGCTCGTGTTGGCTACGGCGACGCTTTACGCACCCGGCGATAGTGGTCTCGCTGCCACCAATTGCGGCTTTCTCACCCTTGAGCAATGTAGAGCAACCGTAAGCGGCATCGGTGGATTTTGCGTACCTAATCAATTTTATAATCCTCAAAGGTCTGCCAAAGGCGCCCGCAAGCGAGGAGAGGTACGCGCCTTTGCCACCCAGTACGATCCTTATCCGTGGTGCGCCGAGTACTCGGACAGTAATATGTAAAACTCAGGACAGCGCTCGCGTCGCTGCCCGCGCTTTTGCGTTTTGTTTTTGATCCACGACTTGGACGGAGCAGAGCGCTGAGACGAGCTCTTTCGAGCTATCCGTTCAATCCGAGCCTGCAAAGTTTTCAAAAATCACTTCCATGGGGTCGGCCTGGGTATGTCGCGGTGCGGTTCAGGATTTTTGAAATGCTGCCTTGGTTATCTTGACCACCGATTTCGGGTGGAGTTCGCGCGGCGTGGTTACCACCAAACCCGACGACCAGGTTGTTCGCGCTCGAAGCTCATCAACAGTCTTTTCCAAAACGTCCGTTTCGGAGTGCGCTATAACCTTCATGTTGTCCGGCAAGCCAGCGAGAGCTAGATGAAGCTCATGAATGTTTGCTGGGATATGTCGGAATAGTTCATCTGCTTTCATTCGTATGGCTACTGCAGGCGATTAGCGGTCGCATTTCATCTATGCGGCCAGCCGTCCAAGGGGTGTGCGAGCAAATATCATTGAGTTGCATGATGTTTGCGAATCTGGCCTATACAAAACAAAGAAGCGAGGATCGCGTGAACGATCCCCGCCTCCCTGTCAGATCTAGATCTCGATATTGCCGCGGTGCCCGGAGGCGCGCGGCAATATTGATCTTGACCTCAACACTGACCCGAAAGTTCTTAGAACCCTCGCGCCACGCCGGCGAGATCCTTACGGATCGCGTCTGCGCACCATCAAACGGTTTTCGGCCGCCGTTTATGACCAGCATCGGCCCCGCCATTGGCGTTCATGATCGTCGATAGCGGCACCCGTTGGCTCCCCGAATCTCTGAAACCTTCGGCCCAAAGTCGGAGCGGGTGCGCCTCCCTAGGGATGAACGGCTGGCCACCAGCTGCAATCCTTCGTTCGGCGTCTCGAAATGGTGTGCTTGCTCCGATCAAGAGTCGAGTCGTCGCTCACATAAAGCTGTTGAGGAACTGTGGACGGGATTTGCAGATCGCCCAAGAAAATTTTACCGGTGCATCCGCCACGCTAAGGGGCGGGGTACCAGGCTTCGCCGCGCGCGACCAAATCGAAACGTCGTCCGCAGGGTATGCGTGCAATTCGCGACTTGCGATGCACTCCTGCAATCCTTCTGTGACGAACTGTTTCTGAAGTGGCTCCCCGGGCCGGATTCGAACCAGCGACCAACCGGTTAACAGCCGCATACGACACCCCTCATTAGGCGAAATTACCGGGTGGTTATCTTTCCAGAAAGCGCGATGGCCTGAAGCGAAAGCCTGCGGAGACGGGGACCACCTACGAAGTAGCCGATGGCATCGTTCCCGGCCTCTTCGC
>Ga0126380_10000552_pt1 | contig 12788 bp, 11 predicted proteins | sample PanSoiMetPlot_26_FD_92544 | JGI IMG/M metagenome (GOLD analysis project Ga0126380, IMG submission 92544) | Tropical forest soil microbial communities from Panama - MetaG Plot_26 | ecosystem: Environmental > Terrestrial > Soil > Tropical forest > Bulk soil | place: Panama | collected 2016-02-17
CTCGTCCCGGAATGGGGATGCCCGGTCGCTTCGGAGTGGGCATGCCTAGTCGCCCCGGAATGGGCATGCCGAGCGGTGGCAATCAGCATGGTGGCAACCTGCACCATCATAATGATCATTTCGATCACCACGATCATTTCCATCACCATCAGGACATTGATGTCATCTTTATCGGTTCCTTCGGCTTTCCATGGTGGTGGGGTTGGGGCTGGGATCCATGGTGGGGGTGGGGCTATCCGTACGGATATTACGGTTATGGCGACCAATACGGCTACGGATATGGGAGTGGCTACGGTCAATACGGGGACGCCAGCCACTCAAGAGTAGTGGAGCTACAGCGCAGGCTCGCTCGAGCCGGTTATTATCACGGATCGATTGACGGCGTCTTAGGACCACAGACCCGGCGAGCAATTCGGGCCTTCGAGCGGGAACACGGCTACGTAAGTTGAGCCACTTTCCTCCAGTGATGAAAAGCGGTGCAAATACGCGCAAAAACTCGTTAGGCAATGCCTTTCAGCGCCGCGGCGCTGGGTTCGATGCACTAGCGGAAAGGTCAAAGCGAAACTACAGTTCAGGTGAAAGGTTGAATTTGGTACGAAATCAACCCGGAGGTGTGTTTATGAACACCAACTTTCGTTGGTTCACGGTCGCTGTTCTAAGCGCCGTCGCGATTCTGCCAGTGCGAGCGCAGGCGCAGGTCCAAAATACCAATGTTCGCGGCGGTAACAGAGTGAATTACGTTCGGCCCGCGCACCCCGCGCCGCCGAGAAGCTTCGCCGGATCCTCATTTCATCCGGCACCGATTCGACGGCCAATGTTCAACGCCGCTCGTATTCAAAACATCAACGGTGCGCAACGGGTTGGATCGATCGGCCCAAGAACAACGTTTCAGCCACCAGAACGCTTGGTCGCGCCTAATTTGGGAAATCAGCAGTCTGCTACCGCATCCGGAACGCTGAATCTAAACCTCGCGACGAATCGAATCGCTGGCACCAACCCGGCACCCCAGGGCACGAGCAGCAACCCACAGTTGACGCAGGCCAACAATTCTAGCCACGGCACAGGCATTGCGCGCAACCACGTCTTTGCTCAGCGCTCGGCCAATTGGCACTCGGATTGGGACCATAATCATGATCACTGGTGGCATGGTCACCTTTGTCACTTTGTGAACAATGTCTGGGTTATTTTCGAAGTCGGATTTAATCCCTGGTGGTCTTACGATTACCCGTACGACTACTACGACTCTTTGCCGGAGCCCTCTTCCCCGTACAGCGTCGGATCGATCGACTACTACGCTCCGTCCGAGTATGAGTCCAACGGACAGACCTACATTTATAATCCGAACGACTACACCGACCGCCAAAACGGCGGCGGTTATTACGATCAGGGGCAATGCCAGAAACAGGACGACAACTCCAGCTCATCCGCGGATCGGGACATTGCCGTCGAAACCGTGGCCGCGGCTCAGGACGAGTTGGCTCGAGAAGGCTATTATCATGGGCCGATCGACGGTATTTTCAGTGAGGACACGCACCGCGCGGTCAAGGATTTCCAAAGGGACAATGGGTTAATTGAGACCGGTTACCTGAGTCGCGAGACCCGCAACGCTCTTGAATTGGACGTGAAATGACGGATGGCGTGACACGTAACGCGTACGCGCGCGCGAGGGCAAACGTTCACGGTCGTTTTCTACGGTCAGCGAATTTTTTGGTGCAAAACTGCGCAAATCCGCGAAAAGCTGCGCCAAAAGCGTTGCGCACGTCTGAAAAACACGCTGCGCAAAGACGTGTAAAAGTGCGCAAAAACTCGTTAGGTAATTACAAATCAGCTGCTCTACCAACTGAGCTATGCCGGCGTCCCCGGATACCAAAGCCGCTTTTAGCGAGTTCATCAAGAGCTCGAAAGTGATGCGCGAGGCTAAGCCGTCCAAATAGTGCGGGTCCCCTCGAATCGTTGACCTAAGGGGTGCGTCAAGAACAAGTAAGAACGCGCCGCCAACGCATTTCGAAGACAGCATCGGCCAGTTCCGCGTTTAAGCGGTAGATGACTTTCTCCTGTTCTTCGACAAATTGCGTGGCTGACTCAGTAACGACATCGTCGACCGCTTGATGAATGATATTTTCGGCGGCTCTTCGAGTTTCTCCTTCGAACTGCGGTGTTTGCCGCGCGAACGCATCTACCCATTTATCGAACAGAATCCGCCGGATGATGCTGGCCTCGCATATGACGTCGTCAAGCCTGTAGCCTTGTTGCCATCGACGTTTTCCATGGACTCGTGCCGCGCGAGACATTTCGAAACGGTTTTGATTCGATTGCGGAGACTTTAGCAGCTCCGCCAGCTCCTGGAAAAGGCGCGGCAGATGATCGACAAGCTCGTTGTATGCAAGTTTCTTAGACGAGATCATGCCGACGTTGCGTTCGACAGCACGCAGCCAGTCGCGAACGATTTCGTCAGAATGTGCCAGCAGGTAATTACCCAGTTCCGAAAGAATCCCTTGGTCCATCGTTACCTCTCGCCTCATGTTACTCTGACACTGCGTATCCGACAATCATTCATTCCAGGTAATTTACTTTTTGTTGGCATCGATTTGTCTCGGTCGGCTTCTTGCGGACATCCAACACGGCCAACACTTGGAAGTTTCTGTGTCGATCGGTTGCACGCTGGGCGCCATCTTTCGATCAAATCTCTCTCTTCCGCTAACCGGCCGAATGCTCCGTACTCATAGTAATTGAAATGAACGCACAGATGGGTGGCACGGAATAGATCGAATTCGGAGTCGTGCTCCAACAATCGTTGATTCACGTCATGTGTTTGACCGATATAGAGGGGGAATAGCTTGGAGGGCGCGGATTCGATCACGTAAATATAATTACCGGGCTGCATCGCCCCAAATCGCCAATGACGCGGATAAATCGAATACCGATACGGCTGGCCCGATCTCCCGAGCCAAATGATAGATCCTAAAATAATCCAGCCTCTTCTAATTTTGACAAAGCACTATTACTCGTAGTCAGAGCTTCCCAAAAGCACAATATGTGCCATATAGGCTATTCGAAACCGCAATAGAACGTGTGGCTCACGGCGGAAGCCCGGCGGACGCGCGCAAACGCCGATTTCCCTCAATATCGGAGCTTTACGATTTCCCCGCGAAGTGGAGGTAGTTCAGAATATCGCTGCGTAAGCGCAAGAAATCGGCGCTGTCACGTTGGCGCGGACGCGCAAGATCGACAGCGATCGTTCGCTCGATCCGACCGGGTCGCGCGGACATGATCATGATCCGATCGCTCATGTAAATCGCCTCGTCGATGTCGTGAGTCACCAAGAGCATGGTCGTGAGGCGCGCCTGCCAGAGACGAAGGACTTCGTCCTGCATGCGCATCCGAGTGAAAGCGTCGAGCGCGCCGAGCGGCTCATCGAGAAGAAGAATTTTCGGATGATTGATCAACGCGCGCGCGAGCGCCGCTCTCTGGGCCATTCCTCCGGAGAGATGATGGGGATAAACATTGGCGAAAACTTCGAGACCGACGAGGCGTATAAACTCGTCCACTTCGTTTTTCTTTTCGCGCAGAACTCCGCGCGCGACGAGGCCCGCCTGAATGTTGCGGCGAACGGTCAGCCACGGAAAAAGATTCGGGTCTTGAAAAACCAGGCCGCGCTCGGCGTTCGGGGCGGTTATCGGGTTTGATCCAATCAAAAGATTGCCCGAATCGGCAGAGTCGAGGCCAGCAATGAGACGAAGCAAAGTGGACTTGCCGCATCCGCTGGGGCCGATCAGCGAAACTAATTCCCCGGCCGCGAGCGAAAAGGAAATGCCATCCAAAACTTGCCGGCGCGAAAGTGGATCGTCGGGCGCGGGAAAACTTTTTTTAACGTCGCGAACGACGAGCGAGGAGGCTTCAACTTCGTTGACGGCTACCATTTGATTACGCCTTTTTGCCAAACCAGGACGCGGTCGCGGGCTTTGAATAAGATCGTCATGATCGTGGAAAAGAATGCCGCCATGATGATGAGCGCGGCGAAAACCTTTCCATATTCGGCCCAACCTTGGGCCCAGCTCACGTACCAACCGAGACCCGACTTCACGCCGACCGATTCTGCGACGACAAGCGTCAGGAACGACGCGCCTAATCCCATGAACAGGCCGATGAAAATGTTTGGAAGGGCCGCCGGAATCGCGACGCGAAAGATCAGATACCAACGTCCAGCGCCGAGCGTGCGCGCGACGTCGAGGTAGGAAGCCCGCGTGTTCGAAATTCCCGACGAAGTGAGCATCGTGACCGGAAACCAAACCGCGAGCGCGATCAAAGCCGCGGATGAAACAATTGCCGACGGCGAAAGGACCAAGGCCAAAGGAATCCAGGCCGTCGCCGGAACCGGGCCTACCACTTTGAGGATTGGCATGCCCCAATATCTGATCGGCGAGGACCAGCCGATGCAGATTCCGCTGATCAGGCCGGCGATTACTCCGAGGGTGTAGCCACTCAACAGCAAACCGAGTGAATGCCAGGTGCTGTCGAGAAGAAGCGCGCGATCGTTAATCAGACTGCGAAGGACAGCCGAGGGGCCGGGAAAATATGGAAGCGGAAGTAATCGAAGGCCGAGCGTGATCACGTCCCAAACGCAGACAATGACGATTGCAGCCGTGAAGATTGGCCACATACTCGCCATCCAACGGCGTAAGGCGGGCGAGAAACGTCGAAGCAAGGCGAGCACAATCGACACGCCGATGATTTCGATAAAAAAAAGACGGTAGGAGTGCGTTTCGAGCGGCAACTCGCGTTTGGCAATCAGCAGGTGAAGCGCGAGAGCGAGCGCGGCGGCGACCGGAACCGCCAGGATCGTTCGCCAACGCAAAACGGACGGCGGTTCGACAACGGCGGTCGGGACTAGATCCTCCTGGGCTTCCATCGATCCTGAGTAAGGCAGCGAGTTTCGCCCCTTACTTTTTCGCCGCCAATACTTTCTTTGCTTTGCAGCAGGAGCCTTCGCTGTCGTGCAAGATCAGCTCGGCATACAAGCGAATGTCCTGATCCGGCGGGACCTGGCCGCCGGCGACTTTTTCAACCTGCAAATCTTGCAACCATTCGTCCGTCACGCCGTCGAGATGAACGAAGGCGCGCTTCGCGAGATCTTTCACGTCCGTCGTCGGACTCAACATGCCGGCGACTTTCATTTCCGCGGCGGCCAAGTTCACCGCGGTCTCCGCGCCCGAAACGCTCGGAACATAGCTCAGATGCGAGATCGCGACGGTGTTCAATTCCGGATTTGAAGCGAGATAACCTTTCTCGACCGACAATCGCGCCGCGGCTGCCGGATTTGTTTCCACCCACTTTGCGGCTTTCAACAGCGCCCGAGTGGCCGCCGCGGCCGCTTTTGGGTTCGCCGCGAGAAATTTTCCATTCACGATCACCGCACAGCAGTACTCGTCTTTGTATGGCGCGTCCGCCGCTTGATCCGCGACATTCTTTACCTTGCCTTCCGCGACCAACAAGCTACCGATCGGCTCCGAGTCGGCGATCGCATCGATTTCGCCTTTATCGAGCGCGAGTCCAAGCTCGCCCGCCGGAAAAACGCGCCAGATGATTTCTTTCGACGGATCAATTCCATGCGCACCGAGCACGCGATTGGCGAAAATGAAAGGCGGTGTCCCCATTCCAGGAACGCCGATGCGCTTGCCCCGGAGATCGGCAATCGAGTTGACTTTGCCATTCACTGGCGCCTGCACGCGCAAACAGCCGCGATGAATTCCGCCGGTAAATTTCACATCGAGACCCTGTTCGATCGGCTTCAGGAAGTACATCACCAAATGATGGGTGATATCGAAACCGCCGAGCGCGAGAATGTCTTTATAGTTTGCCCATTCGCACTTCACCAAGCTGACATCGAGCCCTTCCTCCTTGAAAAATCCTTTCTCGACTGCACTGAAGATCGGCGCTTCGCAGGTAATGCCGACATAGCCGACGCGGACCTTGTTAGAAGTTCCGGACGAAGCAGAATCTTTCCGACCACAACTGCCGAGAAGCAGAGCGCTTAGTGCGGTCAGGGTCGCCAGTCTTTTCATTCGACCGGAACTATTATGTGCCGCCGTGTTGGGTCAACGTTTCTTTGCCGCCGTGCTGTCTGGCGGACGAAGGAAAAGATTCATTCCGCCAAGATCGACGATGCCGAAATTCCACGAGAGGTATTCCTCTCCAAGCAGCCCATCGGCGTCGACCTTGGCGTCGCCAATCGTTAGTTCGGCATTGTGAACAACCAGATTGCCCAAAGTTAGCTCCTTAATCCGTGCGACCTTTTCGGAGAGAACACCGCCCGTTACACCACCGGCGATCAGGTTGACACCCGTCGTCGCAGCTCCAGACGAGTACGCGAAGGGAGCTGACAAAAATGTAGTTCCAGCGCCCGTATCGACGATGAAATGCGCCGGATGCCCGTTGACGGCGCCATCGACGACTAAGTGATGCCCTTTGTTGAAGCGCATAGGAATTCGAACAAAGCCTCTCGCGCGTAAGAACTCGGCCATTTTTTGCGATTTGGTCGCGGATGAACCATTCGGGTTCACATAAAGCATCTGACGCGTGCAGTCGACGATCATTCCAAATTTGGACATTTCGTGCGCCCCAAAAAGTCCATCGAGATGTGCGCCTCTAATCGAGTTGAGGTCGCCCGTGTCTGCCACGCCAACCGGAACGTTCACAAAGGTGCAATTGCCCATCGCGAGCGTGGCAAGATTGGCGGTACCGGCCTTCTCGACAAATCCAGTCACACCGCTGATGTGCGCATCTGTGGCTTGAACTTTCAGGCCAAGCGATTTTGCACTCGAAGCGTCGAACAGAGTAAATGGGGAACCGGTGTCGATGCACAATGCCATGCGTCTGCCATTGATAATCGTCGTGGCGAACAAATGATTGCCGAGACGACGCTGCAGCGGACTACCGCCGTATCCTTCGTGCTCGAGAAATGTCTTTAGGGCGGCCGGCGTTGCGCCGCTTGGCTTTTCAGCGGCTGCAAAAAGCGTCAGGGGCGGAACAAGGAGGAGGAACAGATAATTCTTCATAAAATATCGGATTCGGGGAACTCGGGAGCGCTGGATGTATCACAACAATTGATAAGGATCAACATCCACCGACGCGATTACATCCTCCGGCAACGGCAATTTTTCGAGCGTTTCGCGTAAGTGTCTGCTTAGACGCACGATAGCTTCGCCGCGCAACAGGATGTGAAATCGAAATTGCCCCTGAAGTTTTTCCAGCGGCGCCGGCGTTGCGTCGCTAATGGTGAACTCCGGCCCGAGCGATTCTTTCAAACGGCGCACGAGGGTTTCCGCGGAAAGTTTCGCGCGACCTTCGTGCGCCGAGCGGACCGTGATTAGGATCGCGTGCTTGAACGGCGGGAAATCGCAGCGCTCGCGAAATTCGAGCTCCTGGTCAAAGTACCCGGCGAAATCGTGATGGCGCGCGAATTGGATCGACGGCGAGAACGGCGTGTAGGTTTGCACGAAAACTTCGCCTGGCCGTTCGCCGCGACCGGCGCGACCGGCAACCTGGGTGAGCAATTGAAACGTTCGCTCGCCCGCGCGGAAATCGGGAAGATGCAAAGCGAGATCGGCGTTGATGATTCCAACGAGAGTGACGTTCGGGAAATGGAGGCCCTTCGCGATCATTTGTGTGCCGACGAGGATGTCGATCTTGCCCGCGCGAAAACTTCTTAACGTTTCGCGATAAGCTTCTTTGCGCGTCATTGAATCGGCGTCCATGCGGCGGACGTTCGCTTTGGGAAATAATTGCGAGACGGTCGATTCAACTTTCTCCGTCCCGAAGCCGGCGTAAATCAGGGCGTCTTTCCCGCACTCCGGACATTTTTTCGGCACGGCCGCGGTGTGTCCGCACAAGTGGCAGCTCAAGCGCGCCATGTGGCGATGAAATGTGAGCGCGACGCTGCAATTCGGACAGTTACGCGCTTCGCCGCAATTGCTGCAGAGCAGCGAAGTCGAAAATCCGCGGCGATTCAAAAACAAAATTGTCTGCTCGCGTTTCTCGAGCCGGCCCGCGATCGCTTGCGAAAGTTTTTCGGAAAGAATCGGCACGATCTTTTCCTTCCGACGCTCCTGGCGCAGATCGACAATTCGAATCAGCGGCATTTGTTGGTCATCGACGCGCTGGGTCAGCGTCACGAGGTCGTATTTGCTCGTCCTCGCGTTGTGGTAACTCTCCAAGGAGGGCGTCGCGCTTCCGAGAACGACGGCGCATTTTTCGAACTTTGCGCGCACGACGGCGACGTCGCGCGCATGATAACGCGGCGCCTCCTCCTGTTTGTAAGTCGTCTCGTGTTCTTCATCGACAATGATCAGCCCGACTTCTTTCAACGGTGCGAAGACCGCGCTGCGCGCGCCAATGACGATGCGCGCGCGGCCGGAATGGATTTTGTGCCATTCGTCGTGTCGCTCGCCCTCGGACAAATGACTGTGCAAAACGGCCACTGCTTCGTGCATTTCCGCGAACCTGCTCTTGAAACGCTCGACCGTTTGCGGGGTGAGAGAAATCTCCGGAACGAGAACAATCGCGCTACGGCCGCGTTCTAACGCGAGCCGGATCGACTGCAAATAAATCTCTGTTTTCCCGCTGCCGGTAACGCCATGCAGCAGAATCGGTTTCGCATTTTCCGGTTCGGCGAGCGCGTCTGCGATTTTCTTCAACGCTGCGGCTTGTTCGGCGTTCAGCTCAAGATTTGTCGTGGCAATAAACTGTTCGTCGCCGTGCGGATCGCGCTCGACCGCTTCTTCGCGAAGCTCAATCAAGCCGCGCTTCGCGAGAGCGCGCAGCGTTTGATTATCGGAGGAAACTTTGCGCAGCAACTCCGCCGCGGGAGTCGGTTTGTCCAACTTCGCAATCGCTTCCAACAATTCCGCCTGCCGCGGCGCGCGTTTGCGCAATTTTTCCAGTTCGGCGTTGTCGATCTTTGCTGGCGGATGAACGATGAGTTGTTTTTTCCAACTCACTCTCGCGTGACGGATCACTTGCGGGAGCAAACTGCGCATCACCGCTTCGAGCGGGCAGCAATAGTATATGCTCATCCAGTGCGCGAGCTCGAGCAGCGATGGACTCAGTGTCGGCGCTTCGCCCACAAGCGCCTCGATGGGTCGAATTCCTTTTGCGTCGCTTTTCTCGAGCGTCGCAAGCACCGTGGCCAGCGCCGACTTATCCCGAAACGGCACCCGCACCCGCGAACCGATCGCGATCTTCTCGGCCAATGTTTCCGGCACGGAATAATCGAGCTCGCGGCGAATTCCGCGATCGATAATCACTCGCACGTAAGCGGGCTTCATCATGGGGGAATCGTAATCATGCTCGTGCTCATGCTAATGATCGGCTATTCAGTGACAGATTACGAGCAGCACGGCCAATGCGTTTTTTTCTTAAATTGCTCCTCTGTTTGATGCTCGCATTAGCGTCGGGGTTCGCGCTTCTCGCGCTGCGGTCGGGCGACGCGTTTTACAGTTTCTACGAATGGGTCAGCCCGGCACGTTTCCAGCAATACGATCCGCTGATTTCATCCGTCGCGGCAGAGCATCAGCTCGACCCGATGTTGGTGAAGGCGGTCGTCTGGCGCGAAAGCCGGTTCGATCGACAAAAAGTTGGCAGCGCCGGAGAGCGCGGGCTGATGCAGGTCGCTCCGAAAGCGGCGACGGAATGGGCGCACGAGCACAAGGTCGCAGATTTCAAACCCGATCAATTATTGGACCCACAAACAAATCTCGAAGCGGGCTCGTGGTATCTGAAGCGCGCGATCGATCATTGGCAAAATGAATCCGATCCGTTGCCATTCGCGCTCGCGGAGTACAACGCCGGTGCGAGCCGCGCGCAGCGCTGGGTCGGGGCTGATGGAGCGAATGCGAACGATTTTCTTGGGCACATCGATTTCCCGGCCACGCGCAATTACGTGAGATCGATCCTCGACCGTTACGCGTTTTACAAACGCCGCGGACGCATGTGAGTCTAAGCGAACGCGTTTGCGATTTTCGCGTTGAGGGCAATCACGTTGTCGATCTTCAGCGGCACTTTAACGCCGCGCTGCTGCAACGCGGCGATGATGCTTTCGGTTGGGATGTTTCCAACGAGTGAATTTTGCGCGAACGGACAACCGCCGAGTCCACCGATCGCGGAATCGAACCTTCGACAGCCAGCGTCGTAGGCGGAAAGAATTTTTCCGATCGCGTCTGACGGCGTGCTATGCAAATGCACGCCAATCTCGCAGCCGCTTTGCGATTTGAGCGCCGCGCTCACAACCTTCCGAATTAGTTCCGCGTTTGCCGATCCCACCGTGTCGGCCACCGAAATCGACGGAACGCCGAGATCTGCGAGTCGAGAAATGGCGGACGCGAGTTCATTTTCATTCCATGGATCGCCGTACGGATTTCCAAACGCCATCGAAATGTAAACGACAAGATCGACATTAGCGTCGTCGGCGCGTCGCTTGATTGTTTTCAACGTTTCGATGTTTTCTTCGGGCGATTGGTTTTGATTTCGGCGCAAAAAGGTTGGCGAGATCGAGCACGGATAACCGAGCGTGGTTACTTTTTTTGCGGAGATCGCGCGGTCCGCGCCTTTTTCGTTCACGACGATGCCAATGATTTCGATCTCGGCGGGAAGTTGGAGCTCAGCGAGAACCTGTTCGCTATCGGCCATTTGCGGCACGGCTTTCGGCGAAACAAAACTCACCGCGTCGATGTGTTTGAAGCCAGCGGCGATCAGGCCACGCAAATAATCGACCTTCAATTCGGTCGGAATCTGGCGCGGCAAACCCTGCCAGGCATCGCGCGGACATTCGATTAACTTGATCGCCTCGCTCGCCATGTTCGGAATCTTCGGTAACGGTTCAAAGGAATGACAAAATCGCAAATCGCGCAGGTTTTGGAGGAAATTGCGACCTTGCTGGAATTGAAGGATGAAAACCCGTTCAAGATTCGAGCATACGCCAACGCCGCGCGTTCGCTCGAGACCTTTGGCGGAAATCTTGGCGATCTTCAGGACGAAGAGGCGCTCGCGAAAATTCCCGGCATCGGGAAAGCAATTGCGGCCAAAATCAAAGAACTGTCGGCGACGGGAAAACTGAAATATCTCGAAGAGCTCCGCGCCGAATTTCCAGCCGCGATCCTGGAATTGTTTTCAATCTCGGGCCTCGGCGCGAAGAAAATCAAAGCGCTTTACGAAAAGCTTCACATCAGCTCAATCGAGCAACTGCGCGAGGCATGCGAATCGGGCAAAGTGGCGGAACTGCCGGGATTTGGCGAAACAACGCAAACGAAGATTTGCGAGGCGATCGCGCGCCGCGCGAAACATTCCGGAAGTTTTCAGTTTGGACAGATCGCCGCCGACACCGAGTCGCTCCGAGGCGATTTTGAAGCGCATCCGGATGCGCTTCAGGTGAATGTAGCCGGAAGTTATCGGCGCCGTCGGGAAATTGTGCGTGATGTCGATCTTGTCGTTGCGACGAAGAGGCCGGCCGCGATCACGGATTTTTTTGTGAAACATCCGCTCGTCGAATCAATCATCGCCCAGGGTCCAACGAAGACGAGCGTGCGTTTGCGTTCGGGAATCCAATGCGACCTGCGCGTTGTCAGCTCGGTCGAATATCCATTTGCCCTCAACTATTTTACCGGCAGCAAGGAGCACAACATTGAAATGCGGAGTCGCGCGTTGCAGCGCGGTTGGACGCTGAATGAATATCGCCTGGCAAAGGTGCCGGCCGATCCCAAGGCCAAGAAAAAGAAGCCGGCACCCAAGATCCCGAAAGTAAACGAGGAAGCCGATTTGTATCGCGCGCTCGCTTTAGATTTCGTCCCGCCAGAATTGCGCGAGAACTGCGGCGAGTTCGAGGCCGCGGAGAACCATTCGCTGCCGCGCCTTATCGAGAAAGAAAATCTGCGCGGCACGTTTCACTGTCACACGGTGGCGAGCGACGGACATAACACACTCGAAGAAATGGCGGACGCGGCGCAGGAGCTCGGTCTTGAATATTTGGGAATTGCCGAGCACAGCAAAAGCTCGATCCAGGCGCACGGCATCGACGCGCCGAAATTGAAATCGCAAATAGGGGCGATCCGGAAACGAAACAAGAAGTTCGACGGCTTCAGATTGTTCGCCGGTGTCGAGTGCGACATTCTCCGTGACGGCAAACTCGATTTCGACGATGAGATCTTGTCCGAGCTCGATTTCGTCGTCGCCTCCGTTCATTCGGTCTTCAATTTGTCCGAAGCGGAAATGACGAAGCGAGTTATCCTCGCGATGGAGAACCGGTTCGTCACCATCCTCGCGCATCCAAGCGGCCGGCTTTTGTTAAAACGCGAGCCGTACAGCATTGACATTCCAGCGGTGCTGGACGCCGCGGCCGCTACCGGGACGTGGATCGAAATCAATTCGGCGCCGAAGCGGCTCGATCTTGACTGGCGCTGGTGGCCATTGGCGAAAGAGAAAGGCGTGAAATGCGTGATCAATCCGGACGCGCACCGCACCGAACGTTTGCAGGACTTGTGGTTCGGCGTCGGTATCGCGCGCAAAGGCTGGCTGACCAAAGCGGACGTGATGAATTGTCTGCCGCTTGGCAAAATCGAAGCGGCCCTGCAGGCAAAGAGAAATAAAAAATCCTAGGCTTTATCGCGCTGCGGCAAGAATAGCGTTAGGCATTTGCAGGCGCCGCCGGCCTTGAGGAATTCAGTCATCGGGAGTTGATGACAGGTTAAACCGCGATCGCGCAGCGCGGTGACGAGTTTGGGCGCGCCCTCCGGCAAGAC